>Ga0194128_10005153_pt1 | contig 18566 bp, 20 predicted proteins | sample TA2KigCa65mmetaG_FD_148650 | JGI IMG/M metagenome (GOLD analysis project Ga0194128, IMG submission 148650) | Freshwater microbial communities from Lake Tanganyika, Tanzania - TA2015037 Kigoma Deep Cast 65m | ecosystem: Environmental > Aquatic > Freshwater > Lake | place: Tanzania: Lake... | reverse complement strand
TTGTGTCCAAAGTGTTAATCTCCTGCTTTTTTACATACCAGGCATAGATTTTTTCAATAAGTATCAGGACTACAAAAGCCGGTATGATATACATTAATAATTTACCGTATTTATCCATATTATAATCTGTGGGTTGATTTTTGTCGTTGACTAAGTTATTTAATTTAATCGTCTACATGACTTTTGTTTAATTTTCATATAAGCGAAAAAATAAACAGAAAATTTGCATTTTTATCAGTTTTGACACCGTTTATATCTAGATATATCCATTTTGGTTGATACCAAAGTGTTTAAAAATCAAAGAGTTAAAGAATTTGCTTCAAAGCCAATATGCTAACCATGTTTTTATTGATTTTAAAGTAGAAAGGAAAGTGTAAGAAATATAGTATTATGGTCCCAGGTACTCACGGTAGGTTAGCCAAATAATTGTCTGTTTGTTTGCCGCCCATCTCACAACAGTATGTTAATATGGGGCCACTTTAATTTTGATCCCTCTTGCGTGCTGTAGAGGCTAAAATATTGCGTGACTTTTCAAGTAATGGTTGTACAAAATTTTCGCAATCAAATGCTTCTAGTAATATGGCGATTGAAACTACAGACATATAGTCAACTATATCAAAAGATTCCTGGTGGTTGAGTCTTTTCACTGATAAATACGGATTTCCAATTTTAGTATTTCCATTTAACCATTCTGTTACAACCTTGAAATTATCCTCTGGATGTTCAAACAGTGTAATGAAATGTTTTTGGTTGATAGGATCATAAAAATCATACATGTGCTGCAATAATCGCTGTCTTCTAAACACTAATTTGTTGATGAGGATTTGGTATTCCTTCAAATCCTCAACAAATTTTCGGTCGGTGAAATAACGAAGAGACCCAGTACTTATCAACTGCTTATAGGTTTCCTGACGGGGCTCCCAAGCAATTTTCCCGGATATCACAGAATTATATTTCTGCAATTTAGGTATCTCTTCTTTCCAATTATCGTTGTTGTATATAACCAAAAGACTATCATAAAATTGTCTTCTTGATTTATGTTGGTGATAAAGTTTTGATAGTTGCATCGAATCAGAGATGATATCTTTTCTGATATCTAGAATAAATTGCTCTTCTCTGCGTTTTTCAACGTAGTGCTCCCTGAAATTTTCGACAAAAAACCCCAAGGTTACTGCAGTGAATAACATCACAAATTCAACAATATACTCTGACCATTTCTTTTTTAGCATTGGATGGTGTGGATGATGGACTTCCATAGACTAGTAAGTATTAAGACAAAAAAGTAGTTAAATATTTTCAATTATGACCCTTTTTGAAAAAAATAAAAAGAGATAAGATGTTGAATAGCGTTTAGTCTTATGGGCCCCCTTACTCCACACTTACCGTAATATTTTAAAACTTATTGCATATAAATAGCAGACATTTGTATCATAGATTTAAAAATAATAATTTAAAATATGATACCTTCCACACAGCCAAAAAAGAGTTGCAAAATAAAGCAAGTATCAATCTTATTTACATTGGTGATACATCTTTTATATACTTGTAATCTGCTTGCACAGAGCATACAGGCTCAGCCTTCGGCTACATCTTTAAAACTTCTTCCTGTGTTATGGCATCAGCATGCAGCTGAATATCGTGCCCTATGCTATCAGGCTTTCAACCTAGCTGAACTGAATTTAGCCTCCATCAAAGTAAAAAAGCAAAAACAACCATTGGCAATTATTACAGATATTGATGAAACAGTTTTGGATAATAGCTACAGCGAGGCGCAATCCATCAAAACCAATACAGAATATAATCCTGCTAATTGGAAAGACTGGACAAGCAAAGCTGCAGCCACACCCTTACCTGGGTCAGTTGCATTTTTTCAGAAAGCTAAGCAAATGGGGTTTCATATTTTTTACATCTCAAACAGAGACACATCAGAGATCAATACCACATTAAAGAACCTACAGGTATATCAATTCCCTGACGCAAAAACAGATCATCTATTATTTTTATCGAATGAGTCTTCTAAAGAAGCACGAAGACAAAAAGTAGCCGAGCAATATAATATTGTGATGCTTTTGGGGGATAACCTCAATGATTTTGCTAAGGCATTTGAGAAAAAAAGTATTGCTGATCGTTTTACTGAAACCGATGCCGTTCAGGCAGTGTGGGGTAAGAAATTTATTGTGCTTCCCAATGCCATTTATGGCGAGTGGGAGAATGCTTTAATGCAGTATAAACGTGGTTTGACGAATACACAAAAAGATTCGGCTTACAAAGCACAGCTGCAAGGTTTCTAAAAGGGGTATGAGTATATTAGCATCCTTTTGCAGATGGAGCTAGAAGGAATTAAATGGGAGTTTTACTATTTTTCTATATTTACCAACTTTAATATACATATGATAAACTGGAAAGGAGATATTACACCTGCACCGCCCTACATCGCTTCAATTTTTAATTACTACTTATCCTCCCAGCTTGAGGGGTATCAAGAATATGACGAGCTTACCCTTGAATTGGCAAAACAAATGCCTGGCTATTTGGGGTATGAAAGTTTTAAACATGATGGGCGGGGCACCTTTATAAGTTATTGGAAAGATATGGACGCCGTAAGGGCCTGGGCTATGGAGCCAAAACATATAGAAGCCAAACAAAAAGGTAAATCAACCTGGTACCGCTATTACCATAGTGTAATTGCAGAGGTCAAGTCTATGCATGTGCATTCAATTTGAAGTTTGGTGAACAATAGATCCATTTAAACATTTTTAAGCCCCTGCTGTTCTTGTCAGCTGTAGCTAACAATGCCATTCAAAAAAGTAAATATTATATCGTTTTTGGAAATGGGTCTGTAAACACTTGCCCACTTTCAAATTGCACTTGTTCAATATCTTGCAATAAACATTTTTCAAGATCGGAAATCATTTGTTCTTTTTCAATGTCCTGCCCTATAAAAACAAGTTCATTCATCCTATCGCCCCATTGCTTGTGCCATTTACTTTCAATATATTCTCGATTGTCAACGAATGATTGATAGTTAACTCGTTCGTTATACGGCATACTAATCCACCAAACTCCTGCTTTTTCAAGGCGTGATGACCCACCTGCTTGACTAAAATTGATTGCATCATTAGGTCTGGATGCTAACCAAAACAGCCCCTTGGCCCTAATTACGCTGTTTGGATAATCCTCATTCAAATATTTCCAAAAACGTTCAGGGTGAAATGGTTTTTGATTTCGAAACACAAATGATGAAATACCATATTCTTCTGTTTCAGGAGTGTGAACTCCGCCTTCTAATTCCTTTTGCCAACCTGCACTGCTCTGGGCTTCTTCAAAATCAAAGAGTTTTGTATTCAGAATTTCTTTAGGGTCAACTTTACTAAAATCAGATGTGATAATTTTAGCACTCGGGTTTAATTTTTGAATCGATGCCTTTAAAAGTCCAACTGTTTTTGCATCAACTAAATCTGTTTTATTTAAAATGATGACATTGGCAAATTCGATTTGATCGGTTAATAAGTTTACAATAGTTCGGTAATCACCTTCGATATCGGTTAATTTTCGGTCAGCCAATAATTCATTTGTTCCAAAATCTTTAAAAAAATTGAAGCAGTCAACAACAGTTACCATTGTATCTATATAGCTGAATTTTGAAAGGTCAATGCCTTTCGCTTCATCCACAAAACTGAATGTTTGAGCAACAGGAACAGGCTCACTTATACCTGTACTTTCGATTAGTAAATAATCAAACCGTCTTTCATTGGCTAATTTTTCAACCTCTATCATCAGGTCTTCTCTAAGTGTACAACAAATACAGCCGTTACTCATTTCCACTAATTTCTCCTCGGTGCGTGAGAGCACATTTTGTTCGTTTACAAGCCTTGCATCCACATTAACTTCACTCATATCATTCACAATGACGGCTACCTTTAAGCCTTCTTTGTTATGCAACACATGGTTGAGTAGGGTTGTTTTCCCAGCACCAAGAAATCCGCTGAGTACAGTTACAGGTAATTTTTTTTCCGCTGCTGCTGTCATCTATAACTATTTAATTTTATTATTTGAATTTTATTCGAACGTGAAATAAGACCTGGATTGATGCCGAGTTCCCCTTCGGGAATTTCAGTATCTAGTTTTTTGTAATATTCCATCCAAGCAGGAAAAAAAGTATTTGTTTTTGGGTCTTTAAAAGTCATTGGCTCTAATTCAAAAAAGCTATTTTGGTTGTTTGCCTCTTTGAAAGATTGATACAACAGCTCACTACAATACCACTTATCATTACCTATTAAAAATTCGTTATCGTAAGGTTTTCCTATCTGCTGTTTTGCATAATTTGAAGCCTTTTCAAGCAAATATTTGTAAGGGTGATTTACTCTTGCAATTGTTATATTTTGAATGGATCCGGTATCACCACTACGAGAAAAAAATGTATATAGGGAGTTTACTTGAACTTTTTCTCCGAAGGCTTCTACAACTTTTAATGTATCGTTAATACTTATCACCATTGCACAGTGCGAAAAGTCTTTTTTATTTACCCCATCTGTGACAGCTTCAATAGCATCGCATAATTCTCCACAGTTTAAATTCTGAAAAAGCAGGTCGCCCTCTTGTAAGGTCTCACTATGCTGCGAATGCTTACAACTTAGTATGAGCATACACCATACTAACAACAAAGATATATTGTGTAATCTAACTCTCATCTACAACATAGCTACAATTGCTGTCAAAAAAGTTATTATTGCAATTAAGTTGCAAAAATAATGAATGCTCTTGAAAAGACAGCATTACTGCAAGAGTAGTTGATGAAAATAACGGCTATAACAAATACTACCTCCAAAACTGAAATACAGAAACTAATAGCCTGCCCGTCTAATTCAGAAATTCAGTCGGTAACCAAGAGCCCTTGCGTTAGGGGTATAATATATCATTTCTAAAAAGGCTCTAATAAAAAAGCATTATTCGTAAATTTAATAATCAAGAAGGCTTTATAAAATACACTGGTTGTCATTCCTGCCCGGTGAGCGTTAGCCGTAGCCTTCACCAAACTAGGGTAAGGAAAATTAACAAAAGGATGGTTTAATTAAACCTAATATATTTGATAATGCTAATAAATTTTTAATTTATGCTGCGTAAAAAAATTTCATTCTCTTTAAAGTATAATACTTAAAAATGGAAGTACATCATCACCCACATATTTCAAAACACACAAAACCGTGGAAAGAATATTTATTAGAGGGCTTAATGATATTTATTGCTGTCACACTTGGTTACGCTGCAGAAAATATGAGAGAGCACTATGTAGAAACCAGAAAAGCCCTTATTAGCGCAAAAAATTTATACGTAGATATAATCAATGACTCTATTGGGTTTGCTACATCTAATGGTCGGAGAGGCAAACAAGATAGTTGTTTTAAGATTGTTTATGCCGTTTACAGAAATAATAAGCTTGACAAAGAAATTCCCACTATTTATGCGGCACATGGCTTTATCGCTCTTAGAAGCCTCTATCAGATAAATACGCTTGCCCTAGATGAAATAAAAAATTCAGGATCATTAAGATTTTTAGAATCTGATAAATTAAAAGCTGCAATTCAGAAGTACGCTAGCTTGGGTATGGGATTAAAATTAAGAGAACAAAGAGAATTTGGTTACATTGACCGAATGATTGATCCGATTTCAACAAAAAATTTTGAATACAATTTTTATAAAGATGCAAACGATAATTTTTTTATTGAAAAAAATAAAATAGTTATTACAACCCCAATTCCTGCCAACTTAAAAATCATGAAAAAAGATCAGTTAGACTGGGATAATTATATAGCTATTTTAGGCATGCTTCATATAATTAGAGAATCAACCGATAGGCTATTTATTGAACCCGCCCAACAACAGTGTTACGAGCTCTTAATCCTATTACGCAACTACCTTATAAAGCATGATGCTTTATAAAAAATAAAAATATGGAAATTCATCACCCTCACCACCCGACTCATAAGAAGAAATGGTCTGAATATATCATTGAGTTTGCTATGCTATTTACGGCCGTTACGCTCGGATTTTTTGCTGAAAACTTCAGAGAACACAGGATTATCGAACACCGGATGCAAGAAAATTACGCTGCAATCATTATGGATTTAGAGCAAGACAGCTTTAAAATTGATAGCATTTTCACTGAAGCTAAAAATGTTACTAATTTAATTACTTTATCGAATGCTTTATATACATATAAAACGGGGGGCTTTACTGAAAAAAAATTTTTTGATACCATTTATAATATTAATAGAATACCCAGCTACACCACATTATTTATCAATAACACAACATTTAAAAATATGCAGTCGAGCGGACTACTTAGTTATGTTGCCGATAAAGATTTAAAGACAGGCCTGTCGTATTATTATGAGGTACTATTCAAAAGAATAAATGATAACAATAAACTTTTCGATGATGTAGGAATCAATTATTTAGATAACTACCTGGTCCTCAATCATGGGATAAATCCCAGACTAACTTTACCTAATATATACAAAAGTGCTGGATTTGAGGATGGATTCATTAACTCAAAAAAATATCGAAAGTTTTTATTAGGTCTTAAATGCACAAAATCTATACTAACATCGGATGATTTTATTTACACCACTAATGTATATCTCTCACGATATTTAAATTATCAACGCTTACTTGGTTCGGTAAAAACTAACAATAATAAATTAATACAGCAATTGAAATTGCAGTTAGTACAGTGAATTATAAAAGTATGCTGTGTCGAAAAAGGAAATAAAAAAGCGGCCCGGGTTTTCCGAGCCGCAACTAATACCTGTTTATGCCTACTTATCCTCCCACATATAAATTCCAATTGAGATCTGCTTGTGGCTTGGGAAATTGACGGAATACTCTGCCTCCATCCAATGTAACCGGAATTTCATTCATGCGGTCGTATCGGCGTGTATCAATCCAACGATGTCCCCAGGGTTCAGCCCAAAGAGAATAACGACGCTGATACAGAATTTCATTTATCAACGCAGCCTGAGTTTGAGCACCGGTATAAGAGCCGATACCTGCACGCACTCTCACCGTATCGATAGCTTGCACAGCTTGTGAAAACTGATTCAGTTGTGCATGAGCTTCTGCCTTAATCAATACTAGTTCTTCATTACGGATGAACCGTATGGGAGTAATGTTGGTGGGCCAACGGCGATCCTGATGCGATCCGAAGAGTGTTCCGGCGTCGGTGGATACGCTCACGGCACTAGCACGCTGGAAAAATTTATTTGCTACCCTGAGGTCTCCAGGTCTCGCATCGGCAATCATGGAAGGATGTACCACGATGACGGTACTGATATTTGCATTTAATACATAAAATAGCGGATTGAATGCATCTGGTGCAGCACCATAGACATGCGCGGGGCCGGTATTCAAATCACCTGCCAAGCTCATAAAAGAAGCATTGGCGGCATTCAGTGCACCCTCCCAGTCTTTACGATAAACCGCCAAACGCGCAGCAATAGCCCGGTTCACTCTTTTTAGTCCCTCGATAGTGTTGAAGCCTGCCCAACCAGCAGTAAGGTTGAAGGGGAAACTTGTACCCGCTGCATTGAGGTCATTTAAGCCTTCATCCAAAATGCCTTTGATGTACGTAAGCGCATCCTGGTAAGGCACAAAAGGACCGGGTTTCATGGGATCTTCTACATTGATTCGAATACCATTTTCATACAGAAAATTAGCCGGAATCATGAATTGATACCCCATGATGGTTTTTGCAAAACCGGTAACTGCTTTTTTCTCCTGCTCGTTGACGGCAGCAGTATTTAGCACTGAATTACGCAATACAATTGCCTGACGGATGGTTTGATAAGGCGTTGCATAAGCCGCCCCGCCAGTGGCACCAAAACCAAAATAGGCAGCATCAGGCTGACGCCCACCCTGACCTAGCCAATCGGTTTGAAAACGCGGATCAGATGCATTAAAATACCAAATTTCTCTACCAAAAGTACCAAAGGCAGCGGTAACGGTAAAGAGATAATCGCGATGACGCGACTCAAGTCCAGTAATCAAGAACTGTATCTGCGCCCTGGAAGCATTGTTGGCAACGCTGCCCAGGGACGGATTATTGGGATCGACTACCCGCTCAAGTTTCATGGGATTACATGCGGCAAAGCCAACAATAGCTGTAATCGCAAGAACTGATTTGATAAAATTATTTTTCATATGCTGGTAATTTGATTATTAGAAATTAATATTGATGTGGAAGAACAACCTACGAGTAGTGGGGTATGGGGCAACATCAACATTACCTGAAATAGACTGCGCACCAAACGTAGATGTTTCAGGATCGTATCCCTCATACTTTGTAAACAGTAATACATTGTTTCCAGAAGCACCGATGCGAACTCCATTTACATAACCTTTGAAAATTCGGTTGATGCTTGCGTCTGGTACATTGTAATATAGACCCACCTCACGCATCTTAATGAAGCTAGCATCTTGTACCCAGCGACCTGCATTATTATAAGGTGCCGGAGGGCGCTGACGCCCGTTGGGAATACCGTCTTTATCATCATCATTAAACCATCCCTTGGTAGTACCACCCAAGTCAGTTAAAAAGCTGGTAAGGTTAATGTTTTCACCACCGTTTCTCCACTCCCACATCATACTAAAATCAAAATGCTTGAGGAAAGTGAAGGTATTAAACCACGACATGGTAAAATTCGGATTATTTTCACCCCATTCGGTAAATACTCCAGTGGAAACCGCAGGTGTACCTACGATAGTAAGAGGACTCATCCCTTGCTTGATAAGGAAGGTTCCCAAACCTGAACCAAAAGCACCAGTAAGATAAGAGGGGATGCCTAGTTTAGTTACCACTACATCATTTTTCCACCACATTACACGTGAAAACCAACGCAAATTTTTGTTTTGCACCACAGTAGCCCCCAGTGAGAGTTCAATACCCTTATTTTCAAGTTCTGCCTCATTGCTTGGAGTAGATGATACACCGGCAGCAGGAGAAAGATTCAAATTTTGAATATTATTGCTAGTACGCTTGATGTAATAGGTGGCTTCCAAAGAAACGCGGTTATTGAAAAAACCTGCATCTAAACCAAACTCAAGCTCTTTTGCTGTTTCTGGACGAATCGCTGTATTTCCAATTTGCGTTGAAACCACAGAGCCAAGCAACCCGCCAGTATTGGTCCCGCCCAGAGGCGTAAAGGTTGCCCCAAAACCAACAGGACCTGCCGTTTCACCATATGCTACACGGGGTTTTAACTGACTGATGGATTTAAATTTCCAAAAATCAAAATTGGTAAGATTTACTGCCAGTGAAGCCTTGGGGAAAGCATAAAGCTTGTCAATATCTCCATTCAATGTCGACTTGTCTAATCGAATACCTACTGTACCAACCACCTTATCATCCCAATTCACTTCTTCCTGTGCAAAAATACCTGCCTCCTGTATTTTACTCTGGAACTGCTGCTCAACTTGCTGTACAGTAGCCTGTTGCACATTCCTCTGTCCGGGTGCTAAACCTCGGCCACGCATAAAGAATGCGCTGTTATCAAACTCTAAGCGTACAATACCGGCCTGTGTAGTGAAATTGATATTGCGGAAAGTGGTGTTGTGTACCAACGCGGCTTGGAAGTTTTTGTTAAATGCTTCCTGACGGCCATGTAATACATCTCCGGGGTTGGCCTGTGCCCGTTGAAATTGAAGATCCTCCGGTAAATGAATCAGCGTTGAATTTTGAACAAAGTCTAAGCCGCCTGTCATCTGAAACTTCAGAGATGAGTTGTCGCGATCAATGATTTGCCAATTAAAAGTAGCCGACTGAATAAAACGATTGACCAATGAATTATTGGTTGCTTTATCAGTAACCGCAAGGGGATTTTCGCGTGGTCCGCCATAATCTAGATCAGGATAAAGACCAGCTGAGTTGGGACGCAGATCGTAGTAGTTGGGAATGTAAGCGATGTTATATCCTATCGAGGCACCAGTGTTGTTCTGGTTGCCAGTGAAACCACGATCGGTATTACTACGAATAAAGTTTGAATTAATTGAAAAGCTAATACGCTTACTGAGTTTGTGATCAATATTGGCACGTATTGAATAACGCTCAAAGCCTGTTCTTCTAATAATACCTTCCTCATTAGTGAGTACCCCTCCTACGAAAAACTTGGTTTTGTCATTACCCCCACTAGCGCTAAGACGTGTATTTGAAAGTGCTGAAGTGTTGCCATAAAATAAATCTTCAAAATCAAAAATCTGCCCTGTAGTCTGTGCTTGCTGAAATCGCACTAATTCGGTTGCACGCTTGACAGGATTAGTGAAGAAGAAGTTAATCTTATCAACACTCCAATTATCAGTTCCAATCAAACGAAGCGGACTACCGACACCAAAATCCTGACCAAAGCTGATATTGGTTTTTCCGTTAGCACCTTTTTTTGTGGTAATAATAATTACCCCCGCATTTGCTCTGGTTCCATAAATAGCAGCTGCGGAGGGACCTTTCAAAACTTCAATGTTTTGAATATCGTTGGGGTTGATATCCGCAAGGCGGTTAGAACCATCATCTTGGTTGGCGCCACCGGCCTGCGTAATACTGGCTCTGCCTGAACGCTGGAAAGAGTTATTAATGTATACTCCGTCTAAAATGATGAGCGGCTGTGAAGCTCCAACCAGTGATGAAACACCACGTAATTGAATCGACATACCACCGCCTGGTGCGCCACCGTTCATACGAATGTTAGCGCCAGGTACCTTACTGTATAATGCCCCGTCCGTGGTTTGAATTTGAGTAGTACCTGTAAGCTCTTTTGCACTAATAGAAGTAACGGCGTTGGCTAGGTTACTTCGCTTCACGGAGGTAGCCAGACCGGTTACCACTACTTCAGTCAGATTTAGCACATCGGTTTTCATTGATAACTCCAAGGGAGCGGCACCTCGCGATACATTTACACTCTGCGATACAAAACCCACTAAGGAAAATACAAGTGTTGCAGATTTTGAGCCGGGAATATCAATACTGAATTGTCCCTGTGCGTCGGTAACTGTACCAATTCGCGTACCCTTAATGACTACACTTACATTGGAAACGGGTTCTTGCTTGCTCTCACCTGTTACTTTTCCAGTAACGGTGTACTGACTGAACCCGATGGAGGGTATCAACAGAAGTAGCATAAATTGAACCAGTTTTTGGACTGATTTTCTCATGTGTTATTCATTTTGGTTTTAAAAAAGCCAATTCGTTCATTTCTTAGAATGCTTTTGATCAAAACACGCCTTGTTATAAAAATCATTGGCAGATGACGTAAATATACTAAAATCAAACAGAAAAATATATTACTAGCCCCCCCCCAATTGGTATTATTTTTTGCACTGCGCTAGGATAGGGTCATTAAAAGTTGATGCTCCCAACCGCAAAGCAAAAAAATTGGAAATTCATCAGCCATTACAAGAGAATTCAGCTAATTTTCAATTCCAAAGCCGAAAATGAGCTCATAAACTCCTTTATGCTTTGCTGATCAATTTGTAGAGCATTACTTTTAGTACCTGTTATTTGTACCTGTTGCCTTGCATTTGCAAAGACATCTTCGGGAGTGTCTGTAATGGAATGTATGCCCTTCTGATAAAGTTCCCAGCCTTTTCCCCGGTGGGAGTATATTTCTAAGACATTATTCTCAGGAAGATGACTCCAACAGTGCTGCATATAATCGCATTCAAAAGGTTCTTCGCAGTGCTTTCCAATTTCACATGTTGGCTCCACCTTGGCATTAAGCATAGCCAGAAGTTGAGAATGCTTTTTTTCTACCGTATCCTGATTTTCAACAACTTTTTCAGTGATGTCTTCAAGCTTAAAGAGATGTTGTGGGTCAATCTCACCTTTTTTGATGTAGTCTTTATCTATATACATCAGAAACATTTTATCGGGGGTGAACCCGGCTTGTTTCATGACATAGTATTGATAAGATGCATCAGTGATATAATAGTCCTTGATTGAACCACTACTTTTAACTTCTATTGCCCAGCGCTCCCCGTTTTGGTGATGTAAAATGTCTAAAGCTGCAAATCCTGCGGGTATACTGAAAGTTGCCTCATAAATAGTTTGGATACCGTCGGTAAGCCACTGCTTGGTTCTATTAATAGCAATATTCCAGTTTCCGTTGATTTCCTCGTTGGCATCCTTACCACCTGGATATACCTGTTGTGCTAAGGCACCCACAATGTGGCCTGTGTCAAATACTGCTTGCTTGGCTTCAGTAGTTGGTGTCTTTAGGTCTTTTCTATAGGCGTCAAAGAAAAGCTTCTTTTCACATTGGCAGCCGGAGAGAAAGCGGGATTTGGAGATGGAGTTCATACTAAATTGAAAAAAAGGTGTGTACTTATTCTTCAAACATTAACTATGATTATTTTCTTGTCCTCGTAGTATTCAAAAAGATTTCCTCTCCTTATGGTTTTATCAAGTTTTTCATTTTCTTCTTTTGTAATCCAGCAGACATTATAATTATCATAAATTAGTGGGGCCACCTCTTCTATAGAAAGTCTTCCTTCTTTTAATAATTTCAATACATCAATCCTGAACATTGTTCCTGTATACATATGCTCAAGCATGAGGAATTTTCTTTGAGGATCAAAGATTGGCTGTTCAGTCCATTTGATATTACTAAGTGATCGACCTGCAAGACTCGTACCTTTTGACTTTTCTGTGAAAATCAAGTTTGCAGCAGCTGAGTAGTAGTACTTTGTATTATTTACGACAGTATCGAAACCGTAAAATGATTGTCTGTATAAGTACCATATGTGTTTTTTCGACGCTGCATCAAGAGTTGGCCTACCAGTTTTTTCATCTATTTCTATCTCTTTTGTGCAATATTCAAGAATTGGCCACACTTTTTCTAAATAGCTTTCAAGGTTAAGTGAATCTTTTTTCATTTTAGATTTATGGTTTATAGTCTTTAAAAAGGGCAGTATTAAATGTGAGTTTTGGAAGCTCCTTTAAAAATACTCTTGAAGCCCATGCCATAACTACTATGCTATCTACAGTATAAATTTTACCAATTTCTAAGTACTTTTCCGCTCTCCTTCTGTCGGTATCTGAACCATTTTTTATCGTTTCCTCGGTGACAATTATTTTATCGCCTTCTTTTGCATGTATATTCATAATGGTTGGATTTAGTTTTTTAGGTCATCAACTAAGCGTAATTTGGAGATAGCATTGATAAAATTATAAATCACTTGGTATATATGGTATCTGTCCTTTCTTTTTCATCTCTTCTAACTCTTTAACTATTTTCTTCTCTTTTGCATTTTTAGGCTTCCTCCCATTGATAAGTTCTATTAATTGCTTTTCATTCGGATTAACTTTTGGAAAGTGTGTGTCTACAACAAGTTTATATTTTTTCATATTACTAAATTTAAGATAATCAAATAATCTAGCCCTCCATAAGTTATTCCTTATGGAGGGGGGTGTCATCAATTTTTTTAGAAACCGCCTCGGCATCAATGTTTACTCCTCTGCCCTCTGCTTCCCGCTGTACCTTTTTAGTGTCCTTCTCGATATCACCTACGGGTATATTCTTAACGCGCTTTTCCTGGGGAGGATTTAGTTTTTCGGCTTTTTCGTACTCTTTTACGTCATTCATGATTTCCACTGGTAAATAATTTTCACAGGCATAGGCAAGTTCAATGGTCTGTGTGGCAAAGTAGTTATCTACTTGCACTCTACGTTTGGCTAGGTGTGCAAATCGTCCAATGACCCTACAGATATTAGCGCGCTGATCTGGCGTTAGCTCTTTGGCATACTCATATTCCTCAATTTTTTGTAGGCTCAGCAGTATTGGTTCGAGAGAATCTGCAGAGATAATATATACATCGTGATCTGCATGTGGGTAGACAAACTGTGAAAGATGCTCAAGCGTATTCGAAGGCACTACAAAAAAGATATCTTTTTTTACATTTTCCTGTTTGGCGTACTTGATTGCTTTTTCAGCTTGCGATTTCAGATAGGTAGGAAAATTCCCCAGATCATCGGAGGCAGGGCTCTTTGCATCAAATACGATATACTCTTCGCAAAGTACTACCGTATTATCCGGCTCTCCTTTAAAGGGTACTTCTTTCAGGTATTGAATCGTATGTTTTTGGCAGAGCGATTTGATACGCTCAGCGGTACCAATCTGGTGCTTGGCCCAGGTTGCTTTCATATTCTCCAGACGTGCAATCTCTTTTTGATTTTGCTCAGCTACAAAAGCATCTTGGTCTCGTTGGATCTTCTCTTGAATCTTGGTCAAATTGCCAACGGCCTGGTCGCGCTCTCTGATACGCTTTTCCTCTTCGTTTTTCAAGACGGCATTTTCTTGTCTAAGTGCAGATACTTCTTCTCGAAGCTTTGACAGCTCGGCATCGGCAGTGGCTTTTGTTTTTTCGAGCCCGATCAGCTGTTCTGTTTTGCCGCGGGTCTCGGCCTTCGATACGGAGAGTTCTTCTTGCAGCTCCCCTAGCGTTACGTCGTAGCGAGTGGCCCGGTCCAATAATACCTCCAGCTCTGCCATAGCAGTGGCGATAAAGTTCTTTACTCGTCCCCACCCGAAAATACGTCCCCAGAGGCCGATGGAGTTCACTTCAGTAAGGAGTTGTTTAATTGTATTCATGATTATTAGTTTACAGAGTTATTAAGAGATTCCTCATCAATGAGATGGCGTACTGCTTCAAGAAACTGTTTCATTTCCTGAAACTTCTTTTGATCAGCATGCCATTCATCGGGCGTAGTAATTAAACGGCGTAGCCCTTCTTCGGGTGTAGCAGGGAATTCATCCACTGGTTCACTTAGGCTCAGGTCATTAATTACCATATTTTTCCCGTCGTAGTCAAATAAGTACCAAGTGTCATCAGGATAGCCCATGGCTTGTCGAAAGCGCTCACAAAAATCGCTGGGGCTCTCTTCAGAAACGGTACGGAATCTACCAAGCGCCATACACTGGTTTCCTCTTTCAATGATAACATCAATTGTGCCATGTAGTATGCTACTATAATTATAGCGTACGGAAAGTTCTTGCCTAGTTTTTTCAGGTAATTCTTGAATTAGGCTGTCAAATAAAGAGCGGATTTCAAAAGTGGTTTTCATACTTATATAGTTTTATTAGGTTAATTCAATATGATATACGCCTATTTCGTTTCGTGTGATATCTCTTACGCGGAAGCTTCCAGCGCCAGCTTTTTCCACCAGGTGAAAGGTTTTCCAGTACTTTGGAATCCTTGGGAAGAGTAATGTGAATTTTTTAATCTCCCCTGCATTTTTAAAATAGTGACGAAACGGAGAGTAGGGGATTCCAATTGCGTTTAGTAGCTCTAGCTGCTCAAACGTGTCAGCGTTCTCTAAATACGTCTCACCGTCTATATTCACCCACCCGCCATTTGCATAAAATAGTTTTGATACATACCGGCAGTGAAATAAGGTCTGCCCTTCATTTTCGCTAGCTTGACTTGCAAGCTCTGTCCAGATGAGCGCACTGTTTTCTGGCTCTTGTTTACTGTCGTCTATTGGTTTCCATTTCATAGTACTTACGTTGATTATGGGTGCAAGGTCGACTGCAGGTGCTCCGCTAATCGGAGTAGTAAACTATTTTTCTTGCTCCGACTGGCGGAGTACCCCCCGATTATGTTTGTGATATGGAAATATCAATACATCAGCTGCTGAGCAGCTACTGCCAAGAATTAAACGAGAGTTGGGTAAAGCATACCACTCGTATTGTTGACAATCAAGTTAGTTATGAGACACTAAGGCCCTTTATTGAAAAATTTCGAGAGGCCGAGCAAGATGGTTATGATTTTCAACTCGTCTATTGTCCTTTTGAACTTCTTGATAAGTCACATCCAGGCACTCATTTTGAAGAAAAAATGGTGGAGGAGGGGTCTTGGAGTGACATTACAATAATTAACAAGATGCGAGAAGAGAGCAAAACAAATAACTGGCTTCCAATTGATGCCCCTTTAGTACGATTACGAAATGAGAAACTTAAATTAAAGACCGGAAGTTATTTACAGGGCTACGTATTACAGAATGGTCCGTTTTTCGCCTCAAAAAATTCATCTACAATTCTAGTTTATTGTATGATGGGAAGTGTAGGTCATGAAATTTCACTAATATCTATTTTATACTCAAAACAAATTGAAGATGAAAAATCAAAATCTTGCTAATACCCCAACACCTGCCGACGATATTATCAATGATAATTTTATTGATAATCGCTATGGTTGGGAAATTGTAGACTCCTCTAAAGAAACTGCGGCATTGACCCCCGATGGGTATGAAATAGAAAATAAGGACAAAGACCGCTGGCATCATTTCTCCTTGTTTCCAGAAATAGATTCTTTAAAAGGAATTGTGATTAAGTGTAAGTTAGAAGTTGATGTAAATTCAGGCCTTGGTCAGGTAGGGCTGATTTGGGGATTTGATAAGTCCATGAGTCGGCTAAATAGATTTTGTGTTAGTGCTGAGGGAAAGGGTAGTTCTGTTATTCATTTTGAAAAAAATCACCGACCAGTTTTTCATCGATTTTATGACCCATTTGTAGACTCAGGGCTGTTTTTTCGTCCTGCAATTTTAGAGATTCGAGAGGTAAACGGCTATTGGTTTTTTAGAGTCAATAAGCAATTAGTTTACATAGCGCATGAGGTACACTTTGCTAATAAAGGAGTTGGATTAGGTTTCTATGTCGATCCTGGAGTAAAAGTGCGCGTAAAAAAACTACGGGTCTATAAACGGCTAGCTAGTAAAGTTTTTTCATCGAATTTATAAGCGCTTTCATTTCACTGCGTAACGACTCTGGACTTTCCACTTTACAGTGTGGTCCCATGGATAGAATACGATTTTTTAAATCAGGGGCAATGTGTACTGTTAGTTCTACCCTAATTCCTTCTTTAGGTCCTTTGATTATTTTTTGGGAGCTATGAATTGGGTCTAGCTGCGTTAATCTATCAAATGGTGGTAGAATTAATAGACGAACTTTTTGAGGCTTCCCTTTTGGGGCAAAGATTCCCACCGAGTCCGAAAAGAACTTAACGGCATCAAAATCCGTTCTTTTTTTCTGCTTTTCTTTTATTGCTTGTAGCTCAAGGATTCTGTCTAGCGAGTAAGTGGCAAATATTTCTTTTTCAAGCGACCATACAACCATATACCACTTATTTCTATACTCTTTGAGTAGGTAAGGAATTGCACGGTGCTTACGTTTTTCTTTTTTGTATACATTCTCATATCGGAATTCAATTAAAAAAGACTCTCGAGTAGCATAGAATACTTCATGTAGCCATTCAACACCTGCAGTTATATTTCCCTTCTCAAATTGAATTAGCTTATCAATTGAAGTATCTCCCGATTCGAGCCCAAGCTCAAAAGTGCTGTCAATGCGTTCAATAGCTGATTTGAAGTGAGAGAATACAGGTAGTTCTTTGTACCTGCCAAGTAGGGTAGCAGCATCACGTAGTGAATTCCACTCTTCCTCGTCTAATTGTATTCCATCTAAATTGAAATAAGGGTCGTAGTAGTAATACCCCTTTTCCTTAGCGTTAAACTCAATGGGGGCTCTCTTACCAATAATAGCCTTTCCTTCTCTTAAGTCCTGGATATCATGTTGTATAGTTGATCTACCTACGTTACTTGCTTTTCCTAGTTTGGCGAGTCCATCCGAACAAGCATCAATCAAATCATCAAGGGTAGGGAAGGGTTTACGCTTGTCTCGTAGACAGCGGTCTATGATTCGGTATCGGGCGTGGGCGGATTTGTTTTGCATTTTTAACTTAAATGTCTACTGTATACTTTTTGGTTAACTTATTTTATTCAAAATCCTAGCAAATCCCATCTATTCAAATAAAATTTATCTATGTCTTTGAATTTCCTCATTGTACTATCATTTCTCTGTTGTCCCCTTTTACCCTTTTCAGATAACCATTTCTTATGGTTAGTAGAGGTGTATTTTGCAACTTCCTTACTTGGAACGACATAAAACTCAGGAAGTTCGGCTATACTTCGAAGATTTACAAACACATAGAAAATGTTTTCATCATCTAAGTTCTCACTCTTTTCGTTTAAGACCCACTCAGATCTGTTTATTTGATTTGTCTTTACTTGTATTCCAAGATTTTTCGTGGCAGTTTCATTGCACACTAAAATATCTATCCCTTTAGTGTTCTTTAGAGTTACAGAACAGATGAAGCCTCTCCGTGATAATTCGGCCGCAACAAAATATTCTCCTGACACTCCTGCGAGAATTGGTGATATTTTACTCATTAAAGCAATTTTAAAATAGTTGGCTTTGGGGTAATAAAAATTCAAATTAATTGAGTGAATAATTTTGCAATCTCCTTTTTTGCTGAAACTAATTTACATGTTTACTCAGCGTCACATTTTTTTGGTGCAAATTTTGGTGCAAATAAAAAAGCAGCTACGAGGTAAAACTCATAACTGCTTGATTTTCAGCTCCCCCTGCTGGACTTGAACCAGCGACCCTCTGATTAACAGTCAGATGCTCTAACCAACTGAGCTAAGGAGGAGTGTTTCTGTAGAAATGCCACTGTGAATATGGAAA
>Ga0194128_10005152_pt1 | contig 18569 bp, 19 predicted proteins | sample TA2KigCa65mmetaG_FD_148650 | JGI IMG/M metagenome (GOLD analysis project Ga0194128, IMG submission 148650) | Freshwater microbial communities from Lake Tanganyika, Tanzania - TA2015037 Kigoma Deep Cast 65m | ecosystem: Environmental > Aquatic > Freshwater > Lake | place: Tanzania: Lake... | reverse complement strand
TGACAGATTGCTGGAAATAACGCATACCGTAGAAGCGCGCAAGATGCGCGAGCAGGTTTTGGATTCAATGGAATTGGAGCGCGAGCGCGGCATTACGATAAAAATGACGCCTGTCCGCATGATTTATTCCATAAATCATGCGGAAATTCGAAACTCGAAATTCGAAACTCGAAACAAACATCAAATTCTAAATTCAAACATTGAAAAAGAAGGTTTCGGATTTCGTGCTTCGGATTTCGAATTTACAAATTCAAAATGTGAATACATTTTGAATTTGATTGATACTCCTGGGCACATTGACTTTTCTTATGAGGTTTCTCGCGCGCTTCGCGCTGTTGAAGGAGCGGTTCTTTTGGTAGATGCTACGCAGGGGGTGCAAGCGCAGACAATTACCGTGCTGACGGCCGCGCAGGAGGCCGGTCTTGCAATTATTCCGGCGATTAACAAAATTGATTCTCCGCTTGCGAAAATTGAAGAAACAAAAAAAGAAATAATTCAATTATTAAAGTGCGAAGAGTCGGATATTTTAGAAGTTTCCGGTAAGACGGGGCACGGCGTTTCTAAATTACTTGAAACAATTATAGAAAAAATTCCACAACCAAGACAAGCTGATGAAAAAAATTTCCGCGCGTTAGTTTTTGATTTTAAATATTCAAATCACGCGGGTGTGATTGTGTATTGCCGTGTTATGGATGGTAGCATAAGTAGAGGAGATAAACTTTCTTTTGCGGCTTCCGGAAAAATTTTCTCTACTCTTGAAGTCGGGATTTTTTCTCCGGAAGAGCGCGCTGTTGAAAAATTATCAGCTGGAGAAATCGGATACATTGTCACCGGAGTGAAAGAGCCCGGAATTGCGGCTGTCGGAGATACAATTTTATCTTCAAAAAACACATTGCCTGCATTGGTTGGGTATGAAAGACCACTTCCGCTTGTTTGGGCGAGTTTTTATCCTCAAAGCGGAGACGAATTTGACGCGTTGCGTCATGCGCTCGGCCAGCTCCGTCTTTCCGACTCGGCGTTTACAATAGAAGAAGAATCGTCAGGAGTTTTGGGAAGGGGATTCAGGTGCGGATTTTTGGGAATGCTTCATTTGGAAATTATTTCAGAGCGGCTTAGGCGAGAGTGGAACATTAATTTGGTTGTTACTCATCCGTCAATCGCTTATGAAGTGGAAACAACGCGAGGTAAAAAGATTACAGCTTACACAATCATGCAATTTCCAGATTACGGTGAAGTTAAATCGGTCCGAGAACAATGGGTGTTTGCCGAACTAATTGTTCCTCCGGAATATCTATCGGGAGCTGTTCCGCTTCTCGCGAAACATGAAGCTGTTGTCGGCGAAACCAAAAATATCGGGAATCGTCTCGTTCTGCATTTTGAAGCGCCTCTGCGGGAACTTATGCGCGGATTTTTTGATGAATTAAAGAGTGTGTCGTCGGGCTTCGCCTCAATTTCCTACAAGCTTTTGCCTGAATTGCGTTCCGCGAATGTGGTGAAAATGGAGGTGCTTGTCGCGGACGAGCCGGTGCCAGCGTTCGGGCGAGTAGTTGCGCGCGGAAGGGCGGCGGAAGAAGCGGAAACAGCAGTGGAAAAACTTTCAAAGATTTTACCAAAACAACTTTTTGAAATGAAAATACAGGCGAGAGTTGACGGAAAAATTATCGCGTCTAGGCGACTTTCCGCTCTGCGAAAAGATGTCACCGGATATTTATATGGAGGCGACAGGACGCGAAAAATGAAATTATGGCAAAAACAAAAAGAGGGGAAAAAACGCCTGAAAGAAAAAGGACGCGTGGAGATTCCGCCGGAAGTGTTTATAAAAATGCTTACCTGAAAATCGGAGTATAGAGCAGAACCATTGATACAATAATCAAAACACAGACCACCGCCCATATTATTCCAACAACTTTTCGGTGTTTTTTGTTTAGTAGCATATAATATAGTGTAGCACGAACTTTTTCTCGGGGCACGCTTCCGCTCACACGGATATTTTTTTACTAAAAAATTCCTAGTGTTCGCGCCGTCGCGCTCGCAATGTTCGCTTCAGCGTGCCCACTCAACAAGTTCGTGCTTACTCTCTATGCGACCTATTGGAAATAAAAAAGGTTTTCGCGTTTTGCTCGGCACTCCCGTCGCGTTGGTAATTTTTGCCGCGCTCTCCGCGTTCGCGGCGAGCGCGGCGTGGAATTCGTTCAAAGAATACCGCACGGCGACGGTTATGCGCGATGCGGCGGAGGCACGCGCCTCACAATTTGAATCGGGTGAGAAGCGGATTAAAAATCAAGCGAGCGTTGGTGGCGCGCGGAGGGCAGAAGAAGAAATACGGGAGAAACTGAAAATGGCGAAGCCAGGCGAGGAAATTATTATTCTTGTTGATAAAGACGCACAAAAAGATCGGAAAGAAATCATGCCGAATGAAAGCTGGCTGGACGCGCTTCTTAAAAAGATTGGATTGAAATAAATGCGGATAGGGAGAATCGAACTCCCGCCCGATGCTTGGGAAGCACCCATTCTGCCACTAAACTATATCCGCATATTGTCACTATACTATACCCGCGTTCCGTGTATAATATATCAAACACTTTATCATCTTTTCACAAAAAAATAGAATGAAAAAACAAGTCGTTATTTATTCAACGCCGTCGTGTGTGTATTGCAATGCAGCGAAAAAATTTTTTGCGGAAAAAGGAATTGAGTATACGGAGCATAATGTCGCTGTTGATACAGAAAAGAGAAATGAGATGATAACAAAAAGTGGTCAGATGGGAGTGCCGGTAATTTCAATAGGCGAACGCGTGGTTGTAGGTTTCAACAGGCCCGTGTTGGAAGAAGCACTCGCGGGGAAATAGCCCCCATAGTTAAACGGATATAACGGCCCCGTCCTAAGGGGTAGTTGTCAGTTCAATTCTGGCTGGGGGCATGATATAATTTTTTAATAATATGTCTCCCGAAGAAAAAGCGTTGTTGGTGAAAACCGCGAAACTTACGGAGGAAAACAATTCTATTCTCCGAAAAATGCGCTTCGGCGGGCGCGTTCGCGCGGCCCTCCACGCGCTTTACTGGTTGATTATTATCGCGCTTTCTTTCGGCGCTTACTATTTCATAGAGCCGTATGTGAAAGAACTTGTTGGAGTTTACAGCGAACTAAAAGGAAACTTAGATGCCGCGAGCACAAAAGTCGGCGATTTCGGGAAGTTGTTGCAATAGCAACACCACTTATTTTATTTCTACTTGCGCTCACATATTATGAGTAGTATTATTTAGTGTGTTGGTTATATCGCGGGGTAGAGTAGCAGTAACTCGCAAGGCTCATAACCTTGAGATCCTGGGTGCAATTCCCAGCCCCGCAAAAAGCAAACTGCTTTGCTTGTGTTGGGAATTGCAAGCCGGAGCAAGCCACGAGTTTCGAGTGGCAGCGAGGCGGGGTCGCGACCGAGTAAGGCGACGGCCGAGCGAGAGTTGTGACCAATTCCCAGCCCCTCAAATTTTACACATCTATGCAATCGCTATTTGCTGTGGTTCTGTTAATTTTTCCCCCTTGTTCTTGGAGGATATCTCTTTTGGAGAAAGTACTTTTTTTCAGGCATTGCAGTCACACTTTATGGACTTAAGTTATTATGGGATATTTTTTCAGTACAAGGAAGCTATGGACTTGCTGCCGCAGCGGTGGGCGTAATTTTCCTTTTTGGCCAGTGATGTATTGGCTTCGCGCCTTTGTAAAAGAGTATAGTACCCACATTATTCGTGTAAAGACCGCATATGGATAATTCGTCATACTTTAATGCCGGAGGCAGGGCTCGCACCTGCGACCTGCGCTTTATGAGTGCGCCGCTCTAACTACCTGAGCTACTCCGGCTTGTATAATCCAAAAATACTATAACACAAAACTTGCTTGCATGAAGCGGGTTGATTGCTATCATTATGTGGTAATGCGAGGTCGCATTGCTTTAACAATAACAAACAAAAACCATGGCTAATGAGCCCAAGAAGCCGGTACCTCCGCCGGAGAAACCAGCGGAAGGAAAGCCGACTGAGCAAGGTCAAGGTGGGGAAGAGAAAAAATAACCTTTCAAAACCCGTCCAGCCTATGGGGGGACGGGTTTTTGTTTTGCGTATTTTATGCGATTTGCGTGTGATTAATTTGTATATGATGTGGATAAATCGTCTATAAATATGTCCTGTCACCATGTATAATATTTGCATGCCAATGTTTAGGAAATACAACAGACATTTTTTCAAGAGGTGGTCCTCTAATATGGCATATGTTTTAGGATTTTTTACTGCAGATGGGAATTTGATTGTCAATAAAAGAGGCGCCAGCTTTTGGAGTATTGAAATTTGTGATCGAGATATTTTAGAAAAAATAAGAAAAGCGCTTTCTTCAGAGCACAAAATTAGCGTTAGAAAGAAAAAAGGTTTACATAATGCGGGGTATCGCTTACAAATAGGTAGTAAAGAAATATATTCCGATTTGCGATCGCTTGGATTCAAAACGCACAAAACATTTTCTCTCACACTCCCTTTCGTGCCAGATGCATACTTTCCGGATTTTGTGCGGGGTTATTTCGACGGCGACGGTAATGTATGGTCTGGATTTGTTCTCAAAAAAGGACGAAGAGTACGCACTCTTATATTACAGGTTGTATTCACTTCGTGTTCTCATCAATTTCTGTATTCTCTTCAGAAAAGACTTGAAACATATGGTATCACAGGTGGGTTGCATAAACATAAAACAGGTAATTATTCCCGTCTCGTTTATAGTGTACGTAGTTCACAAAGTTTGTATTTATTGTTGTATAAGAAAAAGAATGTTAATCTCTACTTATACAGAAAATACAGAATATTTCAGAGATTTTTTTGCGCACGAATAAAAAAATGCGGCCGTGGTGTAGCCTGGCAACATAATCCCCTGTCACGGGATAGATCGCGGGTTCAAATCCCGTCGGCCGCGCATTAAAAATCAGATTTAGTGAAGACGACTTTTGTAATGATAGGAAATCAAATGGTGGGAGCCGGACTTGAATTGGTGATAGTAGTCGCATCTTCGGCGACATACCGATGATGCAGGCGCAGGCGCTCGATGGAAACATCGGTCGCTTTATATTAATATGAAAACGCGCCGATGTAGCTCAGGTAGCAGTCGCCTAATCGGCGACCCGCCGAAGAGGCGGGAGCATTAACGCCAGAGTAGTTCAGTGGCAGAACGCTTTCTTGGTAAGAAAGAGGCCGAGGGTTCGATTCCCTCCTCTGGCTTGCCAGCGTAGCTCAGTTGGTAGAGCACCGCTTTCGTAAAGCGGGGGTCGTCGGTTCAATCCCGACCGCTGGCTCCACAATCAAACTAAGTGGTTTTTCAGAGACCGAAATTCGCGCGGCGCGGAGCGCCGCCCACGATTCGGGGTCTTCAATTTCACTTTCTACATTATTCTCGATTCAAGCTAACATATGTATGTCGCTTTTAGTTGCATGGAGTATGAAATCACAAAAGAACTCTAGAGGTAACAAGGTGGTCATAACGGGAGGTGCGGGGTTTATCGGCTCGCACATCGTCGACCTGTGCGTTGCACGCGGCTACGAGACGCATATCATCGATGACCTGTCTTCGGGCAAGGAGTCGAATATCAACAAGAAGGCAATTTTCCACAATGCCGACGTGAGGAACAGGGACGCAATCACCCCTATCATCGCTGGTGCGACTTACGTCTTTCACACCGCCGCGCGGGCGCGCGTCCAGTTCTCGATTGAGCACCCCATTAAATCCACCGAGGCAAACGTTATGGGCACGCTCATGGTGCTGATGGCCGCGCGGGACGGCAAGGTAAAGCGCGTCATTTATTCCGCATCGAGCTCCGCCTATGGCGACCAAACACAGATGCCGCTTCGTGAAGATATGGCACTGAACCCCTTGAGTCCCTACGGCCTCCAGAAGCATGTCGGTGAGCTCTACGCGCGGGTATGGCAGAAAGTCTATGGCCTTGAGTCGGTCTGCCTGCGTTACTTCAATGTGTACGGTCCACGGCTCGATCCGGAGGGAGACTATGCGCTCGTCATCGGCAAATTCCTCAAACAGCGGCGGGAGGGCACACCGCTTACGGTAACAGGGGATGGAACGCAGACGCGCGACTTCACCCATGTGCGCGATGTCGCCCGCGCGAATCTCCTTGCTGCGGAAAGCAAAAAAGTGGGGAAGGGCGAGGTGATAAATATCGGTGCCGGACGCAATATCGCTATCAAGGCCCTTGCGAAGCTCGTCGGGGGGAAGGTGGAGCATATCCCGCCGCGTCTCGAACCGCACGATACTCTTGCTGATAACTCGCTCGCAAAGAAGCTCCTCGGCTGGACACCTGAAATCTCTCTCGAGGACGGCATCAGGGAGCTCAAGAAAGAGTGGGGTATACGCAGCTGATAGCCGTCGTCGGATTCACCGGCATCAGAGCGTAATTTTCGAAGAAGAAACGCGTAAATTCAGCTTGATACTTTATACGCGGTACCTTATACTGCATTTCCATGTGGAAATACCGTATCAATGGGGCGCTTCGCGCGAGTGGAGGGAGAGGTTCAATCCGAAAATTTTTTGGAGGGAGGATTTTTTCAAAAGGAGGTCTTCCGATTCACCGATTTTTTCTTCTAAAAAGGAAAAGAAAGTTTTTCTGCGAGGCAGTGCCGCTCTTGGCGGCACGGCGGCGAGGCGGAGCGGCGGCTGGTTTCGGTCAGAGATTTTTGCTAAAATAGGTTCGAGCGTGGTTGTATAAATACTCCAATATAAAAGTTTTCCACACCTACAGCTTGCGTTGAAATTTGATTGGTGATACTATCAAGACTGCCGCGTAGAACACTGGGCAACGTGGTTTGGTGTTCGCCGCAATTGCGCAATTGTTTGCGCTAACAAAGTTTTGCGGTGAATTTTGCTCCACCTTCTACGCGGTTGCTCTTTCTCTCGACTCAGTCCTCCTCCTCCGAGGGGCGTTCGCTTCAAGCGAACGCCCTTTCTTTTTGTGTTATAGTAAAATTATAATGAACGAACGTGAACAAAAAATTGCAGACCTTGAAGCCGCGATGAGCGCCGGTGATTTTTGGAGTGATAAAGAAAAAGCGCAAGCGGTAGTTCGTGAATATAACGAATTAAAAAAGACCGACAGCAACAACGGATATGATGGCGGTGACGCGATTATGACTATTTTCTCCGGCGCTGGTGGTGATGACGCTGAGGACTTTTCCGCTATGCTTTTTGAAATGTATAAAAAGTTTTTTGCGAAAAAAGGGTGGGTGAGTCAACTCATTCATCAAAATCAAAATGACCACGGTGGATTTCGTAATGTGACTGTTGAAATAAAAGGTTCTGGCTCGTATGGAGAATTAAAAAATGAGAGCGGCGTGCATCGGCTTGTGCGCGTTTCTCCTTTTAATGCCCAACAAAAACGGCACACTTCTTTTTCAATGGTTGAAGTTATTCCTAAACTTTCTCAGTCTGATAAAAAAATAGAAATACCGGATGGTGATTTGGAGATTTCTTTCGCGCGCGCCGGCGGTCCAGGCGGGCAGAATGTGAACAAGCGTGAGACGGCTGTCAGAGTTGTCCATAAGCCGACAAACATTTCCGTTCATGTGACTTCCGAGCGTAGTCAAGCGCAAAACAAAGAAAAAGCGCTTCAGATTTTGAAAGGAAAGCTTTACAAGGTGCGCGAGGAAGAGCGGCTCGCGAAAGAGAAAGGAATGCAAATTTCAAAAACAACTTCTGTTGAATGGGGCAACCAGATTCGCTCCTATGTTTTACATCCATACAAAATGGTGAAAGACCATCGCACGGGCGTTGAAACCGCTCAAGTTGATAAGGTGCTGAATGGGGATATTGACGAGTTTATCGCGGCCGAAAAAGAGTTATAATTCTGTTAATGAAGCGAACCCTGCTTCTCACCGCTCTTTTATTTTTCGTTTCTCCCATTTTTGCGTTGGCGCAACAACCCTACGCGCGCTACTGCCCCGACCCGTCGCAGATTTTTGCCGGCATCATCGCCGACAGAGGAGGACGCCCGAAGATAGACCTCGCGGTGGACTCCGTGTTCAGCGAGAAGATGAAGCGCGAGCGGCTGACGGGCGACCTCCCCGTCGCGCCGATTTACGACCTCGTATTTACTGCCGTGCCGAGCATTAACGAATACTGCCTTCCACAGTACGATTCCGAAGGACATTTGATACGGAAAGTAGACCCGCCGAAGACCCTGCCGTTCACCGCCTCTATTGAACTCAAAGGAAAATCGCTCACCAGCGCTTTTGCACTCTCGTGGAACGGCAAAAGAGACGAAGACGAACAACCTCTCTATGAGTGGAAAATGAAAGGGTGGGAGAACGGCATCGTGTCGGAGAACAAGATGGAGCGGCTCATCCGCGCCGTTCACGACAACGACCCGTCGCTCAAGTTAGTAGTGGAGTGGAAACGCAAAGACGGCACACGCGAGCGTTCCCAAACGAGCGCCAACTTCACGCTCTGTGCGCCTGTCTGGGGCAACGGCGGAAATCAGATGGTGTATTCGCGCGTCGCGCACCGCCTCTCGGACTTCACCTATCAAGCGAACTCAATCGTTGAGCAAGGGTTCCTCAAGGTTGACCCTTTCCGCGCGTACAAACAATGGTTTTCGCATATACTTAACCTGCGCAATTATCAAGGAAAGAGCTGGACTAACATTCATTTAGACGCAGAAGATGGAAAACTTTCTATAGCGTCAGACTGTGGCAACGATCGCGCCACGCACATCTCAATTTCCCCACTCGTGCCGCCGGATGATTTTGCCTCTGCGCTCACAAGCGGACGCTTCGTGCAAATTGCTTCCGATGTCACCAAGCGGGCGCTTGACTACAATGACATGCCAGGTAAGACTCGGTTCTTTGTACACACGCCGTTTCCTCTTATCGCTCTGCACGAAACCGCCCATGCCTTCGGCAGAATCTCCGACGAGTATGTGGTGCACGCGGGAACAAGCATCTACACGGGGAGAAACTGCCGGCGTGACGGCGATTGGTGGTTTTCTAACGGCAAGAACTATGGAGACATCGGCATTAAGGGTTGTCATGGCTCCGAAGATTTTCGCTCGTCTGAAAAAAGTTTGATGCGCGGGGCGCAGTCCGGCGAGTGGCGCTTCAATGCGGTTACCTGCGGTTATCTCATTGCCGTTACAAAAGGTGATGGTGGTGCCCGCGGACCGGAATACTGGGAGGAATGCAAGAATCCCGCATGGAACACGATAAAACCAGAGGGGAAGATACTGGTCAGTGGATTAGGGCATCAACTAGCCGCCATCTTTCAATCGCTCTTCAGGGCGCCCGCGCTTCCGCCGGCTGTCCTCTCCGCCGAGGTAGGCGCAGTGGGCGGCAAAGAAATACTCATTGAACACTGGAGCGAGGACGGCACGATAACCGGCGAGACGATTTCTGTTCCCGCAATACGCTATGTGCCTATGTCTCTCGCTGATGTGCCACCAGACGACGAATCTCTCGCCGCTCCTTCAGTCGCTCCACCAGCAACCACTCCTCCAGTTCCTTCCGCAAACGCCTCTGACGAGTTTGTGAGAACCGAAAACATCTTCGACACCGTATCTATAGATGTAAAGGTGAACGGAAGCGATGGACCAGTTTCAATACAGAAAGGCGGCAGGATAGTGGTAAGCTGGATTTCAGAAGGAGCTAGCAGATGCCGCGCTATGTGGAGCAAAAACGATATTGCGAAAAGCGGGACGATAGCAGGGAGATTGTCCAAAACCGGCTCTTTCTCCATCCGTGCCGCCTGCGTTGACGCTGAAGGAAACCGCGCGGATGACTCCGTGACTGTAAATGTTTCTGAATGATGTAATTAGCATATTACTTATTAAGATATTCTTAAAGATATTCTTAGTTATTAATACGGTTAATTAATCAAATTAATTTGTAATTATTCATTAAGCCACGATCGTGTACTAATGAATAATAAAAAATAATGAATGGTTTAAGTAGATTTAATAATATTTAAGAATAAAGGCGAAAGAACTGCTTTATATATGCTTCGTTATCTATGTGGCGTGCCTGTAAAAAGCGAACATATGGGCGCAGATTATATAATTCAGTAAGGAATTCGATTTCGTCGCGGCATTCAAAAGGGTGGATCCATGCAGACTTCTGTAATTCATGAAATCCAAGGTTAAAGAGCCGATCGCGTAGAGCATCGCGCGCGCCGCGTTCATCTTCCGGCACATCAAAGAGCACTACTCGCCATTCACCATCCCAGGTGTCGGGAACCTTGATTTTCATTTTTCCCAAATCGTATGTAAGCGCACGCTTTTTTCCTTTGTCGCTTAGCATCATTGTAAAACTTCCATCCTTGTTTTTGTGCGCTTCAAGGAGTTTACTCTCGTAGAGCGCCGCGACGGCGCGCTCCGCATTTTGTTTATTAATTTCTTTAAATTCCGCCTGTAGTCCGCGGATAATTTTCCAAGAGGTTCGTGGAGAGCCCGAACACCCTAGCGCAAATCCGCCCAACAGGAGCAAAAGTATTTTTCTTTGCATGGCGCCTACGCGATGTCCACTTCGGTCATGTTCTTTCCCTTCGCGCCTCCGTTTGTAATAATCCATGTATTCATTTTATCATTAAGCCACGATCGTGTACTAATGAATAAGAGAGAGATTGCACAACTTTTATTCAGGCGCTGGGTCGGTGCAATTTCCGCGATTTTGTGCTATAATTGAACGGTATGGAGGATGCTAAAAATCGCCTCGTGCCTCGCGAAATTACGCAGGAAATGCGCGAATCTTACTTAGATTACGCGATGTCGGTTATCACTTCGCGCGCCCTTCCGGACGTTCGCGACGGGCTCAAGCCGGTGCACCGAAGAATACTTTACGCTATGCATGAAATGGGACTCACTGCGGCGACAAAGTTCCGAAAATCGGCGACCGTTGTCGGAGATGTTCTAGGAAAATACCACCCGCACGGAGACACTGCGGTTTACGACGCGATGGTGAAAATGGCGCAGCAATTTTCTTTTCGCTATCCGTTAGTATGGGGTCAAGGAAACTTCGGAAGTGTTGACGGAGATTCTCCAGCCGCAATGCGCTACACGGAAGCGAAAATGAGCCGCCTCGCGAGCGAACTTTTGCGCGACTTGGAAAAAGAAACGGTTGATTGGCGACCGAACTATGACGCGACGCGCAAAGAGCCGCTCGTTCTTCCGACAGGAGTGCCTAATCTCGTTTTGAACGGAACTTTGGGTATTGCTGTTGGAATGGCGACCAACATCCCGCCTCATAATTTGAGAGAAGTCGTGGACGCGACAGCGCACTTAATTGACAATCCGGATGCTACAACCGAAGACCTCCTTCAATTCGTCAAAGGTCCAGATTTTCCGACCGGAGGAATTGCCTACGGCGCGAAGGATTTGGCGCACGCGTATGCTACGGGGAAAGGTCCTGTCGTTGTGCGTGGCGAAGCTGAAATCATTGAAGACAAAGCCGGACATTTTCAAATTATCATTTCTTCAATTCCTTATCGCGTAAACAAATCTGAACTCGTGATGCAGATCGCCGACCTTGTGCGCGATAAAAAAATTGAAGGAATAAAGGGGTTGCGTGATGAATCGACGAAAGAAATCCGCGTGGTAATTGAATTGAAGCAGGGCGCGTATCCTGAAAAGATTTTGAACGCGCTTTACAAGCACACACAGCTTGAAGAATCATTTCATTATAATTGCGTCGCGCTTGTAAACGGAGTTCCCGAGACGATTTCTCTGAAAGTATTTCTTGAAGAGTTTATCAAACACAGAAAAGAAGTTGTGCGTCGTCGCAGTGAGTTTGACTTGGCGCGCGCGAAAGAACGCGAACATATTTTACTTGGACTCACTATCGCGCTGAACAACATTGACGCGATTGTTAAGCTTATTAAAAACGCGAAGGATGTAGACGAAGCGCGTGTTGGTTTGATGAAAACATTCAAGCTTTCTGAAATACAGGCAAACGCTATTTTGGATATGCGATTGCAGAAACTTGCGGGACTTGAACGGAAAAAAATTGAAGAAGAATTGCTCGCCGTGCAAAAATTGATTGCCGAACTCTTGGACTTACTCGCGCACCCTAAAAAAATACTCGCGCTCATTAAAAAAGAACTGCTTGAAGTCGGTGAAAAATACTCGGACGAACGGCGCACGAAAATCGTGAAAGGGGGCGTGAAAGAATTATCGGACGAAGATTTGATTCCAGACGAAGAAAATGTGCTTGTGTTCACGCGCGGCGGTTATGTCAAGCGAACCGACCCTGAAGAATATCGCAAACAGAGGCGCGGTGGAGTTGGCGTTGTGGATTTGGAAACGAAAGAGGAGGATTTTGTGATGACTGCGATTACAGCGAGCGCGCATTCCGACCTTCTTTTCTTTACTGACCGCGGAAAAGTGTATCAGGTAAAAATGTATGAAATTCCGGAAGGGAAGCGCGCTACGCGCGGCAAGTCAATCGTTAATTTTTTGGCGCTTGCTTCCGACGAGCGCGTAACATCCATTTTGCCGATGCCGAAAGCCGCAAAAGCTCTCGCGGGCGCGTCTCTTATTTTAATAACCAAAAACGGAGTCGGTAAAAAAGTCGCGGCGGAAAGTTTCCATGATGTGCGTCGTTCTGGATTGATTGCTATTTCTCTGAAAGCGGGAGATGAATTGGTGTCAGCAACACTTGTTGAAAAAGGCGATGAGGCCATTGTCGTTTCTTCTGCCGGACAATCAATTCGTTTTAAAGAATCTGACATACGCGCGATGGGGCGTGGCGCGGCTGGGGTTCGTGCTATGAAATTAAAAAAGAAAGATGATAATGTTGCCGGTGTAGTAATAGTAAAAAAAGACGCTAAAAATCCGGCGCTTCTTGTTCTTGCGGAAAAAGGGTATGGAAAGGCGACTTTCGCCAAAGAGTTTAAGACGCAAAAGCGCGGCGGTTCAGGAATAAAATGTTCAAAAGTTACTCCGAAAACCGGACATATAATCGCGGCGCGGCTTTTGGCGGAGGGTGAAGAAGATGAAGTAATTGCTATTTCCAAAAAATCGCAGGTAATCCGTATCGCCGCTTCTGAAATACCGCGCCTCGGGCGGGCGACGCAGGGCGTCAGAATTATGCGCTTGCGCGATGGGGATGCGATTGCATCGGTTACGGTGTTATAATAAAACCCGATGCGAATCTGGCGAATTGTATGCGAATGCCGCGAATTAAATGTTCGTAGATTCGCATCCGCCAGATGGCGGATTTGTAGATTCGTATCGAGTTAATGTTTAGCGACCCATCACATATTATTTCCCAACTAGACCTCCAATCCGGCTCGCGCGTGGCGGATTTTGGCGCCGGAAGCGGGGAGTATTCTTTTGTCGCGGCAAAGGCGGTCGGCGAGCACGGAAAAGTTTTTGCGGTTGAAGTGCAAAAAGAACTTTTAGGGCGGCTTGAACGCGAAGCGCGCTCGCGAAAGATTTTAAATATTGAAGGAATTTGGGGAGATGTAGAAACTGCCGGCGGAACTCATCTAAATGACGGCTCGTGCGACGCGGTGATTGCCGCAAATGTACTGTTTCAGGTTCCCGACAAAAGCGGCTTCGCGCGCGAAGCCGCGCGCGTCCTGAAATCCAGAGGAAAACTTCTTGTCGTAGATTGGACTGGTTCTTTCGGTGGGACTGGACCAGCGCCAAATGCAGTCGTTCCAACGCAAAAAGCACGCGAAATTTTTGAAAGCGCTGGACTTTCTTACGAGAGAAATGTGGATGCCGGCGCGCAACATTATGGTATGATATTTAGAAAGAAATAAACACGATGCATTATTATGCGCCCATTTCAAATCATTGTTCTCGCGATTTTCGTGATAGCCGCAATCGGCGGACTTGTCGCTTTTTCTCTTTTCAAAGGTAAAAATGCGATTCCGGGCGGTCCCGCAATTTTGGAAGTGTGGGGTTCGTTTCCAGCGCAAGCATTTTCTTTCGCCACATCAGACCTTTCAGGAGATGAGTTTAAATTGACTTATAGCGAAATACCGAAAGAAAGATTTGAACAAACGCTAATTGAAGCGCTTGCTTCTGGTAAAGGCCCCGATGCGATTATTCTTCCTTCGGATTTGGTTGTGAGGCACGCCGACAAGCTTGTCGGCGTGCCGCCCGCTTCTCTTTCCGAACGGCAATTTAAGGAAACATTCGCGGAGGCGGGCGAGGCGTTTTGGACAAGCATTGGCGCGCTCGCGATTCCTCTTGCGATTGACCCGCTTGTTTTATACGCGAACCGTGATTGGCTTTCAGCCGGTGGAGTGGCGCGCGTTCCGAGATATTGGGATGAAGTTATAACAGCGACTCCGCGCGTTGTTGTAAAAAATCGGCTCGGACAGATTCAGACCGCCGCGGTTTCTCTTGGCGAATACCGCAACATAACTAACGCGAAAGAAACGCTCTCCGCGCTGTTCTTCCAAAGCGGAGGAAACATTGTTTCGCAAAGCGCGACTGGCGGATACGCAATGTCTTTTGATGATTTTGGAAATGCCGGCTCTGCTCTGAACTTTTACACGGAGTTCGCGAACCCCGTGAAATCGCTATACAGCTGGAACAGAGGACTTCCGCAATCGCAACAAATGTTCACGAACGGCGACCTCGCGATGTATTTTGGGCTTGCTTCCGAATATACATTGTTGCGCGAAAAAAATCCGCATTTGAATATGACAGTTGCGCCCTTTCCGCAAACTCGTGATGCCAAGCTTGTTGTAACATTCGGCAGATCGTGGGGGCTCGCGGCGCTGAAAACAAGCAAAAATCCATCAGGAGCTTTGCGGCTCGCGTTTGCAATGGTTGATACGAATCGCCTAAGCCGTCTAAATAGCTCGCTAGGCACTGTTGCGCCGCTACGCGGTGTCCTATCCCAAAAGCAAGAAAGCGCGGCGCAGGCGGTGTTTTATGAATCCGCGCTGCAATCGCGCGCGTTTCTTGATCCGAATCCAACAGCAAGCGCGCAGCTCTTCCAATCGGTCGTGGAAGACATTACGAGCGGCAAAGGGCAGGTTTCCAGCGGAGTCGGCGACTTGCGAAGCGGATTAGAAAAATTATTAAGATGAAAACAAACCACCACCCCGCCTCGCAGACTCGGCACCCCTCCTTAATCAAGGAGGGGATACTGAAGATTAAAATTTTATCACACGAAATCCCCTCCTCAGTTGAGGAGGGGTGGCGCCGTCTTCGGCGACGGGGTGGTCTGGGAATGTTGGTAGCTGCACTTTTTTGTATTTTGTTAATTCTCCCTCTCACGACTTTTGCCCAAGCCGGTATAGTTCCGTGCGGCGACCAAAAATATACAAAAGCACAAGCAGATTCATTTAATGCTGCTCACAAAGCAGATATAGATGCTGGAAAAATTGGGAAAGTTTTTGAAGGTGGTGTGAGCAATCCTTGCGAATTTAATGATTTTATAGACGGCATTAAAAATATAATTGACTTCTTACTGATGATAACCGGCTCCATTGCCGCGCTTGTGTTCGCGTATTCCGTATTTTTGGTGCTTACTGCCGGTTCAAACGAAGGACAAGTCACAAAAGCGAAAGAAATGTCGTGGAGTGTGGTAAAAGGTTTCGCACTAATGATTTCAGCGTGGCTTTTGGTTAAATTGGTATTAACAGCTCTCGGTGTTACGGGTGCGTTTAATTTGTTAAAATAAAAATATGAAAAAAGCACTCAATTTAACTCTTTGGTCCACTGCCGCGTTTTTGATTTCCGCAAATGAAGCATATGCCGCTTGCGCCGCTCCTGCTGGGACGGGTGTTACTGGTGGAGGGACTGGAGTTACTGGCGGCACTAATCCTAACGAGTTGACGAATCCAATTCGCGCCGCATCTTTTCAAGACCTTGCTGACGATGTTCTAAAAATTGTTTCTCAAATAGGCGGAATAGTGGCTGTATTTTTCATAATTTATTCAGGATTTCTTTTTGTGACTGCGGGCGCGAACGACACAAAACGCACTGATGCAAAAAAAGCGCTTTTATATGCAGTCATAGGCGCGGCGATTTTAGTTGGGGCGCGCGGTCTTTCACTTATCATTTGCACAACCGTGGAATCTCTTCAATAAAATAATATGCCGAAAAATTTCAAAGAACTCGTAAATCTCGCTCTAAATCACATCAACCTAGCTCTTTTCGCGCTTCTGGTTCTCGGGTGGTTCACCGTATTCGCGTATATGGCGGGATACATTAGGGCGGGCGGGAGCGGAGACGAGAAAAAAATGAGCGCGGCGCGGCAGGTCGCGTTGTTCGGCATTTTAGGGCTTGTCGCGATGCTCGTTTATTGGGGCGCGGCGAAAATTGTGTGCATAAGTTTGCTTGGCGACACTGGTTGTAAATAATTTTATTAGTTATTTTTATAAAAAATTATGATAGCTTTTGCACAAAACGTTGGCATCACTGCGTATCCTGCCGCAACAACTCCTATTGGCGTTGTTTTATTTAAAGCACTGAACATTTTGGACATAGTAATGCTTATTGTTGGCGCACTCGCGCTCCTTTGGTTTTTCTGGGGAATTATTCAGTATGTTTTGAAGGGAGAGAATATAGAGAAGCGAGAACAATCGCGTGATTTTATGATTTATTCAGTTATCGCGTTTTTTGTGATGTTCAGTATTTGGGGATTAGTACATATTGTCCAAGACACATTTTTTCGTGGGGTATATTTGGGAAAGGGCGGGCTTCAACTTGATACAACCGAAATTCCAAAAGTTCCATTGTTGAAGTAAAAACATCCGATGTTTTCAATATCCACAGGGCTTCTTTTGCATTCTTTTAGTTGTTGTATAATAAAAGGCGGTCTAAATATTAAAGGTCTTATTATTTATTAGTAACTTAACAAAAGCTCGATGCGAATCTAGCGAATTGGATGCGAATGCCGCGAATTAAATATTTGTAGATTCGTTCTTTTATTCGTAGATTAGCATCGTGTTATGTCTTTATGAAAAAAGTACTTATTGCAGGCGCGGCGTATGCGTTGCCTGTACTAGCTTTTGCTCAATTAGCTCCAGGAACAGGCACAATACAAGGCATAGTGGGAGTTGTGGGAAATATTATAGGTTATATTGTCCCTATTATTGGAGCCCTATTGCTTATCTATTTCTTTTGGGGAGTTTCTCAATATGTTTCTGCTGGCGGCGATGAAGAAAAGCGAGGACAAGCGCGGAATATGATGATTTATGCGGTCATCGGTATGTTCGTCGCGTTTTCTATTTTCGGCTTGGTTGCACTTCTACGAAAAACTTTTGGAGTAGGAGATTCACCCGGTGAAGCTTTACCTGGTTTTACATTGCAATAAAGATTTAACTATTATTAATTAAATTTATAATTAAAAATGAAAAAAGTTTTTATTACTGGAGCGGTGTATGTTTTGCCAATACTTGCATTTGCGCAAAATTTAACGGTTGCAACACAAACAATAGGGAAGGTTGTTAATGCAATTATACCAATCGTTGGAGCTCTACTCCTAATCTACTTCTTTTGGGGTGTCGCGCAATATGTTAGCGCTGGCGGAGATGAAGAAAAGCGCGGACAAGCGCGGAATATGATGATTTACGCCGTTATCGGGATGTTTGTCGCTTTTTCTATTTTCGGCTTGGTTGGAGTTTTACGAAACACATTCGGAGTTGCAGATACAAAAACAATGATACTGCCTGGAGCGAAAGGGTTTTATGATTTTAGATGAACGATTTCATCAACAAAGTTGGGGATAATATTTTGAATCCCCTGATTTACTTAATGTTCGGAGTCGCGTCCCTTGTGTTCGCGTGGGGTGTGTATATGTTTCTCGCGCATTTGGATAGCGAAGAAGAAAGAAAGAAAGGCGGATTGGCAATGTTGTGGGGAGTAATAGGTATGGCGGTAATGTTGGGCGCGAAGGGAATCATAAGAGTGATTTGTGGGACGCTCGGCATAACAACAGGAGCTTGTGAATTGTTTTGAGTTTTTATCCCCTCCTCAATTGAGGAGGGGTGGCGAGCGAAGCGAGACGGGGTGGTGGATTTCTTGAGAACACAACCCCCCCTCCCGCCTACGGCGGGATACTCCCCCTCAACTGAGGGGGAGATTAAGAGCAAACAAAACACCCCCTCACTTGAACTTCAAGTGAGGGGGTTTGTGTTTTCTCGCTTCAATAAATCTTCCCTTTTACTGTCATGTGGAAGTTAGTGAGCGAAAGGAAGCGAAGAACATTCGGCTTGCCGATGTTCGGTTCCATTTCCGGTCCGATGACCAGAATGATGCCGTCGGCGTTAATGGCAGTGACACCATTTTCACCGTTAGGGCCTCTTACAAGAAACTCCGAGGAACGGCCGCTTAAGATAAGTGGCTCGCTCCAGTTCGTGAGCGGAGTTTGGAGCGTTCCAATCGGAACCGCGATGTTGATTTCGTTACGATCAGGTGGGGAAGGATATCTGATTCCATTCGCACCGCCAGTTTGCGTCTGCCTGCTCGGTGCCATTGCCGCGACTTCCGGGGACATTTCGTATGAACCCCAAAACTCGCGCGGACCGATGATGAACACGAGAAAGAACAGGAAAATCGCAACGAACATCGCGAGTT
>Ga0194128_10005148_pt1 | contig 18585 bp, 18 predicted proteins | sample TA2KigCa65mmetaG_FD_148650 | JGI IMG/M metagenome (GOLD analysis project Ga0194128, IMG submission 148650) | Freshwater microbial communities from Lake Tanganyika, Tanzania - TA2015037 Kigoma Deep Cast 65m | ecosystem: Environmental > Aquatic > Freshwater > Lake | place: Tanzania: Lake... | reverse complement strand
GCCTTGGCAGTCCGGACAGCCGAACAGTTGGCCGCCCAGAGCGGGCGTGCGGCAGAGCAAAATCTTTTGCAAGACCTGCCGGTGGCGCAGGGGTATGTCTGCGCCGTAACGCTCCCGATATGCCGGGTGCATCGAGCGTGTTGTTGTCAGACGCTTCAGCGTGATAAGCGACCAGTTCGTATTCGTTCAAGCCGAGTGGAGAAAGTTCCAACTCAGCGCTCGCGATCACTTCGCCATTTTGCTCGCTTTCGCGTTTGGCGGTGATGGTCTGCTGCGAGCCGCCAAGCTTGTTGAACACGATCTTGATGTCGTTCACACTAAAATCGTCGGCGACGGAAATCTTGATCGGAATTGTGTTCGTGGCCGATGCGCGAAGGTCTTTGGCTGGATCGCTGATTTCGACTTTCGGCGCGTTGTCGGGCGTTGCCTTGATGTGATAAGGCTTTTCATTGACTCCGGGGCGGCCTTTTTTGTCGGTCAGTTCGATCCAATAATCGGTGTCCTTCGTCACGGTCAACTTGCCAATCCAGGAACCATCTTCAGCAGGTTCGAGTTTTACTTCCGGCGAGTCCGTGAACCGGAGTTTCGCTTTGGACAAGTCGGTTGACGGTTCGATCCGAAGCTGAACTGTGCTGGCTCGGACCGCTGTAATGTCAGGCGATTTCTGATTGATCGGAGGCGCCTTCGTGTATTCCGGGTACGTCACCCGGGCTGTCAGGTCTTTGACTTCGGGCGGAATGTAAGTCTGGACTGTAAATTCTGCGGAGGCCGCATCGTTGCCGGTAACTCGATATGTCACATCTGTCGGAAGGCTTTTGAAGGCGTGAACGTAAGCGCCGTCAGCCGACTTCGTGAGGGCAACCGTCTGCCATTTGGCATTGCCCGCGACTTGCCAGTGGAATTGCGCATCTTTAGGGACACGCCCGGCAAAAAAGTTCGAAATGCTCAAATCGCGGCCGACGGGGATTTCCACATTACCCGGTTTTACATCGACCGTTGTGGTTGTGTATTGGGCTTTGGAAAAAGGCAACGCAGTTCTCTGCAGCGCGGTGAGTGCGACCGGTGCTATGGCAGCGAAAGCGAGCAGTCCGAGAAGCGTCACGGCAAAAACGATTGCAAGACCGAGCAGTTTCTTTTCGTAGGCAACTTTGCTCTCGTTCAGATCCTTGGCTGCTTTCGCTTGAATTGCGGCGACCGACTCCGGTTCGTATTCCTTGGCTGTCTTGCGATCGCCGGCCAAGTACTCGGCCGCCGTCGAAATCTCGCAACCCATCTCCGGTTTCGTGGCTTCGACATCCAGAGCAGCTTCTTTGAGCCGGGTGGGGCGCCGATAGTACCGGACCAGCCGAAAGATGCCGATCGCGCCGAGCCCAGCCAGAAAGAGCGCGCCACCCGTGCGCATCCAAACAGGCAGCATGAGCCAATAATCGACGAGCGCAAGGGCAAGGACAGCCAACAAGATGGCTTCGCCAATCGTGATGGCCCACGCGAGGCGGAGAGAAGTATCCTTCGTTTTGCAAGCCTCGGTCAGGCGGACTTGCGCCGTTTTGGCAGAATCGTTTGGTGTATTCATTCTGATTCCTTCAGTTCCATATCATGTCGTCACGCTCTCGTTCGATTAGCCAACAAAATCTCGACAAAAAGTAAGAGTAAAACTCCGAGTAGCAAGACGCGAGAGAGTTCCTTTTGTTACTCATTGAGCCGAAGAGACTTGCCGCAAGCGTCGGCGGCTGCGCCTCGTCGACACGCACCAGCTGTTGCTGGAAGTCGTTTGCCGAGATTGCCCCCAAATCGGATTCTTGGGCTGGCGTATTCAAAGCCAGACGTCGAACCTCTTTTCGTTTGGCATCACGAAATGAATAAATGCCCGGAACGGTCAGGTTCGCGTCCCGCAAGCGGCCTTCATCATCGCTCATCAGATTGATTTCTTTGCCGCCGGAAGACTGAAACTTGAACTGAACTTTTTTCGCCGCAGCGCCCATCTCAATCTCGAAGTCGTCACCGACTACGAAAGTATTCGTTTCATGGATTTGATCCTGTCCGGCCTTTTTAGCAAGATATTTTCCAAGTCCATGCAGCCACGGCACAAACGTCTTGTGCTTGGGCCAGTCATTCCAAGCTGTGTCGGCGGATGTATTGACCAACGCAACGCGCCCATTGCCAGCCGAACGGATCAGGATCAATGGCAACCCATCATCGAAAAGCGCCGGTTGTGCGCTTCCAGGCGCGCTCGTCAAAACATGGCGCTTCGTGAACTCAGGTATGCGCAGATCGCCGCTATTGGGACGGCTGAAAGGGGCGAACATCATCGTGTTTGTGTCGAATTCGCTGATGCGCCAACTGGCCCCCACCTCCTCGGCCATTTCGACTGCTCCCAGTTGTGCGGGCAGCAGATCGCGGAATTCACTGTTGTAACGGTTCGGACTGATTTCGTTGCCCAGAAAGAACAACGCACCGCCTCCGGACGGCACGAACGCAGTCAAAGCGCGGCCGCTTCCAGCCGGAACCTGACTTAATCCTGGCAAAACAACCAAGTCGCAGGCCGACTTGCCCTCATTAACCGATAACCTTCGCACCAGTTCCTCAGGCGTTACCTTTGATACGTTATACGTTGTCTGGACCGAATTAGTTGCACCTTTCGAAGGATCGAGCGCCGTCGCGATAAAAAAAGTTTCTTCGTCGAAGACTCGCTTGCCACTCCAGGTTTCCACCACTACGACCTGGGTTGGTTCGGGAACATACAGAGCGGAATAGCGCGTATCATCGGCGTTCAAGGCATCCTTGGCGCGAAGCGTGACTCGGACATCGTGCCAGCCAGCCTTTAAAGCCGGCAGCGCCAGATCAACATTTGTCGAACTGCCCGGGGGAAGGCTCACGGTTCGCGAAAGAGCCGCCTTCCCATCAATGTTCAATTCCAGCGCCACTTCAGCGTTATCTTCATCAGAGAAACTGGCGGCGACCAAGTGCGGCTTGGCTTCAGTTCCAACGCCGACTTGAAGGTCGGCAATGCCGAAGTTCGGTGTGAGCAAATCACCGACGTTCAGCAGCTTGACTTCAATGCCATTGGGCACTGGGTAGGACGCAAGGCTTTGGGTGGCGCTGCGTTGCAAATCGCTGACGACGTATATTGTGGAAACGATGTCTGGATCTCCCAAGACCATGAGCTTGCTCGCTTGCCTCAACCCTTCGCCAAGGTTTGAAGTTTCAAAGGTCGGCAGCAACTCATTCAACACGGTGCTATGCCCGGCAGGCGGCGCGAAACCGGCGATCACTTCGGCTTTGCTTGCACAACCGACGAGCGCCACGCGATCATCCGCGATCAATTCCGAAAGCATCTTTTGGATGCGATCTTTGGCCCGGACCCAGCGCTGGCCATCAGTCTCCATTGCTTGCGTGCTGGCCGAGCGGTCGATGACAAAGATAACTTGTTGCTTCTTGCGCGCATTGGCGGCGGCCTCGGTGCGCGACAGGTAAGGGCGCGCGAAGGCCAGCACGAGCAGCGTGAAAATGAGCAAACGAAGAGCGAGCAACAGCAAATTGCGCAGCTTGCGCTTTTGCGATGAATGTTGGTCCTGCTTGAGAAAGAACTGAATTGTGCTGAACCGAACGCGCTGCTTCTTTCGTTTGAGCAGGAGATGAATGATCACCGGAACCGCCAACGCGGTCAGTCCGCCGAGCATCAACAAATTGGTGAAAAAATGCTCACGGCACTCAACCCCTGTCCCTGCCTCTCTGCCCACCCGATGGGGAGAGACTTCTCCGAAACAAAACTTCGCGCATTGCGCCCATGAACCTGACGTTGCGGCATGCAACCCCGGCTTTAGCCGGAGCTATTGCAATCCGCAAACGCTGCGTAGCTGCTAGCAAATGCTGCCGCCTAAAGGCGGGACTACGTACCTGGAGGTTCATGGGGAGGGGTTCGTTCATCTGAAGTCCTTAACAGCTACACAGCCGCCCTCCGTTCCAGATATGCCATCAACGCGACGTCTAACGGCGCATCCGTTCGCAACTGTTGATAGTCGATTTCCAATTGGACGCACTCCCGTTTGATGCGTTCCGAGAATTCCGACAAGCGCCGCTGATATTCATTTCGAAAGTCATCTATGTGGACCGGAAGTTGTTCCGCAGTTTCGCTGTCTTCGAAAATAAATTCGCCGTCGTAGGGCAAATCAAGTTCCTCCGGAGCCAGGACATGAAAGACGATGCTCTCTTGATTTTGAGCGTTCAATAGACGCAGCAGCTCAAGTGCCGTGTCATTGGCGGTGAAAAAGTCTGAGATCACCACCGCCATGCCTCGCCGCGAAAATGTTTCCACGATTTGAAAGAGGCTTCTATCGATCTTTGTCCCGCCGGTGGCTTGCGCTTGGCTGAGCAGATGCAGAATTTCATCGGCATGATGCCGGCTGGCTTGTGTTGGAACCGCTTGGCGAGCTTGTTCACCAAACACAATCAAACCAGGCGCGTCATGTTGTCGCACCATTACTTCACTGAGGACCGCGGCAAGCACGCGACCATAATGGAATTTGTTCGCATCCCCTTCGCCAAAATCCATGGACGCGCTTTTATCGAGGAAGATTTGGCAGCGCAGACTGCGCATCTCAGTTTCTTGCAACCCATGGCGGGATGAATCCCAACGGGATTCAACTTCATCAGCCCAGGGTTGCCGAAAGGCTGCCCTGGGTTTGCGTTCAACAAGTTTCATCAACCCTGAAAGGGGTTGTATCGCCCGCTTTGCATGACAGAACGGCTCGGCGTGTTCTCGATCGGCTTCTCGCACGTTTGCGCCGTCCGTTGGTACATCGCTAGCGAGGAGGAGCATCATAGGAGAGTTTCCTTTCAGGATGAGTTTCGGCTTGTGCCGACGCGCTACCAAGTCTCATTCGACGAAGGTTACGTGTGGGATTGATGCAACCCTTTGAGGGTTGGCGAGGTTGTGGTGCCCGCGAACCCAGGGTAGCCGCACAGCGGCAACCCTGGGCTGAAATGATTTCATCCCGTTGGGATGACAGAGTTTTTGCCGCTTCCCCGGAATTCGCCAGGATTTCAAAATGTCCAAACTCGAGAGCAGATTGGGCAGTCTGCGCTACGGCGCAATGGCCGTCGGTTGTTTACACGGACACACGGACAGAACTCAGTGGACATGGCGCGGATCGTTTTGTTAGTTTCCACCGCAACATTCCCCAGAACAAAAGCCATGTCGCCGCTCACTGCTGAATGCATCGGAACAATGATCCTGATCACTTTAGGCGATGGAGTCGTTGCTAATGTCCTGTTGAACAAGTCCAAAGGTCAGAATGCCGGTTGGATGGTCATTACAACCGGTTGGGGTTTGGCCGTCGCCATCGCGGTCTATTCCGTGGGTTGGATCAGCGGCGCCCATCTTAACCCGGCGGTTACGATAGGTTTAGCTGTGATCGGGCAATTTCCGTGGAGCAATGCGGCCGGCTATATCGTGGCACAACTCGCGGGTGCATTTCTGGGCGCGATCTTAGTTTGGCTGGCTTACTTGCCACACTGGGACGAAACCGAAAACAAGGACCTCAAGCTAGCTGTGTTCTGCACTGGCCCAGCCATCCGGAAACATCCAATGAACATCCTTCCGGAAATCATCGGCACGTTCATTTTAGTCTTGGGTGTACTCGCTATCCTGTCTCCGAAAAACCTCAATCCGGAGACAGGGTTTCCGACGGGTCTCGGGCCGTTTCTGGTTGGATTGCTGGTTTGGTCAATCGGGCTTTCGTTGGGAGGGCCAACCGGCTACGCGATCAATCCCGCGCGCGATTTGGGGCCGCGCATAGCGCACTTTCTCCTGCCGATCTCGGGCAAAGGTCCTTCCGATTGGAACTATGCCTGGGTTCCAGTCATCAGCCCAATCATTGGCGGAATCCTCGGGGCTCTGTTCTACAAATCCTTCTGGAATCCCTGAACAACCTCAGCGATTACCCGAAACGACTATGATCCACGAATTCGAATCCGGGACTGGGAGCGCGGACAACCTTGTCCGCGCTTGTTCTAGTAAAACAAAGGCAGGCGGACAAAGCTGTCCGCGCTCCCAGTCAAAGTTCGTTGCACAGCGGCTCGTCCTGATCATCTCGACGGTCGCTGCCATTTCAATCTCGGCTCAAGAGTACGACCTTGTCATTGCCAATGGCAGAGTCATGGATCCCGAATCGAATCTGGATGCCGTGCGCAGCATTGGCATTACTGGCCGCAGGATTCTGCGCGTGGCCGCTGAACCTTTGACTGGCCGCAACCAGATCGATGCAACTGGACTGGTCGTGGCTCCCGGCTTCATTGATTTGCATCAACATGGTCAGGACCAAGAAAATTATAAGTTCAAAGCGCAGGATGGAGTCACTTCTGTTTTTGAACTCGAGGTTGGCACCGCTGATGTAGATCGTTGGTATGCTGAACGCACGGGGAAGTCGCCGATTAACTTTGGCGTTAGCATCGGTCACATCCAAGTGCGGATGGCGGTAATGGGCGACCAACCTGATTTTCTTCCGGGAGCCAAATCAAACGGCGCCCTTCAGGTCGCTTCCGACGAACAGATCGAGGAACTAAAAAAGCAGATTGAACATGGGTTGAAACGCGGGGCGGTTGCGGTGGGATTCGGAATTCAGTACACGCCGATGGCTTCGCAATGGGAAATCCTGGAAATGTTTCGGGTCGCGGCGCGATACGATGCTTCCTGCCATGTGCATGTCCGTGGCAAAGGCGAAAAGGTCTTCGAACGAGGCATTCCCGCGTTGGAGGAAGTTATCGCCGCCGCCGCGATTACGCGCGCGCCGCTTCATGTTGTCCACATCCAGAGCACCGGCGGCAAAGCCACGCCGAGGTTGCTGCAAATGATTCGCGAGGCTCGGTCGCACGGTCTGGACGTAACGACCGAGTGTTATCCCTATACGGCTGGGATGACTGATATTCGGTCTGCCATTTATGACGAGGGTTGGCAAAAGGGCTTGGGAATCGATTACAAAGACTTGCAATGGCCCGGAACGAACGAACGCCTCACGGCCGAGAGCTTCGCACGTTATCGCAAGATCGGCGGCCTCGTTATTGCCCACACGAATCCGGAAGAAGTGGTGACCGCCGCGGTCGCTGATCCTCTGACCATGATTGCCAGCGACGGGTTTATTCTGCATCCGCGCGGCGCTGGCACTTACGCTCGCGTCCTCGGGCATTACGTTCGCGAAGCGAAGGCCCTGACTTTAATGGAGGGTTTGCGCAAAATGACCATCATGCCTGCACAGCGTTTGGAGAAACGTGTTCCAGCCATGAAGAACAAAGGTCGCATCCGTGCCGGAGCTGATGCCGACCTCGTGCTCTTCGATGCGGCGCGCATTCGCGATCGTGCCACGTTCGAACAACCGGCCAAATCGTCCGTGGGAATCCAGCAAGTGCTGGTGAATGGAGCCTTGGTTGTTAAGGATGGCCAGCTGCAAACCGGCGCTGCACCTGGGCGCGCCGTTCGGGCAGGCTTTCAGTGAAACGGCGATCATGACCCGAAACGGTAACGCGGTGCATCCTGAAGTCGTCGGTGCAATCGTAGCGGCGGGCATCCTGCCTGCCGCTATCAACAAGTTCGGGATTGCACCGAACGGCAAAGCAGCCACTATCGGCCCCAAAATGAAACCGACCAGCAAGCAATTTGGCGGGCCGTGGAGAGTGGCAGCATCGGCGAATTGTTAGGTTACGGCCTCCGAGACATTACAGATCCCAATTCGATGCTCGTCTTGATCGCAGATCATGACAGAGTCATCACTCGTTTCTATGCTCCCAAGACCAACCCTCTTCCGTTTGCTCAAGCAAGAGCGTTTGATTATAGCTGGTACTTCCAAAGGGATATTGACTTCATTATCGAAGAAAGAAGGATAACCTAACTCACGACGCGGACGAGCAAATGAAAATTGCCAATTAGCTATGAAATACATCCTTGCTCTCGACCAAGGCACTACCAGTTCGCGCGCCATCATTTTCGATCAGGGCGGAGGCATCAAAGCGGTCGCTCAAAAGGAATTTCCACAACTCTTTCCCAAGCCTGGCTGGGTCGAACACAATCCGAATGACATTTGGTCCACGCAGGCTGGTGTCGCCGCCGAGGCACTCACGAATGCCGGGCTGACGGCTGGTGACATCGCAGCCATTGGCATTACCAATCAGCGCGAAACGACCGTCGTCTGGGATCGCACGAACGGAAAGCCGATCTTCAATGCCATCGTTTGGCAGGATCGCCGCACGGCCGGCATCTGTGACCGTCTGCGAAAGGAAGGTTTGGCCAGCACCATTCGCAAAAAGACGGGACTGGTCATCGACGCCTATTTTTCCGCGACTAAACTTCAGTGGATTCTCAAGAACGTCAAAGGCGCCCGCGAAAAGGCGAAAGCCGGTGAACTCGCCTTCGGGACAGTTGATTCGTGGTTGGTCTGGAATCTCACAGGCGGCCGGGCGCACGTGACCGATGCGAGTAACGCCTCGCGAACGATGCTCTTCAATATCAAGACGGGACAATGGGATGACGAACTGCTCGATATTTTTGGCGTGCCGCGGTCGATTCTGCCCGAAGTGCGATCGTCGAGCGAAGTGTACGGCGAAGCGTCGCTGTTTGCCGAACCGATACCAATCGCAGGCATGGCGGGCGATCAACAAGCCGCACTTTTCGGACAAGTCTGCAGCAAGCCCGGCATGGTCAAGAATACTTACGGCACCGGTTGCTTCATGCTGATGAACACCGGCGATAAACTGATCAATTCTAAGAATAACCTGCTGACCACGGTTGCTTGGCGCATCAAGGACAAGACAGAATATGCCCTCGAAGGCAGCATCTTTATCGCGGGCGCGGTCGTTCAATGGTTGCGCGACGGTCTCGGAATCATCCAATCTGCCGCCGACGTCGAAGCCTTGGCCGCGCGAGTGCCGGATGCCGGTGGTGTTTGCTTAGTCCCGGCGTTCGCTGGATTGGGCGCTCCGCATTGGGATCCTTACGCGCGCGGTTTGATTGCCGGCATCACACGCGGCACAAGCCGGGCTCACCTCGCGCGGGCAGCCTTGGAAGGGATCGGGTTCCAAGTCATGGACGTTCTGAAAGCGATGGAAGCTGACTCTGGAATTCGGCTCAAGGAACTGCGCGTCGATGGCGGCGCTTGCGCCAATAACTTGCTCATGCAATTCCAAGCCGACCTGCTTGACGTGCCCGTTGTGCGACCACGTGTCTCCGAGACGACAGCTTTGGGAGCCGCTTATCTGGCAGGCCTAGCGGTTGGTTATTGGAAAGATGTTTCCGAAATTCAAAAGCAATGGCAAATCGACCGAAAATTTGTCCCCGCGATGAAATCCGCCGCGCGAACGCAGCTGTGCGATGGATGGAAGAAGGCTTTAATGCGCGCCAAATTGTGGCAGAAACCTCACTGAACCCAACGCGGTGAGCCGCAGCCGAATTGACCACGGGATTGCACGGGGCACACGGATGAAAGACGTGAGCAACTTGGTCTCCGCGTACACCGGTGTTATCCACGGTCAAAGAATCTTCCCAAGAATGTTTGATTCTGACATTACCTCCGCGGTTTCTGGAGACGTTTGTCGTTGCCGGCCGAAGATCGCGTCTTGCCTGAGGACTTAAGAGCCTTGCCTGGTGTTGATTCCTGAGTCGCTTCAGCGGCCAGGTCGATTGACTCCGATTCATTATCGTTGCGCACAACCTGAACCGAAATCTGATTGATATCTTCTGGTGTTGTTCTGGTTGGTTTTGGCATGGACCAACGTCGCCCAGCTCCCACGCGCCCGCCAGAAAAATCTCGGGCGCTTAACTGACTTGCGCGTTTCTTACTCGATGACGCGCATTTGCACGGCATCGACGACACGTTCGTCCGCTGTAATAGCCCCCACGATAACAACCGTGTTTCGTTTCTGGATGAGATTTCGCTTGAGCAACATCTCCAGGGCCGTCGAGATCGTCTCCGCCGGATTGGTCGGATGGAATGGGACCACAATCGGCGTTGCGGCCCAGTTCAACGTCAGAGATTTGGCAAGGTTCTCGTTGTCACAAATGGCGTAAACGGCCGAAGAACGCGGGCGCATCCAAGAGGCGTATCGAGCCATATTCCCTCTGCGAGTGAAAATGATAATCGCATCCGCTTTCAAATCGTTGGCCATGGCCACAGCACTTTTGACAAGCTTTTGCCGCGGGGTGGTTAATTGGGCCTTTTCATGATAATTGGCGCCGCCGCTCCGTTCGATGCGTTGGGCAATCCGATCGAAGACCTCGACACATTTGAGGGGATATTTTCCCACAGTCGTTTCGCCGCTGAGCATGATGGCATCCGATTGTTCGAACACGGCGTTGGCGACATCAGTGACTTCAGCGCGCGTTGGAACAGGATTGTCAATCATGCTTTCGAGCATATGTGTGGCCACGATCACAGGCCGGCCGGCGCGCAGGCACAGTTTGACAATTCTGCGTTGGATGATCGGCAGTTCCTCGTAAGGACATTCAATCCCAAGATCGCCCCGCGCCACCATGATGCCATCGGCTTGCTGGATGATTTCGTTGATGTTCTTGACGGCCTGTTGATCTTCGATCTTCGCGATGATGAGCGGCGAGGTTGTGGAGACAGGCGGAATGCCTCTCTTGCTCGAGGCGCGAGGTTGTTCGATGACCGCGCGGAGTTGCTGAATGTCCTTGGCCTCACGCACAAAAGAGAGAGCAATGTAATCAACGCCGATCTCGAGTCCCATACCCACGTCAGCGAGATCTTTTGCCGTGAGGGCAGGCAAACTCACTTTGACGCCAGGCAGGTTGATATGACGCCGACTGCCTAGTTTGCCGGGAGTCAGGACCTCGCACTCGATCTTGTTGGCGAATTTTGTGAGGACTTTCATCTGGATTTCGCCGTTGTCGAGCATCACCACGTCGCCAACGCTGATGTCGTTGACGAAGTTTTCGTAGTTTACATCGACGGAGTGCAGCTCTTCACTGCGCTCGCCTCGCACCGTGAGCGTAAATTTCTGGCCGGGCTTGAGATCGAGCGCCGCCAGCAAGTCACCAGTCCGAACAGCGGGGCCCTGCGTGTCCATCAATATGCCCGTGTGCTTTTCTTTAGCCTGGGAGGCCGAGCGAATGTGCGGAACGATCCGCCGAACCCAATCGTGCGTGGCGTGGGACATGTTCAGGCGAAAAATATTCACGCCAGCCTCGATCAAGCGGTTGATCATCTCGGGGGATTCTGTCGCTGGACCGAGCGTGGCGATGATTTTCGTCTTTCGCATAGGAACAAGTCGGTTGCGAAGATAAAGAAGCGGGGCGTGCTGAAAAGGCTTATTCCACCCTATTCCAAATGAACCAAATGAAACTTGATCTTTGAAAGAGCCCGGCCCATATATAAAAAACTCAAGTTTAAGAGAACCCTTTTATGGCAGACATCGCAAACAGATACCCGGACAACGTCGTGGGAAAATATTACGTCGATAACCAATGCATTGACTGCGATCTCTGCCGCGAGACGGCGCCTGACAATTTCACCCGCAATGACGATGGCGGGTTTTCCTTCGTTTACAAACAACCCACTACGCCCGAAGAGGAAGTTCAGTGCAAGGAGGCTATGGAAGGCTGCCCGGTCGAGGCAATCGGCAATAATGGAGGTGCGGCTTAGCCGGGACATTCATAGTGTTTGGCGCGCCTGCCTTCGCAGCGCCGAGTTTTACTCCATCAATATCTCCCGGAATTATCGCAAGCCGCGGGCGACTTTTCCGGAGCGCGGACATTTTCGTCCGCAGCAAACTTGAAATGAAAAGCGCGCGCTCGAATCTTCGAAAATCGTTGGGACGCATCTCTGCATTTGACACATGCTTCGGGGCGGACTCTGACTTGGCTGTCCAAACGGACCGAAGGCAAGAAGCGTTTATCAAATGCAGAGACGCGACCCCAACGATTCTCGGCCTGGTAGATTTGAAGTCGATCGGCGAACACCAGCACCTTGACCTCATGGCGGTGGGGGCTGGGGAACCCAGTAGTAATTGGCGTCCAAAGCCAGATAGCCGTAGGGATCGACGCCGCGCGAAAGATCCCGGTAAGGAGCTGGAAGATACTGCGAGAGGCGATTGAGGAAGTTGGCCTCGTGTTCGAAAGCCTGGGCCGGAATCAGGCCCGCTTTGCCCTGAGGCCGGTTGTCCAACCGCTCGGTGGCCCACTGGAAAGCCTGTTGGTTGAGATCCTCCAGGCTGGCAAAGCTGCGTCCGGGAAGAAAGTTGGTTTCCACCGTCCAAAAACTCCGTTCCTCGCCGGCTTTTCGATTCGGATGCTTGGGCGCGTGACAGCGACAGACTAAGCCGGGTTCTTCCGGAAAGTTCCGGTCTGACGCTCACGGATATGGAACTCTCTCGGGGTGAACCAGAGCTTGCTGTATCATGCATTCGGAGTTCGTAAAGGTTACGATTACGTTTGGACACTCTACGAGAAGGGTTGTATTCGCTTCGTGTTGGTGGTCCGGCCGGAGATGCTGGTATGTCCGAGGTGCAAGGGCTTAGATGTCAGTCGAAAGGGCAGGCGTTTCCGCGAACTGCGGACGGTGCCCATAGGTTTGAAACCCGTCTGGCTGTTCACCGAGGTTCCGCAATGCCAGTGCCGGAGCTGTGGTCAGAACTTCCAAGTGTCCCCCCCCTTTGCCCCGGCTTATGCTTCGCACACTCGCCAACTCCAAGCCTTGATCCAGAGTCTGCGAGGAATGATGACGGTTACCGACTTGGCAGCGGTGAGCGGCCTGGGATGGGATACCGTCAAGAGCATCATCAAGGTCAGGCTGGAGAAGGATTACGGGCATCCGCGGCTCCGGGGGGCTGGAGCGCTTGTCGATTGATGAGATCTACGTTGGTCGGCGTAAAAAGTTCTACACCCTGGTCATTGATCTGGATAGCGGCCAGATCGTCTGGGTTGCCAAGGGCCGCGGTGGCGAGGCTTTGTGCCCATTTTTCAGGGCTTTGCGCTATAGTCGCGCCAGAATTCGAAGCAGTCGCCATGGATATGAGCGCCGCCTACTGGGCCGCCGTCATGGAGCACCTGCCCGGAGCGGCCATTGTGTTTGATCGCTTTCACATCATCAAGCTGGTCAATGAGAAGCTGGAGGACCTGCGCCGAGAGATGGTCCGTGAAGCCGTTGGGCCGATGAAACAAACCGTTAAGGGCATTCGCTATCTGCTTTTGATGCGGCGTGAAAATGTCCAAGAGGAGAAATTGCCTCGTTTGGATGACGCCCTCAAACACAATGAGCCTTTGTTCACGGCCTACTTGCTGAAAGAAGCGCTGGGACTGCTCTGGGAACAGCCAAGCTACAACCATATGCGTTCCTTTCTCTACGAATGGTGCGCCTGGGCCGATTTTATTTCGAGAATCAGCGCCTGTGCGAGTGCTTGCTTACTACTGGGCGCATCTCGACAGTACCACCCCAGGATGCGCCTTCCTCGTAGCGCAGAGTTTCACTCTGCTGTATCGCAGGTTTGAACCTGCAGAGGGTCGGGTCAATCCAGGCGCGCGCGGAACTGGCGAACGTTTTGCCGATTGCAAATCGGCGATACGGCAGACTGCGAATCACCCCATGCCGGTTGTTCTGTAGCAGCTGTGGCTTGCCGGGATGGGCTTGAGACGTGATGCTCCATTCACGCATCACGTCTCACGCATCACTCTTACTTCTTATCCTTCTGAACCACGACCAAGGCATTTCCCATGGGACGTTCGCGGCCTTCTGAGGGGTTGTTCATCACTTGGCCATACAACCAAAATGTGGCTGAACCGCCACCATCCAAACTCATTGCCTCTTCACAACCGAGGCCGAGCAGGTAATTGCCCAATTCAATATCAGTCATTCCCACTGAGAGGTTCCGCTGTCGGCCGTCAACTTCCACAAGAAAGAAAAACTGCTTGTTCCAGCCAATGGCGGCGCGCGGATGGCGGACGCTGTTGTCATTCCGCTCAATCACCTTCCCCTTGCGAACCAACGGCGGACCGCCCCCGACCGCGGTCTTTGCGCCCCTGATGTCGGGCGTAGTCGCAGTCGAGATTTGGAGGACAGTTCCCGGCGTCACTTTAGGAACGCGTGACAACATCTTGCGTCCGAGCGACAACACCATGGTGTCTTTGTTCAAAGGCGTATCGCCAGCTTCACGCACCTCACGCACTTGCGCCGCGTAAGCTTGGCCGGGCCGAAGCGGCAACCACGAATTCGTTCCGTTTCGCTCCAGCACTATTTCGCGGCCGCCGCTCGTTCGGGTTGATTTGCCAACGGCGGCGGTGTAGAGAACGACCGCATCCGAGGCGCGCTCTTCGTTAAGTCCGAAAGGGCTCTTCGGCCCGTTCGGCCACGTGACTGCAAAGCGTCCCAGAACATTCGTCATATGCGGCACACCCGCGGCGTCGAGCCAAAAGCAGGTCCAGTCACAGGGAGCGCTGATCAATTCACCGCGGGTAATTTGCAAGCCTTTCGGATCGCCTGCATAAGGACGGTCAGTGAGATAATAGTCGCCGTTAATACCCGCGACCGGTTTCCCAACCTCGCGAGGAATCGTGCGAATCTGTTCGCTCAAAGTCGCCATTCCAAATCTTGTGCCCTGACCCAATGTCGTGTGCAATTCGAAATCCGGATTCGAGAGGTCCACCTTGACAATGTGTACCGACCACGGCTTCTCGCGTACTTCATCATGACGGTAGGAAAATCCTTGCGCGAGCTTGGAAGCTGATCTCTCCGCCGCCGCGCAATTGAATGACCCGCCAGCGGCCACGAACCCGGAAACAGCTATCGCGGAAATGCTGTAAAGTCGAACGATCTTCCGGAATGACGAGTGATTCCGTGCGGGGTTAGCGTGAGTTTGTTCAATCATTGTCTGAATTCCTTGTAACTCGGCTAATTAATGACGGTGTTTACGGTTTGGTCTTTTGCAGCAGAACCAGACCGTTCGCGGTCGGCCGTTCGTATCCGTAGCATGGGCTGCTTACGACGTCGCCTTCAATCCACATTTCCACCGACCCGCCTCCATCCAGGTTCATTGCCTCGTCGCAGCCCAGCTTGAGAAAGTAGTCTGTTAGCTCCTGCAGCGTCATCCCAATCGAGAGCCCGCGCTGCCTTCCATCGACAATCACAAGGAAGATGAATTTCGAATTCCAGCCGATAGCGGAGCGTGGATGCCGCGAATACCCTTGATGCTCGTGAGCCGGCTGTGGCTGGCGTCCGCGCAACAGACGCGGTCCTCCGCCAATAGCCGTTTGCACGCCTGTCAAATCGGGCGAAGTCGCCGTCGAGATTTTGATGATCGATCCAGGCGTGACCGCTGGCAACCGCGCCACCAGCGATGGTCCAATCGATAAGACCATGATCTCCGAATTCAAGCGGCTGTTGCCGGTCCCGCGCACTTCACGCACGCGCGCGGTGAATGTTTGCCCAGGACGCAGCGGCAACCAGTCATTTTCTCGGTCGCGCTCCAAGATGAGTTCACGTCCGCCGTAAGTGCCGGTCGAAGACCCGAGCTTGGGAGTGTACAGAACAGCAGCATTGGCAGGGCGCTCCTCATTCAATCCAAAAGCAAACCTTTCGCCGCTTGCCAAGGTGGCCTTGAATTGGGGAACCACTTGGTCAATGCGCGGTTCGCCCTTCGGATCGATCCAAAAACAGACTGCGGCGTCGGGACCACTGGCGAGTTCGCCACGTAGAATTTGCAAGCCCCGGGGATCGCCTGCGTACACCTCACGTTCGGTGCAATAAAAACTGCCATTGATGGCTGCGAGCGGCCGTCCAAGTTCCGATGGAATTGTGCGAATCTGTTCGGAGAGCGGCCCGAGGCCCAAAACGCGGTCTTGGGAGAGCGTTGTCACCAAGGCGAGATCCGCCCGAGATCGATCAATCTGTAACACGTGAATGGACCAGGGCATCGAACGAACCCGCTCGTGCCTATGCAGGAAGCCGCGGGCGAGTTCGTTCGAGGGACTCAGCTTAGGCTCGGCTTGAACAGCCTGACGGACGGCTGTGTCCGGGACTGCGGCAACTTGCTCCGCAGAAGGAAGTGACGTTGCTCGATCCCGATGAGGCGGTTCGTTTGGCGTGCTGTCTGACTCGGAAGAGCCGCGTCCGCAGCCAATCGGTCCGAGTTGGACGAGCGCCATAAACGCGAGGCAAACTAACGCAGGGCGCCGGCAGAATGCCGTTGAACTAAGGAATCGCAGAGAGCAATCCGCCATGGTCTTCTCCCTCTCTTCCATTCGGATGGAGGAGAAGGTTGGAGAGAGAAGAAGGTGCGTGAGGCGGCGACAGGTTCTAATGGCCCATCGAAATAAGTTATTGACTCGATTCGTCACAACGCTGTTCGTTTAGCTGTTAACAACCTCTATTGCAATGCGGAAGCTCCGCGAAAATCGAAATTCTTGACCGCTTCCGCTGACATCGTCCCAAGGGCTCTTTGCAGAGCATAAATGTTGCCCGACGGTTCAGGATGAACGCGATTGGAAAGCAACATCCAGAATGTTTTCGAAAACGGGTCAATCCAGAGACAGACTCCTGTAAATCCTGTGTGTCCGTACGAGCCAACTGGAAACAACTTGCCGCGCGGCCGGCTGAATTCTGAATCAATATCCCATCCCAACCCGCGACGTGTTTTCATCGACGCAGGTGTTTGCACCGTCGTCATCAGCTTAACCGTTTCAGGTCTCAGAATCCGCACTCCATCCAATTCGCCTTCGTTGAGCAGCATCCGTGCAAATCGCGCCACATCCGACGCAGTCGAAAAGACGCCCGCGTGACCTGCGACGCCTCCCATGCGCTGCGCTTTCGGGTCGTGCACCTTTCCGCGCAAGACCTCACGGCCGGCCCTTTCCGTCGGAGCGATTCTCGACCTCTTGCTTTCCGGCGGACGATAAGAAGTATCGTGCATTTTCAGCGGGCCAAAAATCTCGCGAGCGACAAAGTCATTAAGCTTCATTCCCGCAACGCGCTGGACTAGTTCTCCCAGAATAATGAAGTTGATGTCACTATAAAGAAAAGCTGCGCCCGGCGGATTTTCCGGACGTTCTGCGCAAATCAACTTGAAAGCGGCCTTAAAATCACCCCAATCAGGAAAGCCGCTTAGAGTCCGCGTAAATCCTGAAGTGTGTGTCAACAGGTGACGAATAGTAATGCTCCCACGTTTGAATTCAGGCAAGTGCCGCGCCACCGGGTCATCCAGTTTCAGCTGTCCGCGCTCGTACAAGATCATTAGCGCCGGAACCGTTGCCAATACCTTAGTGATCGAAGCGACGTCAAAGATAGTGTCTTCAGTCATCGGTTCGGATTTCGGGACGGATGCCCGAAGCCCGAATGCTTTGACGTAGTGGCATCTGTTGCGTTCAATCCAAAGAACTCCGCCAGGCAGTTTCCGATCCACAATGGCGCGACTTATCTCGGTTTCCATCTGGGCGAGCTTCGCAGAATCAAATTGATCGAGGACCGCTGCATAGGCCGGCAGGCCGGCGCCCAGGAACATTAAGAGCAAGCCTTGGCCGATAATGGCCGTCAAAAATTCAGTTAGGCCGGACCTCTTCACTGATTCGTCTAAACACCGTTCGACCGCCTAAAGTTGCTGAAATCACGGGATTAAATCAATGGTTAGCGCAGCGCAGAGTGCCTAATCTGCTGTTTCGCGGGATGCCGATCCTGCAGCGCAACAGGGATTGGACGCACGCCGAAACTCTCCGCCGATTGGCAATCGGCGATACAGCGCAACGCGGACACAGACGCAGCCGCAACCAAAACGGAGCGCGGACATTCTTGTCCGCAGCAACGGCCGAATGCCTGGCGGTTTTCGAAAGTTCCAACGCGCGCTTTTCCTTTCCAGTTGCCGTGCATCTTGAAGTTGTTGGTGATTCTGCAGGGTTCTGTGGGGGGCAGAGTTGAGTGAGTGTGAATGAACGGCTCTCGAAATTGGACCGAAAACCGCGTTTTAAAACTCCCCAGAGTTTGGGCTGAATTCCCACCCGCCGCGGACCGTGCAATTCGCTTTCTGGCCAGCCTTGAGATCGTTGCGAGACAGCCAAAACAAAAAGGGACAATGCGATTGGATCAATTGCTGGAGCAGGAAGATTATCTGCACAGCGCTCGGCTTGGCGGCCAAAGCCTTCGGTATGTGGCCGAACTGGATGGCCAATGGGTCGCTCTGCTTAGCTAAAAGCGCCCCGGCCCTCCAGATCAAAGCGCGCGAAAAGTGGCTGGGCTGGACGCCGCGCCAGCGTGCCCGCCGCCGGCTGCACCAGCGGCTTTGGACGGGCGAGCCGCGACTTCTATGTCGAGCACGGCCAGCCCAAAGAACTTTACCTGCGGGAACTGGAGAAAGGGGCGGCGAGCTATCAGGCCTTTGAAGATGAGTGCAGCAAGCTGACCCAGCGGCAGCTCAAAGCCCTGGGCTGCCGGTATCATGAAAACAAGCAGGCCTACCTGCCCCCGAGCGACAGCACCTTCTTCCGCGTGCTCGATCAAGTCGAGGCCAGCGCGTTTGATCTGGCGGTGGGACGGTGGATGATCGAGCAGGAGATTTCCGTGCTGGATTGCCGGGCTGGCAGCGCAAGATGACGGGCACCCA
>Ga0194128_10005147_pt1 | contig 18586 bp, 20 predicted proteins | sample TA2KigCa65mmetaG_FD_148650 | JGI IMG/M metagenome (GOLD analysis project Ga0194128, IMG submission 148650) | Freshwater microbial communities from Lake Tanganyika, Tanzania - TA2015037 Kigoma Deep Cast 65m | ecosystem: Environmental > Aquatic > Freshwater > Lake | place: Tanzania: Lake... | reverse complement strand
GACGCTGAACGAGATCGCCGTTCCGGCGCTCTACCGCGGGATGCTGCGGGGACTATCTGAGCGAGAGTTCCGGTCGGACCTTTCGTCGACCGAGATTCGCACCAGGACCGGCGACGGGGCCTAGTAGCCTGGTGTAGAACGGGCTGCGCCTGAGCCCGTTTCGACCGTGAAATTGCCCGGGTGGCTACGTTCCTTCCCGGCGCTGATCCGTCTCGCGACGTTGTGAAGGCCCGTCTCGACGGCGGTGAGCAGCGCCCGCGTCCGGTCGATGGGGCTGTCGCGCTGCTCAGGGCCTGTTGACACGGTCTTCCCTCTACAGTCTTCCTACGCGGATGCGGCGGCCGTCGTCCACTGGCCCGCGATGGAGCGCAGTCCGAGGACAGCCAGCCGCGCCAGGTTCACGGCGGCGCGCATGCTGGGAGCCCTCGCGGCGGTTGCAGTCCTGGCCGTGCTCGGGTTCCTTGAGGGGTCGCACCGGCTGGCAGCGCTGATCATCCTGCGGGCCGTCATCCTCTCCGCCTTCTTCTGGGCCGCGGCAGAGCTTTTCGACCCGCGGCTGGAGTCTTCCCGCTAGCCCTCAAGTCGGGCGCCCCCTCCCGCCCGAATCCCGCTGCCGGAGACCAGGAAACCGGTCAGCTCCAAGGCCACGCCGTGGCAGAGCACTTGACCATTGTGACCATTGCCCGGCGCGGCCTTCGCTTCCTCCCCTGCGGACCAGGCTCAGAAGAGGACCAGCAACAGGACCGCGATGATGATCAGCAGGAGCGCGCCGCCGCCTACGTACATGTGCGCCCTCTAAAGCAGGATCAGGAGCAGCACGACCACCAGGATCACGAGCAACAGGCCGCCGCCGATGTACATGGATAGCCAGCCCTTCAGCTAGTTGGCGCCCACCCTCGACGTCAATCTAGCCGCGGCCCGGTTACCCGGCCGATGAATGCTTCCCAGGGCAGTCCAAATTCCACGTAAAGGCGGCGTGCCGGTCCGATGCGGATTCCGTAGCGCCAGTGGTGGAAATCTCCATCAAGCGCCACCCGCTTTCCCGCCGGATACGGTTTCTGATTGACGCCCCCTTTTGGGCGATGCTATGGTACCGCGATCGTCGGCCGGGGGCAGAACGTTTCATGCTGCGTTAGCTAGCTCCCCCGGGCAGCGACGGCAACGGAGGCTGGCGATGCGTGGTTTCCTTCTCTTGACGGGCGCAGTCACCGCGTTCGCGCTCGCCTGCGGCGGCACTGAGACGGTCGTGGTCAAGGAAACGGTCGTAGTCGAAAGGCCGGTTGAAAAGGTCGTTCAGCAGACCGTGGTCGTGGAAAAGCCTGTGGAGGTGACCAAGGTCGTCGAGAAGCAGGTCCAGCAGACCGTCGTCGTCGAAAAGACGGTTCTCGTCGAAAAGAAGGTTGAGGTCCAGGTCACTCCGACCCCGGTCCAGACGTTCTTCGGGTTGCCATTGCCCGTGCCAGTCACGGTCACCGGCACTACGCCGGCGCCCAAGACCCCGAACACAACCATCGTCGAGCGAGTCGGCGCCGAACTGCGCACATGCGGCTTGCCGGGCGGCCAGAGCTGCGGGCGAAGCTTCGGCGTCACCGAGAAGTTCTGGACAACGAACAAGTCCGGTGATGCTGTCAATCTCTTGGCCGAGAGCTGGGTCCTCGCCTCGGACCTCAAGGGCCTGAAGGTCACGGTGAAGAAAGGCGTCCAGTTCCATGGCGGGTTCGGTGAACTGACCGCCTCGGATGTCGCGTGGAGCCTGAACCAGGGCAACCCCGGATTCAACAAGGAGTCGGTCACTGACGGCGGTTCAAACTGGGTCACCCTGATCGGCAACAACGAGGTGACCGTCGTTGATCCGTACACGGTGAACATTCCGATCAGCAACTTCGATGTGCGATGGCAGGTGTTCCACTTCGGACAGTCGGGTCTGGGCCTCGCAATCCACACGAAGAAGGCCTTCGATCAGCTGGGCAGGGACAAGCTGCTCAACCAGGTGTTTGGCACTGGCCCGTACGAGGTGACGAAGTTCGCTCAGGACGACGTCCTGGAAATGAAGCGGTTCGGCCAGTACCACGGCGCCAGGGCAGAGCCCGAACTCTGGATCCAACGTTCGGTGCCGGACGACGCCGTGGCGGAGGCGCTGCTTAAGACCGGCGACGTCGACATATCCGAGATCCCGCTCCGGAACATTCCGATGTTCCAGGCGCTCGGCTTCAAAGTTGTCGGCGCCGGCGCGGGCTCCTTTCACTCGATCTCGCTCTCGGGGAACTACTGGGAGACGACGTCGCTGAAGGATGGAGCCAAGCTCGAGCGGTTGACTTACGCCAACCACCAGCCGTGGATCGGCGATCCGACACGCGCTACTTTCGGAAACCCACCCGCCGGCATGGACAGCATGGAGCGGGCACGGCTGGTCCGACATGCGCTCGCCAAGGCGATCGACCGCAAGACCATCGCCAAGGTGCTGTTCGCGGACGCAGGCTGGCCCAACCACGTCTACGGCCACGACATCAACAACCCGAACTATCAGGCGAAGTGGAACTACGACTACGACAAGAAGGCGGCCGGCGAGCTCCTGGACAGGGCCGGATACCCGCTGAAGGGCAGCACGCGGTTTGCGATGCCGTTCTTCATCCGCCTCGGACGCGGTGACGAAGAGATCGGCACCGCGGTCGCTGGTATGTGGCGGGAGATCGGGATCGATGTCCAGGAGTTCCGAGCCGACTACACGGTCTTTCGCCCCAGCCTGATCGGACGCAGCGCGACTCAGCCATGGATCCACTCCGCGGGCGCAGAGAGCCCGCAGGCACCCTGGGACTGGCCGGTGATCGGCGCCTCCGAGTCAACGCTCGGGCGGCCCGGGTTCAACGTAGGCATCGAATCGGACTTCTATGGCAAGAAGTTCCAGGAGATGAGCGCTGAACCCGACAAGAACAAGCGAATCACGATCAGGAACGAAGTAGCGGAGTACACGCACCGTTGGGCGCTCATCATCGGCACGGTGTCGGTTCCTAACGTGGCTCTGATCAACCCCAAGAAGGTGGCTTCGTGGGACATGCCTCTGAACACCCGTGAGGCCTGCTGCCACCACCCGGAGCTGCTCAAAGTTACGAAGTAGCAAGGCGGCAAGCTGCCGGGGCCCATCGCCGGAGGGCCCTGGCAGCGGCCGCGTTCAAAAAGGCCCCAGATGCAGCGCTTCCTTCTCCGCAGGCTGGTCTTCGCGGTCCTGTCGTTCATCGGCGCCACCCTTGCAGTCTTCTCGTTGGCCCACGCGAAGGAAGACCCAGTAAACCTCTTCATCAAGGAGGGGTACTTCGTGGCCCCGGAGGTCCTTGACAACCTCCGGAAAAAGTGGGGCCTCGACAAGCCGTTGCTCGTCCAGTATTTCATCTGGCTTAAGAACGTCGGCACCGGCGACCTGGGCCGCAGCGTCCAGAACAATCGCAAGGTATTCGACATCATGAAGGAGCGATGGGGCGCGACGATCCAGCTGGCAGTCGCGGCCTGGATTTTCGGCACCTTTATCGGGATACCCCTGGGTATTCTTTCCGCGCTCAAACGCGGGTCCTTCTGGGACTATCTGGCAAGGGGGCTGGCCCTGTTCGGCCAGTCGCTCCCCGCGTTCTGGATCGGACTCGTCGGCATCCTGATCTTCTCCGTATGGCTGCAATGGCTCCCGGTTGCAACGCGCGGCGTGGGCGAACCCTTCTTCCAGCAGATGAAGCACTACATCCTTCCTTCGATCGTCCTCGGCTGGGCGCCCATGGCCGCGTACCTGCGGCTGACGCGGTCGGCGATGCTGGAGGTCCTCGACTCGGAGTACGTGAAGCTCGCCCGTGCCAAAGGGGTGAGCGGCACGGTGGTCGTCTGGAAGCATGCCTTCCGGAACGCGTTGATCCAGCCGCTCACCGTGGCCGCTCTCGTGCTCGCCGGTTTCATGGACGGCGCGGTGCTGGTTGAACTGATATTCGCCTGGCCTGGCGTGGGCAGGGTCGCGGTCGAAGCCGTTACTCAGAACGACTTCACGGTCATAACGGGCTCGGTCCTCCTGTTCACCGCGATGTTCGTCGTATTCAGCTTCATAGCGGACATCACGTATGTGCTCATCGACCCGCGGATCAGGTACAGCTAAATGGGCATTGCGGCGCCGTCGGTAGGCCTCGGCCAGGGCCGGCAACTGCGCCCATGGCACTGGCCGCAGCTGGTCTGGGACTTCCTCCGCAGGTGGCCCGTCATCCCCGTTGCCGTGCTGGCGATGCTGATAGTCGTCGCCATCTTCGCTCCCTGGCTCGCGCCGTTCGACCCCGTAAAGCAGAGCCTTGTGCGGTCGCACGTGCCGCCGGTGTGGGTAACCCACTATTACGCTCAGAATCCCGAAGTCGAGACGCACATCCTGGGAACCGACAGGTTTGGACGCGATGTCCTCAGCCGCGTGATCCATGGCGCGCGGATCTCGCTGATGCTGGCGTCGATCTCAATGACGACCGGAGTGGTCATCGGCGCCTGGGCCGGCCTTGCCGCCGGGTACTACGGCGGGCTTCTCGACGAGTTCCTGACGAGATTTGTCGATGTCTGGAACGCCATGCCATTCCTCCTCGTCGCTCTCGTAGTCTCGGTAACGATCGGGCAGGGAATCATCATCATGATCGCCCTCCTGGTAGCGCTCACCTGGGTGGGCATGGTGCGGAACGTGCGCGCCGAGGTGCTTACCCTCAAGGAGCGCGATTACGTCGCCCTCGCCCGCGTCGCCGGGGCCTCGGACCTGCGGATCCTGCTCCGTCACATCCTGCCAGGCGTCTTGAATCTGCTCATGATCATGGCCAGCCTGCGCGTGGGCGGCCTCATCCTCACCGAGGCCTCGTTGAGCTTTCTCGGCGTCGGCGTGCCGTCCCATATCCCCACCTGGGGGATCATGATCAACGACGGCCGCCAGTTCCTGGCTACCGCCTGGTGGGTCTCGGTGTTCCCGGGGCTTGGCATCTTCCTGACCGTCATGTCGATGAACTTCCTTGGCGACTGGGTGCGGGATCGCACCGACCCCCGGCTGCGGCAAGTCAGATAGGATTGATCAGGGAAAGGGGGATGAGTACCGGGGATCGGGTGGACGCCCGCTGGTTCATGGTCCTGCGCCCTCCTCTCACCCCTGTTCAACCCCTGACTCTTGACCCCTCGGAGATTGAAATTGCCCCGTTATGACCTGCTGATAAAGGGCGGACACGTCATCGACCCGAAGAACGGGACCGACGGCCCGATGGACGTCGCCATCTCCGGGAGGGTGATCGGCGCGGTCGCCCGGGACATCCCCGATTCACACGCCCGCCAGGTCGCTAGGGCCGACGGTTGGTACGTGACGCCAGGCCTGATCGACCTGCATGCTCATTGCTACGGTTTCTCCGGGTCGATGTTCCCGGACGAGCTGTGCTTCCCCTACGGCGTCACGACGATGGTCGACTGCGGCGGGTCGGGCTGGCGCACGTTCGACGATTTCAATCAGAAGGTGGTACAGCGGACCCCGGTTCGCGTCTTCGCGCTCCTGAACATCGTCGGGCAAGGAATGAAGGGCGACGTGGAGCAGGACGTCGCCGATATGGACCCGGAGAAGACGGCCGAGACCGTGGCCCGCAGGCGCGACATCATCGTCGGTATCAAGGTCGCCCATTTTCAGGGCCCGGGCTGGGAGTCAATCGACCGCGGTGTAAAGGCGGCCGAGCTTTCTGGGACGTTCTGCCTCGTCGACCAGAATGCGAAGCCAACGCGCACCTTCGAACAGATGCTCCAGCGCCTGCGGCCGGGCGACGGCGTCACCCATTGCTACGGCTACGGCAAGCCGATGATCGGCAACGACGGACGGGTGAAGCAGTCGTACTTTGACGCGCGCCGTCGCGGTGTCAAGTTCGACGTCGGCCACGGCAACAACAGCTTCTCTTTCTCGATGGCGGTTCCCGCGCTGAAGCAGGGCTTCCCGCCAGACACCATATCCACCGACCTGCACCGGATGAGCCTGCACACGTCGCGGGCGACGATGACCGAGGTCATGTCGAAGTTCCTTGCGATGGGGATGCCGATGAAGGAGGTCGTGAGACTCTCGACCGCCGCGCCTGCGGCGTGGATCGGGCGGCCGGACCTCGGCACCCTTACGCCGGGCGCGCCCGCGGACGTCGCCGTCCTGGAGTTCGTGAAGCGCCCCTGCGGCCTGTCCGACTCCGGGCCGACGGGCTACCGGATCATGCGCGCGGAGGGCAGGCTCATCGCACAGCTGACGATCAGGGACGGCGACGTGCGCTGGGACTACGACGGCGCAACCAGAGATGACTGGGCCGAGACGCCGAAGACCGACCTCAACATCCCGTGATCTACCGTCACGCCGGCAGCAGCGGCCTCCAGCTTTCCGCAGTAGGCCTCGGGGCGAACAGGTTCGGCGAACCGGGCGGGACCGACGGGCCGCGGTCCGTTGAGGTCGTTCGCTCCGCGCTCGACGCCGGCATCAACTTCATCGACACCTCGAACGTCTATGCGACGGGCGTTTCCGAAGAGCACATTGGCGCCGCGCTCAAGGGCCGCCGGCACGAGGCGGTAATCGGCACGAAGTTCGGGAGCCGGCGGCAGCACGGGCCGAACCTGTTCGGTGGCTCACGACTGTTCGTGATGAACGCGCTCGAGGCGAGCCTGAGGCGGCTGGGGACGGACTACATCGACCTCTACATGATCCACAGGCCTGATCCGAGGATGCCCCTCGAAGAGACCCTGCGCGCCCTTGACGACGCCGTCGCATCGGGCAAGGCGCGGTACATCGGATGCTGCAACTTCGAGGCGTGGCGGATGGTGGACGGGCTCGGGACTTCACGGAAGCTGGGGTTGCAGCGCTTCGCCACGAGCCAGTTCGAGTACTCGATCCTCAACCGGACGTCCGAGCGAGAGATGGTCCCGGCCTGCCAGGCCCACGGCGTCGGGATCATCCCTTACCTGCCGCTGGCCGCAGGCATGCTCACCGGGAAGGCGCTCGATGCGCCTCCGCCGGGAAGCCGGCTGGCGCTCGAGGCCGGGACGGCCTCGAAGTGGATCACGGCGGAAAACCGGTCCGCGGTCGCCGCGCTCAAGGCGTTTGCCTCGGACCACGGGCGGACCGTTGTGGAACTCGCGATCGCATGGCTCCTCGCCCGGCCGCAGGTGTGCTCCGTAATAACGGGAGCGACATCGGTCGAGCAGGTCCGGCAGAACGCCAACGCCGCCACCTGGAAAATCGGCGAGGGCGAGATGCGGCAGATCGAGGAGATCCTGAGAGAGCATCCTCCGACCCCGCAGAAGGGATACTTCTCGGTTGCGGGGTACTTCGAGGGCCAGACGGTCGTTGTCCGGTAACGGCGCCGGGCGTCCCGGGGGCAGCAACCCGCGCCAGGCTTCAGGCCCTCTCCCCTCTACGCCCCCGGCCCCTGGACGGAAGTCAGGACGCCGCGCATGAACCCTACACAGTAGGCGATGTAGGCCCTGCCGCCCGGGTCGTTGATCAGCCGCATGATGTGGTCGTAGTCGATCACCCCGTCGTAGCCGACCTCGTGCAGCGCTCGCGCGACGTCCGCCATGTCTAGGTCGCCTTCATCGGGCATCACCTCCGAGTAGTGCCCCTGCTTCGGCACGGTGCCCTTCACGTTCCGGAAGTGGACATGGAACAGCCGCTTCTGCCTGCCGAAGTGGCGGATCATGTCGAAGACGTCCTCGCCCGACTCGTAGCGAGTGCCCACGCAGAAGGTGATCCCGTTGTTCGGGTTGGGGACTTCCCTGAACAGCCGGTCGAAGGCGGCCCGGTTGTAGAGGATCTGCGGGATGCCGGCCACGCTCGAGATCGGCGGATCGTTCCCGTGCATGGCCACCTTCACGCCGGCCTTCTCAGCCACGGGGACCACGACGCGGTACAGCTTGAGGATCCGCTCCCAGACCTGCTCGTGGGTCGGCGCACCCGGCGGCGGCGGCATCTCCTTCGAGGACTCCCGTACGTCAATGTGCAGGTACTCGTAACCACCGCGCCCTTTCTTCCATGTGTAGACGCCCGCCCGTTTTCCCTCCAGCAGCTTCGCTCCCTGGAAGACCTGGAGACCGAGGACCGGGATCTTGAACTCCCCGATGACCTCGGCTGTCCGGGCCGCGTTCTCTATCACCCTGTCCGAGTCGGGATGCCCCATGTAGACCGGGTGCAACTCGGAATTGAGAAAGTTCGCACGTTCGATCTTGAACCCGTACGAGTCAAGAGCGTCGACGACCTTCTGGAGCGACGCGCGTTCGACCATTCCTCCGCTCTTGACGTAGCCGGCGACCATATCGAGAGTGATATCAAGGTAGTCGACCCCCACCTGCTTCAGAAAGCGGAGGTCGTCCGGCCTCTGCATCCACTCCGGGCTGATCCGGGTGCCTATTCTGATCATTTCGACACCGCCGCCTTGAGCCGGTCGGCGACGATCTCGACCTCCTCGTCGGTGAGCACCTGCACTCCGATTCCTATCGACTTCCCGCCATCGAGCGTGCGAGTCCAGATGGGCGGGTTGCCCTCCTCCAGCTCCTGCATGACCTGTGCCGCGGACTTGCCTGCCAGCGCCGGGTCGATGTGGACGTTGACCACGACGTTGGGACCGAGCTGGGGCTCGGTCGGGACCTTCGTGGACACACCCCTGACGCCCGCGAGCTTTGTCGAGATCCGCCTGCGCTTGGCGTCCTCTGCGATCAGCCTTTCTTCGTGGTTCATGGAGAACCAGCGCCGCAGCGCAACCGCAACCGCGATCACCTCGCCACGGTCCGTCTTGAACGGGCGGCCGAACGGGCGGGCGAGGCCCTTCTGCCCGGCCGACTCGAACCCGATGAAGTTCTGCTGGAACGCCGATTCGACAAGGTCCTTGCGCCCGGTGCAGATGCCTGTCGAATGCGGCGAGCCGAAGTACTTGGCGCCGAACGCGACGATGTCGCCTCCCCGCGCAACCTTCGTGAACTGGTCGAGCGGATAGATCTGGCCTGCGGCGTCGACGACCACGGGAATGTTGTGCTTCCTCGCTATCTCCCGCACCTTCTGCAGGGAGACCACGTTGCCGCCCCAGCGGCCACTCTCGTAATAGGCGATCGCGGCCGTCTTCGGACCGATCGCCTTCTCGATCTGCTCGAGTTTGCATCCCTGTTCGGTGCCCACTTCCACCAGCTTCGCTCCGGGGATCGTGAAGCAGCGCTTGTACGAGTAGTCCTGGCACTTCTGGAAGACGAACTCGTTCTTCATGTGCGACGTGTCCGGGATCTGCGCCATCTTTTCACGGTCGCTGCCGCACAGGGCGGCCGCGCTGGATAGAGCGATGGCGGCGGCGGCACCCGACGTCACGAAGGCGCCTTCCGTGCCGAGCGTGTTCGCGATGAAGTCGCCCGTCTTGCGCAGCAGCTCCTCCATCGAGCAGTACGCCGTGAGCGCCTCGTCCATCGCCTCCTGGACTTCCTGCGGCGGGGTGGAGCCGCCCAGAAGGGTCTGGTTGCCGCGTGCGTTGATCCCTGCGCGGACCCCGAACTGCTCGTATATGCTGGCCATTAGTACCTCCGTGACTTGCCGGCCCGGATCCGCCCACCGCCTGTCGGGCCGCCCGTAGTGTAATGTCCGCGCCGAGGAACCCCCGAGGTTAGTTCGAAGCCCCCATGCGCAAATCAGAAATACTGGTCACGCTCGCAGCCCGCCTGACCGGCGGGCTGGTTTTTGGCGGGCTCGGAGCGGTTGGCGGGATGGTGCTTGCCGGCATCGCCCTCCCTCCGGGAAGCGATCGCGCTCTGCTCCTTACGGTGCGCGTGGTCCTGATCGCCGCGGGTGCCGCCGCGGGCGCTCTCCTGCCATGGTGGAAGAGTCCGGAGCGACGCTGGGAGCCGGCCACGAGGCTGTTGCTGCTCGGATCGGGTGCGCTGCTCGGCGCGCTGGCCGGGCACGCCTTCGCCGAGACCTTCCAGGACCATGTGGACCCCTTCAAGCGCACGCAGCAGATAGCCAGGACCATCGTCTACGGGGCTGCCGCCGGCGCGAACCTGCCGGTACTGGCCGCGGACCTGGTGCACGCGGCCGGTCGCTGGCGGCGCGATCGTTCCCGTGTGCCGAGGCGTCGCGCCTCATGATTCCGGTTACCCGGCCGATGAATGCTTCCCAGGGCAGTCCAAATTCCACGTAAAGGCGGCGTGCCCGGTCCGATGCGGATTCCGTAGCGCCAGTGGTGGAAATCTCCATCAAGCGCCACCCGCTTTCCCGCCGGATACGGTTTCTGATTGAAGCCCCCTTTTTGAGCGATGCTACGGTACCGCAATCCTCGGCCGGGGGCAGAACGTTTCATGCTGCGTTAACGAGCTCCCCCCGGACAGCGACGGCAACGGAGGCTGGCGATGCGTGTTTTCCTTCTCTTGACGGGCGCAATCACCTTCCGTAGGCCGAGTCCCCGTACGCCGCCGCCTGTTCGCGGGGGATGTCATCCTCCTCGTTCGCGGTCGGATCCCCGACATGACGCAGGTCCTCGATCAGCTCCTCGGCCACGCTCGCATCCCCGGCGCTGCCAGGCGTGACCATCGTGGCCGTCACGATCTCGCTCTCCGGATCGACCGCGATGTGGTCCTTGTAGCCGTCGAAGCTCCGCGCCGCCGTCTTGTGTCCATGGCGGGCTTCCGGGTCCACCGTCTAGATGATCCGGTCCTTCGCCACTCTCCGCGCGGTCCTGTATGCCCCGTCCTCGCCCTCTTCAAGGTCCTGGCCGGTTACCGCGGCCACAAGCTTCACCGCCTGGCGAACGTCCTCGGGCAGCTCCATCCCCTCAAGCAGCGCCAGGCAGGCGAAGGCATCACGGGCACGGGAATAGATCAGCGCCTCCCGCTCGGCTCGATCGTTCCAGTCGATCTGCGGCCTGGCCGGGCTCATGTAGTCGTCTTCGCTCGCAAGCACGGACCGCAACTGCTTCTCCAACTCGCCGTCCACGATCGCAAGCAAGCCCCGTATAGCCGAGCGGATGAGGTCACCGTGTCCATCGTCGCCACCGCGTCGCAAAGCGGCGTCGAGTCCAGCACACGTTTCCGGCCCATCACACCCGCCTGCCGGGCTGCCGCCCGACCTCGGAGATCCGGTTCGGCCGATCAGACCTCCGCAGGCGCTCCCGCATGTCCACCAGTACCGTGTGGGCGAACCCGGGGTAGTCCAATGCCAACCCGCCGGCGGCGTACTTCCACTGGACGTCGAAGCTGAACGCCTCCACCGCCCCCCTTGCAGGACTGTGCTCAGGGGGATTCTCATCGTTCCCAGTCCAAATCGCGAGTATCTACGGCGCGCGAAAGACACCAATCTCCTAGTAGGGCAGCTTCACGTCGGGGTTCTTGAGCGCCCAGTGGGCGGTCTGCACGGTCAGGTCCTCCTGCAGCTGGATCGTGAGACCGCCGTCGATCACCAGGGCGTGGCCGGTGATGAAGCTGGCGTCCTCCGAGCACAGGAAAGCGATCCCGCCGGCGATATCGTCGGGCGTGCCGGTCCGACCGACCGGGTACTGCTGGTCGAAGAACTTGAGACCGGAAGGGTTCTTCTTCCAGTTCGCCCCGTTACGTTCCGTGACAATGTGGCCCGGGCAGATGCAGTTGACCCGGATCCCGAGGGGCCCGAAATCGATCGCCATCTGCCTCGTCATGCCGATCACGGCGGTCTTGGCGGCCTCGTAGACGAGCTTCTCCTTCGCCTGCAGCATGCCGTGTACGGAGGCGATATTTACGATATTCCCGTGGCCAGTCCTGGCCATCGCCGGCACCGCGTGCTTGGCGCCCAGGAAGAGGGCCTTGGTCATGACGGCCATGCCGTAGTCCCAGGCCTCCTCGGTGACATCGACGGCGCTGCCGCCGATCTGCCGGGAGTTGGGGCCGCCCCAGGCGTTCTGGACGAGGATGTCCAGCCGGTCCCAGCGGCGTACGGCCTGGGCGACCATGTTCTCGATGTCGGCGGACTTCGACATGTCGGCGGTGATCGCGGCCGCTTCGCCACCCGAGTCCTCGATCCGGCCAACGTTAGCGGCGGCCGCTTTGCCATCGATATCTGCGATCAGGACGCGGGCGCCCTCTCTGGCGAGGCGCCTGGCAACCCCGCCGCCGATCCCCTGGGCGCCGCCGGTGACGATGGCCACCTGCTGGTCAAACCGACCCATGCCGTTACCTCCAAAGGAATTTATGAAATCCGGTCGAACCGGCAGATTGTAGCGGGGAATCGTCCGACGGCCCGGTGTGGGCCGCCAGGTAGAGACTAGCGGCCCGCGGCCGGCTCCGGTGCGGCGGGACTGAACAGGGCGAACGAGCTGGTGTAGGCGTGCAGGAAGGTGGACCCGCCGACCGGCCCGATTTCGCCGTTGCAGAAAAAGCCGGCCATGGGGACGGAGGCGACCATCGACTCAAACATCTCGGTGTCGTGATCGACCGTGCCGAACAGGTGCTGCCCGCGTCCCTGGCACGAGAAGAGCAGGGCGCCGGCGGGCCGCCTGCGCCCCCGCGCTCTACCGTACCTGTCGAGCACCGCCGCGAGGTCCTCCGTGGCGGTTGCCGCGTCGCGCACATGGAACTGGATGACCTGGCCCTCGCGCAGCCTCTCGCCGATCGCAAGCGAGCCGGTGTCCTCGTCGGCGCCGATCACATTGCGGATCAGGAAGTCGCCTGCGGCAAACGAGTTCGACAGCGGATCCATGACCACGCCGACGTGCAGAGAACGGCGGATCAGGCCGCGGTCGCGCTCATCGGCGGCCTCGAAAAGCCCTCGCAGTACCTCGAGCGGCGTCGCCTCGCCGAGCCGCTTGATCACGTTCTTCTCGCATTCGGTGACGACCGCAGGGCGGCCGATCGGCCGGCACCCCTGGGCCACGATCGTTTCGACCCGCAGGTTGCCGGAAAGGGCGAGGCCGGTCGCACCGGAGCGCCAGGTGCGTTCGTTCATGAACAGCGCGTTCTCGCCCGGCTGGCGTCCGCCGCTGGCGAGTCCTCCAACCTTGATGGAGCCCGGATATGCGAAATCCAGGCCGGCGACCAGCGCCTCGGCGTCGATCGAAAAAGGATCGGGCAGCAGGATCAGCTGCGGGGTCGCGGCCACAGGCGCGCCAAGCGCGGTCTCCCACTCGTCCGGGCCCGCATCGGCCGTCGGCATGCTCTCCTGCCGTAGATGAAATGGCTTGATCTTTACGCCGGGGAGGTGCGCGGCGGTGATCGCCACGCCCGGCCGCCGTTCGACCTCGTGTCCTCCCCCGATCACGCCCCCCGCAGAGCAGCCGATGAACGGTACCTGGCCGAACTGGGACCGGATCAACTCCGGGACTGAGAGGTAAGACGCCGAGTGGTGTGGCGAGACAAACGCCATGACGACGTCTGCACGCTCGCCCTCGAGGTTCTCCAGCGTCTGCTCGCTGGCGTGCTGAATAGCCTCGCTCAGCGAGGCGGAATCGGACACAGCTGAAGCCCAGCGCATGGTTCGCTCCACCTGCATCATAAACAGGCGGGGATACCGCCTGTCACGCGGATACGGCACCGGTGTGCACACACCTGCGCTGACTCGGCGGGGGAGAAATCAGCCGGTCCGGGAAGCAGGTGCGCGGAGCAGCTCGATCAGAGGGCCCGCAGCGACTTCTCCGCGGCGGCTACCGTCTTCTCGATGTCGGCGTCCGTGTGGCTCGACGCCACATGCCAGCGCCCGTTGGTCGCCAGGCGCACGCCGTTCTCCAGCATCAGCTCGGCGAACCGGCGATAGCGGCCGTCGTCGCAGTAACGGGCATGCTCACGGTAGTCGTGGATCTCGTCGCGGGAGCTGAAAGAGGTCGCGAAAACCGAGCCGACACCCTGGACCAAGAGGTCAGACTCGGCCCGACGGGCCGCGCCCTGCAGCCCCTCCATGAGGCGCCGGCCACGATTCGTGAGGTCCCGGTAGAAGCGCGTGGGGTCGGAGGCGATGTGCGACAGCGACGCATGCGCGGCGGCGATCGACATCACGTTCGAGTTGAAGCTGCCGCCGTGGTACACCGAGCCGTCGCCCACCATGCTCATCACGTCGGGGCGGCCCAGCAACATCGCGATCGGGAACCCGCCCGCCATCGACTTCGCGTAGGTGGCGAGGTCGGGCGTAACTCCCAGCATCTCCTGTGCGCCACCCGCGGCGACCCGGAATCCCGTGATCACCTCGTCGAAGATCAGCAGGGCGCCGTGCTTCTCGCAGAGCGCCTTGACGCCTTCCAGGTAACCCGGCCTCGGCAGGATGCAGTTGGTGTTGGCCAGGATCGGCTCCATGATCACGCCGGCGATCTGACCGCGCTCACGCTCGAAGATCTTGGTGAGCGTGGCGAGATCGTTCCACGGAGCAATCACGACGTCGTCGGCAGACCCGGGCGCCATGCCCTTCGACTCGCCGACCGGGACGGGTGCATGCGCGGGACCGGCCCGGTCCAGGGGCGGGTGAACGGAGTACAGGACGGTGTCGGTCCATCCGTGATAGTGGCCCTCGAACTTGACGTACTTGGGCCGTCCGGTGAATCCTCGGGCCAGCCGCAGCACCAGCTGGTCGATCTCGGTGCCCGAAGACGCGAAGCGCACGGGGCCCTTGAGCGGGACCATCCCCCGCACCATCTCTGCGACTTCCAGTTCCTTTTCGAACTGGCCTGCGAAGACGAAGCCGTTGCGCATGTCCCGGGCGACCGCGTCGACGATGAAGTCGGGCGCGTGGCCAAAGATGTTCGGGCCCATCCCCTGGACGTAGTCGACGTACTCGTTCCCATCGACGTCCCAGAGCTTGCCGCCCTTGCCGCGGACGAAGAAAAGCGGGACCGGCTTTTCGCCCCGACGGATCTGGCTGCTCACGCCGCCGGCCACGAGGTCGTTTGCCCGCGCAAAGAGCGCTTCGCTGCGCTTGAAATCCACCGCTGCCTCCGAGTCAACCACGAGGACTGAAGGCCCTATTGTAGGCCGGCCGGCGGCGGCTCCCGTGGCGTACCAACGCTCCAAGCGACAGGATGCTTGAAGGGGCCTGCAGCCGGGGGCCGGGCGGCGCGGTCGGCCCGTGGACCGGGCTCCTCAGGATCATGAGTGGGTTCACGGTAGGCGCCGAGCTCGGCAATCAGCGCCCTGACCTCAGACTCGGTGACGGCGCGCGCGTCCTGGGCTTCCCTTGCCCGGATCTCGGCGAGGGTGGCCTCAGTGTCCTGCCGCCCGGCTTCATGACCTTCGGAACGGGCCTCATCCAGCTGTCGGCGTGAGAGCCTTGCCTGGTCGATACTTTCCTGCCTGAAGCCCTTATCAGCCTGGCGTGCCGCCACGCCGCGATCAGGTCCCTGTCCGCCTGTGGCCGTGGCGAGTTTCCAGGCTTGTCCTGCTGATTCGAGGAATTGCACGGAGAGACTGCTCAGAAGAGAATCGTAGGCCATCCATGACCAACGTAAACCGAGCAGTTCCTGGTAATCGCGGTGGGTAGACCCGAAGGGCGTGCCGGATTCGAGTCCGTCGCTGCATTCTTTGCCGGGCGGCGCGTCGGCCACGCGATCCGATGGAAAGAGAAGACGGTTTCGACGATGGATGACGCCCGGTCGGGTGCACGCGAAGGCGCGCCCGAGGGCCTGGTGTCAGGCGCCGACGGCCAGACGGCGGGCAGAGGCCGCCATGGTCGCTCCTGGCTGGGCTCGAGCGGCGACGACCTCCTGGTGTCAATCCTGTTCAGGCCCTCACCAGCTTCGTCGTCGCAGCTGTCGATGCTCGCCGGCCTTGCCTGCGCGCGGACCGTCGACCGCCTGCTTCCCATCCCCAGCGCCATCAAGTGGCCCAACGACGTCCGAGTGCAGGGCCGCAAGATCTGCGGCGTGCTGGTCGAATCCGAAACGAGCGGAGTTCAGACGGTTTCGGTGGTAGGTATCGGGTTGAACGTGAACCTGGATCCCACTCGCTGGTCGGAAATCGCGGAATCGTCGACCAGCCTGCGGCAGCTGACCGGGGCACCCCACGACCGTGTGGCCACGCTGCGCATCCTGCTGGAAGAGATCAACGACCTGTACGACCGGGTGGTTGCGGGTGCAAGCGTGCGCGATGACTGGGCGAGCAGGGTGGAGACGGTAGGGCGAACCGTTACAGTGACGTCAACCGGCGACGTCGTGACCGGCCGGGCAGAGGGAATCGACTACGATGGCAGCCTGCTCGTCAGGACCGCCGACGGGCAGCTGCGTCGCTTCACCGCAGGTGAGGTCACGCTCCAGGGCGCACGCTAAGGTGTCGGCAAAAGGATTGCCTCATGCTTCACGATCAACTGGCCCGGCCCCTCGATCTGGCTGGCACGAACGTCATCCTGACAGGCGGGGGGTCCGGGCTCGGCAGGGCGATGGCTATCGCCCTCGCCGGAGCGGGCGCTAACGTCGCCCTGTCCGGGCGCAGGACGGCCCCGCTCGAGGCGACCGCGCGTCAGATCCAGGCTGCGGGCGGGCGCGCCCTGGTCGTGACGGCCGATATCACCGACTCGGCGTCGGTGAAGGCGATGGTCGACCAGGCCATATCCGACTTCGGGAAGGTGGATGTCCTGGTGAACAACGCCGGGATGGTCCGTGGCCAGGGCGGCGTCGCGCTGTGGGACATCACCGATGACCAGTGGCGGGCAGGAATCGAGGCCAACCTGACGGGTGCTTTCTTCTGCGCACGGGCGGTCGCCCGGCACATGTCGGAACGGGGCCGTGGGAAGATCATCAACGTCTCTTCCGGCTACGGCCTTCGAGGCGCCCGTGACAACTATATGTATGCATGTGCAAAGGGCGGAATTGTCCAGTTGACCCGTTCGCTGGCGGTCAGCCTCGGCCGCTACGGAATAACCAGTAACGCCATCGTCCCCGGACTGTTCCCGACCGAGGGGACGGCCGACAGCGCCATGGAGCTGCCGAGCGGGGAGTTCATACCCGTGGGTCGGGTGGGAGATCCCGATGAGCTCGGACCAGTGGCCGTCTGGCTGGCCGGACCAGGGTCGGATTACATGACCGGGGAGATCTTCGTCGTGGACGGCGGAGGCCTGGCGGGGGGCATCGCGCCGACCGGCCATGCGCCCGTTGCCGAATTGGCCAGAGGGTAGAAGCGTGCCACCTGTTCCAGCCTTCCGGCTCGACGGCAAGAAGGCCCTTTTGACCGGCGCCACCGAGCCGTGGGGATCGGTGATCGCACACGCGCTGGCGGAAGCAGGCGCCGATGTTGCGGTGGCGGGGCGGTCACACGAGGACACGGGCGCCGCAGTCCAGGCGGCACGGGCAGCCGGGCGGACCGGGATCCAGCTCCAGTTGAACTCGGACCTCCCGGAGGAGGTCGAACAGGCGGTACGGCAGGTGGTAGGCGAGCTTTTCGGCCTGCATATCCTGGTCAATTGTCCCGGCGCGGGGTACGCCCGGCCGTTCGGGCAGATCGACGAGGAGTCCTGGCAGCGGGTTTTCGAGCTCAACTTTCTGGCGCCCATGCGGTGGACCCGTGCCGCCGGCTCCCACATGACGGCACAGCGCTACGGACGGATCGTCAATTTTGTTTCGGTGCTCGCTGAGCGTGGCATGGCGAACGGCACGGCGCTTTCGGCGACCCAGGCAGCCCTGCGAGGGCTCACGCAGTCGCTGGCCCTTGAGTGGGCGCGGTCCGGCGTGCGGGTCAACGCGATCGGGCTGGGATGGTACGACCTTGCGGATCAGCCGGCCGAGGCCCAGTTGAAAGAGAAGCTGGTCCGCTTCCTGCCCCTGCGCCGCAAGGGCAGGCCGGTCGATGTCGCCTCGCTGGTGGTCTTGCTGGCCTCGGACGCGTCCGACTTCACCACGGGCCAGACGATCTACGTCGACGGCGGTGCAATGGCGCACGCCTGATCGAGCCCGGGCCTGTCCAGGTCCAGGTTTTCATCGGGCCGGCGTGCTGGCCGCTGTAGCGGATGAACCCGTGGGCACGCGGGGGACCAGGTCGACCCCCGTGTCCTGACGCCTTCGGGAAACCGGATTGTCATCACCTCCAGGAAGCCGGGGCTGTAGTCGCGGAAGACCCCCACTTCGATAATTCCGGCACCGGGGAAGTTGACTTCGAGCACCTCGAGGCCGGGTTTCGAGACCCGTTGCTGGGCCTGCGTCGATGCACCGGGGCCTTCACCTGGGAACGCGGCATGTCCATGGTGTCGTGAAGGCCGTCGCGGAACGTATTCAGGACGTTGCGGATTGCACGGCATCCGCCGCATGAGCCCCGGCTTGCAGGAGTGGCGCAACGTCTTCTCGCGACGCCATACGTTGGTCCGGGCCAGCTCGTCGAGGTACCTGATCGTCGGGTCGATCGACGGGTACTCCGACTTGTAGATGATGAAGCTGCATTCGATGCGATCGATGCCGGTGTAATCGGCACGGCACTTGAACTCGATCCCGGTCGATTCGACCTGGAGATGGCCCCCGATCCGTTTGCCGCTCTTCAGCAGCACGGTGATCGTATACGCGCAGGCTCTTGCGGCAGATGTCCTTGCGGAGCCCGCGAATCAATGTGCCAACAAAGGCCGCCAGAACGACGACCACGACAGATACCAGCAGTACGTTGTCGAACGGCGGCGGTACAGGGCCTTGCC
>Ga0194128_10005141_pt1 | contig 18608 bp, 20 predicted proteins | sample TA2KigCa65mmetaG_FD_148650 | JGI IMG/M metagenome (GOLD analysis project Ga0194128, IMG submission 148650) | Freshwater microbial communities from Lake Tanganyika, Tanzania - TA2015037 Kigoma Deep Cast 65m | ecosystem: Environmental > Aquatic > Freshwater > Lake | place: Tanzania: Lake... | reverse complement strand
GTTTTTCCACAACCTGTTGGTCCAATAAGCATGATATTGGATTTTGAAATCTCAACATCTTTATTTGTCTTTGTATCTTGGTTTAGTCTTTTATAGTGGTTATGAACTGCGACTGATAAAACTTTTTTAGCTCTATCTTGACCAATTACATATTCATCTAAAACTTTACAAATTTCTCTTGGAGTTGGAACTCCAGACTCATCTTTGACAAAATTATTTTTGTTTTCCTCTTTAATAATATCCATACAGAGTTCAACGCACTCATCACAAATGAATACTGTTGGACCTGCAATTAACTTTCTAACTTCATGCTGGCTTTTGCCACAGAAGGAACAGTAAAGAGTATTTTTATTATCTTTTGCCATACATAATAAAACGAATCAGTTGCAAGAGATAAAACAATGAGTGACTCACGAAATCAAGCGTAAGTTGAGTCTGACCTTATATATGGGCTTAAAAAATAAGTTATTATCTATTAGTCGGGTCTTTTATCTACAACCTTGTCAATGATACCAAAAGTTTTTGCCTCATCTGGACTCATAAACTTATCACGTTCAAGAGCTTCTTGAATTGTTTTCACATCTTGTCCAGTATGCTTTGCATAAATCTCATTTAATCTTTTTTTTACAAAACTTATTTCGTTTGCATGGATTTGAATATCTGTCGCTTGACCTTGAAAACCTGCTGAAGGCTGATGCACCATTATTCTTGCATTAGGTAAAGAAAATCTTTGACCTTTTTCCCCGGAGGCTAATAAAAAAGAACCCATAGATGCAGCTTGACCAATGCAAATTGTTGCAACAGGTGGTTTGACGTACTGCATTGTATCATAAACTCCTAGACCATCGGTTACAATTCCTCCTGGACTATTAATGTATAAGAAAATTTCTTTTTTTGGATTTTCAGATTCTAAAAATAATAGTTGAGCACAAATTAAGCTTGCTACATGAGAATTAATTCCTCCAACTAAAAAAATAATTCTTTCTTTTAATAATCTTGAATAAATATCATAAGCTCTTTCGCCTCTGCTGGTTTGTTCTATAACCATCGGCACTAAAGAGTTCATGTAAACATCTAAAGGATCTTTCATAGAGAATCAGATTCTATAGAATAAATTATTTTTTGCTAACTTTTTTTGCAGAAATAGATTTTTTAACTGTTTTAACAGATTTCGTATCAGAAGGTTTGTTGGATAGCTGTTTATCTTTTGATGATAACTTTGATTTAAGGTTTTCTGAAAGCCTATTTACTAAGTCTTCAAATTCTTTCTTAGAAACTAAACTTTCTTTTACTTTAGATTTTGACTTAATAAGTTCTACAATTTTATCTTCATAAATTGGTCCACGAAGCCTAATTAATTCTGAAGGATTTTTTTGGTAGTAATCTTTTATTTTTTTTTCTTGACCAGGATACATAGCTAATTGCTTTTGTAATTCATTTTGTAACTCTTGAGGTGTAACTTCTATTTTATTATCATCTCCTATTTGATTAAGAACTAAAGCTAGCTTTACTCTTCTACTAGCTATGTCTTCAATATCGTCTTCTTCTTCTTTTGTTAGTTTTATATTTGAATGATCATGGCCATGTTTTGTGTGATCATGAGGTTCATCTTTATGCGCTTTTTCATGTAAGAAGTTTTCTCTTACTATATTTTTTTCATTAATTAATAAGTCTGATGGAAGATCAATTTTAATTTGATTATCTAAATAATCTAGAATTTGTTTTCTTAGAATTGTCTCAGACACAGAGGAATATTCTCTTGAAATTTGTTTTTCAATTAAATCTTTAAGATCTTTTAAATCTTTAGCTCCTAAATTTTTTGCAAATTGATCATCAACTTTAACTTCTTCTGCTATTTTTACCTCCAAAATTTTGCATTTAAACTTAGTTAACTTATTAGCTATTTCTTTGTTTGGATAATTTTCAGGAAGTTTTACCTCCACATTGCAATCTTGACCACTTTTAACTCCAATCAATTTTTCATCAAACCCTTTTATAAAAAGATTTTTTCCTAAAATTATAGAAACTTTTTCACCCTTATTACCCTCAAATGGTTTTCCATCGACAAGAGCTTCAAAATTAAAGACTACTAAGTCATTTTTTTCAGCTACTGAGTTATCTTTTTTATTTATGTATTTTTTTTGTCCTTCAGCTAATTGTCTAATTCTTTCCTCAACTTCTTTAACTTCAATTTTAGGCTTGTAATTTGTTAAACTAATTTTTTCTAAATCTATTTTTTTAATATCTGGAGCTTTTTCTACAAAAATTAAATACTCTAAATCTTTATCCTCACCTGAAGATTTAATCTCAATTTTTGGTTGTCCTACGGTTTTAATTTTATTTTCATTTAAGGCTTGAAAAGTACTTTCTTGCAAAGTTTTTTCTAAAACTTCATTATATAGGGCATTACCAAATTGTTTTTTTAATAAATTAACTGGAACTTTTCCTGGTCTAAATCCTTTTAGATTTACAGATCCCTGAATCTCTGCCGCCTTATCTTGTATTTTTTTTTCAATCTCATTCTTTTTTATTAAAACCGACAACGTCGCTTTTAAACCTTTATTTTCTGTAACTATAACTTTCATATCTTTGGTGCGGGAGAAAGGACTTGAACCTTCACATCTTTCGATACCAGTTCCTAAGACTGGTGTGTCTACCGTTCCACCACTCCCGCGAGTTTTGGTGGATGTATAGGCAATTTAATACAAATTTTCTATCAAAAAACTATAATATTAATAGTACTTTAATATAATTTATTAAAAGCTTTATGAGTTTAACTTTAATAATTGGAAGTAAAAAAACCTCCACTTGGTCGCTAAGAGCATGGTTAATATTAAAGTATTTTAAAATACCATTTAAAGAAGTTGTTTTAGATACCTATAAAAAAAATTTTAAAAAAAAAATATTAAAATACTCCCCTACAAAAAAAGTTCCTTGCTTAATTGATAAAAAAAATAAGATTTGGGACTCTTTAGCGATTGGTGAATATTTGGCTGAGAAATACTATAAAAAAAAATTATGGCCTACAAATTTAAAAAAAAGAACATTGGCAAGATGTATTTCAGCAGAAATCCACAGTGGTTTTTTTAACTTAAGGGAAAATTTAAGCATGAAAAATTTTTCAGGAAAAAATTTTAAATATAAAAAAAATAAAAATACAATAAATGAAATAAAAAGAGCACAATTTATAATTGATTCATGCCTTAAAAAATCTAAGGGACCTTTTTTGTTTGGTAAATTTTCAATTGCTGACTGTATGTGGATACCTGTTATGTTTAGATTTAAAATATATAATGTTAAAGTAAGTTTAAATTGCAAAAAATATTTAAATACAATTCTAATGATGCCAGAAATTCAAGAATGGTTAATTGATGGTTTGAATGAGTAATTTATGAATTTTGTAAAAAAAACTCTTATTTTTATATTTATTTTAATAACTTTTTCCTCAACCTCATCTTCAAAACAGAATAAAGAAAATAATCCAAAAAATTTAGCTGACAAAAATGAGATTGAAAAATTTTATGAATCGATTGTAGGAATTTCAAGTGTGGCGGTTGATAACGCAAGGTCTCTTGCAACACTTGGTAAAGAAAGATCTGGTAGTGGAATAGTTATTGATAAAGAAGGACATATACTTACTATTGGCTACCTAGTTATCGAAGCGGATACTATAGAAATTACATTAGCAAACGGTGATACTTATCCTGGTAAGGTAGTTGGATATGACCACGCCACTGGTTTTGCAATTCTAAAAAGTATTGTACCAAAAAAACTATTTCCTGTTGAACTTGGAGAATCTGAAAAAATAAAAGAGAACGATGTTCTTTATATTTTACCTCATCCAGATGAAGGGCCAGGATCTCCTACTAAACTTGTATCGAGAAGACCGTTTGCAGGATCTTGGGAATATTTTTTAGAAAAACCAATTTACACTTATCCTTTTAATCCTTACTGGCAAGGTACACCCTTGTTAAATGAAAAAGGTCAGCTCCTCGGTATTGGCTCTTTATTTATAAGAGACACCATAGCAGAAGGAGTAAATTCTCCTGGTAACTTATTTGTTCCAATAGAATTACTTAAACCAATATTAAAAGATTTAATAAATGAAGGAAAAAGAAAAACTAAACTTAACCCTTGGATGGGTTTAACGCCTGATGACAGTTCAGGAAAAATAAGTATTACAAGAGTTAGTAAGGATGGTCCTGCTGAAGCTGCTGGTATTAAAGCAGGGGATGTACTTTTATCAGTTAATAATAAAGAGGTTAAAACCATGCAAGATTTTTATAAAACCGCATGGTCTTTGGGCGGGCCTGGTACCAAAATTCCTATAAATATACAAAGAGAGGATAAAAATATAAATTTAATTATAAATTCGATTGATAGGATGGATTTCTTTATAAAACCTAAAGGTTTTTAAGTGACAAGATACTTTATCTTAATAGCTGCAATTATCGCTCCTTTCTTAACTTACTGGATGATCTATCGGCTGACCAATAAAGTTAATAAAAAATTTCCATTAATTTTACTTTCATCAATTAGCTTATCGCTTTTAATATTAAGCCTTATCTACTTTAGAATTTCAGAGTCAGAGCCTGCAGGATTAAAATATACCCCTCCAAAGTATCAAGATAACAAAGTGGTGCCTTCGCAAATAAAATAAAAATTATTCTTTATTTGCCTTATATAAGTCGTCTAAGACTGAAGGAATTCCTCTAATAATATCCTCCGCAATCAAACCCCTTCCTTGATTAATTGCAGCCTGAGAATGTATCCAAACTCCAGCACATGCTGCATCAAAAGTATTCATTTTACCTTCTCCAATTAAACTCACTATAATTCCACTTAAAACATCACCTGATCCAATAACAGCAAGTTCCCTAGTAGTCTTTGTATTAACACATACTCTTCCATCAGGTGAGGCTATAACAGTATCAGGGCCTTTTAAAACAACAACTGCGTTAGCCTGTTTTGAGGCCATTTTTACTTTTAAAATTTTGTTATCAAGATTATTAAGATTTTTAAAAATTTTATTAAACTCTCCAAAATGTGGTGTCAGAATTTTATTTTTATCTAATAATGAAAATAAATTTTTTGGATTACTCTTAAATACAGTTAAAGCATCAGCATCTAATACAACGTATTTTATTTTTTTTAATAAAAGTTTAGTTAAAATCTTTATATTTTGATCTGTGCCTGCTCCTGGGCCTATAAGATAAGAGCTTATTTTTTCTTCTTTAAGTAAACTATAAAATTCATCTTGATTGTTAACGTTTTTTTTTAAAACTGAAAAAAATTTTTTATTTAATAAACCTAGAGTTTTATTATTTGCAACAATAGTTACAGACCCAGTTCCAACTCTAAGAGCTGCTTCTGATGATAATAAACAAGCACCTAAATAATTAATTTTTGATCCATAAATAAAAACTTTTCCTCTAGAGTATTTGTGTGATGTAGTTTTTTTAAATGGAAAGTTTTTTATCCAGAACTTAGGATGATTCTCTATAATTTTAGATTTAATATATTTATTAAATTTTTTTTTAATTCCAATTTTAATAACTTTAATTTTTCCTGAATAAAAGCTGCCAGGGTAAAGGACGTGCCCAATTTTTTTTGCATGCAAAGCTAATGTTTCTGTAGCCTTTATAGCGCTCCCCATTATAATACCATTATCGCTATTAATTCCTGATGGCATATCTATGGATATAATTTTTTTTTTACTATTATTAATTAATGTAATTAATTTTTTTAATTTTAAATCAACTTTTCTATTCAAACCTATTCCAAATATACAATCGATTATTAAAATATTATTCTTGGATTTAATTTTAGTAATGAGATTTTTTTTTGAAAATTTTTTAATTTTTATTTCTTTATAAGCTTTATAAATATCTTTTTTTTTATTCTTGATTGGATAAATTAGAAAAATATTTGTATTTATACCTTTTTCAAAAAGTTTTTTTGCAATAACTAATCCATCGCCACCGTTATTACCTGGACCAACTAAAACTATAATCTCTATTTTTTTTTTATCTTTCTTTTTTTCTATATTGTTCAAAATGTATTTAAGGCAGTTTTCACCTGCTGATTGCATTAATGAAAAAGAACTCTCTCTGGTTGCAATCTCTTTTTTCTCTAAGTTAAGTATTTCTTTACTGTTTAAAATCATAAATCTAAACTTTTAATATTATGCATATCTGGCATAACTAAAATTCAATGGAATAATTAAGTAAGATTATTAAAAAACAAAAAAAATCACAGGAGAAATATTTATGAGTTCTGCCAATATAATGAAGTTAATAAAGGAAAAAGAGATCGAATTTGTTGATTTGAGATTTACTGATCCTAGGGGAAAACTACAGCACGTTACTCAGGACATAAGTACAATTGATGAAAAAGCACTAAATGAAGGCTTTATGTTTGATGGGTCTTCAATTGCTGGTTGGAAAGCAATCAATGAGTCTGACATGCTTCTTAAGGTAGATTTAGATAGAGGTGTTGTAGATCCGTTTACCTCCCATAATACACTTGCATTATTTTGTGACGTTTATGATCCAATATCAAACAAGCCTTATGAAAGAGATCCAAGATCGATAGCTAAAAAAGCTGAAAAATATTTAGAAAGCACTGGTATTGGTGATACTGCATACTTTGGTCCTGAAGCTGAATTTTTTGTCTTTGATGACGTGCGATTTATAAATTCAATGAACAAAACAAGTGTTGAGATTGGAAGTATAGAAGGCCCTTATAGTTCAGATAAAGTTTATGAAAATGGGAACATGGGTCATAGACCTGGGATTAAAGGCGGTTATTTTCCTGTGCCTCCTGTTGACAGTGCTCAAGACATGCGTGGTGAATATCTAAAAGCACTAAAAGATATGAATGTTAAAATAGAAAAACATCACCATGAAGTTGCTCCAAGTCAACATGAATTAGGATTAGTCTTCGATACTATGGTTAAAATAGCCGACAACATGCAACTTTATAAATACGCAGTTCAAATGGTTTCCCATTCTTTCGGAAAGACTGCTACATTCATGGCAAAACCAATCAAAGGTGATAACGGATCGGGTATGCACGTTCACCAATCTATTTGGAAAAACGGAAAGCCTTTGTTTGCAGGAAGTAAATATGCCGGTCTTTCAGATGAATGCTTGTACTATATTGGTGGAGTTATTAAGCACGCAAAAGCAATTAATGCGTTCTCAAACTCTACAACAAATAGTTACAAAAGACTTATTCCGGGTTTTGAAGCTCCAGTTTTACTTGCATATTCTTCAAGAAATAGATCTGCTAGCTGTAGAATTCCTTATACAAACAATCCGAAAGCAAAAAGAGTTGAGGTAAGGTTTCCAGATGCTGCGGGTAATCCATATTTGACTTATGCTGCATTGTTTATGGCTGGACTAGATGGAATAAAAAATAAAATCCACCCAGGAAATCCATTTGATGAAGATCTATACAGCTTAACTCCAGAACAGCTTAAAGGTGTTCCAACAGTTTGTGGATCTTTGAGAGAAGCAATGATGTGCTTAGATGGAGATAGGGACTTTTTGAAAGCTGGTGGAGTTTTTACTGACGATCAAATCGATGCCTATATTGATTTAAAGTTTCAAGAAATTCATAACTTTGAGCACACACCTCATCCAATTGAATTTCAAATGTACTATAGTAACTAAGAGTAATTAATTTTTAAAACCCTAGTATTTTTTTTAATACTAGGGTTGAAATCTCTGATATTATTCGTTTGGATTGAGGATATTTTTTTTAATTCTAGGTCTGCTATTCATTTTAAGAGCTCTATCTTTTAATATTTTAAAGTAGTTGCCCTCCCTAGTTTTGTTATTTTTTTCAATAACGAAGTCTTTATGAATCATAAGCCTCCTTGATACTGTTTAATTATTATTGATATGCAAAAATTGCAAAGCTTATATGAATAAAATGCAATATAAAAATGTACTGAAATCAATGATTTAATTAAGATTTTAAAAATAAACAAACAAATATAGCAGTAAAAATGTGAGGACTAAAAAAAAAATTAAACAAACTAATCACTATTCCGCTAAAGATATAGAAATTCTAGAGGGTCTCGAGCCAGTTAGAAAGAGACCAGGAATGTATATTGGCGGAACGGATGAAAACGCCTTACATCATTTAGCAACCGAAATCCTGGATAACTCAATTGACGAGGTCAATTCTGGCTATGCCAAAAATATTTATGTCAAGTTAAACAAAAATAACTCATTAACTATAACTGATGATGGTAGGGGTATACCTTTAGATAAACATCCAAAAAAAAATAAAACAGCATTAGAGATCGTCTTAACAACACTTCATTCAGGAGGAAAATTTAATGAAAATGTGTACAAATCATCAGCAGGACTCCATGGCGTTGGATTGTCTGTAGTGAATGCTTTATCTGAAAAATTAGTTGTAGAGATATTTAAAAATTCATTAAGCTTTATTCAATCTTATTCAAAAGGAAAAGCTATAAATGAACTAAAAAAAAATGGAAAAAGTAAATTCAAAAATGGAACGAGTATAAGTTTTTATCCTGATAGTGAAATTTTTGGAAAAGAAAATAAATTTATACCAAAAAGAATTTATGAACTCTGTAAAAGTAAGGCATATTTAAGTAAAGGCGTCATAATTCATTTTGAATGCGATAAAAGTTTGATCAATAGAAAAGATGACACACCTGCAAGTATAAAATTATTTTATCCAGAAGGAATAAATGAATACATAAAGGCAGAAACGAAAAATAAAAATATTATTCATGACAAATACCCATTTAGTAGTGGTAATTTTGATGATCAAAAAGGAAAATTTGAGTTTACAATCGTTTGGCACAATGAAGAGAAAGGATTTCAAACATCATTTTGCAATTCAGTTCTTACAAATAATGGTGGTACACATGAAAATGGCTTTAGAGCTGGAATTGTAAAAGCTATTAGAAAAACTGCAAAATATAAAAATAATAAGATTGTAAGTTCCGCATCATCAGATGATATACTTAATAACTCAAGTTATATTTTATCTATTTTTATTGGAAATCCAGAATTTGAGGGTCAGACTAAATCAAAATTATCCTCAGTATTTATTCAAAAATATTGCGAAAATTCAATTAATAATTCTTTTGAACAGTGGTTGAATAACCACCCTAAAAATCTTAATACTATTCTTAATTTTTTAGAAACAAAAATAAGAGAAAAAAATATTTTAAATCAAAACCTAGATGTTGATAGACAAAGTTTAACAAGAAAAATTAGACTTCCAGGAAAACTAGCAGATTGTACTTCAACAAAAATTGAAGGAACTGAATTATTTATAGTAGAGGGAGATTCTGCAGGAGGATCTGCAAAACAAGCTAGGGATAGAAATTTTCAAGCAGTCTTACCTTTGAGGGGGAAAATTTTAAATGTTAAAAGTGCAAATACATCAAAAATGTTAGCAAATAATGAAATTTCAAATCTACTTCAGGCCTTAGGATGTCAAAGAAGAGACAAGTATAGTGAAAAAGACTTAAGATATGAAAAAATTATAATAATGACTGATGCTGATGTTGATGGAGATCACATATCTAGCCTACTATTAACATTTTTTTTCTGTGAATTGCCAAATCTAATCAAAACGACAAAGAAAAAGATGAAATTTTAAAAAAAAAAAAGAAAAACTCCCATGTTGAAATTAGTAGATTTAAAGGACTGGGAGAAATGATGGCACAACAACTCAAAGAAACAACAATGAGTCCAGTTTCTAGATCATTAATTAAAGTAGCTTTACCTAAGACAGATTTTAAAAAAACTAATAAACTTATTTCAAATCTTATGGGAAAAAATTCGGAGCACAGATTAAGATTTATCGAAGAGAATGCATCTCGGGCAAAAAACTTAGATATTTGAAATTATTTATAAAAGTTAATTTTTCTTAAGTTTTTACAATCAATTCCGATAAATCTGCTTTCTGAGTTTATAATTTCATCTCTCTTTGCTCTTCTTTCAACTACAAATGCTTCAAACTTTTTATCTGCAAAATCTAACGCTTCAATTGTGAGAGATACACGTTTTTCTTCATTAGAAATATTTTTGATTTCTAATGAAATAAAACAATTTTCACCTTTTTGGGTTAAAAAATATGAAATGTCATATTCATTCTGTACAGTTGTTTTAATCGTTTTTGAAGGTTCGACTTTAATATTTTGATCTTTCTTAGAACCAATAACTGGGATGCCAGAACATGAGATAAGAAAAAAAAATAAAAATAAATACTTCATTATTTGGTGCCCTCGGCCGGACTTGAACCGGCACTCCCAATTACGGGCAAGGATTTTAAGTCCTTTGTGTCTACCAATTCCACCACGAGGGCAATATTTACTAGAATAAATAAATTATTTAAAGATTAAATATCATTACAATTTTTGAAATTCCAGAAGATCTTTCCATGCTGTTTTTTTTGCATTAGGTTGTCTTAATAAGTATGCAGGGTGAAATGTTGTTAAAACATTAAAATGGTTTTTATTAATATTAATTTTTTTCCAAATTCCCCTTACTATATGCAAAGGACCTTCATGATCAAGGACAGCATGGGCAGCAGTAGCCCCAAGAAGCAAAATCTTTTTTGGCATTATAATTTCTATATGATTAAATAATAATGGTCTAAAAATTAATATCTCATCTAATGTTGGCTTTCTATTTTCTTCAGGTCTAAAGTTTACAACATTCGTAATATAACACTTATTCCTATTTAACTTTATAGACTCTAACATTTTGTCTAATAATTTGCCTGCCCTTCCAACAAATGGAATTTTCATTTTATCTTCCATCTGTCCTGGAGCTTCTCCAATGATCATTACTTCAGATAAATAACTTCCGTCAGAGAATACAAGATTTTTACCTGGAAAACTTTTTGAATTTTGATTAATTTTTTTTTTTAGTTCACTTAACTGTTCTTCTTTGTTCATTTTAATTTAAAAAATAATTTTATCTTACAAACCAATAAATCAAAAAAATAAAAAATATTTTTTTTAGGTTCTGGTAAAAAGCCATCAAATTTTGAAAATCCTCTTAAATAATGCTTTCTAAAAAATCGTGGAGTTATTCCCCACTTTTTTAAAAATATTCTAGTTCCATTATTTTTAAATACATTTTCTCTTTTTCTAGTGGTTACAGATCCAAAATGATAAACCTTAAAATCATTAATTCCTTTAAAAATTCTAACTCCACTTTTCCAAAGTTTCATTGCTAAATCAGGATCAGAGGCATCTCCTGGATTAAACTCTTCGCTAAATCCACCAATTTTATTCCATAATTCTTTGTGAATCACATGAGGAGCAAAATGGGACCCTTGAAAGTCATAAAAGTTTAAGTTTTTGTAATTAGTTAATAATTTATCCTCATCAAAGTCTTTAAAATTCTTTCCACAGTTAAATTCTATATGACCTTCATTTATCATAACTCCTGAGAGATAAAAAAGATTATCATTTAACAAATTAATTTCTTTTTTTAAAACTTGATCCCATGAAGGTAAAAAATACATATCGTCATGCGAATACAAAATATAATCAGTTGAAGCTTGTTTAGATGCTTGATTTACAGCTGAACATAATCCTATATTTTTAGCAGAATGTGTAAATTTATATTTTTTGCTTTTAATAAAATCCAAGGATCCGTCTGAACCATCGTTAATATGAAATATTAATTCATGTTTTAAAAATGAATTCTTTTCTAGACTTGAAACGCATAATTTTAAATATTCAAGATTGTTAAAACTAGGAATAATAATTGAAAACATTAATGCGGTTTTATTTTTTTTAATTTTAATAAAAGTTGTTTTTTACAATCAAATATTCTTTTGGAAGAATAACCGCTAATAACTAAAGATACCCCAACCTTTCCTGATTTAAAGAATGGATAACTTCCAAGACTTAAGTCCTTAAATTTTTTTTGTAAGTTAGAAAATACTTTGCTTACTTTACTTTCAGGAAAGTCAATTTTTATATTCTCGCTTAACTTTTTTTGACCACCTACAATTAGCTGTTCCAAATAATGCATCATGGATTTCAATATAATTGGAACACCAGGCAAAACATAAACGTTTTTGATAAAGAAACCTGGGGCTGAACTGGACGGATTTAAAATAAGACCCGCTCCCTTTGGCATCTTTGCCATTTTTTTTCGAGCTGCATTAAAATAAGAATTTTTATAATGATCTTTTAATATTTTATATGCTTCCTTGTTATACTCATACTTTACCTTAAAAGCCTTAGCTACAGACTCTGCTGTAATATCATCGTGGGTTGGACCTATTCCACCTGTAGTAAATAAATAATCATATTTTTTTCTTAAATAGTTAATACTTTTCATAATCTCATGCCTTAGATCAGGAATAACTCTAACTTCTCTGACTTGTATACCATGTTCATTAAGCCAATTTGCAAGAAAGTTTGTATTTGTATCTTGAGTTCTTCCAGATAAAATTTCATCTCCAATAATTAACAAGGCAGCAAAATATTTTTTTTTCTTTTTATTAAAAGGCACGTTAATAATAATTTAAATGATATTTATAAAACCACTTTTAAAAACAATCTTCATAAAAAGATATAAAAGATTTTTTGCTGATGTCAGTTTTAATAATGAAACTTTAACTGCACATTGTCCAAATTCAGGCTCAATGCTAGGTTTATTAAATCCAGGCTCAATTGCTTATATATCTAGAGCTGACAATGATAATAGAAAACTTAAATATACCTTAGAAATAATTGAACAAAATAAAGAGCTTGTTGGAGTTAATACTCATCGTACAAACAAAATTGTTGAAGAAGCACTTCAAGAAAAAAAAATAAAAAAAATAAATAATTACAACAAAATAAATAAAGAAGTTTTTTTTAATAAAAAAACTAGATTTGATTTTTTATTAAATGGAAAAAAAAATACTTTTATCGAAGTAAAAAATGTAACGTTAATGAGGAAAAATCTAATTGCTGAGTTTCCTGATGCTGTAACTACTCGTGGACAAAAACATATAAAAAATCTTATAGATGCAAAAAAAAAAGGCTATGATTGTTATATTATTTTTTTAGTTCAAAGACAGAATGTAAATTTGTTTAAAATTGCAAAGGATATTGATAAAGAATATTTTAATATTTTTATAAAAGGTAAAAAATCTGGAGTTAAATATCTTTGTTTTTCAAGTACAATTTCTGAAAAAGAAATAAAGTTAAGTAATGAAATTGAAATCGATTACTCTTAATGACTATTAAAAAATATACAAAAGAAGATTTTAAACTTTTAAAACTAGCTGGAAAAATTACATCTAATTCTTTGAATTATATTGAAAAAATAATAAAGCCTGGAATTTCTACAAATTTAATAGATGAAGAAATAAATAATTTTTTAAAAAAAAATAATGCCTATTCTGCTCCCCTTTTTTATCGCGGGTATCCAAAGTCAGTATGTACTTCTATTAATCATGTTGTTTGTCATGGAATTCCATCAGAGAAAATTTTAAATGAAGGAGACATCGTTAATGTAGATGTCACTGCCGTGTTAAATGGATACCATGGAGATGCTAGTAAAACATTCTGTGTAGGAGATGTTTCTATAAAAGCAAAAAAACTAGTTCAAACAACATACGAATCAATGATGGAGGGAATTAATATTATTAAACCAGGAATTAAACTTGGTGATCTTGGCTTTGCAATTCAATCTTATGCTGAGGCTAGAGGTTTTTCTGTTGTTAGAGATTTTTGTGGCCACGGTGTTGGTAAATCGTTTCATGAAGAACCAAATATTTTACATTACGGAAAAAAAGGAGAAGGCATTGAAATTCTTGAAGGTATGGTGTTTACGGTTGAGCCTATGATAAATGAAGGAAATTATGAGACAAAAGTTTTAAAAGATGGATGGACCGCAGTTACTAAAGATAAGACTCTTTCAGCACAATTTGAACATACAGTTGGTGTAACTAATAATGGCTTCGAAATTTTCACTTTATAAAATTAAATGTTATTCTAGTTTGCAATTAGCCTTATGATTCCAAGATATACTAGAAAAGAAATCTCAAATATTTGGGGTCAAGAAAACAAATACAAGATCTGGTTGGATATAGAAATCTATGCGTCAGAGGCTATGGAGAAAGCTAAAATCATTCCAAAAGGAATTTCTAATTCTATTAAAAAGAAGGCAAGAATAAATATTTTAAGAATTGAAAATATTGAAAAACAAGTTAAGCATGACGTAATAGCCTTTCTTACATCTATAAGTGAAAAGGTTGGAGAACCAGCAAAATTTCTGCATCAGGGTATGACATCCTCTGATGTTTTAGATACCTGTTTTAACATTCAATTAGTTAAATCTGGAAAAATCTTAATTAACGATCTGGACAAACTTTTAAAAACACTTAAAAAAAAATCTATAAAATACAAAAACACACCTTGTATCGGAAGAAGCCACGGAATCCATGCTGAACCAACTACTTTTGGTCTTAAATTATTAACTGCCTATGCAGAGTTTTTAAGAAATAAAAAAAGATAAAAAAAAATCTATAAAATACAAAAACACACCTTGTATAGGAAGAAGCCACGGAATTCATGCTGAACCAACTACTTTTGGTCTTAAATTATTAACTGCCTATGCAGAGTTTTTAAGAAATAAAAAAAGATTAGAACAAGCAATAAAAGAAATATCAACCTGCGCAATATCTGGAGCTGTTGGCACCTTTGCACATCTAGGTCCAAATATTGAAAAATATGTTGCAAAAAAATTAAAGCTTACCGTAGAGCCTATATCTACACAAATTATTCCAAGAGACAGACATGCTTTCTTTTTCTCTGTACTTGGACTTATAGCCACTTCTGCAGAACGACTTGCTACAGAGATAAGACACTTACAAAGAACAGAGGTTTTAGAGGTTGAAGAATTTTTTTCAAAAGGACAAAAGGGTTCTTCATCTATGCCCCACAAAAGAAATCCAGTGCTGTCAGAAAATATAACTGGTCTTGCAAGGCTTGTGAGAAGTTATGTTGCTCCATCTTTGGAAAATGTCGTTTTATGGCATGAAAGAGATATTAGCCACTCAAGCGTTGAAAGAAATATAGGTCCAGATGCAACAGTAACTTTAGATTTTATTTTATATAGACTTAATGATGTTATTCAAAATTTGATTGTTTATCCAAATAATATGCAAAAAAATTTAGAAAAACTTAAAGGTCTTTTTTTTTCTCAAACCGTGATGCTAAAACTTACTCAAAAGGGTCTACAAAGAGAAAAAGCATATAAAATAGTGCAAGGCCAAGCAATGAATGCTTGGAAAACAAACGATAGTTTTTTTGATTTGTTAAATAAAGATAAAGTAGTTAAAAAATATTTATCAACAACCGACCTTGAAAAATTATTCAACTTAAAGTCTCATTTAAGGTACACAGATTCTATATTCTCAAGAGTATTGAAAAATTCATGAGCAGACGCAAATTAATTTACGAAGGAAAAGCTAAAATCTTATATGAGGGTCCCGAAAAAGGAACTTTTATTCAGTACTTCAAAGATGATGCAACTGCTTTTAATAATAAAAAAAAAGCAGTAATTGGTGGCAAGGGCGTTCTTAACAATAGAATATCAGAATTTTTATTTACCCAGCTTAATCAAATAGGAATTAAAACACATTTTATTAAACGCTTAAATATGCGTGAACAGCTTATTAAGTCTGTTGAAATTATTCCAATCGAAGTTGTTGTAAGAAATATTGCTGCTGGAACGTTGTCTAATAGACTTGGTATTAGCGAAGGAACAGATCTTCAAAGACCAATTTTAGAATTTTATTATAAAAGTGATGAGCTCGGAGACCCCCTAGTCAATGACGATCACATTATTAATCTCAACTGGGCAACAAGAGATGAGCTGCAATTTATATCTGAGCAAACCCTTAGAATTAATGATTTTTTAATTGGAATTTTCAGAGGTATTGGAATTAAACTTGTAGATTTTAAATTGGAGTTTGGAAAAATTTGGATCGGAGACGATCAGGAAATAGTTCTCGCTGATGAAATAAGCCCTGATACATGTAGACTTTGGAATATTAAAGATGAAAGAAAACTAGACAAAGACAGATTTAGAAGAGATCTTGGAGGTCTGGTTGAAGCTTATCAAGAAGTGGCTAGAAGACTTGGTATTATGCCTGAAGGTACAAATATTAAAGAAATTAAAGCAGGAATTACAAAAATTAAAAGTCTTAAAAATAAATAAACCTTTGAAATTAAGAGTCTACGTAACTTTAAAAAAAGACGTTCTAGATCCGCAAGGTTCAGCGATTAAAAATTCTCTTCATAATATAGGATTTAAAAGTGTAAGTGATGTTAGGCAAGGAAAAGTATTTGAACTAAATATAAATGAAAATGATGAAAACAAGAGTTTAAAAGAAACTGAAGAAATGTGTAAAAAGCTACTTGCAAACCTTACTATTGAAGATTTTAAAGTTGAAATAGCAGAGTAATGAAAGCTGCAGTAATTGTTTTTCCTGGTTCAAATTGTGACCGTGATATTAAAATTGCTTTAAAAAAATTTAACATCAAACCAATAATGGTTTGGCATAACGATACTTTTTTACCAAAAGTTGATCTTGTTGTTTTGCCAGGAGGTTTTTCATATGGTGATTATTTACGTTGCGGTAGTATGGCCTCCAAATCAAAAATTATGTCTGAAGTAATCAAACATGCAAAAAAAAATAAATTAGTTTTAGGAATTTGTAATGGCTTTCAAATTTTAGTTGAAAGCGGTCTTCTTCCTGGAGTGTTAATGAGAAATAGTAACTTAAAATTTATTTGCAAAAATATTTATGTAAAAGTTATAAATAATAAAACTCCTTTCACATTAAAGACAAAAAAAAATGAAGTGCTTAAAATTCCTATAGCACATAATGAGGGAAATTATTTTATTGATAAAAAAAATCTTAAAAGACTTAAAACAAACAAACAAATAATACTTCAATATTGTAATCAGAAAGGTTTGATTAATAAAGAATCAAATCCGAATGGTTCTTTAATGAATATTGCTGGTATCGCTAATACAACATTTAATGTTTTTGGACTAATGCCACATCCTGAAAGAGCTTCTGATGTTTTATTAGGAGGAGATAACGGAAAATTTATTTTTAACTCATTATTAAACTATGCAAGAAACTAATTTAAATATTGCTGTAAAACACGGTCTTAAAGAAGAAGAGTTTAAAAAAATTATTAAAATAATGGGAAGAAAACCTAATTTAGTTGAGTTAGGTATATTTTCTGCAATGTGGAATGAGCATTGTTCCTATAAATCCTCAAGAGTTTGGCTAAAAACTTTACCTACTAAAAATAAGTACGTTATACAGGGGCCTGGTGAAAATGCTGGAGTGGTAGATTTTGGTAATGGCGATGCTGTAATTTTTAAGATCGAAAGTCATAATCATCCCTCATTTATTGAACCCTATCAAGGTGCAGCAACTGGTGTTGGTGGTATTTTAAGAGATGTTTTTACGATGGGAGCAAGACCAGTTGCAAATCTAAATTCTATTAGATTTGGATCGCCAAAACATCCTAAGACTAAATACTTACTAAATGGTGTTGTTTCTGGAATAGGTGGTTACGGAAATTGTATCGGAGTTCCAACTGTTGGAGGAGAGACAGAGTTTGATGATTGTTATAATGGAAACATTTTAGTCAACGCTATGAATGTGGGGATAGCTAAAAAAAATAAAATCTTTTACTCGGTTGCAAGTGGAATTGGAAATCCTGTAGTTTATGTAGGTTCAAAAACAGGTAGAGATGGCATACACGGTGCAACTATGGCATCTGCTGAGTTTGACTTAGATTCTGATGAAAAAAAACCAACGGTACAAGTTGGTGATCCTTTTACAGAAAAATTGCTCCTTGAAGCATGTTTAGAATTAATGAAATCAAAATGCATTGTATCTATTCAAGATATGGGTGCTGCTGGTTTGACATCTTCATCTATAGAAATGGCCTCAAAAGGTAATTTAGGAATTAGAATAAACCTAAATAAAGTTCCATGTAGAGAGCAGAATATGTCACCATATGAGATTATGCTTTCTGAAAGCCAGGAAAGAATGCTGATTATATTAAAAAGAGGAAAAGAAAATTTTGCAAAAAAAATTTTTGATAAATGGGGACTTGATTTTTCAATAATAGGAGAACTTACTAATACAAAAAGACTTGAGATTGAATATAACGATGAGATAGCTGGTTCAATTCCAATTCATGCACTTGGAAAAAACGCTCCTAAATATAAAAGACCCTGGATCTCTCATAAACTACCAAAAAAAACTGAATTAAAAAGAATTTTAAAAAAAATAAAAATCAAAGATGTATTTTTAAAATTATTATCCCACTACAACTTTTCAAACAAATCTTGGGTTTGGGAACAATACGATCATATGGTTATGACGGACACTGTTCAAGCTCCTGGTGGTAACTCCGCAGTTGTACGATATCATGGAAAAAATAAAGGTATTGCCGCTACAATTGATTGCACTCCTAAATATTGCTTTGCGCACCCTTACACTGGATCTATGCAAGCAGTTTGTGAAACCTGGAGAAATTTAATTTCAGTTGGCGCTCAACC
>Ga0194128_10005140_pt1 | contig 18609 bp, 20 predicted proteins | sample TA2KigCa65mmetaG_FD_148650 | JGI IMG/M metagenome (GOLD analysis project Ga0194128, IMG submission 148650) | Freshwater microbial communities from Lake Tanganyika, Tanzania - TA2015037 Kigoma Deep Cast 65m | ecosystem: Environmental > Aquatic > Freshwater > Lake | place: Tanzania: Lake... | reverse complement strand
CTCGGCCTCTTCGACCGTTTCACCCTGGGTCGCCACGCTCGGCAGCTCGGGGACGAACACGCTGTAGCCCCCCTCCGCTTCGGGGACGAGGACGATCTCGAACTCTCGCCGCGTCACGGTCCCAGCTTACGCGACCCCGCAGCCGCCAAAGGCTGATCCCCAGTCCGGGACACGACGCCATGGCTCGCGCTGATCGAAGCCGGCGCGCTCGGTCCGCGACGGGCATCGCGCGCGTTTGATGCCCGCGAGGACAGAACTCAACGAAATCTATGCCCAAACTATGCCCGTTTCGTGCCTGAGAGCCGCTTGGTGGCCAGTCGGCCGGCCAGGATTTGGCTTTCTGATGCGGTTTCAGGACCCGACCGCCTGGATCGGGTCCATCCACTCCAAAGGCGGCCGCGTCCGCCTGCCGGGATTTGGCTTGCTGATGCGGTTTCTGGGAGGGTGAGCGACCGGACTCGAACCGGCGACCGCCTGGACCACAACCTCGGGGTTCTGGTTTGTCTGGGTTGGTTCGTGCCTGGTTGAGTTGGTCGGAGTTGGTTTCAGTCGTGCTCAGTTGCTTCCAGATCTATGCTCGTTCTATGCCCGCAAAGCCGGGTGTTCGGCCCCGCAGACAGGGTCAGCCCTTCACCTTCAGCGGGTAGCGCTCCGGATGCTCGATCGAGTCCACGGAGAGGTCAACGTCGAGCTCGGGCCAGTGGAGGTGGCCGGGGCTCGGTCGTTCGACTTCAGGATCGCCTTGACCGGTGCCTGCTTGAACCAAAGGAACTGTTCAAACGGCGCGAAGAGCTCGCGGTCATCAAGCGGGAGCCAGAAGCCGTGCTGGGAGATGTTCGTGACTTCAGCTTCGGAAGTGGCGGTGCCAGGCATCTCGGATCTCTTGCTCGCGTTCCTCGATCAGTCGCTCGACTCGGCGCAGATCCTGAGCGCTCAGCTCGTGCTTCCGCGCCAGCTCAATCTTAGGCTCGATCCAGAACTTCGCTTCGCCGTCGGGCGACTGCACATGGATGTGCATGCGCTCCTCCTAGCGTGAGAAGAAGAAGAACCTGAATGGTCCCTCGCGGAAGACGGTCGGACTGATTGGAGGATCGTAGGGCGAGGGGGGCGGATGACTCGAGCCGACCGATGCTGGACCGGGAGCTGTGCATGGCAGCGGTGACGGTGTTTGTCAGTGTTCCTCCTCCTTTGGCTTCTGCGCGAGCGCGCTGAGGAGCTCATGCCGGCGCACCACCGCAGCGTCCACGAGCTGCGGGAACTCGGGATTCTCCGCGGTGCGCTCGTTAACGATCTCGTCGAGAGAATCCTTGTCAGGGATCGCCTTGCCTCGTTCGGGTGGTAGATGTACCGAGATCTAGAAGTTGAACGAGGATCGCATGCCGAGGCTGCCACGGCGCACTACAAGGTGCGCTTCTCGTCGGTCCGTGAACGGGGTCGTGCGGGTGAGAGCCCGCGCGCCTGGGGGGCGCGTTTTTTCGTGCCCGTACGGGCGCAGGGAGCCCAGCTCGGCGAGCATCACCGCGAGGTCGCGGACGACCCGCCCGGGGTCGTGGCCCCCGCCCCGCTCGCGCATGCCCGACAGCGCCTGCGAGAGCGCCCCCGTCAGCCCGCCCTTGTCGGCGACCCGACTGAGCAGAGCGGATCCCGCGTGGGAGACGAGCCCCTCTTCGTCCGCCGTGACTTCTACGGTGAATGAGCGGCCATCGCGCTGCACCTTCAAGGTGAATCCTCCTGGGTTGCTCTTCGACTCTTTGCAAGCCGAAGAATCCCCGCTCAGGCTGCGGAAACGGCGCCCCGGGAGACCCGGGGCGCTTCACCTTGGGGCAAGATCGGTGTTAGCAACCACCTTCCAGCGGGTCGCCGTTGATGTAGTCCCGGAGCTCCTCGTTCGCCGCCACCGAGTTGTAGAGATCCTCGGCAACGGTGTGCTCTGCTGGTTCCTGACCCTCGGCTGCCTCCGGATCCGTCGCCTCGAAGTCCTCGAACTGAGTAGCCGAGACCGTTGCGAAGTTGTTCTCGCCGGCGGCGTAGTAATAGTCACCGGCCTCCTCGAACGTGGGGTAGTAGTTGAAGTCCTCGAGGATCAGCTTCGTCCCTTCCTCGTCGATCTCACCGCCGGTCACCGGCTTCATCGCCTCCGTCACGATCGGCGCAACCACATCCGGGTTCTCATCCAGGCAACGCGCGGCCCGGTACCAGATCGCCGTGAGCTTCTCCATGAGCTCGGGATTGGAGTCGATGAAGTCCCGATTCCCGGCCATCGTGGTGTAGAAGAGCAGACCGCCCTTCCCGGGGCCAAACGCCTCGTGCGGGGCGGCGGCGACGAACTCGCCTGCCACGTCGGGATCGGTGAGCAGGCGTCCCTCCTCGGGGAGCGCCCCGGTGAAGAAGTCGCACTCACCGCCCGCGAACGCGGCACCGGCCTTCGCATCGGTGGCGAAGTCGACGATCTCGACATCGTCTACCTTCACGCCGCCCTCGTCTAGCAGGCCCTTGACCACGCCGACGAAGTCCGATCGCACGATGCAGAAGGACTTGCCCTCGACCTCGTTCTGCACGAACGCCTCCTTGGCCGCCTCGAAGTCGCCGTCGTTCTCGTCCAAATAGTCGTCGTAGGGCTTCACCTCTCCGGCGCGACCGATCAGCTGGAAGCCGCGGAAGTCGTTGGTGACGATCCAGTCGGTGTACTCGGGGAAGTTCGCGTAGACGGGAAAGCCGCTCGACACCGCCGAGTCGGTGAAATCGAGATCGCCGCCGATGACAGCCTTCAGGGGCGACTCAGGGTGGTCGGAGACCTCGAGCTCCACGCCGAGCTCCTGATCGATGCCCGTCTCACGAGCGACCTTCCAGAGCTGGTCGTCGTAGTAGGGCCCGAGCCCGATCGTCACCGTTTCGACCTCGCCCTCGGCGGTGGTCTTGTCTCCGTCGTCATCATCTCCGCCGCAGCCGACCGCATAGATCAACGCTGCGCTAAGCAGCGCCAATGCAAATGCGCGGCGGGCAGAACTGTGCGCCTTCGCCATGCTCTTCTCCGGTCTCGCTTGTGCCGATCGTGCCTAGGCTGATGCTGGACCGTATCAGACTCATTGGGACCTGGCGCCACCGACCATGTCGCGGATCAGTCCCGTGTCGGTCGCGCGGCCGGTCCAGCGGGTGAGGCGGAGCGCGAGCCGCTGCATCAGCCGATCGCCAACGATTGCCAGCGCGGAGAAGATGATCACGATCAATACGATTCCGGCAGTGTCCAGGTACTGCTCCCGCACGACCATGATGTAGCCGAGTCCCTCCTGGGAGCCGATCAGCTCCGCCGCCACGTCCAACCCCCACGCCCACGCCACCGAGTAGCGGAGGCCGCTCAGCATCATCGGCATGATCGCCGGTATCACGACCGTCCGATAGATCTGCTGGCGGCTGGCCCCGAAGGTAAGCGCGGCCCGGACGTAGACCTGGTCGACGTTGCGGACCGATTCGATCGTCGCCAGGCTCATGATTAGGAAGACGCCGAGGGCGACGAGGACGATCTGCGGCAGCCGGCCGACTCCGAACCAGAGGATGAAGAGGGGGATGAGCGCGAACAGCGGCACCGGCCGAATCACGTCGACCGTGAACTCGAACAGGGAGCGGAGGACCTTGCTGTAGCCGAACAACAACCCCACGAGCGTTCCGAGGATCCCACCGACCAAGAATCCCGTGACGACCATCTGGACGGACACCCAGAGGCCGCTCAGCAACTCGGATCGGATCGCGACGGCGGTGTCGAAGACGTCCTCCGGTGGAGGGATGATCAACGGGCTGGTCACGCCCTCTCGGGTCACCAGGAACCACGCCAAGAAGAGGGCGATCGGAACGAGCAGCGGCACCACCGGCCGCAGGACTCGTACCGCGCCGCGCTTCAGGGGCGTCTCCTCAGCGGCACTTCGTCGCAAGGTTGCGAGCCAACCTCCGCTTACGCGGGTCGCGTCACTTGTGTTGCTCATCCTGCATCCTCCTCGGAGTCGTCACGCGTGCCGCTGATTTCGAGCGACTCGAGCAGCTCGGCCCGCATCCTTTGAAACTCGGTCGCGGTTCGGAGCTCCTCCGTCCTCGGCCGGTCGAAGGAGACTGACAGATCCACGACGACGCCACCCGGGCTGCCTCCCAAGAGGACCACCCTGTCGCTCAGGAACAGCGCCTCCTCGATGTCGTGGGTGACGAAAAGCACTGTCATCCGCACCCGCTCCCAGATGCCCAGGAACTCCATCTGCAGCCGCATCTTCGTGAGCGCGTCCAGCGCCGCAAACGGCTCGTCCATCAATAGAACCGAGGGCTCGGCGGCAAGCGCTCGTGCGAGATCCACGCGCTTTCGCATCCCACCGGATAGCTCGCGAGGCCACGCATCCGCCCTGCCGGTCAGACCGATCAGGTCGATCAGCTCCCCGGCTCGGCGCTGTCGCTCGCCGCGAGCCTCACCCTTGATCCGGAGCGCGTACTCCACGTTCTTCTGAACCGAGAACCACGGAAACACCGCGTCGTCCTGAAAGACCATGCTTCGATCCGAGCCGGGCTCCGTGACCCGGCCACCGTTGAGCGTGATCGTCCCCTCGCTGGGTTGGAAGAACCCGGCAACGAGGTTGAGCAGCGTCGTCTTCCCGCAGCCGCTGGCGCCGAGCAGCGACACGAACTCCCCCTCTTGGACGTTGAGATCGATGTCGCGGAGGATGTCCGGGCCGTCGCCATAGGCCATCCGGATGCCCTCCATCCGCAGGGCATGCTTCCGTGCCGAGTCCGCAGCAGCCGCACCCGCATTGCCCGGTCTCGGGCCGCTGCTACTCATCCTCGCCACACTGAACCATCGCCGACTGGCCCCGGAGAGCGCGGGTAGCGGCGATGTCGATCGTAACGGTTTCGACCTGTTTGGGATCCCCGGTGAGGACGACGCCGAATGCATCCCGGGCATGCGCGACCGTAACGTAGCCCCGGATCACGTCGTCGAGAACCGCGTCGGGCGGACGCTCGAGAGGATCTCCGTAGCCCCCACCGCCGGCCGAGAGCGACACCAGCCTCTGGTCCGGCTCGACTCGCTGCTCGCCGACGATCGCGGGCAGCGGGACCTCCGTGCCGTCGGGCTCAATGAGCGCAGCGGCGGGCCCCTGCGCTTGGCCGCCGCCGGCAACACCTTGCGGCGCGTGCACGGAGCCATCGAGTGAGTAGTACGCCATCATCGAGTCCCAGCGCGGACCGAAGACGCACAAGTTTCCCGGCGCGCCTCGGTACCGACCCGGCCCGCCCGAGTCCGGGCGCACGCGATTCGCCCAGATCACGAACGGATACATCTGCTCCTCGATCTCCGCCGAGTCGATATAGGAGACCCCTGCGCCGGCGTTGTTCTCGAACGACAGCCAGCCGTCGGCGTTGGCCGTGGCCGGCCCCCCGGCGGTGCCGCTGAAGAGCTGCAGGATGTACTCGCGATCGCGGCGCGGATCGTAGCCTGAGACCACCGCCGCGAACGGCGGGGTGCCCCAGCACGGCTCGGCGAGTCCCCATCCGTCTCCGAGCTGGCTGAACGCCGCCGCCACCATGCCCGTGACCCGCTCCGCGATCGTCGTCGTCGCCATCGAGCAAGACGCCGGGTGCACCGGCAAGCCGACCACGCAATTCTCGCGGAGCCGCACGTGGAGCCGCCGGTATGCCCCCGAGTTGTTCGGCACGGTGGCTCGCTCGGCTTTGGGGTCGGAATTCAACACCATCAGAACGCCGCTGATCGCGCTGTTCATCGCGGTGGCCCGGCTGAGGTTGAGCCCGGTCGGCGTGCAGTCGGGGTTGCCTCGCAGGTCGACCGCGATCGTCGCCTCCTCGGGATCGACTTCGATCTCCGCCTTCAGCGGCAGACCATCGGGGAGCCCGGGCGGGAAGGGGTCGAGGGTCGTCCTCGCCGTCACCCGCCCCGCGGGCAGGCGTGAGATCGCCTCGATCGCCATCTCCTCGCTGTAGTCGAGCCATCGCTTGACCACCCTGGCGACGGTCTCGAGGCCGTATGCCGAGCACAGCGCCTTCAGCCGGCGCTCGGCGAGGCGACAGGCGCCGAGCGAGGCAAGGTAGTCGCCGTACCAAACGTCGGGCACGCGGATCCGACGCTCGCACATGCGGATGATGTCGGCGACGTCCTCATAGTGCTCCTGGATCCGGACGCAGGGGAAGATCAGGGCACCCTCCTCGTACACGTCCTTCGCCGTGGGCATGTAGGTCGTCGGTATCGAGTTCCCGATGTCCGCCTGGTGTGCCTTGGCGGCCGTCGTAAACACGTGCGCACCGTCGAAGAAAACCGGGACGAGCAGGGTGTGGTCCGCCGCATGGGTGTTGCCGTGATAGGGATCGTTGTGGAGGAAGGCGTCACCCTCCTTGAGATCCGGGTGCAACTCCGCCATCGACTCGCCAAGTAGGCCGGAGCCGAAGACATGCACCGGTACGCCCTCAGGTGCCGCGACGAGCTCGTGCTTGGCGCTGATGATCGAGCAGGAGAAATCGCGAGAGGCCATCGTCGTCGAGCGCGCCGTCCGCACCATCGTGTTCGTCATCTCGCGTACCACGCCGTCAAGGCGATTGACCAGCACGGCCAGCGTTACGGGATCTATGGTCTCGGGCGATTGGGGCGGACCAGCCGTGGGCACCGGAGTCATCTCCTTCCGTCGTCCGACGCATCGGAGGTGGGGAATACCACGTAATGCGCCGGCGTCATCAGGGCCGCCGATCCTGGCGGCAGCACGATCGTGGTCGTCGGCTCCTCGAGGATCAGCGGACCGCTGACCTCGATGGAGCCGTTGACGGCGCCGGGCTTGAGGACCGGCACATCGACCGGCGTTCCGTCGAAGTACGCCGTTCGCGCTCCCTGCTCCCCTTCCCAGCGTGGATCTCCCGGCGCCTCGTACATGGCGGGCTTGTCGGCCACCCCTCGCGCCTCGGCGCGCAGAGCTAGCACCTCGATCGGCGAGTCGGGCTGGCTGGTCGAGAAAACGTCCGTGTGCATCGCGTCGAAGCGCTCGTGCAAGCGCGGGAGCCCGTCGTCTAGGACGAGCTCACACGACTCCCCGAGGTCGACGTCGATCTCCCACATTTCGCCCTCATACCGCATCTCCGCAACGAACCGCCGCCGGCGCTCATGCCCTGCGGGAAGACGCGCCAGGAACGACTCGACGTCCGACTCGAGTTCCTGAACCACTCGGGCAGCCTGGCTCGCTCGCTCCTCGGACGACAGGAACGTGCTGCGGGTGAGCGAGGCCATCAGGTCGGCGAACTGACCGCCAACGGCACTGAGGCCCGCCGCCAGGCGTGGCAGAAGCACAGTCTCGATGCCGAGGTCACGAGCGATCCGGACGATGTTCAGCCCTGCCGCCCCGCCGCCGGCAACCAGAATCCCGTCCCGGGGGTCGATGCCCTGGACGACCGTCCTTTCGATGATGAAGCCGCGCATCGTCTCGGAGGCAACGCTGACAATCGCCTCGGCGGCCTCGGGGACCGAGAGCCCGAGCGGCTCCCCCACGTCCCGCGCAACGACCTTCCGTGCCGCATCGACGTCGAGCCGGATGCGGCCGCCGAGGAAGAACTCCGGGTCGATGAATCCGAGGACCGTAGCCGCATCGGTGAGGGTCGGGCGGCTGCCGCCTTGCCCGTAGGCGGCGGGCCCGGGATTCGCGCCCGCGCTCTCCGGGCCAACCCGCAGCAGCCCACCGGAATCAACCTGCGCGATCGAGCCGCCACCCGCTCCCACCGACTGGGTGTCGATCGCGGACAGCCCGGTGATGTGGCCGGTCCAGCGTCCTCCGAGCCACTTCTCACGCGTCTTCAGGATCGAGCCGCGCTTGATCAGGCCGATGTCGAACGAGGTCCCGCCAGTGTCCACTACGATCACTTCCTCCCCCCACGCGCGCTCTTCGCTGATTGCGTACTCCTGCGCGGCCACCGGGGCCAGCGCCGGCCCGGAATCGACCGTGTGCAGCGGCTCCGCGCACATGTCCTCGAGACTCCTCACACCCCCGGATACGTGCGTGACCATCAGCGGATCCCCCTGGAACCCGGCGTCTCGCAAGCGTGACTCCAGGTTCCGAAGGTGGTCCCCGAGTAGCGGCTTCAGGGACGCATCGATCACGGTCGAGGAGGCGCGGCGGTACTCTCGAACGATCGGGTTGAGCTCGTGGCTCAACGTGTGGGGGATTCCGAGTTCGGCCTCGAGCAACTCGCCGACCCGCCGCTCGTGGAGCGGGTTAACAATCGACCACAGGAGGCAGACACCTACCGCATCGACCTCGAGCTCCCGAAGGCGGGCAAGCACGCCGCAAAGGTGGCCCTCGTCCAGCTTGACGGCGATCGACCCGTCGGCGAGGATTCGCTCGCGCAGCTCGAACGTCAGATGATGCGGCACGTACGGCTCCGGGTAGGGCATCGCGACGTTGTGGGGCTGCTCCTTCCCCCCCTCCCGATACAGGAGGGTGTTCGGGTGCCCCTCCGAGCAGAGAAACGCGGTGCGCGCCGTCGTTCCCTCGAGGATCGCATTCGTCGCGTGCGTCGTCGAGTAGACGAAGGTCCCGGTGGCTCCGAGCAGCGAACCCACGCTGATGCCGATCTCGTCAGACGCGAGGTCCAGCGCCGCCTGGATGCTGGCGAAGACGTCCTCGCGGTCGGTCGGCGCCTTGAACAGACCGAGCACGCGCTGCTCATCGGCGACGACCAGATCGCAGAAGGTGCCCCCCGTGTCTACGGTGATTCGGAAGGCGCGCGCGGAACTCTCCGATGCAGCCATTGAACCACTACCAGTCGCTTGCGTACGCGTACCGGTACCTGAAGGCCGTCACGGGTATCCCGGCCTCCGTGCCCATCCCCAGGTGGTCGAGGCGTGAAGTACCATCCCGGCGCCATCCAAGCGCCTCGTAGAAGGCCTGCGCGCGCGCGTTGACGTCAACCACCCACAGGGACGCGGACCCGAGCCCGAACGCGCGCATCGCCTCGATCGCCGAGCTGATCATCGCCCGCCCGATGCCCTGGCCCCACGAGTCCGGATCGACGTGGAACAGCTCGATCAGTCCTACGGATCGCGGGTCGTCGTCGTCATCGTCGGTCGGAAAACCCCATACGAAACCTACGATCGAGCCCTCCCGGCAAGCGACCAGGACGAAACGGCCGCCGGCTCCTGCGTCGGCGACGCGGTCCCTCCATGCGCCGACGGGCGGCTCCCGCTCGAGTCGCTCGAGCGTTTCGTCCGGCACGACACCGCCGCGGTAGGTGGCTTGCCAGGACCGTAGATGGACCGCAACGATTCCGTCCACGTCCTCTAGCCTCGCGGGCCGGATCTCGACCGCGTTCGAAACGGCGCTTTCGTCCCCCGAGGCCCTTGCCGAGCCCCTATCGGGGGCCCCTTGCGCCACGTGCCCGCCTGAGTCGGCGCCTCCTTGCGTCAAGTTCCCGCCTGGGTCAGCGCCGGCCGAGGCGTGCTCGCGAGGATGTCGTTTACGTCCCAGTGACCGGAGGCCAGCGAGCGCGGCTTGTCGGTGACCGGGATCTGCACGAGGGAAGGACCCGATTCGCCGAGCGCTCGAGTTACCGCGCCCGCGAGGTCGTCGCGACTGTCGACGCGCTCGCTGCAGATACCGAATGAGCGTGCGAGCTCGACCCAGTCAACGGTTAGACCCTTGCCCCAGTTCGACCCGAAGTACGTGCCCGCATCTCGGCCGAAGTGCTTTGCCTGATACACGGCGATTGACGCGTAGCCACCGTTGTCGATGACCAACCAGGTGACGGGCAGCCCGGCGGCGGCGGCCGTCGGTAGTGCCGCGAGGCAGGCGAGCATGGCGCCGTCTCCGACCAGGCCGACGACCGGCGCCTCTCGCTCCGCGATCGTGGCGCCGATCGTGGCGCCAACCTCCTGCCCCATCGTCCCGAAGCCGCTGCCCACGATCTGCTTCCGCGGTGCGTAAAACGGGAAGTGCTGCCCGACCAGGTGACGGATGCCGACGCCTGTCACCAGCAGGGTCTCCCTCGGGAGCAGTTCCCGAAGCTCGACCAAGAGGTTGGCCGGCTCGTACGGGAAAGCGGTCGATTCCCGGACCTCACGCAACTCGTTCGCCCACTCCTCCTTCTCTCGCTGGAGCTCCTCCGTCCACACGCTCCAGCCTGCGGGGGGGGTCGGGAGCCGTGCAGCGAGCCGGTCGCCGAGCTCCTCGATCGTCCGAGCGGCATCCCCGATCAGCTCGACGGATGCCGGATAAACCTTTCCCATCTGGACGGGGTCGACATCGATGTGGATCAGACGGGACGGGGGGAGCTGCATGAAGAAGTCCGACCGCCACGAGCTGGAGTCCATCTCCGGGAAGCGAGTCCCGAGCGCGACGACGACATCCGCCTTGTGAGCGGCGTAGTTGCCGGGCCGGGTGCCGACCACGCCGGTCATCCCCACCGCCAGCTCGCTGTCCTCGGGAACGATCCCCTGCCCGCTCATCGTGGTCGCAACGGGGATTCCGTGTCGGCTCGCGAAGGCATCGACCGGTGGACCGGCGTCCGAGATGATTGCGCCTCCTCCGGCCAGAAGGAGCGGCCGTTCCGCGCTCTCCAGGAGGGACACCGCTTCCTCAAGCGCGCTCGGATCGGCTCCAAGCCTGCTCCGCCGGAACGGCTCGGACTCCGATTCCCGAGGCGCGACCGCGGCCGAGAAGTAGTCGAGGGGGACATGCAGGATCACCGGCCCCGGGTTTCCGCTGAGCCCAAAACGGACGGCGCGATGCAGCGAGTGCGCGAGCTCGGCCGAGGCGGGCACGCGGATGACACGCTTGGCGAGCACTCGGAACAGCTCCGGCTGAGCGTCGTCGGAGTGCAACGAGAGCTCCTGCAGTTGCTCCTTGCCGACGTAGCCGCTCGGAACGCCGCCCGCGATGACAAGAAGCGCAGAGGAATCCAGCAGCGCATCGCCGAGGCCAGTCGCCAGGTTTGTGAATCCCGGCCCGACCGTCGTCGTGACCGCGGCAAGGCGCCCCGTGGCTCGGAAGTAGGCGTCCGCCGCATGTGCCGCCACCTGCTCGTGATGCACCGGGACGAACTCGATCGGGCTATCGAGCAGTGCATCGACAAAGGCGAGGTTGCCGTGCCCTACCGTCCCAAAGATCGTGTCGATCCCCTCACGCTCCAGAGCCCGCACGAGCGTGGACGCGCCGGACGTAGTCTCACTCGTCATGAGCTCCCCGCGTCCCAGCGCCGACACCCTCCTTGCGTTCGGCGCCCTCTTCGTCGCTTCCGAAGGCGACGCCGTTCCTTCTCAGCCATGCGATCGACTCGGTAAGCCAGCTTTCGCGGAGGGCGCCCTTCGCGGTCGGCTCAAGCGCGATCGGCCCCTCGAACCCATCGCGCTGAAGTGCTTGGAGCAGCCCGTTCGTGTTGAGCACGCCGGCCCCGGGGGGTACCGCGATGCAGGCGGGCCGAGCGTGGTCGTCGAGTAGTCGCCGCCCCTCGAGCGCGCCGTCTCGCGCCGGGGTGTAGCGGGCCACATCCTTCAGGTGCATGTACCGAATGAATGGAGCGAGTCGTCCGTAGGCGTACGGGTAGGCCTCTTCGCCCCCGATCGAGAAGTTCCCGGGATCGAAGTTCAGCCCGACCCGAGGCGAGCCAATTCGCTCCAGCAGAGCAAGGGTCGCGTCGGCGTCATCCAGATCCCCCGAATGGCGCCGGCTGAAGACGTTCTCGATCAGCAGCGTCACGTCGCTGGCTTCTGCCTCCACGATGAGCGGCTCCAGCCGCCCGAGGAAGCGCTCGTCGGTCTGGCGCCGGTTCAGCACCGGGTGAGTCCCGTACATGAAGGTCGCGAACGGTGCGCCCAGGGCGGCGGCGACGCGAATCGAAGAGCGGACCCAGGCGAGATGCTGCTCGGCGTCCTCCTCTGCTTGGGCCAACCTCGCCATGCTCGAGATCGATGCGGGTCGGACCTCATGCTCGGCGAGGGCGCCGGCAAGCCGTTCGGCGTCCTGCTCGGAGACGTCGGGGCCGATATAGAACTCAGCCCACCCGAGTCCGCGTGCCGCCGCAGCCGTGATCGTCTCCTCGGCGCTGTCGAAGTCGAGGGAGATCAAGCCGAACGAGGCAGCACTGAGCATCAGCCGGTACCAGCGTTGGCGACGGACGGGCGAGCCGTCAGGGAGCGGGCCGCCTGATGAACCGCCTTCTCGACGTAGCCGACGTCATCGTTCGTCAGGTGCGGCGAGAGCGGCAGCTGGATCGTGTTCTCTGAGATGCGCTCCGCACGCGGGCAGAGCCCGGGGCGGAAGCCCCGCCTTTCGTACTGCCGGAATAGATACGACGGCCGGTACAAGCCAGGCATGGATTGAACCCCGTGCTCGTGGAGCAGGGCATCGTGGAGCTCTTGGTTGGTGAAGCCGGCCTCTTCCGGATCCACCACCATCGCGTAGATGTGGAAGGCGTGCTCCGCGCGCTCGTCCTCGAACGGCGGGCTGATGCCCCGAATCGCGCCGAGACTTGCGGACCACCGGCGTGCGATCTCGCGCCGCCGCGCGAGCAGCCCGGGCAGCTTCTTCAGCTGCTCCCGCCCCACGGCGGCCTGCGCCTCGGACATGCGCACGTTGCTCGGGACGTGGCCGTCGACATCGTCGATCTCGTAGCGCCGTGGGCCCGGGCGACCGTCGTCATGCGGGTCGCCCGGATAGCGGCTGCCCATCGAGCGCAGCCACGGGGTCTTCATCGCGAAATCGCCGCGACCGGTCGTCAGCATGCCGCCCTCGCCGAGAGTGGTCATGTTCTTGATCGCGTGAAAGCTGAAGCAACCAGCATCCCCGAAGCTGCCCGCGAATTGCCCCTTGAACGTGGCGCCTGCCGTATGCGCACAGTCCTCGACCAGCAGCAACCCATGCTGCTCCGCTAGGCCACAGAGCGCGTCCATGTCGCAGATCTGTCCGGTCAGGTGCGTCACGAACAGGGCGCACGTCCGGTCCGTGATCAGCTCCTCGACGGCATCGGGGTCGATGTTCCATGTCCGCTCGTCCACGTCCGCGAACACCACGGTCGCCCCCTGTGCCAGGATCGCCTGGTTCGTCGATATGAATGTGAGCGGCGTGGTGATCACCTCGTCGCCTGGATGTAGGCGGCACAGTTGCGCTGCGAGATGAAGCGCGCTTGTGCAACTCGACACGGCATAGGCGTACGGAACGCCGTGCATCTCGGCGAACTCGGACTCGAATTCGACCGTCTCCAGGCCCGTAGTCAGCCACTGGCTGTCCATGACTCGCCTCACGGCCTCTAGCTCGTTCTCGTCGTAGATCGAGCCCATGAAGCGGTACGGGACCCGGACGTCGATGTCGTCCGGGGGCAGGTACAGGGTCCGATAGGGGCTGTGGCTTACGCGGGGCACCTATGCACCTCCGATCACGGTAGTTGTCGCGAAGATCTGATGCGGCCCCACACCGTCTCGCTCGTAAAGGCCTCCGCGAACTCGACCTGGCTCTGAATCCCCCGTGCCCGGGCTAGAATCTCGGCCGTCTCGACGGCTTCGTTCCCAAACGAGGCGACCGCATCACGCTTCGTGCTCCAATGCTCTGAGACGTCCACGTACTCCGTCGGCACGAAGTCACGCCCCGGGGGCGATTCGAAGTAGCGGATCGGGGCCCGCACCCGGATGGCGCCGATCCCTCCGGGCGACTCGTAGTTCGGAATCGTCGCGCAATAAGCGGCGTTGAATAGGACATCCGGCAGCTCGCCGCCCTCGTCCCCAGCGGCAGCGACGGTGAGCAGAACCTCGGCTTCCGCGCGCCGGATGTGGTCCATGAGAGCGTCCCTGACGGAGCGCTCATCGACGACGCGCTCTACCGATGAGTCGTTCTCGAGCAGCTGGACGCCGGTCGTGCTCGCGGCCTCCTGCGCTGCCTCGAGTTGCGGCTCGGGGGCGCCGGGTAGCGCGACGAAGACCTCACGCCCACCCTGCTTCCAACGAGCGAGCGTACCGGCGCATCCAATGAACAGGTCCGCGGGGGTCGGTGCTACTGCGAGCACGCTCACGCCGTGATTCCTACCCGGCGGCAGAGTGACATGCCCTGCCTGAAGACATCATCGAGTGTCGGCGTCGGGGTGTGCGCCTCGATAGTCACCGGACCGCTGTAGGAGGTCTCCAACAGCCGCTCCATCACAGCGGTGTTGTCCGTGATCCCCTCGCCGACCGGTACGAACCGGTAGCGCTCCCCGTTCACCTCCACCGTTCGGCCCGTGTAATCGGAGTCGGCCGCGCTCAGCGGTCGCCCATCCTTGACATGGACGCTCCTGACATGCTCGCGCAGAACCGCCGCGGCGTGGACGGGATCCTCGCCGCCAATGCTGAAGTTGCAGGCATCCAGGTTGAGCGCGAAGTGGTCTGAAGCGACGGTCTCCAGGAGCCGCCTGCAGCCGTCGACCGAGGCCGTGACGTCCCCGCCGATGCCGCTGAAGTGATTCTCGATCAGAATCGTGACCCCCTCGGAGGCGGCGCGCTCGATCGATGGCTGGATCTGCTCCGCGAAGCGCTGCACGGCGGCCCCGGGCGATCGCTCGGGGTGACCGCCGAAGTAGGTGATCACAAACGGGGCCTTCAGCGCGCCCGCGCATTCGATGCTGTCGTCGAGCATGCGCAACGTCGGTTCGGGATCGTCGACGCTGTTCAACTTGGTCAGGCTCGCCACCGCCGTCACCCTGACCCCGCTGGTCGAGAACGCCGCTCCGACGTCCGCCACCTGCGCCGGGGTCACGTCACCGGGGGTGACGAGTTCGCACTGGCGCACACCGAGCAGCTGGAGACGGGAAAGCAACTCCTGCGTCGGCAACCCGTACTCGAACGCGGCGATCCCGAGGCCCGCCTGTCCCGTCTTGTTCCCGGCCGGGCTCACGCGCGGCCCTTCGGGAGCTCGGCAACGAGCGAGTCGAACCGACTCGTTCGCGTCGGGTCAGCGGGTGCAAAGCCCTCGGCGTAGGGAAAGCCCGCTTGCATTCCCCGCCACCGGCCGATCCACTCGATGATGTAGGTCAGATCGGTGTGCCGATAGCTGCTCATCCATTCCATCTGGCTTTCGTGGCACCGGATCATCGCCTGCTTGGTCTCGACCGCGGAAGTGATGTCTACGTAGCGCTCGGGGGCGAACGCCACACCGGCAAGCGTGTCCATCTGCCAGATCTCGTCCTCCTGTGCGTCTGCCTCGGGACCGCTTCGCCCGACGGCACGCTCCACGAGCCGAGCGGTGATCCGGTGATCGGCGTGGTAGTCGTGGGTAGGATGTGTGAGCACCACATCAGGTCGTTCCGCGTCCAGAATCTCGCGCACTCGGGCCAGTTGATCGGCGTCCTCAGCGTAGAGCTCGAGGTCTCCGCATATCCCGCCCCAGCAATGTGCGTCGACGAACGCCGCGGCGGTCCGCGCCTCGGCGGCCCGAATCTCAGCGAGCTCCTCCGGCGACGCCGTGCCACCCTTGTCGCCGAGCGTCATGTGGGCCAGCACGACGTCGTGACCGACCTGCGCCAGCCGTGCCAGGGTCCCGGCGCAGAGGAGCTCGACGTCATCCGGATGTGCGGCGAGCGCGAGAACCTTCATCCGGATACCGAGAGCCCGGGCCCCCTCGCTACCAGATCCGAGGATCCGAGTTCTGCGATGCTCGCACGGTCCAGGCTCATCGGTGGACTTGCCTATCCGCCTTGCGCACGATCGCGTTGCTCCCGACCAAGAGGGAGGCGAGACTAACCTACGCACCCACGACGGTCAAGCAGTCGGCCCTCGACGTAGCAGCAGCCCTCGCTTCGAATCCGCGCTCGTGACGCTAGACCCTTATCTGTCGAGGGAGGCCCGCGTCAAGCACGGGATCTCGCCGGGCAGCAGACGGAGCAGCTTCGCACCGCGCTCAATGAGGAGCACCTCGAGCAGGGCGAGGTACCATCGCCCCATGACCCAGGCGCGAGAAGGTTGAGAGACTCCTCGATCGGCTCTCAGAGAGCGAGTCTCGAAGCCGAGTGCGAGCGTCTGCGGCGAGCGGCCGAAGGTGAGTCCGAGATGGCGTCGCTTCCGGAGGGTTGTGGCGAGACGGTGACCGGCGAGCCGATGCCGGACGTGGTCGCCGCGGTGCGCCGCTCGCGCGAATCGCACTGAGGTGTTGGTCTGCGACGCGAGCCTGGCTGTCGAACTCTGTCTCGACAGGGTTGGTGAACGGGCGGACGAGGCGCTGGGCGACGAGGAGCTCGTCGCGCCGCCGTTGCTGTGGAGCGAGGCGCCGTCGGTTCTCAGCGAGATGGCGTTTCGCGCCACGATCTCGCGCTCGCTCGCCGACCAAGGGCTCGGCCGCTTCTTGGACGGGCGGATCGCGATCACCGAGCGGACCTTGAGACCGCAGCGGAAGCCCGCGGGCGCTGCGCACCCTTGCGGATCTGCCGCCTCGCCAATCTGACTTGCTGTCGCGCAAGGTCGCCGGGTACAGCTACGACGAGATCGGCGAGCACACCGGCGACAGCTTCTCGACCCTTAACCGACAGCTGTCCCGAGCGCGGAAGCGGATTCGTGATGCCCGTGGTTGATTGCGTTTCGACCATTCCCCCGCGTAGGGTGGAGTGATGAACGATCCGTCGCAGGCTTGGGGGCTTTCGAACCAGCACCTGCTCTCGCAGCAGCCGGCCGGGCTCATTTGGGAAGGTAAATATGACGAGCTTGGGCAGCGACGCGACGTCGACCTCGCCGGCTTGGCTATGCCGATGCAGCGCATCGAGACGATCGACGAGCCGCGAGCCCGAGCTGAAGCCCAGGGCGATCTCTTCGATAGCCGGTGCGCTGGGCGGGACGCTCTGAGGGCGGGCGCAGCTCGCGCAGGCGGCGCTTTACCAAGTCGACCGAGCCTTGGTAGCCGTGCTCGCGCAGGATCTCGGTCATCCGCGGCGCCTTGATCTCGGCGCACTCCTCGAGCGCCTTGGCGATCACCCGCTCGAGCGGATCGAGCCTCGAGCCCGCGGGCTCGCGGCGGTAGCGGGGTGGCTCGGCGGCGGCGATCAGCCTGCTCACCGTTCGCCGGTTGATCCCGAGGCGCCTCGCGATCTCTCGCTGCGAGTGTGGCCTGACCCCCGGAAATCGGTCCGACGCTTGTGAGAGTTCTTCCCGCCCGCGAACATGGGCAAGAAGGACGAACCAAGATGCGAGCAAGACGCCACTCCCCCGAGCAGGTGATCCGCAAGCTGCGCGAGGCCGACCGCCTGCTGGCCGAGGGCAAGCAGGTCCCCGAGGTTGCCAAGTCCCGGGGGGTCACGGAGAACTCACCTACCACCGCTGGCGAAACCAGTACGGCGGCATGAAGGCCTCCGACGCCAAGCGCCTCAAGGAGCTCGAGTCAGAGAACCGCGAGCTGAAGCAGCTGGTCGCCGAGCGCGAGCTCGACATCCGCGCCCTGAAGGAGGTGGCTCGGGGAAACTTCTGAGCCCGGAGCGGAGACGTGGAGCGGTCCGCATGGTGGTGGACCGCTTCGACTACTCCGAGCGCCGGGCGTGCGAGCTCGTCGACCAGCACCGATCCACGCAGCGCTATCGCCGCCGCCGCGGCGAGGAAGACCACGACCTGCGTCGCGAGCTGCGCGAGATCTCACGCGATCACCCGCGCTGGGGCTACCGGCGCGCCCACGGCCACCTGCGTGAGCGAGGCCACCGCATGAACCGAAAGCGGATCCAGCGGATCTGGCGCGAGGAGGGCCTCCGCGTACCCGAGCGCAAGCGCGCCCGCGCCCGCCTCGGCACCTCCGACGTACCCGGGGACCAAGGGGGAGGTTTGAGTCGAAGGCGACCTCAATGGCTCCCAGCAGGAACCCTCCGGCCACCGCTCCCTTCAGCGATCCAACTCCCCCAATCACGATGCCGATCAACGCGGCGATCACCGGCTGTTGCTCGTGATCGCCATTCTCTACTTCCGTCCTCGGGGCCTCTTCGAAGGAACGCCACCTCTTCCCGAAGCTCCCCGGGAGGCCCGGCTACTGGAAGCGCCGTCGGCGCCTGATCGAGCAGGCTTTTCTTGAGGAGTGAGCTCAGAGGGTCTCGGCGATCCCGTGCTCTCTGCAGACGTCGCGGACCGATTTGTCTTGCCGCAGGCCGGCGAGCACGATCTCGGCCTTCTGCTTGGCGCTCCACTTTCGATAGCTGCGTTGCTCTGCCACTCGATTCTCCTTTGGTCGAGCGGCCATCCTGGGCTCGGCACCGGACGCCCTTCGTCGGGGCTACGCCCCTCCTCGGGCGCCTCTCAGTTTGCGTCGGGCTTTGCCGAGCTCGGCCGGGGACCCGCTCCGGCCACCGTTTCGCGAGAATTGGAGCCAGATTGGAGCCACGAAACTGCGCCATCGCGAAACCTCAAAAAGAAAACCCCGCCTGAGCGGGGCTTTCCGAGGGGTGAGCGACCGGACTCGAACCGGCGACCGCCTGGACCACAACCTCGGGGTTCTGGTTTGTCTGGGTTGGTTCGTGCCTGGTTGAGTTGGTCGGAGTTGGTTTCAGTCGTGCTCAGTTGCTTCCAGATCTATGCTCGTTCTATGCCCGCAAAGCCGGGTGTTCGGCCCCGCAGACAGGGTCAGCCCTTCACCTTCAGCGGGTAGCGCTCGGGGTGCTCGATCG
>Ga0194128_10005127_pt1 | contig 18632 bp, 16 predicted proteins | sample TA2KigCa65mmetaG_FD_148650 | JGI IMG/M metagenome (GOLD analysis project Ga0194128, IMG submission 148650) | Freshwater microbial communities from Lake Tanganyika, Tanzania - TA2015037 Kigoma Deep Cast 65m | ecosystem: Environmental > Aquatic > Freshwater > Lake | place: Tanzania: Lake... | reverse complement strand
GCACTCAGTGACCGGTGGGCGTCCGCCCTTCACCTCACGCTCGCCCCCCTCCGAAAAGCTGTCCGGATTGCGGCGTGATCACAATGAGAGCCACACCCCGCGTAGGTACAGCCCTGGTCGGAGTGGTGGAGCAACCCCGCGTCCGGGCACCGGCGCTTCAGGGCCATCTCCAGGGCTTTGATCGTCAAGTGGCGGTCATTGACCGCACTAACGGCCCATTCCACGAGGAACCGCGAGAACAGATCGAGGATCGCCGCCAGGTAGAGCTTCCCGCTGTCGCCGATCACGAACTCGGTCGTGTCGCCGACCCACCGCCGATTCGGTCGGTCCGCGGTGAACTGCCGATCGAGCAGATTGGCCGCGACCGGCTGGTCGTGATCGCGCATCGTCGTGCACTTGAACCGTTTCCGGACGCGCGCCTTTAGCCCGTCTTCCTGCATCAGCCGGCTGACGCGCTTGCGGCTGACGCGCTCCTGCTGCTCGAGCAGGTCCCGGTGGATCCGCGGGCTCCCGTAACGATGTCTTCCCTCTGTTTGCTGGTGCGGAACGCGAAAGTGTGTTTCTCCGCGACGTGTACGGCTGGATGTGTGGCGGCCTTGCGCTCACGGCAATCACGGCCTGGATCGTCGCCGGCTCTCAGTGGATGGTTGACGCCATGGCGGCCAACGGGCTGATGTTCTGGGGATTGGTCATTGCACAACTGGCGATCGTCGTCGTGCTCTCGGCCCGTGTGGAGCGGCTCGCCGCCTCGACGGCAGGACTACTGTTCGTCGCTTACGCGACCCTGACCGGCATCACCCTCTCCGTGCTGTTGCTGGTGTTCACGGGTGAGTCAATCGCGGCCACCTTTCTCATCACGGCCGGGGCGTTCGGCGGGCTTGCCCTGTACGGCACGGTCACGCCTCGCAGCCTTGCCGGTGCCGGCCAGTTCCACTTCATGGGTCTCATCGGCATTGTCCTGGCTTCACTCGTGGGGCTGTTCTGGCACAGCGATGCACTGCAGTTCCTCATCTCGGTTGCGGGGATTATGGTCTTCACCGGACTGGCGGCGTACGATGCGCAGCGCCTGAAGGCGTTGGCGCAGGACACTCCGGCGGATCGCGTCGGTTCCTATGCCGTCGTCGGCGCCCTTGCGCTCTACCTCGATTTCGTGAACCTGTTCCTGTCGCTGCTGCGGTTCTTCGGACGCCGCCGGAGGTAGAGCCGTGCTCTTACTGCTCCGGGTGATGGGCCGAGTGGTCCGGGGCCGCAGCCTCTTTGGCCAGTTCCTGCATCATCGGACAGCTGTTCATCGATGGCGGCGCGCCCGTCTGGCCTCGATTCATCATTCCGGACATCCCTTGCATGGCCGTCATGTGCTCCATCATGTGAGCCATCATTCGGTTCTGCATGGCCATCATCCGCTCCCGCATCTGCGCGCGTTGGGCCACGGCTTTGGTCACGACCGCCGCGCTCGCGGCGATATGTCTACGGTGCTCACCGCTCTGGACGAATTTCGACCCTGGCTCATCGAATCGACGCCACCAACATCGCCCTCCATCAGACCTGGTCGATCACGTTAGTGCCTCCAACCGGCGAGCATTCGAGTCCGACGGAGAGGTCTCTGGCGAAGCTCCGTTTGCACCTTCAGCGCTTGAGGCGAGCTTCTGGGCCATGCGCGCGCTGTCTGAAGAATGCCACGCTTCGCCACGGCAATCGTGTTGGAAATCAGCTCGATTTCTGCTTCGATTCACCGGCGACACTCACGTGAACACCGCACCGCGTTTCTCTGGCGGTTGTGGTCACTTTGCAGCCGCGATCATTAGTTTAGGGAGCAATCCAATTCTAATCCCGCCGCGTAGGACCAATGACGGGTTGCACCGGCGTGATACGATTCCGCCGCAAGCCACCCGCGCCTCGATGGCGGCCGTTGACCGGCCGTAGAGCGCTCCGGGCGACTGTTGCGATCCAGGCCGCTTCGGGACGTGGGGTTGGTCGCTTGGATGTGCCGATGTCGCTCATTGCTTTACCCATTCGACTGATGATCACGCGCGCGATCCTGCTCGGTTTGTTGCTGGTTCTTGCATCGCCGGCACTCGCCCAAGAGACAGGTTCGGTCACGGGACGTGTGCTCGATCAAACGGGCGCCGCACTGCCCGGCGTGACGATCGAGGTCTCGGTTCCGGGGACAGAACCGACGACGACGGTCACGGACGCGCGGGGCACGTACCGCGTGGATGGCGTGCCAGGACCGACCGCCGATCTCACGTTCCGATTGATTAACTTTTCCGTGCTGCGGCGGACGGTTTCAATCACGCTAGGTGCGACGATCACGGCCGATGCGACGCTCACATTGGCCCTGAACGCCGACGTGATTGTGACTGGTGTTTCGACCTTCAGAAACATCGCCGATGTTGAGAATCCGGCGGAGAACCTGGTTGGGATTGCGTCAGCGGCGAGCCAGGGGGCGATCACCGCGGCGCAGCTCGAGGCGCGGCCGATGATGCGTGCCGGAGAAGTGCTGGAAACCGTGCCCGGAATGATCGTCAGCCAGCACAGCGGCGAGGGCAAGGCGAACCAGTACTATCTGCGCGGTTTCAACCTGGATCACGGCACCGATTTTTCGATGACGATCGCGGGAGTGCCGGTGAATGCGCCTACCGGTGCGCACGCGCATGGCTATGCCGACGTTGGGTTTCTGATTCCGGAACTCGTGAGCGGCGTGCAATACAAGAAGGGTCCCTATTTCGCCGACGAGGGCGACTTCTCGGCCGCCGGTGCCGCGAACGTCAACTACGTCAACGTACTCGACGCGCCTGTCGTTCGTCTGAGTGGCGGCCATGACAAATGGGGACGGATCTTCGGCGCGGCCTCGCCCGCATTTGCCGGCGGTCACCTCCTGGCGGCGCTGGAGCTGAGTCACAGCGACGGGCCATGGGAGCGCCCCGACAATTATCAGAAAGCAAACGCGGTCCTGCGCTTCAGTCGCGGCGACACCAGGAACGGTTTCTCGCTCACCGGCACGGGCTACTGGGCCGATTGGGATTCGACGGATCAGGTGCCCGCCCGTGCGATCGCCGACGGCCGCATCTCCAGATTTGGGCTGGTCGATCCGAGCGATCGGGGCTACTCGCGCCGCGAAACGGTTGCGACCGAGGTCCAGCGGTCGTTTGGGACGTCGTCCCTTCGAGGCAGCGCATTTGTGCTGCGAAACCGACTCAATCTCTTCTCGAATTTCACCTACTTTCTCGACGATCCGGAGAACGGTGATCAATTCGAGCAGGCCGAACGCCGAGTCACCACTGGCGGTCGCCTTGTGTACCGTCGTCTAGGTCGCGTGTTTGGGCGGCATACGGAGAACGCCATCGGGACGCAGGTGCGCTACGACCGGCTTTTGCCTGTCGGTCTCTATCACACGGCGAACCGCCAGCGGTTAAGCACCACACGTGAAGATCGGGTCGGCCAGGCTCTGACCGCCGCCTACGGGCAGAGTGAGATCGAGTGGACTCGCGTCGTGCGTACTACCATCGGCGTGCGGACGGACTTGTACACGTTCGATGTCACCTCGCATGACCCGCGCAACTCGGGCACGGGATCAGATGCGATGGTGAGTCCCAAGTTTGCTGCGGCATTCGGCCCGTGGAAGGGCACGGAGTTCTACGCCAATGCCGGCATGGGCTACCACAGCAATGACGCACGCGGCGCCGTCATCAGCGTCGATCCGAAGACCGGCGAGGTGGCGGAGCGCGTCACGCCGCTCGTTCGCGCCAACGGCGCGGAGTTCGGCGTACGCACCGTCGCCGTTCGCGGCCTGCAGTCCACGGTGTCGCTGTGGTACCTGGGCCTCGACTCGGAGCTGCTGTTCGTGGGGGACGCGGGCACAACCGAACCCGGCCGCCCGAGTCGCCGGGTAGGCGTGGAGTGGACGAACTACTGGCGGGTGCGTCCGTGGCTCGCGGCCGATGCTGATGTGTCCTTCTCGCGCGCCCGGTTCACCGACGACGATCCAGTCGGACGCGAGATTCCGGGCGCGCTGGATCGGGTGATCTCCGCGGGCGTGGCCGTGGAGCCGAAGCAGCCTGTGTTCGGCAGCATTCGGGTACGGCACTTCGGTCCACGGCCGCTGATTGAAGATGCCAACGTGAAATCCGCCAGCACCACGCTCTGGAACGGCGAGCTCGGATACCGTATGTCGGCTCGCACTCGCGTCGTCGCCGAAGTCTTCAATCTCTTCGACGCCAAGGTGGCGGACATCGACTACTTCTATGCGTCGCGCCTTCCCGGTGAGCCGGATGAGGGCATCGAAGACGTCCATACGCACCCGGCTCTTCCGCGCTCGGCACGCATCGCACTGCAGATTTCGTTCTAGATCGCCGCTAGAAACGGAGCCGCACGGAGGCGGAGACCAGGCGCGGGATCGAGTACTGGCCCTGCACCATCGAGCTCTCCTTGGAGAGCAGGTACACCTTGTTCGTCATGTTCTCGATATTGAACTGGACTGACAGCCTGGGCTGGCCGCCATTCGACATCGCGTTCCAGCCAACGGAGAGGCTCGGGATCACGCGCGACGGACAGCGTGTTGCGCACAGTCCCGCTCCCGATGCGTGCTCATGGGTCTCGCCGGATTCGTGCTCGTGATCGCCCGCGCCGTGGCCGCCTGGTGTTCCGCTGCCGTACTCCACCGCGACGCCACCCCAGAGACGGGTGCGCGGATGCTGATACGAGAGGCCGGACGTCACCGTGTGTAGTTGATCCATCGGCGCCAGGAACCTACTGACTTCCGTGAGATGCGCCGCCTCCGTGGTAAATCCCGCGGTGATCGGGTTGTAGAACCAGACACGGCCGAGCGCGTAGTTCATATACCCCGACACATTCGAGTTCGCGATCCGGGGGACGTTCATCTTCAGTTCCATCCCATACGCCTTGCCCTTGTCGAAGCTCGCGTACGTGTAGAAGCGCGAATCCGGGAAGATCGAGGTGTGCGGAGGGTCATCGCTCAGGCGGTAGTAGCCCGTGACCGCCACCGTTCCAGCCCCGAGGATCGGCTGCGACACGCCCGCTTCGAACTGGTTTTCTTTGATTGCGCGGATTGGTGGCAGAGCACGGCCGACTTCGGAGACGAGTCTCGTCAACCCGGCGCTGCCCACCAGCACGTTCTCGATGGGCGGCGGCACGAAGAAGTGATTGTAGGACCCGAACAGCACCGTGCCGGCCGGCAGACGATACGCCGCGTTCACGCGCGGGCTGACGTGGGATTCCGAAATCTCGAGGCTGTACCGATCGACCCGCACGCCCACGTCGATCGTCAACGCCGACGTCAGCTGCATTTTGTCCTGCAGGAACAGACTCACTTGTCCGCCGCTCTCTTCGCCGCTGAACAGCACCGGGCGGGGGATGTCGGCGCCGAGATTCGGTCCGCGGAAATGCACGTGGCGTTCGTTGACATCCGGCAGGTGGGTGAAATCGATCCACGGCTGACTGAGGTACGCCAGGTCCTCCTTCGGACGCAGCATGACAAGATCCACGCCGCCTTTCACCGCGTGCCTCCCCCAGACCCGGGTCACGTCGCTCTTGAGGCCGAACGTGCCAAGGGTCCGTTCCGCGTCGGTCCGCGCGCCGTAGCGGTCGATCGTCTCGGGAACCTGATGAACCGTCGACCACCGCTGATAGAGCGACGTCTGCACCACCATGTCCGATGAGCGAACGTGATTCCACGAGAAGATGGCGCTCTGCGACCGCGCGCGCTGCAGGTTCTTGAAGTCAGGGCGCAAGCGCTCATCGCGCTCATCCATCGGCAGCTCGAAGTTGACGCCGTCGCCGGTCACGATCAGGTTGATCTGGTTGGCGCCACTGGCGCGCACGTCCACGCGTCCGAAACTGCGCATACCGCGGCCGGTGTTGTGGATCGAGCGCGGAGACGGCGGGCTGAGAAACCGGTCGGACGTGAAGCCGCTCAGGTTCACGTAGTACGCGGCGCGGGCGTTCCGTCCACCGGCCTCGACGCCGACATTGTGCCGCTGCGCGGTTCCGGTTCCGAGCGTGACTGAGCCCCGATTCCGCATGCTAAACCCGGACTTGGTGACCACATCCATGATGCCGCCGAACCGATTGCCGTATTCGGCGGAGAACCCGCCCGTCATCACGTTCATCGATTCGATGTAGTCCACGCCGAGACCCGGCGAGAACACGGCATGCGCGTTCTCCCAGAACTGCACCCCGTTGATCGTCGGATTCAGCGCCACTTCGTGGCCCCGGATGTGCACGAAGTCGTCATGCCCGCGGATCATGCCTGGCGCTGCCGTGACAATCGCATCGGTCAGATTCGTGCGCTGGGCGATCGGCATCTGTTCCAAGCGATCGGCCGCCAGCATCGTCGAGCTCGGCGAGTGCGTGCTCAGTAAGGCAGCCTCCGCGACCACATCGACAGTCACTGCGACGCCCGCCACGTCCATCGTCACGGTCACAGACATGACCTCGCGCGGCTCCAGCACCACGCTCAGCTCGCGTGTCGCAAAGCCGTCGGCGAGCGCCGACAGGGTATAGGCACCTGGCCTGACGCCGACAATCACGAATCGGCCGCCGGTGTCCGCGGTGGTCTGTAGCGTCTCTTCGCCCGTGGCGGACTTCAGTGCGAGTCGCGCACCGGTCAATGCCGATGCATCCGCCGCGGCCACAACCTGTCCGCGGACCACGGCGTGGGACTGCGCCCAGGCACTGGTGGTGGCGAGCCCCACGAGAAGGAACACTGATGCTGTAATGCCCAATCGAACGTACGCGCGCGTTGCGAATATCACTTCTCTCCCCATTGAAGACGAACGTCTCACGCGCCACCGTACGGACGGATGCAGCCATCCATCGCGTGTAGCGGCGCGTGCGTCAGGGGTGTCGTCGAGCGACACGAATCGACGCGGATCGCGTCGTGCTGGTCAGTGGGAATCGACGGACGTCAGCGCGGCGGAGGAGAGGGAGGAGCGGACCAGAGATCGACGGCCAATGGCTCGCCCGGAACATCGAGCGCCACGACCTGAACGAAGGGCAAGTATGAAGATGGCGGAGGCACCACGGCGATCTGCCCCAGGAAGTACGTCAGGACGTCACCCGAGCAATGGCACGACAGGCGTGCACTGCCCGAGTCGACAGGGGCCGGTGCTGGCGCCTCTCCGTGGTGCGCATGGTGAGACGCGGGTTCGGCGGGCGACGGAGCTTGCTGGTGGTGCATCGGACAATCGGGCGCCGGGACGCCACCGTGCGTATGGGCCTGTTCGCGGCAGACCTGCGCCGCCCCGAGCACCGCGCCAGTGGCGTGCAGGCTCAGAATCATCCACGTAGCGGCCAACAGGTGACGACGGAGTGCAGCCACTCGACTCGAATCAGATCGTACTTCAGGTCCGGATTGACGACGGGCGAAAGAGATTTCGCCTACGTTGCGCGTTCAGCGTTCGGCATCAGCACTCAACACCGATCAGTGCCTGCAGCGCTTCGAATACTCACTAATGGTGCCAAGCTGTTCAGCGTTGGTGCGGCGTCCACGCCACGAGGGCTCCGTGCGATTGACGTGGTCTCACTATATCGACTCTCGCCAGACGGTGATGTCGATGTCCTCGGAGAAACGGTCGATCAGACCGAACGACTTGGACAGCGACGTCCCGCCTTTGAACAGCAGACGAGGCTGGCCCTCGCCGAGGCCATTGAACAGGACGTCGAGCGTCCAGCACACCCAGAAATCCTTCTCGATGTTCTGGACAGCGGTGCCGAGTCGGCGGCCCGTGGTTAGAAACAGATCTCGCCGTTCCTCATCGCTGGCGACAATGATTTGGCGGAACGCCTCGTTCATCATGGCCGCGCGGCCTGCGCTCGTCGGGCGCCAGGCTTGGCCGATGCGCGAACTCGCTGCCGCCGGCCTGCCGGCCGACCGTGCTTCGTATCCAGCAGTTCCCTCACAACGTCTTGCATCCAAGCAGGCAGTGTCGGGAGGCCAGCACGGAGATCATTGCGAAGCGTCCTGCCATGGCGCGGATCCGCCAGGACGGAGGAGAGGCGTGCAACGATGCGATCGCGATCTGTAGGCAAGGTGTCTTTGAGCCAGTGAAGCGCTTGCACGATGGGCATCGCCGGTCGCCCGGCCCAGTACAACTTGCTCGGCGCTGTGTGCTTGAAATCGATCTTCAAGTTGTCGAGCTGTATGCCACGTCGTCGGGCATCGGTGCGGATCACGACGTGAGCTGGGACCGCGGTAGTCAGGCCGAGATCGTTCGCCGCGGTCAGCCCGTCGATCAGGATGCGGACCTGGTCGCGCCGGGCCAGGGCGTCAACCACTTGTCGGTAGTCCGGTACAGTGGGCCTCTTCGTCAGGGAGCTGATCCGAGGCGTGTCGTACAGCCCGCGGGCGATGCGGCGCAGTCGGCCGGCCTGCGCCAAGCGTTGGAGAACCTTATCGACCGCGTCCCGACTGCCAAGGTCCAGAAAGTCGACGGGTGTCCAGACCTGGGCGGGTGGTCGCTGGTCGATGCGGTCGAGGAGGAGCTGTTTGAAATCGCCCATGTCCGATATTTGTATACATTATTCGGACCGAGCACAAGGAGTGTTGTCCGAAAAGTGTATACATATTTCAGACCCCGCGTTGGGCTTAATCGCGAACTCGGCTGATCGGCGGTTCGTGGCGAGGAGGTGTGGAATCTGGCGCCGGTGCGTTCGCCGACACCTTCAGCGACCATTCCTGCAGAATCGTGAAGTACTCGACGAGGCGTTCCCGGATCAGCCGTTCATCGTCCGTGGTCGCGTCGTCTGCTTCATCGACACGGCGGGGACCGCGGGCAGTTGTCCGGCGTGATGGAAGCGTATGGCGAGACATTGAGCAGCAGAAGAAGAGGTGTGCCCGAAAGTTGTCCTCAGTCAGATCTTAGCAAGCCGCGTCGTCAGCCTCGGCCACCTTATCGAATTTTCCGACTGCACGTGGCGAGCCGAGAGGCCGGAGCACGGCCTTGGGCAGATTCGCGGGCACGACGCTCGCCGCGAACACGGCGGTCTCAAAAAAAGGGGCTGCCGTTGCTGGCAGCCCCTTTTGGTTTCGTCTTCCGCCCCGTTGTCAAACTCGTTGCAAACTGTCAGGCGAAAAGTGGCGCGCCCTGCAGGACTCGAACCTGCGACCTCCTGGTTCGTAGCTTAACGCGGGTATAGCATCTTGTTGGTTCTTCAGTGGTTTAGCCGCACCTTGGATCCCGCTGTTACCCGGTGTTCGGGAGCATATTGTTCACAAATTGTTCACGGATGAGGCCCCCGGCGTTTCGCGAAGTTGATGTTGTCTCGAACCCCGCTCTCCCATTGGAATGTCGTTGCTGATCGGCCGTGATCCGGTGCATCTACGAACCGAGCCGTTCGTGGCGCGACTCCTGGACTGCTGTGTCTACCGCGGCCTCTCCTTCGTCATCAGTCATGCCGCCGCGGCGGACTTCCGCGTCGCGACGCGTGCGTTCAAGCCATCGGCGAGCACGCTGACGCTTCACGGTCCCGTCCTCGGCGGTCCCGCCACGCGGTCCTCGGTTCAGGCGGCAACTACCCACCGGCCGCTCGCTCTGATCGCGTCGTACATCGCGTCGGGAGCCAGGTCTGCGCCATTGGGCCACGCGACCGCGCCGAGTTCGATGCGCACGTGTCGGAAGTAGCCTGGATCGCGCAGCGGTTCGAAGAGCGTCCCCTTGATGGAGGTACTTTCGATGAACGCGCGCAGATGGACGTCTCCGGCGGTCCCGTCCACGAAGACGACATGCAGACGGAAGTCCTCATCTGGGCGCACGGACACGACCCGCCAGGGGGCGGCCGAACGCGGTGGCGGCACTATTCCAGGGGCGGAATGGGGTGAGGTGGCTTCAGTTGGCGGCATAGCTCCCAGTTCTCCATGAGCGAATCGCTGTTCTTCGCGGCCCATTCGAGTACCAACGCCAACGCTCGCCGCGGCAGCTCCCCCCGCGTGACTCGGCGTTCTCGAATATCGATGATCGCCTCGTGCTCGCCGTACGTCGCGTGGAAGTGCGGAGGACCATGTTCTCGCCAAAACATTTGCACGACGATGCCATAGAACACGCTGATCGTCGGCATCGGTCACGGCATCGCGCGAACCACGTCTCCCTCTTCCATCATCTTCACGATGCCATCGTCGTCACGCAGGATCAAGCGCCGTGATAGACGGGTGTGGGCGTTGAAGAGAGCCATGCTCAGGTGGTTCAGACTCGCGCGTCATTCTATCGCGCGCGTCTCCGTCTTTCGCGCCAGTACGCCTTCATCCGAGCCGACACGGCGGCGCGCTGCTTGGCGGACCATCCACGCGCAGGAGTCGACGTTTTCGGATATGCCTGCGCGGCTGGGTGGGTGGAAGCCGGTGTCGTGGCCTTCCTCAGCTTGGCGGTTCCGTTCCGACGACCGGCTGACGCGAAAGGCTCCGATTGAGCCATCTCGATACCGAAGATCTCCGACAGGTCGCCGGAATCGAGCACCTTCGCCGCTCCCGGTCGTGTCTTGGGTCGCAATCCCGTATCAGCCTTCGCAATGAGATCCTGTTGATGCACGCTCCTGAGCAGGAACAACAACTCCGGCCGTTTGTCGAGCCGCGCGCCGATCCCGTACAGGACCGCAGCGACATGCTTGCACATCGACGCCCAGTCGGGACAACTGCACTGGAACGAGATTTCCTTCGGCGCCGGAAAGAGTCCCGTCTTGGGCTCGCAGAGACGCGCCATGACGCCGCCGGACAACCGCCCCTGCAGCAACTCGACGAGCGAGTCGATACCGCCGGTGCAGTCCCGGCAGATGGCGCGCCACCGCGCCTTCGACACCACCGCGACATCGACCCGAACATCGTAGATGTCTGACCCGCTCACCAGCGCCGTCACCGTGCCCGACGAGATCTGCAAGTCGATGACCGAGCCGTTGCGCACGTACGTCCGGCCGCGCGGCAACCGATTCGAATAATCGCTGTAACGCTCCAGGTTCTCACACCAGGCCTTGCCCCAGAACGTGGTGGCGATCTTCCGCCCTTCCATCAGGACCGGTAAGACCTCGTGGCCCTTCTTCCTGAGCTTGGCCAACCGGTGCGCCGCTTGCTGCCGGCGCGCTGCGACTCGCACGTACGGCTTCCAGTCGAAATAATCGAAATAGGCCATCCGCTACTCCTGCAAGGCTGTACGCAGATCGAGCGCGACCAGCTTCAATAACTCCTCGTCCTTCATCTCGGTGAGCAGGACCTCTGCGCCGCCCTCGAGCAGGTCGCGTGAGAGCTGACGCTTCGAGTCGATGAGCTGGTCGATTTTCTCCTCAACCGTCCCGCGGCACAAGAATTTGTGCACGAGCACGTTCTTCGTCTGCCCGATCCGGAAGGCGCGATCGGTGGCCTGGTTCTCCACGGCCGGATTCCACCAGCGATCGAAGTGAATGACGTGCGACGCGGCCGTCAGATTGAGGCCGGTGCCGCCGGCTTTGAGCGAGAGCACGAAGAAGGGGACGCGCTCGTCCTCCTGAAACCGCCGGACGAGTGCCTGGCGCTTCTTCACCGCGGTCTCGCCATGCAGCACGACGCCGGACCGGCCGAACACGTCGCCCAGAAACGCCGCCAAGGGAGCCGTGATCTCGCGGAACTGCGTGAAGACCAGCGCCTTCTCCTGTTTGGCGGCAATGACTTCCGCGATCTCACGCAGGCGCGCCAGCTTTCCGCTGTCGGCCTCGGCCCACACGCCGTCTCCGAGCCACTGAGACGGATGATTGCAGATCTGCTTGAAGCGCATCAGGAACGCCAGCACGACCCCTTTGCGTTGGATACCGTCGGCGGCGGCCAGTTCGGCGGCCAGCTCGGTCACGCTTCGCTGGTACAGCGCCGCCTGCACCTTCGTGAGCGGGCAGAACGCTTTCACCTCGGTCTTGTCCGGCAGATCCGCGATGATCGACCGGTCCGTCTTGAGGCGCCTGAGGATGTAGGGGCGGACCAGGTCCCGCAGCGGCCCGTACGCGCGGTGCGGGCTCGCGGCCAGGCGTTTGGTGAAGCGGCCGAACTCCGAACTCGTGCCGAGCAGGCCGGGGTTGACGAAATCGAAGATCGACCAGAGGTCGCCCAGCCGGTTCTCCACCGGTGTGCCCGTGAGCGCGATCCGCGCCCGCGCTTCGAGCTGCTTGACGGCGCGCGTCTGTTTCGCACTCGGATTCTTGATAGCCTGCGCCTCGTCCAGCACCGCCAGATCCCACGGGATCCTGGCCAGCCCCGGCGTGCGCACCAGCGTGCCGTAGCTCGTGATGACGGCATCTACGTCCGTCAACCTACTTGAGTCGAGCGCCTGGAGATCCGCCGTGGGCGTCACCGACGGGTGCGCGACGCAGGTACGGAGACTCGGCGCGAAGCGGGTGATTTCAGACTGCCAGTTGGCCACGAGGGATGCCGGCGCCACAATCAGGCTCGGTCGACGACGTTCGGCAGGCGCCTGCCGGAGCGCCAACAGGAGCGCCAGCACCTGCATGGTCTTGCCAAGACCCATGTCGTCAGCAAGGCAGGCGCCGAGCCCCAGGGAGGACAGCAGGTGCAGCCACCGCACGCCGGCGTGCTGGTACGGTCGAAGGGTGGTCTTCAGCGCGTCACCCGGATCGACACGCGCGAGCGCGTCCGGGTGGCGCAGGGCTTCGAGCGTCCTGGCGAGCCATGGCCCCGCGACCACGCGAGACCAGTCCGGAGCGGCCGCATCCAGCCCCTCATCGCCCGACACTCTGGCGCCGGCCAGCAGCCGCATGGCCTCGGCAAAGTCGAGGCCCCGCTCCTTCGCCGCGCTCTCGACCGCGCGAAACTCGTCGAGCAGGCGACCCAGCTTGGCGCGGTCCACCTCGACCCATCGGCCCCGGACCAGGTGCAGGCCGTCCGAGGCCGCCAGCAGTTGCTCGATTTCCGCCGCGTCCAGACGTTCGCCGTCGAGTGTCACGTCCATCTGGAAGTCGAGCAGGGCGTCCGTGCCAAGACCGGACGGCGGCTTCGCACCGACGATGGCACTCACCTGCGGGCGGGGAGGGCGACTGGCGCGCCACGCGACAGGCACGCGCACGATCACGCCAGCGCCTTCGAGCCGGGGCAGGTCGGTCAGGAGCTGATAGGCCTCGGCGGACGTCCATCGCAGCGGATGAAAGATCTCGCCGGAGTCGACCGTTGCCTTGAGCCAGGGACACTGCTCCGCCGCCCGCTGCACCGGCAAGAGCAATGACAGCAGTCGAGACCGGTTTGCTGCACCGGCGTACTCGGTGAGGGCCCTGCCGAGCGGAAGATGCTGGGCCTTCGCGCGCGCCGACAGTTGCGTCGTGTAGGTGGCGAGAAACGCGAACGGCGCCTCGGCGTCAAGGCGGTTCTCGGCAAGGTTGAAGTGCACGCGGCCGACCAGATTCCAGGCGGCGTTCAGGCGCTGCAGAAAGTTCTGAAGCGAGGCCTTCGATTCGACAAGCTCGGACTGGAAGGCTGCCCCGACTTCGTTCCAGAGCGCTTTCAATACCGACAGGGTCAGGTATTCCGCGCCGGGCATCGGCGGCGCGGCGGCGGCCAGCCGCTCCAGTTCGGCGTCCGCCGGCGGGGGAATCGGATCATGAATGCGGCTGTCGGCGGCATCCGGCTGTCCGCACACGGCGCTCACGTACCGCGCGGCGAACTCGCGCCAGTATCCAAAGGCCGGCGGCAGGGCCGTTCCCACCTCTGCTGCACCGAGCTGCAGGAGACCGTGCCCGGATCCACGGGCAAACGCCTCCTGCAGTCGATGTGACAGGCCAGGCGGCAGCGCCGGCGCGTCGTCTGCGGGTTCGAGCAGCAGCCGGCCGTGGGGCGTCAGGATGAGGGCAAACGCTGTCACGAGTCGCGTGGCGAGGCCTTCAGGTCCCGCGTTCAAATCGATATCATCTCATTCGAGTCCGCCGTTCACGCCGCAGGACGGTCCATGTCCGTCGAAGCCGCCGCCCCTGCTCGCTCCTCTCGCGACCTGCGTGTCTTCATGTCGACCCGGGACTCGCGCTGCGAAGAGTGTGGCGAGGATCTCGGCCGGCGAGCGTGGATCTTCCTGGCCGGCGATCGTGGTGCGCTCTGTCTCACCTGCGCCGATCTGGACCACCTCGTCTTCCTGCCTTCGGGGGATGCCGCGCTGACGCGGCGCGCCCGCAAGCATTCGAAGCTGGCCGCTGTCGTGCTCAAGTGGAGTCGGGCGCGCAAGCAGTACGAGCGCCAGGGCCTGCTGGTCGAGGAACAGGCGCTCCAGCGCGCCGAAGCGGCGTGCCTCAACGATGCCGAGGCACGGGCACGACGCCGCGAACGCGAAGCGGAACGGCGCGCCGAACTGGATGCCGAGTTCGTGGCGCGGTTCGCCGAACGCATCCGCCACCTGTATCCAGGTTGCCCGCCGGATCGGCCGGAGGAGATCGCGACGCACGCCTGCCAGAAGTACAGTGGACGCGTCGGCCGATCGGCGGCCGCGACACGTCTCGACGAGGAGGCGGTGCACGTGGCGGTCGCGGCGCACGTGCGTCACCACGAGACGCGCTATGACGAGCTCCTGGGGCGCGGCGTTGAACGCTGGGACGCCCGCGACCGGGTCCGCGCGCAGGTTGACCGTGTGCTGGCGCGGTGGCGCAAAGCGCAGCCATGAGCAACACGTGGACACCGTGTCCCCCACGACGCACGGATTCGTGCCCATCGCGTTGGACCGTTACGTGGATCTGCACGTGCAGAGCAATCCCTCGATTGATCGCTAGGAATGCCGCGACAGTTGACGTCAACGAACGGCCTATTGGCCCGTGCACTTGCGCTGTGGATGGTTCGAGCGAGAAGTTCCTTACCTGTTCCAGTTTCGCCCTGAATCAGAACTGAGGGCGGGAAAGGACCCTGGTGCCGGAGTAGTTGCCGAACAATCTCCCGAACGGCAACGATTCCTGGGCTCTCGCCCAACAACGGTCCAACGGGAACAGCCACACTGGCTCCCGCTAGCGAAGACGTCGACGGCGTGTCTTTGGGTACTTCCGCAGAACGGTCAGCGCAGGCAGCACGTGATGACGTAGGGAGGCTGTCCGGGATGGTTCTCGGCGAGCTCGCTGGCTTCACGAGATTTCTTCCAATGTTCCACCAGATGGCGGGATGGCGACGCTGGTTCTTGGGCTCAGTGTCGCTCGCGCTGCTCCTCTGCGTAACGGCAAAGAGCATTAACGACATCAAGATAAAGCGCGCTGACCTGCGGCATACCTTCGCAAGCTGGCTCGTGATGCGGGGAGCCTCGCTTCGTTCCGTCGCGGAGCTGCTCGGTCACACCGGCCTGCAGATGGTGATGCGATACGCGCACCTCAGCCCCGGGTATCTGAAAAGCGAGGTGGCGCTGCTCGACGGAATAGGCGAGGGAAAAAGGGCAAAGAAAGGGAAACGAGCTCAAGTGGTCACGGACGTGCGTCCGCAAGTTGTTGAAAAGATTGGCGCGCCCTGCAGGACTCGAACCTGCGACCTCCTGGTTCGTAGCCAGACGCTCTATCCAGCTGAGCTAAGGGCGCGCGGAGAGGTGTCGCGTCGCGCGCGTCGCCGGCGGCGCTCGCCGCCGAACGCGCAAACATCAACTATAGCAAGTCTACTGCACGTCGAGGAGCTCCACGTCGAACACGAGCGTCGAGTTCGGCGGAATGCCCGGCGCGCCCTGCGATCCGTACGCCATGTCCGGCGGAATGACGAGCCGCCGCTGCCCGCCCACGCGCATCCCCGGGACGCCCCGCTCCCATCCCTGAATCACCCGCCCCGCCCCCAGCACGAACGAAAACGGCCCCCGGCCCGCCGAGCTGTCGAACTGCTGCCCCTTCTGCTCGGGCGCGGTCGGCGCATAGAGCCAGCCGGTGTAGTGCACGCTCAGCGTGCGGCCCGCCACCGCCTCGGCGCCGGTGCCGACGCGCAGATCGGTCTGCGAGAACGGCGCGCCAGGCTGTGACGGCGACGAAGGGCTGTCGCCGCCCCCGCCGCAGGCGGGCGCCAGCGACGCCGACACGAGCAGGACGACGATCCGGATGGAGGACGCGCTCGCGCGCATGACGCTCACCATGGGCCTCCAACGGTATCACTGTCGCCTGCCTGACGGATCGCGCGACCCCTCGCGCGGGCCACGGGCCGCGCATTGCGCGGGGCTGCACGCGCTGTCGCGATCGCGATCCGCCAATCCGTGGCAGGATCGGGATATGCGCGAATCCTTCTGGCGCGCGGCTTTGCCGATCGCCCTCGTGGCCCTGCTGCCGCGCGCGGCGGCGGCGCAGATGGAGTCTCCGTCCCAGCCAGCGGCGGGCGCCTGCACCATCGTCGGCCCGCTGCTCGGCCCGAGCGACTTCGGCGTGCCCGCCGGCCAGCCGGTCGCCGACGCGACGGCCGCGGCCCTGCCCGACGGCCGCGTGCGCCTCTACATGTTCGCGCAGGGCAAGGGCATCGTCAGCGCCGTGTCGGTGACCGCGCAGGGCGCGAGCTTCGTGCCCGAGCCCGGCACACGCCTGCCCGACGGCTCGGGCATGCCGCGCGTCGTGGCCAACCCCGCCGGCGGCTGGCGGCTGTACTTCATCAGCGGCGGCGGCATCCGCTCCGCCGTGAGCACGGACGGCGTGACGTTCACGGTCGAGAGCGGCTTCCGCATCACCCGCGAGGCGGCCGGCTTCACGGGCACCACGGTGAGCGACACGAGCGGCGCGACCGTCATCCGGCGCGCCGACGGCCGCTACCGGATGTACTTCAGCGACCTGCCTCGGCCAGGCGATCCGCCCGGCGGCCACCGCATCAAGAGCGCCGTCTCCACAGATCAGCTCACGTGGACGGTCGAGCCAGGCATCCGGATCGGCCCGGGCGCGCCGGTGCTGACCGAATCGGCGGAGCATCCGTTCGCCCTGGCCAACGCGAACGGCTCGGTCACGCTCTACTACGGCAGGTTCACGGGGCCAGGGTCGGCCTCCCCCGAGGGCCTGTACGAGTCGACCTCGATTGACGGCCTGACGTTCGACCGGGAGACGTACGACCTCTTCTTCGGCAACGACCCCGACGTGCTGCGTCTCGCCGACGGCACGCTCGCCGTGTATTACGGGCTGTTCAGTCCTGGCGTGGGCGGCACGATCAATCTCGCCCGGTGCCCCGACCCGGGCGCCGCGACGGCCCCGTCACCGGCGCCGACGCCGGAACCCCAACCGGAGCCCGAGCCGTACGCGGCTCCACGCGGACGGCGGTAGGTCCGTGGACGCCGGAGCGGGGCGAAGCCGGCGCCTATAATTCCGGGTATGAGCGCCGAGCACCCGGACGCGAGCGTCGCCGAGCACAAGGCGCACGCGCCGGCTGCCGTGGCCTGCTACGTGCTGACCGTGAGCGATTCGCGCACGCCCGAGACCGACGCGGGCGGACGCGCGATCCGCGAGCTGCTCACGGCAGCCGGCCACCGGGTCGCCGGCCACACGGTCGTCAGGGACGAGCCGGCGGAGGTGACCGCGCGCGTCCGCGAGCAGCTGGCCGACCCGCGCGCGCAGGTAATCATCACCACGGGCGGGACGGGGATCACGTCGCGCGACGGGACGTTCGAGGCGATCGACGGGTTGCTCGAGAAGCGGCTCGACGGCTTCGGCGAGCTCTTCCGGATGCTGAGCTTCGAGGAGATTGGCGCGGCGGCCATGATGAGCCGCGCCACGGCCGGCACCGCCGCGCGCAAGGCGATCTTCGTCCTCCCCGGATCGCCGCACGCGGTCCGGCTCGCCATGACGCGCCTGATCCTGCCCGAGCTGGGGCACGTCGTCCAGCAGCTCAATCGATGAAGAAGACGCTGCTCGCCCTGGTCCTCGTGCTCGGCGCCGGCGGGTACGCGCTCGCGAGGCCGGCCTCGGACGAGGTGTCGATCGTCGACTTCGACCCGTACCGGATCGCCGATCTCGAGCTGCGGATGTGGCAGGCCTACTACGACCGCGACACGATCCGCCTCTTCCGGCTGCTCGTCGTCACGCTCCGGGAGCAGTACGACTTCTCGTGGCTCACCTCGGTGTCCGCGGCGCTCGACCTGGCGCAGGCGGCCTCGACGTTCGCCGAGCTGCGGTCGAACTATCAGAGCGTGCTGCCCGATCTCGAAGCGGCGTACACCACCACGCGCGACTGGCTCGACGCCGGCTTCGACCCGGCGGAGGTGGCGCGCGCGGAGCTGGCGTGGTGGGTCGCACGCCGCACGCCAGGCAAGAACAGCCCCGAGCAGGGTGGCGCGCTCATCGCCGACGAGTACGCGCTGCTCTACGAAGCGCCGCGCTTCTCGGTGACCCGCGCCGGGCTGCTCCGCGCCGAAGCGGCCGCCCTGCGCGATGCGCAGGCGGACAATCCCGACTGGGCCCGCATCGGACAAATGCTGACGGACTCGTACGTCGATCTCTACGCGTCGCTGAACAGATGATCGCCCTCGCTGCCTACTGCCTACTGCCTACTGCCTACTGACATGGCCACCAAGATGCGGCCCATCCGGAGCACGATTGCGCTCGACGAGGCACAGGCGCTCGTCGACGCGGCCGTGCGCCCGATCGACCGCACCGAGCGCGTCGCGCTCGCCGAGGCCGACGGGCGTGTGCTCGCCGAGGCGCTCGTGGCCGCGGCGGACGTGCCGCCGTTCGCGCGCGCGGCCATGGAC
>Ga0194128_10005126_pt1 | contig 18633 bp, 16 predicted proteins | sample TA2KigCa65mmetaG_FD_148650 | JGI IMG/M metagenome (GOLD analysis project Ga0194128, IMG submission 148650) | Freshwater microbial communities from Lake Tanganyika, Tanzania - TA2015037 Kigoma Deep Cast 65m | ecosystem: Environmental > Aquatic > Freshwater > Lake | place: Tanzania: Lake... | reverse complement strand
GATTATGAACATGCTGCGCTGCGAAGTCGCCCAGCGGCTCATGGATCGCGGCATCGAACCGGTGTTTCTGCCCAGCCATCAATTCGTCGGCAGCCGCACCGTGGAAGAACAGTTGGAGTACTTTTACGCCCAATACGCGAAGCGCGTCGCGCCGCTATATGAGCGGCAGGGATGAATTCGTTTAGCGTTGGCGCGGCGCCATGCGAACGCCGAACGAAGAAGCGGAATACCATGTCCAATCGATTGCAATCGAAACGCTGCCTGATCGTCGGCGGCACGAGCGGCATCGGGCTGGCGGCGGCGCGGCGCTTTCGTGAGGAAGGCGCTCGGCTCGTCGTTGCCGGACTCACGTCGCCGCCGGACGGCGGTTTCGCCTTTGTTTCGTGCGATGCCTCTTCAGCGTCGCAGGTTGACACGTTAATTGCCGAATCGGTGAACCAACTCGGCGGTCTCGATGTGCTTTACCACGTCGCCGGATCGAGCGGGCGCAAGCATGGCGATGGACCGCTCCACGAATGCACCGACGCGGGCTGGCAAGCGACCATCGACGCGAACCTCACCAGTGCTTTTCTAACCAATCGTGCCACCGTTCGGCAGTTCTTGGCGCAAGGGACCGGCGGCGTCATTCTCAACATGGCAAGCATTCTGGCGATCGCGCCGTCGCCGCGCTATTTCGACACCATCGCTTACGCAGCGAGCAAGGCCGGCATCATCGCCATGACACGTCAAGCGGCCGCTCGGTATGCCGGTGATCGCATTCGGGTCAATGCGCTTGCGCCAGGACTGATCGACACGCCGATGGCGGCGCGCGCCGTGAACGATCCAGCCATCGTTGAATTCTTGAAGGCGAAACAGCCGCTCGGCCCCGGTCCCGGCACGCCGGAGGACTGCGCTGAAGCTGCCGTTTTTCTCTGCAGCGACGCCGCCCGGTTTATCACCGGCGTCGTCCTGCCCATCGACGGCGGCTGGGGCGTGGTTTAGCTCGCCTTCGAGAGCGCAGCGGTCGCGGCTCTTCCCGCATGTACGAAGCAGGGCAGAACGAAGCTGATATGATTATCCCTGTATGCACACCCGCGAAGAGATCGTCGTTGCCGACCCCCATTTGTTGAAAGAATGCTGCGCCCGCTTGCGAGAATCCGATGTGCTCGGCTTCGACAGCGAGTTTGTCGGCGAGGACACGTACGAGCCAAGCCTCTGCCTCATCCAGATTGCGACAGCGGACGCGCTCTTTCTCATCGATCCACTGACGACCGGGCCACTCGATGCGTTCTGGCAACTTATCGTTGATCCGGCACGCACCGTTGTTGTTCACGCCGGCCGCGAGGAGATTCGGCTCTGTCAACGATTCAGCGGCCAGACGCCGCGGAGCTGGTTCGACCTTCAAGTCGCAGCTGGACTCGTCGGCATGCACTATCCGATGGGCCATGCGTCGCTCGTACACCAGATGCTCGGAATTCAGCTTTCGAAAAAGGAAACGCTGACCGAGTGGCGCCATCGTCCATTGTCGCCGTCACAGATTGATTATGCCTTCGATGATGTGCGATATCTGTTACAGCTTTGGCAACGGCTCGACGGGCATCTCGCCGAGTTGAACCGCCAGGAATGGGCCAAAAAGGAATTCACGCGATTCATCGCCCAAGCGTTGCCGGAGATTTCACGCCCACCGGAAGCCATGGAAAAGTGGCGGAAGCTCAAAGGCATCGGGGCGCTCGATCGAAAACGCCTGGCGATAGTGCGCGAACTGTTTTTGGCGCGCGAAGCGATCGCGGCTCAGCTCAATCGACCACCACGTGTGCTGGTGCGCGATGACCTTTTGATCGAGATTGCAAGGCGTAACCCGAAATCGCCCGGCGAGATTCAATCGATGCGCGGCATGGCCAAGCGCTTTGTGCAACCGCTCTGGGACGCCGTCGAGCGTGCCCGCAAGCTCTCGCCCGACAAATGGCCCGATGTCGTCGAGCGCGACAAGGACCTCCCTCAGGTCGCCCTTGTCGTCGATTTGCTTGGCGCGATCCTTCACGACTTCTGCGCCCGTGAGAAACTGAGCGTGAGTCTGACGGCCACCATGAGCGACCTGAAGGACCTCGTGCGATCGAAAATGTCAAATGAACCGATCGCGGATACGAATATCCTAATAACGGGCTGGCGCAAGGAGGCCGTGCTGCCGCTCCTTCTCGACGTTCTCGAGGGACGACGGGGCGTGCGGATTAAGGACCTGCAAGCGCCGTCGCCGTTCGCGCTGGAATAACAACCCGTGGGGCACGTTTCCAACGTGCTAATGCGAAACGAAGCACGTTTCAAACGTGCCCCACAGACGGTCCATATATTGAACTGCGTCGCCCGCATCATTTCCGGAGATTCATCGTGCCTGTTCTGGAAACACGTGCACTCCGAAAACAGTATGGCGAAATCGAAGCCCTCGCCGGCGTCAGTCTCAAAGTCGATGAGGGCGAAATCTATGGCTTGCTCGGCCAGAACGGCGCCGGCAAGACTACGCTCATCAAAATCATGCTCGGCATCACCGGAGGCTGGGAAGGCGACGCCATGCTCCTGGGCGAAACGGCCGGCACCAGCCACGTTCGCTCTCGCGTTGGCTATCTCCCCGAAGATCACCAGTTCCCCGATTACCACACCGGCTACAGCCTGCTCGACTTCTACGGTGAACTCCTCGGCCTGGCCAGCTCCAGCCGAAGCGAGCTCATTCCGAAAATGCTCGAGCAAGTGGGCATCGCCGATCGCATGGACTACAAGATTCGCACCTACTCCAAAGGCATGAAGCAGCGCCTCGGCATCGCCCAAGCCCTCATGCATCGCCCCGACGTCATCTTCCTCGACGAACCGACCGACGGCGTCGACCCCGTCGGGCGCCGCGATATCCGCGAACTCCTCCTTGACCTCAAGAAACGCGGCAGCACCATCTTCATCAATTCGCACCTCTTGGGCGAAGTCGAACTGATCTGCGACCGCGTCGCGATCCTGATGAAGGGCAAGATCATCCGCGAGGGCGAGATCAAGACGCTCACGCGGCAAGAAGGGCAGTTTCTCATCGGTCTGGCGCCGGGGAAGCACCTTCCAGTCACCGACCTGGCGAGCATGGGCTACGACGTCTCCCCCGTCGAGGACCGTTGGGAGGTGCGCCTGCGCGACGACCAGAACATCGACGCCGTCGTCGATTTCGTCCGCTCGCGCGGATTGAATCTTCGGCACCTTGTCGAGAAGCGGCAAACGCTCGAAGAACTGTTCCTGGAGACGCACGACGGGAATGAGAACAAGCCGGAGAAGCCGCGCGAATCGAAACGCGAACAGTCGGAGAATGTCAAAGTCCTCAAGGCAACGGACGAGGACCGCGCGTCATGAAATACTTCGCCATTCTGAAAGACTCGCTGCGTGAGGCTCTCGACAGCACGGTGCTCCTCGTGCTGTGGGGGCTGTCGACGCTCGTTATCGTGTTTGTGGCGCTGCTGTCCTTTTCGCCGCAACCGGCGGAAGAGACAATGGGTCAGTTCATGGGCCCGGACTCGCGATTTTTCTACGCGATCAACTCCCACAAGCCCGAAGTGATGATGGCGGAGGGAAGTAAGCAGGCTGTGCATCGGCCCGTCAGGTTCAACCTGGAGAAAGTCACGCTACTGCGCGGCGACGCCAACAGTCCAGAGAGCGACTACGAGCTGACCATTACCGCCAAGATCGAGGAAAACGCGGCCAGAAAAAAGATGATGCACGGCGGCATGCCCGAGCCGCCGGACGCGGAGAAGAAAAAGCTGCCTTTACCGACCGATGAACAGATCATCAAATGGGCCCGGTCGCCGTTCGATAGTGCGGACGAGCTCGGTTTACTCAAGTTTGAGAAAATCGAACTCACGGCCAGCGTCGGCGGGTCCAAGACGCTGCGCGTGGTCGTGCTTGGAACGTCCCGTACACATCGCATCTGGGCAAGTCACCCCAACATAGCCGGTTATCCCCTGGAGGGCATCTCCGTGCCGTTGGGCTTCCAACTCTACAATCTGACGTCGACCGTCCTGGCGATCGGCGCCTGGGTGGCCGTGCTCGCGGGCGTCGTGATAACGTCGTTCTTCATCCCCAACATGCTGCGAAAGGGAACGATCGACTTGCTCCTGGTCAAGCCGATCGAACGCTGGATGCTCCTGGTTTACAAGTACATCGGCGGTTTGTCGTTCATCTTCCTCAGCACTGCGTATGCCATCGGCGGAATCTGGCTGGTCCTCGGCATTCGCACGGGGCTTTGGGCGAATGGCGCTCTCGTCATGATTCTGACTATCACGTTCTTTTTCGCAATTCTCTACGCTGTCTCAACGCTCGTCGGTGTCGTCACGCGCAGCACGGTGACAGCGATTATGGTGACCATCGGCGCCTGGTTCTGCTTTTTCGTCATCGGACAGTTCTACACGGTAATGACGACGATCGACCGCGGAGAGAAGATGATGGCCGAGGTCGGCATGGGGAAACCCGAAGAACAGCGCTGGGGGGACGGGTACATTGCCAAGTCGGCGCGTGTCCTGCATTTTGTGACGCCACGCACTGGTGATCTCAACACGCTCAACGACATGCTCGTCTTCACCGATTTCATGACCGGCGATTTGCGCGACATGCCGAAGCTGTACTCGACCGACGTCAACTTCCTCGAGAGCCTGATTGTTTCCACGCTCTGGATCGCCCTCTGCCTCGGGCTGGCATCGCTCTGGTTCACGTACAAAGACTACTGACGATGCCGTTTTCATTCAGCGCACCGGCTGCGCCATGCGAGCGCTAAACGCAAGCGATCCGACGATGTTCCTCCCCGCGGAAAAACCATAAATTCAACGATGAATCGATTGGTTCCCACGGAGGACTCGCCTTGAGCGACGCAGTCTTTCAGCGCTGCATCTTTCCGCACTGCGACGGCGCCCTCGCCGCGGATGACACGTCTTTCACCTGCCCCAAGTGCGGCGGGCTGCTCGATGTCGCCTACGACTGGAACCGCCTGAAGCCCCCCCCTGCCCTGGCTTGGTTCGAGAGCAAATGGGCCGAGCGCAGCAACCCGCTCTCTTTCAGCGGCGTTTGGCGTTTCCGCGAGTTGCTCCCCTTCGCGCCGCCCGACAAGATCATGACCATCGGCGAAGGGCAGACGGTCCTGCAGCGTGCCGACGCCGTCGCGCAATTCGTCGGCATGAACGCGGGCTGTCTGCATCTTCAGTACGAAGGCATGAACCCGTCGGGCAGCTTCAAAGACAACGGCATGACGGCGGCCTTCACGCACGCCCGCATGACCGGGGCAAAACGCGCCGCCTGCGCCTCCACGGGCAACACGAGCGCTTCGCTCGCCGTCTTCTGCTCCGCAACCGGGCTCATGCGAGCGATCATCTTCATCGGCTCCGGCAAGATCAGCTACGGCAAACTCGCCCAGGCTCTGGATCACGGCGCCCTCACCGTCCAAATCACCGGCGACTTCGACGACGCCATGCAGCGCGTGCAGCAAGTTTCCCGTAGGCTCGGCATCTACCTCGTCAACAGCGTCAACCCCTTCCGCCTCGAGGGGCAGAAGACGATCATGTACCGCATCCTCGAAGCGATGCGCTGGGAGGTTCCGGATTGGATCGTCGTTCCGGGCGGCAACCTGGGCAACGTCAGCTCGTTCGGCAAGGCGTTCATCGAGCTGATGGACCTTGGCCTGATCAAACGCCCGCCGCGCCTCGCCGTTATCAATGCCGCGGGGGCGAACACGTTCCATCAACTTTACGAAAAAAACGGGCTGCGCTGGAACGCGGGCCAACCGGACGCCAAGCTCATCGACGGCTACTACCAGAGCCTCGATATGGAGAAGATTCGGGCCGCCACCATCGCCAGCGCCATTGAGATCAATCATCCGGTCAATCTGCACAAGGCGCTGCGGGCGCTCGATCGCTGCGGCGGCGTGGCGCGCGAGGCGACCGATCAAGAGATTCTTGACGCCAAGGCGAAAGTCGGCGCCGGCGGCCTGGGCTGCGAGCCGGCGTCGGCCGCCAGCGTCGCGGGGGCCAAGAAACTCCGCCGCGAAGGCATCATCGCCCCTAGCGATCGCGTGGTCTGCGTCCTAACCGGCCATCAACTGAAGGACCCGACCGCCACCGTCGCCTACCACAGCGCCGACCGCAAGACGTTCGACGACGTCCTCGGCCATCGCGGCGTCCGCCGGGCGACCTTCGCGAATCGTGCTGTACAGGTGCCGAACGATTTGGACGAGATCATCAAGGCGATCGAAGTGTATACTTAACTCCGCCTCTTCGTTTAGCGTTCGCAGGATCCCGCGCAGTGGCGTGGCGCCTCTCCGAGAGATACTGCGAACGCAAAACGCCATCGTTATGTGAGGAACGGACATGGCCACCGCCACGTTGACGCGAAAACGAAAACGCCCGCTACCGGAGTACCCGTTCGGCATTCACTCGAACGGCATCTTGATGTCGCCGGAGGAGTTTGACAAGGCAGATTACGAAGACTTTGACCCGGGTTTCGATTACGAGCTCATCAATGGAGTCCTCGTCGTGTCGCCAATACCAATGCGCCAAGAGACCGATCCGAATGAGGAGTTGGGGCACATGCTCCGAAGTTATCGAGAATCGCATCCGTTCGGAATGGCTCTCGACAAGACATTGCCCGAGCAGTACCTTCGGTGTGGTCGCAATCGCCGCAAGGCCGATCGCGTGGTCTGGGCCGGCTTGGGACGGCTGCCGCGAAAGGGGGAGACGCCGACCATCGCCGTGGAATTCGTGTCGAGCCGAAAGCGTGACCGCGAGTTCGACTACGATACGAAGCGCGAAGAGTACCGCAAAGCCAAGGTGCACGAATACTGGGGCATCGACCGTTTCGAGAGAATCATGACGGTGCACATCATTCACAACGGTTTTCGCAAGAAAGTCGTGACGGCGAAACAAAGCTATCGGACCAAGCTGCTGCCCGGGTTCGAATTGCCGATCGCTCGCTTGTTCGCGCTCGCGGATCAATGGGACGAAGACGAAACTGGCGGAGAGAACGCACAATGAAGACCCTGATCGGTGTCAACGGCGCCTGTGGCCGGATGGGACAACGCATCATCCAGTTGGCGAATGAGGACAAGTCGCTGCAACTCGTTACTGCCGTGGAGTTCCCAGGTCATCCGCTCCAGGGCCAGGACGTCGGCGAAGCGGCGGGGCTCGGTCGGCTCGGCGTGCGCGTCGCGCCCGTCATCCCGCTCGACGTGCATCCCGAGGTCATGATCGACTTCTCGGTCCCCGAGGGGGCGATGAACGTCCTGAAAACGTGCGTCGAACGCCGTATCCCGCTGGTCGTCGCGACCACGGGATTCACCGACGCCGAGAAAGCAGAGATCGAGGGGGCGGCCCATCAGACGGCGATCCTCTTCGCGCCGAACATGAGCTTGGTGGTCAACGTGCTGTTCAAGCTGGTGCGTGACGCCGCCCTGGCGCTCAAGGACAAGGGCTTCGACATCGAAATCATCGAACGCCATCATCGCTTCAAGAAGGATTCGCCGTCCGGCACCGCCCTGCACTTCGCTCGCGTCATCCAGGAGGCAATGGGGGACATGCCGATCCGTCATGGCCGCGAGGGGCTCGTCGGCGAACGGCCGGCGAAAGAGATCGGCATGCACGCTGTCCGCACCGGCGACAACGTCGGCGAGCACACGATCATCTTCAGCACGCTCGGCGAGACGATGGAGCTGGTGCACAAAGGCCACACGCGCGACGCCTACGTCCGCGGCGCCCTGCAAGCCGCCAAGTTCCTCGCCACCAAAGGCCCCGGCCGTTACACCATGAAGGACGTGCTGGGGTTATGATAGATGGTGCAACGAAAATCTCGTCCGCAACTCGGTATGCCACCAGCCGGTGCGCCGATTCGTTGCATGCACACACTCACACCCCCCCCCTCGGCAATGCAACGCAAATTCTGCCGTCAAAAAACATGGACGGGACGAATCAATCGTAGAGCTTGGTGCAGCACCAGCTGCACCTGCCGGATGTCTTCATTCCTTTTCGATACACATACAGCGGGCTCGTTTCGATCTTGCACCAGCCACAAAATACCGTCGTCTTCCGTATAGATCAATTCCCAGCCGCTGGGGATTTTGCGCAGCCAACCCCAGAAGCCGATGCTGGTGCCGACAGCGATCAGTACGACGCCGGGTACGCGTGCGCCTTCGGCCAGCGCGCACAGCGCAACGCCGATGGCAAGGATTGCCGTGCCCAAGCACATAAGGATCATGGCATAAGCCTCGGAACCGTCCCGTTGTTTCGCTGATGCGAGGATTCGTCTACTTCATCTCATGATCCCTCCCCCGAAACTAGATGATTAGACGAACCCGGCCGAATCGCAGCCGACCTACCGAACGTCCGCAACGCGGGTAACATACTACCCATCACCAATGCCCAGTATCAAATGCTCGCTACCCGGACGGCGACGATGATTCGTACGAGACTAGGCGGATGATCATCGAACGGCACGTGGAGCGATTACGTATCTGGAGCCTCTCATGAAGCTTTTCTTGTTGCTCGCTCTTGCCATTGCCCCGCCGGTTCAGGAAGCCAAGACGGCGGCGGACAAAGTCCTGTTCGAAGAAAAATTCGCCGGCGAGCTTTCCAAGGAATGGGCGTGGGTTCGCGAGGACGCCAAGGCATGGCGCATCGACAAGGACAAAGGCACTCTCGTCTTGCGCAATCTGCCGGGCTACTTACACGCGGGATACAACAACTCACGGAATATTCTCCTGCGGCCGATGCCCAAATCCAACAAGGCGATCGCCATCGAAGTGCATGTCGAGGCGGAGCCGAAGGTGCAGTACGAGCACGCCGGCGTCGTCTGGTATGTCGATGACGACAACTATGTGTCGCTGTTTCAGGAAGTCCTGAAGGGGGAAGTCGAGTTGCAGATGGTGTCCGAGAAAGCGGGCAAGGGAACCTTTCATGTCGCCAAGCACAGCGCAAAGGGAGTGTGGCTTCGCCTCGTCATCGACGGAGTCAAAGCGACGACCCATTTTAAGCCGGCCGACGACGCCGCCTGGAAGACGGTCGGCCAAAGCGCGCTGCCGTCGATGAAAGAGGGTCGAATCGGCGTTATGGCGGGCGGCGCTCCCAAGGATGCCGATCGCTACGTGCGCTTTCGCGGGTTTCGTATTGTTGAGCTTGGGAAGTAGGCGCAGATCTCTAACGCAGAGTGCGCAGAGTACGCGGAGCAAATGAGCAGAAACTCTCCGTGTTCACTGCGTGCTCTGCGTTTCAATATTTGGCTTCGCGTGTTTCCCGCGATCGTTGCAGCGCCCCGGTTCGATTCATATCTTAATCACGTCCGTCCCACCCCCCTGCCCTTTCTTGAGGTCGATTCATGACGCACGCATCGGCACGTACTGCGACGTTGGCACTGTTCACTTTGTGCATCGGTGGTTATGTGATCGCCGACGACTGGCCGGCGTGGCGTGGGCCGGACCGGAGCGGGCATTCGCGCGAGACGGGGCTGCCGACCAAGTGGGACGCCAAGTCGGTGCTGTGGCGGACTCCGCTTCCGGGCGAGGGACAGTCGTCGCCGGTGGTATTCGGCGACCGCATCTTTCTGACCGCATCGCTGGAAAAGGGAAAAAAACGCGTCGTGCTGTGTGTCGATCGGCACAAGGGAAACATCTTATGGCAGGAGACCGCCTGGACCGCTGCCCCCGAGAAGAGTCACAGCATGAACGGCTGGGCCTCCGCCACCTGCGCCACCGACGGCGAACGCGTCGTCGCCTTCTTCGGCAAGGGCGGGCTGCATTGTTACTCGGCTGACGGGAAGAAGCTCTGGTCGCGCACCGATCTGGGTGAGTTCACCGGCCCCTGGGGCACGACGGCCTGTCCGCTTTTCGTCGGCGATCTCGTCGTGCAAAACTGCGATGCCACCAGCAACGCGTATCTGTTGGCGGTCGACAAGAAGTCGGGCAAGAACGTCTGGAAGACGCCGAGGCCCGATCTGCCCAAGGGGGGATGGAGTTCGCCGGTCCTCGTCGATACGGGAAAACGCAAAGAGATCGTGCTCAACGGCGAGGCATTCGTCATCAGCTATGATCCCGCCGACGGCAAGGAGTTGTGGCGCTGCAAGACGTTCGCCGGCCGCGGTGAGCCGACGGTCGCGCCGGGCGACGGGCTTGTGTACGTCATCAACGGCCTGGTCGGCGATATCTATGCGGTAAAACTTGGCGGCTCGGGCAACGTGACCTCAACGCATGTTCAATGGCACACGCCGCGCAAGGGCGGCCGCGATCAGCCGTCGCCGATCGTCATGGGTAAGTTCCTGCTGACCGCGGACATGACCGGCATCGCGACCTGCTATGACGCGGACAACGGCAAGGTGATCTGGAAAGATCGCCTCCCGGACGGCCAGTACACCGCCTCGCCGTTCGCCGCCGGCGGGTTGGTTTACTTCATCAATGAAGCGGGCAAGACGATCGTCGTGGAGCCGGGGCCGAAGTTGAAGGTGGTGGCGACGAATGTGCTGAATACCAAGGGCGAGATTTTCCGCGCGTCGCTCACGCCGGCGCATGGTCGAATCTACGCGCGATCGCAAACGCACCTATACTGCATCGGCAAATGACAAGAGCGTGGGTAATGTCTTAGTTTCATGGAGAACGGTTCCAATCGCGCCGAGAATCTCCGGCACAAACGGAATCGTACCCCACGATACGATACGAGAGTCGATCCTTCGTCCGAATTTCGGAGCTGTGCCATGACTCGCCGTTTGACTGCACTTCTGCTCGTGGTTTTTGCCATGCCTTGCGTCAGCCACGCCGGCGACGCACCGCGGCTGCGCGTTTTCTACACGGGGCATAGCTTCCACATGTTCGTGCCGGCGCGGGTGGTTCTGACAGCCAAGGCGGCCGGCGTCAAGGAGTATCAACTCGCCGGTTCGCAGGGAATCGGCGGCTCGCGCGTCATTCAGCACTGGGACAAGGACAAGGGGAACAACAAGGCGCGCAAGGCTCTGGAGCAAGGCGAGGTCGATGTGTTTACCATGGCCCCACACCTCAAGATTCCCGACGAGGGCATCGATCGCTTCGTCGAGTTGGGCCTCAAGCACAATGCCAAGATGCGCTTCCTCGTGCAGCAATCGTGGGTGCCATTCGACTTTCTGGACAAGCGCGTCAAGGACAATGCCGAGCGCGATGCCGAGAAGCTCGATGTCGACAAGCTGCGTGCCGATCATGGGAAGTGGCGCGGCGAGATGGAGACGCAAGTCAAGGCGCTCAACAAGAAGGCGGGACGAGACGCTGTCTTCATCGTGCCGGCCGGCGACGCCGTCGTCCGGCTGCGGGCGCTTGTCGCGGAAGGCAAGGCGCCCGGTCTCGCCAAGCAGTCCGAGCTCTTCACCGACGCGATCGGCCACGGAAAACTGCCGGTCGTGATCCTTGTCTCTTATTGCAATTACGCATGCATCACCGGCCGTAGTCCCGTCGGCGTCGGCGTGAAAGAACCCGCCATCAGCGCCGAACTGCACGAGCTCTTGCAGCGGATCGCCTGGGAAACCGTCAGCAGTTATCCCATGAGCGGAGTCACGGCGAAGAAGTGATCGGTGGGAAGCACCGTGCAACCAGAATAGAAACGCAGCGTGCGTGCATGAACGGCGCAAGGGGCGTTCGCCTTGACGACGCAAGCAAACACAACGCATCTCCAGCGAAACACGTTGCAAGCTCCCGGAACGCTCCGAAGTGGATCTTGGTGTCGTACTTTGCAGGTGAAGAGTTTTCGAATTCTGAGGTGAGCAGGTCGATCCGCGCGCCATTCCACTCGACCTTGCGATGTTCGTAGTCCGACGACTAGGCCATGTGGGCGATTATCGCCTGTTGGCATTGCTTTTTGTCCGCGCATGCAATTTAATGATGCGCATGTAATTGCCTGCCAACCGCCTCGCTTTTCTACCTCCGCGGATTCCTTGGAATAGGATGCTCTGCCCCAAGGCGTGATGTCGAGATTGCATGCGATGGTTATCGTTCGTCGACTTACCTTGACATGGATCCTGGCGCCGTTCGCGCTGCTTGTCGTGGCGACAGCGTTATGTGCCGATGAACCGATCCCCTATGCGCGCGTGGCCCCCCTTTTCCAGAAATACTGTTACAGTTGTCACGGCGTCGAAATGGCCAAGGGAAAACTACGGATCGACAAGCTGAATCCCGATCTCGTCAACGGCAAAGACGGCGATCACTGGCGCGAAGTGCATGATCGACTCAATTTCGGCGACATGCCGCCCGCGAAAGCGCCGGCCCTCAACAAGGAAGACCGCGAATTGATGACTTCCTGGCTGGCCCAGGAGCGACGTAAAGCCTCTCTCGCGAAGAACCAAGCCACTCATTTTCGCCGCCTGACGCGTACCGAATACGAGCGGACGATGCAGGACTTGCTCGGCCTGGCGATCGGCTTCGGCAAGCGGCTTCCCGAAGACGGCAAATCGAAAGACGGCTTCCGCAACGACGGCGACGCCCTGCGGATGTCCCCCTTGCAATACGAAAGCTACCTGCAAATCGCCGATGACGCTCTGGCCGAGGCCATCGTGTCCGGGGCCCCGCCAGTTGTTCATCGCTATCGGCTCTCCGTCGGCGAGAAGCATGCGAACTTCGAGGTGACGCCGTTGCCTAGGCCGGCGGATCGGCCTGGCGAATCGTTTGAGTACAACGCCAAGAAGGGCAAAGCATTTCGCATCTGGAACATGTCGGCGCCGAACAAGGATAAGGACAAGGACATCAACAAGGTGTGGGATCCCCACCTGGCGCCGTCGGCAATTCGGCGCTTTGGCGAGGCAGCCGTGCAGATGCCGGAACGCTGCTACGCGTTCGGCTTCCATCAGGCGTACCGCAAAGGCGAGGCACGCATCAAGGTCCGGGTCGCCCGCGTCGCGCCAGGCGAAGGGGCCGACGCGACTCGGTTGCCGATTTTGACGCTTGCCCTGGGTTCGACGAACTTTCACGGCGTCGAGTTGGCCACCATCGGCGAACCGATCGTCATCGACCACACGGAATACCGAACCTACGAGTATCGCGTGCGGATGGAGAACATCTCGCCGCCGAACACGGGGCCGCTAAACGACAAGAATTCGGCGGTGGTTGCCGCGTGGAACTCAGCCAAGGCAATAAAGGGGGAAGCGAAACCGCCGCGGCTGAAGATTGAATGGATCGAATTTGAGAATCCCTATTTCGAGACTTGGCCGCCGGCGACGCATGCGAACATTCTGTTCGCGAAGGGAGACATGGCCGAGCAGGCTTATGCCCGAGAAGTTATCCGCCGCTTTGCCGAGCGCGCCTATCGCGGACCGATTTCGCCTGGCGACCTCGATCGGCTCGCCAAGTACTGGGTCAAAGCACGGTCGAGCACGGGCGCCCTTGAAGAAAGCCTGCGAGACACGCTCGGCGTCGTCCTGAGTTCGCCGCGCTTTCTCGGCCTGCCGGCCAGCCGTGCAAGCGGAGCCAAGGAACATCTGAACGACCATGAGATCGCGGCGAGGCTGTCGTACTTCCTATGGAGCACGATGCCCGACGACGCACTGCGTCGCCTCGCCGATCAACGAAAGCTGCGCGAACCTGCGGCACAGGCAGCGCAAGTTCGCCGCATGATCCAGGATCCCAAGGCCTGGCTGTTCATCGAGCAATTCACCGAGCAATGGCTGGAACTCGATCGCCTGCAGCGTGTCACCGTCAGCAAGAGCAGCTACCCTGGCTTCGATGAGCAGCTGGCCGCGGCAATGCGCCTCGAAACGATCCACTTTTTCGGCGAAGTTCTGCGCGGCGACTTGAGCATCTTCCAGTTTCTCGCAAGCGACTTCACGTGCGTAAACGAAACACTGGCAGCTCACTACGGAATCAATGGTGTCGCGGGCCTCAAGTTTCGCAAAGTGAAGCTCGACGAAGCGCATCACCGCGGCGGCGTCTTGACTCACGCCAGCATTCTCACCGGTCTCTCGGACGGGCGCGACGGGCACCCCGTCAAGCGCGGCACGTGGCTGCTCAAGAATCTGTTCGACGAGACTCCGCCGCCGCCGCCGCCGAACGTTCCCGAGCTCAACCGCGAGAATCCGAAGGTCAAGAACCTGAGCATTCCGCAGGCGCTGGCGGTCCATCGCAACACGGCTGCCTGCATGGGCTGTCATCGCAAGATCGATCCCTGGGGCATCGCTTTTGAGGAGTACGATGCCGTCGGCAACTGGCAGCGCGACGGCGTCGGCGCCACCCTCCGCAAACGGCGCACGTCGCAGCCGATCGATGCCAAAGCTGAATTGCCCAGTGGCGTCAACGTCGATGGCATGCAAGAATTGCGGAAAGAACTGCTGCGGACGAAATCCGATGACTTCCGCCGCGCTGTGTTGCGCAAGGTCATGGCATACGCCCTGGGCCGTTCGCTCAACCTCGGCGACATTGAAGCGGCCGACGCCTTGGTTCCGGCACTGCGCGAGCGTGGCGACCGCCTGCCTGCTCTGATAGAATTGATTGCGTCAAGCGAACCGTTTCTGACCAAGTAACGAAAGGCAGAACTCTATGCCGCGAGCCTCCTGGCACCTTGACCGGCGATCCTTCCTTCGTGGCGCCGGAATGGCACTCGCCTTGCCCTGGCTCGAAGCCATGGCGGACGCAAGTCCACCGGCGGCGAGACCCAAGCGCTTTTGCGCGTTTTTCTTCGGCAACGGCGTGGCCCTGCCGGGTCGTAATCAGCCGACGTACCAGGATTGGCACTGGTTCCCACACACCGATGGCGCCGACTATCGCTTGACGCGGTCGCTCGAACCGCTGGCGGCGCATCGCAACGACATGACCATCTTCGGTGGCCTGTCGCATCCGACCAGCCGACTGCTCGTTGGCCACAATACGGTTGACGTTTGGCTTACCGGGGCGGACATTCGCCTGAATTTGCACAACTCGATTTCGATCGACCAGGTTATTGCACGGCGTTACAGTTCGCAGACGCGCATTCCTTCGCTTGTGCTGTCGAGCCAGGGCGGCGTCGGGACCAAGAGCCGATCGACGACGATTTCCTTTGATGCACAAGGCCGTGCCATCCCCGCCGAATCGGCGCCTCGCCGCATCTTTGAACGTCTATTCGAGCCCCCGACCGAAGGCGACCGCGCCGCACGGGAGCGTGCCCTCGCCTCGGGCAGGCGCCGGGTGGATTTTTTGCTGGACGATTCCCGTTCGCTGCGCAACAACCTCGGCCGGCCCGATCAGCAACGGCTCGACGAATTCCTGCAATCGCTCAGCGAAGTGGAAACGCGCCTCGTGCGATCCGAAGAATGGCTTGGCCGGGCACTGCCCCAGGTCAACCGCGGCGCGATTAACCTCGACGTCTCGCCGCGTGGCCCGACCGACTACATCCGCACGATGATGAACCTGATCGTTCTTGCCTTTGAGACCGATACGACGCGCGCCGCTGCCTACCAGATTTGTGCCGAAGACGGCGTCGGCATCTGCGATCGCTTTCCCTCGATCCTCGGCATCGCGGGTGGCGGGCATCACGGCGTCAGCCACGGCCCGATGCTCCCCTGGGGACGCTACGACCGCTACCTCGCTGAGCAATTTGCCTACTTCCTCGATCGCCTCGCATCCATTCGCGAGGGCGAGGACCGGCTGCTCGACAACACCATGGCCCTCTACGGCAGCGGCACGAGCACCACGCACAACGCTCGCAACTATCCCACCATCCTCGCCGGCGCCCGCAACCTCGGCCTGCGCCATGGTCGCTTCATCAAGCAGCAGGCCGAGCGCCCGCTGGGCGATCTCTTCGTCACGATGCTGCACCGCTTCGATGTCCCCATGCGTTCCTTCGCCGACAACGCAGGCGAGTTCTCCGAGATCCTGGCGCGGAATTAGAACACCTGTCACCATTGACGTGCGGAGTGCGGAGAGCACAATCTGAATCCTCTATGCGTTCTCCGCGCATTCAGCGTTTCAAGTTCCGCGCACAGCGCGTGGCTAAACTCCGCAATCTTCATGGCATTCGGCAGTGTCTCGGCTCTTTTTCGTCATCGACCGATGACTCCGCACATCAATGACAGCGATCCGGTGTGATTGTCAACCACTCCACTCCCTGCGAAGGAACCTGATGATCGGCAAAATGGTCGGATGCTATCGCGTCACGGCCAAGCTCAGCGCGGGCGGAATGGGCGAAGTATTCCCGGCCCAAGACATCCGTCTGTAACGGAAGGCGACGATCACTTTCCTGCCGGCGGAGATGGCCACGGACCCGGACCGGCACGCGCTTTCTCGACAAGGCTAAGCCGGCGTCGGCGTTTAACCGTCGGCACGTCTGCTTCGGTTACGACTTGGGGAAGACCGACGATGGCGTCCCAATTGAGCGGGATTTGAAGAAATAGCTGGGCGTGCGTTTCCGAATTTGGAGGGAGTTGCAAGCCAATGACACAAGACCGTACACGCCGAAAACTCGGCGCGATTTTCGAGAGTACCGAAGGTGGGACTTGAACCCACACCCCCTTGCGGGGACCGGATTTTGAGAATGACGGAATCCGGTTTTGGCCTTTCCGCCTAACCTCTTGCAAATCAGCTACTTCCATCTGAAGTCATTGCAGAATCGGAACTTGCAGTCGGGCCTCCTTTACCTTCCTCTACCTTGGGCTTCGGTCCATTTCGCTCAGTTTCGCTCCGTTGTGTTACCGGATTGTTACCGAAACTTTGGCCCTGGATCAGCCCTAAGACGCCATCGGAGATGCGGACTTCATCGACCTTCTCGTAATACTGGCGGGCCGTCTCCGGGTGAATGGCAAAGCCTTTGGAAACTTCCAGGTAATCGGCCCCGGCTTCAATCGCTTCGCTGATTGCCGTACCCCGAAAATTATGCAGTTTGAAATGGCGAACACCCGTGTTCTCCTTCAAGTACCGATCCTTTTCATCCTGGAGCCAGTTCGCCAATCGCTTGGGATCAAAAGCCTTGGTCGTAGCTACCAAGTGCATTTTTCCCCTGCGTCGGTGAATTTGGGACAAGTCCTGAGAGAATCGCTCGAATACGAAGGTTGGCCCGGACAAGGCTTCGAGTTCCGCAAAAAGTTCAGGAGGCAGGATTGCCTTTCGGTCTTTCCGCTTCTTGTTGCCCGTCCCTTCAGCGGGGAAAACGATCCTGCCCTCCTGCAAGTCTTCCTTCCGTAACGAGCAAAGTTGCATGAGTCGGCATCCCGTCAGAGCCTTGACCTGCAAGCATAGGACTGGCAAACGCCAGCCTTCCCACCGCTTGTTCAACCAGCCGAGGAAGTCGATCTTCTCTTGTTGAAGTAGGCGGCGAGCGTCCTTCTTGTCCACTGTTGGTCGCTCGATGACTTCTCGGCTCCAATAATTTGTCAGAGGCAACTTACACTGACCAATAAACCATTTCTTCCAAATTGAGCTAAGGGTGTCCAGGTCTTCGCCCACGGTGATCGGTTCGATTTTCAGCTTCAACCGCCTGCCCTTAAACTCCTCAGCATGGATCAGTGAAATATCGGTTGGACCATTTGTGTCAGGGAAAAGGTCTTTCAAAACCTTCAACGTCAGGAGATAGTCCTGAATCGTGCGAGGGCGACGATTTGCCTCCTTCATTTTGACCGTCATCATATCTTCGGCGTCGGCCCAGGTGATGAATGTTTTCGTCACTTTCGGCGAATACTCGGCGATGATAAGTTTTACCGCTTGCTTTTCAGCCCGCTTCAAATTCGGTTCCTGTGTTGACCGATGGGTTCGCTTCCCATTTCGCATTCTGAAATGGACGTGGTAGAATCCATCTTGCTGCTGAAGCGAATATCGAACACTTTGGCCTTCAGGAAGAACACAGATGCGTTTGTTATTCATGACTCTTCTCCCATGAACGCCGCCTCCAGCATTTCTTTGGTGAAAAGACACTTCCGACTTCCAGGGCATTTTTTCAGTTTTCCAGTTTCGAGCATTGAGTAAATGCCCTTCACGGTAGTCCGACAGTATGCCGCTGCGTCTTCGACCGTGAGGTACGGTGACTCGATCACCTTTCCCCGGTTGAACTCGTCCACGGCGGTTTCGGTGATGCGAAGCGTACCATCCAGGCAGCGCCGGACCTTCAAACCTTGGGCGATCCAGGCTTGCAGGTCTTCGGTGCTGATCTTGAAGAATTGGCAGAACTCCTCGTCGGTCCATACCTCCTCCCCGACGCCTTTGCGTCCCGACTGCTTCACGAATTCCAGGGTGTCATTGGCCTGAAGCCGGAAATCGCCCCCGACCGGCTTTCCATTGACGAAGGCGATGGCCTCATCGGGGAGATTGAAGGCGTCAACCAGCGATTCCCGGACGATGGCGACCGACGAGCCGACGACGTTGAAAACGCCGTCATTTGCACCGTGGATAATCTTGACGAGGCCAGACGAGGCAATAGCCGTGGACATTCTGATGCCCTCCAAGACTTAAACCAATATTTTCGCAGGGGAATATCGAGGGCAGATTCGACGGCAAGAGCCGATCCACTCGTCCAGACAATCCCCGGCCCCGCACTACTCGTGCAGGGAAAAACGCAGGATTGCCTGGAGGGTTTCGGGCCGTCGTCCCTCAAAGGCAGATGTCGGGAAAATCGCAAAGCGGCCACAAAAAGTAGTTCCCGACGAGCAGGATTGTACCACAGGCGAGGCCGGGCGTAAATCAGACTTGGCGATCATTCG
>Ga0194128_10005120_pt1 | contig 18652 bp, 21 predicted proteins | sample TA2KigCa65mmetaG_FD_148650 | JGI IMG/M metagenome (GOLD analysis project Ga0194128, IMG submission 148650) | Freshwater microbial communities from Lake Tanganyika, Tanzania - TA2015037 Kigoma Deep Cast 65m | ecosystem: Environmental > Aquatic > Freshwater > Lake | place: Tanzania: Lake... | reverse complement strand
AACCAGGCCTGAAACTCGCCGACGGACCTCGGGTAGTGCGTGCCGACGCGAGGGGTGCCCACCGCGCCAGAGTACGCCAACTCCGGTTAAATGGATACCCACAAGGGCCTTTATGTCGCCTACGCTCTGGCATGGCGCCAGCCGGACGGCTCACTGGTGGAGGGCGTGCTCGACCTCGCCTTCGAGGATGCCGGCGGCTGGACGATCGTCGACTTCAAGACTGGCGCCGAGATGGCCACCGAGCTGGCGACCTACCGGCGGCAGGTGCGGCTCTACGCGTCGATCGTGGCCAGGGCGACCGGCTCCTGCACAACGCGCATCGCATCGTGCTAAAAGGCCCCTCGCGGAGAAAGGAGACCAAGCTCGACAGCTGACCAGCCCAGCGTCGCTTCGCTCCGATCACGATCCGCCGATCTCGCTGATCACGATCGAGCGATCTGAGTGATCACGATGACCGAAATGCGCACCCTGACCACATGCGCAGTTTTCATAAGCCGCCAGAATCCCGAATTCCGCTCACGCTCGATGGCCGCAGGCCGAACTATCACCGGCGCGCGAAGTGCTCCAACGCCGCTCTCTGCTCCTTCGTTTCGACTGCATGCGGTCTGACCTTCCTAATGTGCGCGATGGCCTCGGACGCACTGAGCCCCTTCGAGATCCAGTAGGCGGCAGCGAATGTCCCCGTCCTCCCTGTCCCTCCCTGGCAGTGAACGACGACTTTCACGTCCGCCGCCTGCCCTTCGAGGAGATCCACGAACGTCGCCAGCTGATGAGGGGTCGGCGGATGGAAGTCCTTGACGGGGATGTTGTGCCTCACGATGCCCAAGGAGTCGAGGCGCCGAGCATCGTACCTCGGGGCTTGCTCGTCCTCGCGGAGCAGCGAGATCAGCATCTGGAAGCCCTCACTTCGCAGCTTTTCGAGATCGGCGGTGGTGGGATTACAACTTCCGAGGAGCCGCGGTTCATCGATCCACCAGGCATCCATAGGCCTCCTCGTCATACACGCTCACGTAGCCCGCCAAGATATCGCGACAATTCCCGCGGCGCCTGCCTGGCCCGGCCGTCCCAGTTCTGCTCTTACATTCCTGCTACCTACTCAGCCCTGCCGCTCAGCGCGAGTACAAGTCCGCCCATAGCGGTCGCATCTTCATTTACGTCTCTCACCTGAGACGCCGCGTCGCCCCTCACGAGAGCCTCGCGTTGCCGCGGTAAATACGGTACGAGCACAACATAGGACTGTCGCGAGGCGTAGGCTTCAGTTGCCCTGGCCTGGTCGATCGCCGCTCGATCATTGATGTGCGGGCACATACGGCGCCTGGTCGTGGTCGCATAACGCTCAACCACGGTCAAAGCTCGAGAACCCGTTGTTCAATCGGTTCGCCGCACTTACGACCAGCTCCAGTCGAACCGTCGCCCGTGTCATCCCTGAGAAGAGCACACGTTGGTCGTGCAGTAGACTCTCAGCGGCGGGATCCACGTCGATAAGGATCACCGCCGGCGCCTGCTGCCCCTTGAACCGGTAGACGCTCTCGAACCTGAGCCGACCTTGAGTAACAACCTGATTGCCAAAGAGGTCGTATTCATTGGTGAAGCGAGCGAGCATGTGTCGACCGGCTCGTGCAGCGTCATTCAGCGGTGACCGTGGAGCGTCTGGGCGAACGGTGTGTCGTGTTGTCAGCACGACAATGTCTTCATACCGGAACCGCTGGTCGAGCAGATTGTCCACGATCTTGCCGACCAATCGCGCTTGCTCTTGAGCGTCGTCGTAGCGCGTCACTCCGACACCACGGCCTGGCAAGTCATTGGCGCCTTCGAACTCAAACGGCAGTGTCCGCCGGATGAACCGAGCGACAGATGCCGGCGATCGGTAGTTTGCCCGCGAGCGGTAGCCGACGAAATGGTCAAGACGCACCGCCCCTTTGCCTTGGAGGTTTTGGTCGGCGTCCTCAAGCCAGAGGACACCAAAATATTGACAGAGTCGTTCAGCCTCCCCGTTGAGATCAAACGTCATTACCATCCCGACCTATGGAGCGCGCCCCGCCAGCAACTGCAGAATCGGTACGCGCGAGATCCCGGAAGCGATGGCCACGGCATCTATCTCGTTCTCTGGTTCGGCTCTGACATAGGGACTATTCAGAATCCACCGCCGGGATCGCGCGACCGACCTCGGGAACCGAACTCGAGACAGCACTCCATGCAGTCCTTCGTGAGGAGGACAAGCCTCTGGTCGAGATCCTCGTCCTCGACTGCGCGTCGTCGAAACCGTCAGCGACGGTCGCACCGTGAAACGGGCGCCCGGCAGGTGGCGGGAGGCGCTCAGGGCGAGCGGAGCAATCGACGGAACGTCAGACTGATCCGCTCGCCGGCCGCGGCCGCCTGGCGGGGCACGCCGTGGACGTAGTGGCGCTGGCAGGTCCCACCCATCACGAGCAGGCTCCCGCTCTCGACGTCGAACGAACGGCCTCGCCCGAGGCGCGCGCGGCGTGGCTTCAGCACGAACCGTCGCGTGGCGCCGAGCGACAGCGTGGCGACGACCGGATCGTCACCGAGCTCCGGCTCGTCGTCCGCGTGCAGGCCGATGCTGTCCGCGCCGTCGCGATAGCGATTGACCAGCACGTGATTGAAGGGCACGCGCGCGTGCTCGACGACGCGGCGCAAGAGCGCGGCCGTCGTGGGCGTGGACGCGCGCGGCTCGAGCGTCTGTCCGGAGTAGCGGTAGCCGAGCGATCCGGCCCACGCGATCACACGCGGCTGCAGCACGCGGCGGCCGAAGAGGACGATCTCGCGCTGCTCCCACGCGAGCTCGTCGCGCAGCGCGATGAGGAAACGGTCGGCGTCCGCCGCGACGATCCACGTGGGCAGGTAGTCGAGCCACGCGCCGCCGCCGAGCTCGATCCGATCCGCCACTCGGCTATTATCCCGGAGCGATGAGCGCCCCCGAACGCCGCCCGCCGATCGCGATCACCGGTGCCACCCTGATCGACGGCACCGGCCGGCCGCCGCTCGCCGACGCGACGATCGTGATCGACGGCGATCGCATCTCGCGCGTCGGTCCGGCGTCCGACGGGCCACCGCCGGACGGTGCCCAGCTCATCGACGGGCGCGGGCGCTTCGTGATTCCCGGGCTCACCGACATGCACGTCCACGTGCTCGGGCCGGACCGCTGGCACGCGCCGCTGTTTCTCGCCGCCGGCGTCACCAGCGTGCTCGATCTCGGCGGGCAGCTCCCCGATCTCACGGCGCTGCGCGCGTCCATCGACGCGGGAACGACGCCGGGGCCGCGCTTGCTCTACACCGGCCCCTTCCTGGAAGAGGGTGAGCCGTACTCCGGATTCGCGCACATGGCGCGCCGGGTCGACGGCGCGCACATCGAAGACGCCATCGACGAGCTGGCCGACGCCGGCGTCCACGCGATCAAGCTCTACGTCACGATCACGCCGGGCACCGCGGAGCGCGCGTGCGCGCGGGCGCGCGAGCGCGGGCTGCGCGTGTTCATGCACCAGCAGGAGACGTGGGGCGCCGATGCCGCCGACGCGGGCGTCGACTGCGTCGAGCACATGATGGTCTTCGGCGCGCTCGCGCCCGAGGCGATCCGGCCGCCGGAGCCCGGGCGACTGACGCCCTTCGAATACGGCGGGTGGATGTGGCGCTGGCTCGCGGACGTCGATCCGCGCGCCGACGCGGTCTCGCGTCTGTTCGATCGCTTGATCGCCGCGGACACGGCGCTCGACCCCACGCTCGTGCTCTTCGCCGCGCGGCCGGGCGCGTTCGGCGACGACGTCGGCGACACCAGCATGGACGACCCGGAGCGCACGCCGCTCCTGCCGACGCTGCCGGGCCGCGTGCGCGAGGAGCTCACCGGCCGCTGGGCGGAGCGTCGCCGGGCCGCCGCCGGTGTGTCGCGGCGCTCGGCCGATCGCATGCGCACGGGCTGGGAGCACCTGCTCGCGCTCGTCGATCGGTTTCATCGCGCCGGTGGCACCGTGCTCGCGGGCACCGACTGCCCGAACGTCGCGATCGTCTCGGGCTTCTCGCTGCACCGCGAGCTGGAGCTGCTGGTGCGCGCCGGTCTCTCCCCGATGCACGCGCTGCTCGCCGCGACGAGCCGTCCGGCCGCGCGCCTCGATCGCGCCGACGAGTTCGGGACGATCGCGCCCGGCCTTGCCGCCGATCTCGTGATGCTCGGCGCCGATCCGCTCGCCGACATCCGGAACGTCAGGCGCATCGAGCGCGTGATCGCGCGCGGCCGCGTCCACGAGCCGCAAGCGCTCCTTGACGACGCCCGCGCCTAGCGCGATCTTGCCCTCCGGGAGGAGCACGCGATGACGACCAGTCGGACGTCCTACGTGTACGTGGGCCTCGCGGGTGAGACGGCGCCGAACCGGCCGGTGAAGTCCGGGCTCTATCGCATGGCTGCCGGCGACGATCGGTGGCAGCTCGCGACACGCGGCCTTCCCGATGCGCCGACGATCCGCGCGATCGCCGCGAATCCCGAGCATCCCGAGGTTGTGTACGCCGGCACGCAGCACGGTCCGTTCCGCAGCGTGGATCACGGCGATCACTGGGAGCGCGTCGACATCGCGGACCACGGCTTGCCCGTCTGGTCGCTGCTGTTCGATCCGCGTGACGCGAAGGTGATGTACGCCGGCTACGAGAACTGCGAGATCTTCCGCAGCGAGGACGGCGGCGAGCACTGGCGGCAGCTCCCGGTGACCGTCCGCTTCCCGGAAGTGACGGTCGCGCCCGGCTCGAATCCCGCCAAGCGCGTGCTGAAGCTGGCCGCGAATCCCGCGAACTCCGACGAGCTCTACGGCGCGATCGAGGTCGGCGGCGTCATCCGCAGCCTCGACGGCGGCGAGCACTGGGAGAACATGAGCCACGGCCAGTACGTGAACGACGACACCGTGGACATGCACGGCGTGATCGTCGGCCGCTGGCGCCCCGGATCGGTGTTCGCGATCGGTCGCGCGGGCCTGTTCTGCAGCAGCGATCAGGGCGAGCACTGGTCGAGCGCCCGGCTCGAGCCGCTCAATCCGAAAGGCCAGACCTACTGCCGCGACATCCGCGAGACGCCTGGCGATCCGAAGACGATCTGGGTCGCCGCCGGCGCGAACTTCCAGAGCGACGTCGGCGTCCTCTTCCGCAGCAAGGACGGCGGTACCAGCTGGGCGCGCGTCGACATGGGCGTGAAGCCGCAGACCACGATGTTCGCGCTCGCGTTCGACGAGCGGCACCCGAAGCGCGTGTTCTGCGCGACGACGGGCGGCGAGGTCTTCGCGAGCGAGGACGGCGGCCAGAGCTGGATCGAGCGCCCGTTGCCGGAAGGGGCGACCCAGGTCTACGCGATGGCCTGCGCGTGAGCGAGAATCGCGTGCGCGCCTGCAACTTCGGGAAGAGGGTTCTCGTTCGCGCTTGCGCAGTCTCGGCCATCGTCGTGCTTCTCGCCGCACCGGCGCTCGCCAGGAGCGACGTCTCTCCAGAACTGCGCCAAGCGATCGTCGCTGCCGGCATGAGCCCGTGGACATGGCAGCCCATCTCGCTCGACGACCCGCTCCGTCGGGGGCTCAACAACGAGAAGGTGCCGCTTCGACAGTTCGTGACGGGCGACAAGCCTCTGATCGTCTACATGTACGGATACTGGTGAGGATCGTGCCGGACCGAGTTCGGTCCACTCGAGAGCCTGCGGCAGTCGTTGAACGAACGCGTGACCATCCTTGCCGTCCTGAGTTGGCATGGTGCCTGGGGCGGGCTGGGAAGCTGGCGTGAACAGGATCACTTCTCGAAGCAGGGAATCGGATTCCCGTTTCTCCATGACGGTCCGATCAGTCCGATCGCTCGTGGAACGCCGACGACGATCATCTTCGACAAGTCCGGCAAGGCGGTCGCATGGAGAATCGGTTCGTGCGATTGGGCCGCTCGTGAAGTCCGGACACTCCTCGAGGCCCTCCTCGAGTAAGGCGGACGAGGAGCGCCGGAGCCGTCTGGCACCGGCGCTCCTGATGTGCGTCGTTGTGTTGCTCCTTGGCTGTCCAGACCCTCTCCATTCCGCGGAGTCGTACGAGCACGTGTTGGGGACGTGGAAGACCGCGGAAGACATCAACGCGTGCAATACCGTGCGCTTGCGATACCGGGACCGGCGGATCGTGACGTTCCGGGAGGTGGAGTCGTACCAGAAACAGCGGGGAGTGCGAGCCGTGAAGCTGGCGGCGGCGAAGGTCTACCGCATCGGCGTGCTGGAGGCGGTGGACGCCGAGTCGAACGTCGCGAACCTGAGCGCGTTCCGGCAGGGCCTCGCCGAGCTCGGGTACGTCGAAGGACAGAACGTCGTGATCGAATACCGTTCGGCCGATGGTCGGCCCGAGCGGTTCCGCGACCTCGCGCGCGAGCTCGTACGTCTCGAGGTCGACGTGATCGTCACGCGAGGATCGCCCGCCGCGCTCTCGGCCAAGCACGTGACCCGGACCATTCCCATCGTGATGGCGTCGAGTGGCGATCCCGCAGCCGAGGGCATCGTGAGGCGCCTGTCGCGGCCCGAAGCGAATGTCACGGGGTTCCACACCCTGGCTCCGCCGCGCCTCGGCGCGGAGCGTCTGCGGCTGCTCAAGGAGGTCGTCCCCCGGGCATCGCGCGTCGGCATTCTCTGGAACGTGGCGGACATCCAGCCGCCGCTCATCGTGCGAGAAACGGAAAGGATCGCCGGGTCCGTCGGCGTGCAGCTCAAGAGCGTCGAGCTGCAGAGCCGCCGGGCATTCGACGAGGCGTTCGAGGCGGCGCTCACCGCGCAGGTCGACGCGATCATCGCGGTGGAGGACCATCTGACGTTCACGGGCCGTGCGCGGATCGTGGAGTTCGCGGCGATGAGCAGGATGCCGGCGATCTACGGGCTCAGAGAGTTCGTGGAGGCCGGAGGCCTCATGTCGTACGGTACCGACCGTCGCGACCTGTTCCGTCGCTCCGCGGCCTATGTCCACAGGATCCTGACCGGCTCGAAACCCGCGGACCTTCCGGTGGAGCCGCCGACGCGGTTCGAGCTGGCGATCAACCTGAAGACCGCGAAGACGCTCGGCCTCACGATTCCGCCGTCCCTGCTGCAGCGAGCCGACTACGTCGTGGAGTGACCGCGACGCTTGACCTCACGGCCGGCGCAGGCGTAGCTTCGCGCCATTGGAGGGCCCCATGAGCCATAGCCACCGCAGCCCCGCAGAGATCCGCGCCGGCCTCAACCATCCGGTCATCGACGGTGACGGGCACTGGGTCGAGTTCGATCCCGTCTTCTCGGAGCGGATGCGGAAGGTGGGCGGCGACAGGGCCGCCGACGGGTGGCTCGCGGCTTTGAAGACGACGCAGGACGCGCTGAGCATGTCGCTGGCCGAGCGCCGGCGGCGACGGGTCGCGCAGCCGGGGTTCTGGACCCGGCAGGCGTCGAACACGCTCGATCGCGCGACGGCGATGATGCCGCGCCTGCTCTACGAGCGGCTCGACGAGTTCGGCTGTGACTTCGCCATCATCTATCCCACCGCCGGGCTGCGCATGCCGCGGATCGGCGACGACGCCACGCGACGCGCGGTCGCGCGCGCACACAACATCGTGACCGCGGAGTACTTCGCGAAGCTCAGCGATCGGATGACCCCGGCCGCGATCATCCCGATGCATACGCCGGACGAAGCCATCGAGGAGCTCGAGTTCGTCACGAAGCAGCTCGGCTCGAAGGTCGGGATGTTCGGCAGCGGCATGTCGCGCAAGGTGCCGTCGACCCCGCAATCCGATCCGGATGGGAGCCGCCTGGCCGTCTGGTACGACGTCCTCGCGCTCGACAGCGACTACGACTACGACCCGGTCTGGAAGACGTGCGAGGAGCTCGGCATCGCGCCGACGTTCCACAGCGCCGGCAGCAACCAGGGCCTCCGGAACTCGCCGTCCAATTTCGTGTACAACCACATCGGCCACTTCGCGGCCGCAGGCCACGCGACGTCCAAGGCGGTCTTCCTCGGCGGCGTCACGCGCCGCTTCCCGAAGCTGCGGTTCGCGTTCCTCGAGGGCGGCGTCGGCTGGGCCTGCCAGCTCTTCACCGACCTCATCGAGCACTGGGAGCGCCGCAACGCGAAGGCGCTGGAGAAGATGGACCCGCGGACGCTCGATCGCGCGCTCCTGATGCAGCTCGCCGAGAAGTACGGCGATCCGGACGTCGCGGCATCGCTGCGGAAGACCGACGGCTGGCCCGATCACGACCCGAGCCTCACGGGCGGCGTCGCGGACCTGGACGACTTCTCCGCGTGCAAGATCACGCGCAAGGAAGACTGGGTCGACCTGTACGCCAAGCCGTTCTACTTCGGCTGCGAGGCCGACGACAAGATGAACGGCAGCGCGTTCAGCAAGCACAACCCGTTCGGCGCGAAGCTGCACGCGCTCTACAGCTCGGACATCGGCCACTTCGACGTGATCGACATGCGCGATCCGCTGCCCGAGGCGTACGAGCTGGTCGAGGACGGCGTGATCACCGACGACAGCTTCCGCGACTTCACGTTCGCCAACTCCGTGCACCTCTGGGGCACGCAGAACCCGCGCTTCTTCGAGGGCACGCGGGTCGCGAAGGAGGCCGCCGCCGAGCTGGCGCGCGCCTGATGAGCAGCTGGGACCAGCTCCCGACCGAGCGCGACGAGCAGGTGTTCGCGGCGGCTGAGGGCCTCTTCGAGCTTCCGCGTGGGGTCCCTCCGGCGCGGTAGCCGACACCGGGCGCAGATCCGCGTCCTCGCGGTCCTGTTCGGACTCGTCGCCGGATTCGTCGTTCCGGCGACGGACGCGCAACCGCCACGGGCGCCTCTCCCGTGGATCGACGCGCACCTGCATCTGGTCGGCGGACGCGGAGCGCAGGCTGACTGGCCGGGCGCCGTCGACGCGGCGGTCCGCGACATGGACCGTTTCGGCATCGCCACCGCCCTCGTGCTCCCACCGCCGCAGGTCGACACGCAGCAGACCTACGAGGCGTCCGCGTTCGCGAGCACGCTCGCACGGCATCGCGGCTGGTTCGCGTACATCGGGGGTGGCGGCGCGTTGAACCCGATGATTCACCGGCACGCCGACCCGACGCGCGTGACCGACGACGTGAAGCGCGAGTTCGTCGCCGCGGCCGAGGCGATCATCGACGGCGGCGCCGTCGGGTTCGGCGAGATGGCGTCCCTGCACATCTCCGTCGCGCCGGCCCATCCCTACGAGTTCGTGCCGGCCGACCATCCGCTCTTCCTGGTGCTGGCGGACGTCGCCGCCCGGCGCGACGTGCCGATCGACCTGCACATGGACGCGGTCGACGGTGAGACGCCGACGCCGCCCCGCTTCACCGGCTTCGCGAACCCCGCGAAGCTTCCCGACACGATCGGCGCGCTCGCGCGACTGCTCGCGCGCCATCCGAAAGCCAGGATCGTCTGAGCGCACGGCGGCTCCGATCCGATCGGCGCCATGACCGCGGCCACCGTCGGCCGGCTCATGGACGCACACGCGAACCTCTTCGTCAGTCTCCGGGTCGTGGGGGCCCAGGCACCGATGCTCAACAAGGTGCTCGGAAGCGGCGGGCTCGACGCGGACTGGCGCGATCTGCTGACACGTCACGCCGATCGCTTCGTGATCGGAACGGATTCCTTCTTCGTGTCGCCCGTCCTGCGCGGCGGCGGCCCCGGCATGACGTTCGCCGAGCGCAACACGCCGAAGCTCCAGGCGACCGTGCACTTCCTCTCCCTGCTGCCGCCGGACGTCGCGGCCAGGATCGGTCGCGACAACGCGGTGCGTCTCTACAAGCTGCCGGCGCGGTAAGCGCCGTTCGCTCGAAGAACCCGCCAGATCCTCTCGCTCGTGAGCGGCATGTCGGCGTGGCGGACTCCGAATGACGAGAGCGCGTCCACGACGGCGCCGACGATCGCCGGCGGCGCCATGCACGCGCCGCCCTCGCCGATCCCTTTCGCGCCGAGCGGGTTGAGCGGCGACGGCGTGACCGTCCGATCGAGCACGAGATCGAGCGGCATGTCGTCCGCCCGCGGGATCGCGTAGTCCAAGAACGTCCCGGTCAGGAGCTGGCCGTCCTCGCCGTAGCGCACGTGCTCGAGGAGGGCCTGGCCGATGCCCTGCGCGAGGCCACCGACGACCTGGCCTTCGACGAGCATCGCGTTGCCGCAGTCGTCCACCGCGACGATTTTCTCGAGACGCACCTGGCCGGTGTCACGGTCCACGGTCACGACGGCGATGCCGGCGCCGAAGCTGAACGCGGGGTGATCCTGCCGGAAGAACACGGTGGCTTCGAGGCCGGGCGTTTCCTCCGGCGGGAGTCCCATCGGGCGATGAGCGAGCTCGCCGATCCGATCCCATCCGATGATCCGCTCCGGCACCCCTCGGACCCGGAAGCCGCCACGGATCGGCTCGACGTCATCGACGCTCGCCTCCAGGAGCCGCGCCGCGAGCCGGCGCCCCTTCGCGCTCACGTCGATCGCCGCGCGCGCGAGCGCGCTCCCGCCGAGGCCGGCGCTGCGGCTGCCGAACGTCCCGATGGCTTGCGGCGCGCCCAGCGTGTCGCCGTGGCGCACGATCACGTCCTCGTACGCGACGCCGAGCTGATCCGCGACGATCTGCGCGAACGTTGGTCGCGTGCCCCTGTCCGTGCGGGCTCGATCCGGTGATGGCGGTGACCCTGCCGCTGCGCTCCACGCGCACGACGCCGCTCTCCCAGCCCAGCACGTTGGTCGACTCGACGTAGGCCGAGACGCCGATGCCCATGAGCTCGCCGCGCCCGCGCGCCTCGACCTGCTCGCGACGGAGCTTCGGGTAGTCGGCGAGCTCCACCGCGCGCTCGAGCGCGCGCGCGTAGTCGCCGGAGTCGTAGGCGACGCCGAGCGCCGTGCGGTACGGAAACGCGTCGGAGGGAACGAAGTTCCGCCGGCGGATCTCGATCGGATCGATGCCCGTGACGCGTGCCGCCTCGTCGAGCACGCGTTCGATCACGTAGACGCCGACGGGACGTCCGGACCCGCGGTAGGGACCGGTGGGCGCCGTGTTCGTGTACACGCCGACGTTCAGGAGCTCCACGTTCGCGAGCCGGTACGGGCCCAGCACGTGGATCGAGTAGGACAGGGGCGGGACGATCGAGAGCGAGATCAGGTGCGCGCCCAGATCGAAGATCGTCTTGACCCTGAGCCCGACGAGCTCCCCGTCGGCGGTGAACGCGGCCTCGGCATCCGAGACGGCGGCGCGGGCCTGCAGCGTCGTGAGCAAGTCCTCGGTGCGCGTGGACATCCACCGGACCGGCCGGCGCAGGTCGCGTGACAGCGCCGCCGCGACCACTTCCTCCCGGTAGACCGGACCCTTCACGCCGAAGCCGCCGCCCACATCCGGCGCGATCACGCGCAGCTTCTGCTCGGGGAAGTCGAGCATCGACGCGAGGTCGGCGCGGCTCAGGAACGGGTTCTGCGTGGTCGACCAGATCGTCAGGTCGCCCGTTCCGGCATCGTAGTGGGCCACCACGCCGCGCGGCTCCATCGGTGCGCCGGCGATGCGGTTGTGCTCGACGCGCGCACGCACGACGTGCGCGGCGCGCGCGAACGCGGCGGCCACGTCGCCGCCCTTCATCGGCACGCTGAACGCCTGATTCGTGCCGAGCTCCGGGTGGACCAGCGGCGCACCGGACTCGAGCGCGCGCTCCGGGTCCGACACCGCCGGGATCGGCTCGTACTCGATCTCGATCAGGTCGACCGCCTCGCGCGCGAGCGACGGGCTCTCGGCGACGACCGCCGCGACGGGCACGCCGGTCGCATCGACGACGTCGCCCGCGAGGCACCGGTACGGTGAGGCCTTGAGCCCGGGCACGACCGCCATGAACGACGTCGGGCGGAGCGGTGGGAGATCCGCGGCCGTGACGACCTTGATCACGCCGGGCATCGCGCGCGCGGCGTCCGCGCGAATCGCGAGCACGCGCGCATGCGCGTGCGGGCTCCGGAGAAAGGCGAGGGCCGCGAGACCGGGGAGCGTCAGGTCGTCGACGTACTGTCCGCGTCCGGTGACGAGCCTCGGATCCTCGATCCGCTTGAGCGGCTGGCCGACGTACGGGGGCGGTCGGTGGCGGGGCTCATGGCCGCATCATCGTAAGCCCGCGCGCTTGACCTCGCGGAACGGGCGGCGTAGCTTCCCGCCCATGATTCCAGACGAGATCGACGTTCCCCACGCCGTCGTTCGTGTGCTCGAGGAAGCCGGGATCGAGTTCCTCTTCGGCATGCCCGGTGGTGATACCGGACGCATCTTCGACGCGCTCTACGACTCCACCAGGATCAAGACCATCCTCGTGCGCCACGAGCAGGTCGGCTCGATCATGGCCGAGATGTACGGGCGGCTCACCGGCAAGCCCGGCGTCGTCATGGGGCAGGGGATCTTCCTCGCGTGCAACGCGCTCTTCGGCACGCTCGAGGCGGTGAAAGGCGCCTCGCCGATGCTCCTGCTCGGCGACTTCACCGACATGGCGCCGTTCCAGCACCATGCGCCGTACCAGGCGGGCACCGGCGAGCACGGCAATCACGATCTGAGAAATCTGCTCGCGAGCGCGACCAAGTACACCGCGGCCGTGTACGAGCCGAAGCAGGCGATGCAGACGATCCAGCTCGCGATCAAGCACGCGACGACCGGCACGCCGGGGCCCGTCGCCGTCGTGTTCGGCAGCCGGGCGTTCCAGGGCACGGTGAAGACCAAGGGGCGGCCGCGCGTCCACGCGACCGATCGCGTGCTCGCGCCCGGCGTGCTCCGTCCCGCGGCCGCCGACGTCGCTGCCGTCGCCGAGAAGCTCCTCGCATCGTCGAGCCCCGTGATCATCGCGGGCAACGGCGTGCACGCCTCGCGCGCGTGGGCCGAGCTGACCGCGCTCGCGGATCTGCTCGCGATCCCGGTGGCGACGACGGCGACCGGGAAGAGCGCGATCGCCGACGTGCACCCGCTCGCGCTCGGCGTCTTCGGCAACTGGGGCCAGGCCGTCGCGAACGAAGTCGTGTCGACGGCGGACACCGTGCTCGCCGTCGGCTCGCGCATGGCGCCGACCGACACGTGCTTCGAGAATCCCGAGCTGCTCGACGCCGATCGCCAGACGTTCCTCCAGATCGACGTGGACGCGCTGAACGTCGGCCGGCATTTTCCGGCGACGGCGTCGATCGTCGCCGACGCGCGCGAGGCACTGGCCGCGCTCGTCACCGAGCTCGCGCCGAGGGTGGCGCGACGCGAGGCGATGGCCCGGCGCCGCGCGCACATCGCCGAGCTCAAGACGCTGCATCGCTACTTCGCCCAGGACGAGCAGCGCTCCGAGGACGTCCCGCTGCGGCCGGAGCGCGTGATCACGGAGCTCTCGCGCCGCCTCGACGAGCGCGCGGTCGTCACGATGGACGCCGGGGCGAATCGCCTCTACATGACGCACTACTTCCAGTGCCGCGGCGCCGGCACGGTCTATCAGCCGTCGTCGATCGGCGGCATGGGGTACGCGCTGCCCGCGGCGATGGCCGCGAAGCTCGCCGCGCCCGGCCGCGATTGCGTGGCGGTGTGCGGCGACGGCGGCTTCGCGATGACGATGAACGCGCTGTTCACCGCCGCGCAGTACAGGATTCCGGCGGTCACCGTCCTCCTGAACAACAGCGTGCTCGGCTGGGTGAAGGACGGCCAGCGCCGGCGCGGCAACCGGTTCATCGCCTCGGAGCTCGGGCGGCAGGACTACGCGGCCATCGCGCGCGCGATGGGCTGCCAGGGGATCCGGATCGAGACGGTGCAGCAGCTCACCAAGGAGCTCGATCGCGTCCGTGGCGCCACGGAGCCCGTGGTCCTCGACGTCGTGACCACCGAGGACGCGCCGTTCTGGCAGGTGCAATCGCCGTTCGCGAAGGAGGGCGCCGGTGGCGAATGACGGCTACAAGCTCCTGACCTACCAGGCCGGCCGCGATTCGCGCGCCGGCGTGCTCGTCGCCGATCAGGTCTTCGACGCGGCGAAGCTCACCGGCAACGCCGCGCACGCGAGCGTGCTCGGCGCGCTGAACGACTGGCCGAGGGCCGGCCGCGCGCTCGCGCAAGCGGCGAAGCGCATCGCCGGCGGCAAGAGCCGGGTGAAGGGGACACCGCGCGCGCGCGTGAAGCTGCTCGCGCCGATCCTCTATCCCGGCGCCATCTTCTGCGCCGGCGCGAACTACCGCGACCACGCCGAGGAGATGGCGCGTGTGCAGGGGACGCCGCTCGAGAAGGATCAGCGCGAGCTCGGGCTCTCCCCCTGGCACTTCATCAAGACCGCGCGCGCCTCGGTCGTGGGCCCGGAGACGACGGTGAAGCTGCCGGCGTACTCGCAGATGATCGACTGGGAGGTCGAGCTCGCGGCGGTCATCGGCCGGCCCGCGAAGAACGTCACCGCCGAGCGCGCGCTCGACTTCGTGGCCGGCTACACGATCGCGAACGATCTTTCCGCGCGCGACAACGGCCGCCGTCCGCACTTGCCGGACTCCTCGCCGTTCAAGTTCGACTGGCTCGGTCAGAAGTGTTTCGACGGCTCGTGCCCGCTGGGTCCGTGGATCACGCCCGCGAGCGAGATCCGCGACCCGCAGACGCTCGGGATGAAGCTCTGGGTGAACGACGAGCTGATGCAGGACTCGAACACGAGCCGGATGATCTTCTCGACGGCCGAGCAGATCGCGCAGCTCTCGACCCGGGTGACGCTCCGGCCCGGGGATCTCGTGTTGACCGGCACGCCCGCGGGCGTCGGCATGGCGCGCCGTCGCTTCCTGAAGCCCGGCGAGACCGTGCGGCTCTGGATCGAAAAGATCGGAGAGCTGCGAAACACGCTCGCTTGAGCTCGCGCGTCTGGCTCGACATGGACCAGGCCGCGCTCGACGCCGCCTACGACCAGCGCGCCTACGCGCCGAATCAGCCGCAGATCACCGGACGCTACGCGACCAACAGCGAGGCCGTCCGTGCGCGTCTCGGCGCGCCGCGGCGCCACGCCTATGGCCCGACGGCGATCGAGGCGCTCGACCTCTATCCGACGAAGCGCGACGGTGCGCCGGTCCTCGTCTTGATCCACGGGGGCGCATGGCGCGGAGGGGCCGCGAAGAACTACGCCTTCGCGGCCGAGCTGTTCGTGCACGCCGGCGCCCATTTCGTCGTTCCCGACTTCGCCGCGGTGCAGGACGTGGGTGGGAGCCTGATGCCGATGACCGAGCAGGTGCGCCGCGCGGTCGCGTGGGTGTACCGCAACGCCGCGAGCTTCGGCGGCGATCCGAACCGCCTCTTCGTCGGCGGCCATTCCTCGGGCGGCCACCTTGCCGGCGTGGTCCTCACGACCGACTGGGCGAAAGATTTCGACCTTCCGCCCGACATCGTGAAAGGCGGGCTCTGCTCCAGCGGCATGTTCGACCTGAAGCCGGTCCGTCTCTCGGCGCGCAGCCGCTACGTCGCGTTCACGGACGAGATGGAGCAGGCGTTGAGTCCGCTGCGCCATCTCGACACGCTGAACGCGCCGGTGATCGTCGCGTACGGCACATTCGAAACGCCGGAGTTCCAGCGTCAGTCACGCGACTTCGCGGCGGCCGTCGAGGCGGCGGGCAAGCCGGTGCAGCTCGTGGTCGGCGAGGGCTACAACCACTTCGAGATGATCGAGACGCTCGCGAACCCCTATGGCCTGCTGGGCCGCGCGGTGCTCGCGCAGATGGGCCTGATCTCGTAGTGGGCGTATCATGATTTGCACTCTTGAATCGGACGTGGAGGTGCTGGATCGTTGCGGCCCATGGGAGAGGTTCGAGTAAAGGCGAGGCTGACGAACGCAGGGGACGAGAGCCTCGTACGTCGCGGCATGCTGAGGCCCGAAGAGGTCAGGACCTGCGAGGCAGATGCTCTCGTCGACACGGGCTCGGCACGGACCGTTTTGCCCGCCGACGTCGCCTCCCGCCTCGGGCTCGGCATCACGGGCCACGGCCTGGCTGAGTACGCCGATGGCCGGAAGGAAGTCGTCCCTCTCGCGGAGCCGCTGTTCGGCGAGCTCGCTGGACGAAAGACCGTGGACGATGCATTCGTACTGGGTGACGAGGTCCTGATCGGCCAAGCGGTCCTGGAGAAGCTGGACCTCTTCGTCGATTGCCACGGTCAGCGGCTCGTCCCCAATCCGGCCCACCCGGACCAGGCCGTCTCGAGGGTGTGACGAGCGCTCGGGCTCGCTAGCCCAGCGGACCCTGGAACACCTGGTCCACGTACGTGTCGGACAGCGGCTCGAGCGTGTCCGGCCACACGGCCTCCACGCGACGGCGCTCGGCGCCGGTGCGCACGCGGCCGTCCCAGCCCACCTGCTCCATGTAGTAGTAGAGCTGGATGCAATGCCCGTCGGGATCGAGCGCGAACGCCGAGTAGTCGATGCCCGGAGCGAGCTCCGGCGGGATCGAATCGACGAACTTCACCCCGTGTGACTTCAGGAACGCGACGGCGTCCTTGAGCTGCGCGTAGCTGCCGACCTCGACGCCGAACGACATGCACGTCGTGTGCTCCGACAGCCCGAGCGTGCGGCGCAGCTCCTTCGGGAAGAGCCCGACGCTGTGATGCTCGGTGCCGCACCGGAGGAACACGGAGCGCGCGCCGCGACACACGGTCTGCTCGCTCGTCACGAACCCGAGGTGCTGCGTGTAGAACGCCTCGGCGCGGTCGACGTCGTCGACGAACAGAGACACCGGGCCGATCTTCGTGATCTTGAACGGCCGCGGGAGGAGCACACCCTCCACGTCGTACGTCGCGGGCAGCGCGTGACGCGTGCGATGGCCCGAGAGCAGGTCGACGCCCTTGTCGATCGCCTGCGCGACCTCGGCGCTCTCCGCGATCTGCGGGAGCGCCGGCTTGTCGCGGAAGCCGCGGTCGTACATCACCTGCGGCTTGCTGGCCTGGTTCCACCCGATCTGCTCGATGCCGTAGTAGAGCTCGGTCGTGTGGCCGTCGGGATCGTAGACGTAGACGTGCCAGTTGCTGCCCGGCATGTCGCGGCCGACGCGCTGGATCGGGATCTTCTGCTGCTCGAAGTACGTGTGCGCGTCGGTGATCTCCTTGAGGCTCCCGCACTGCCAGGTGATCTGGTTGATGGTGACCTCCGGGGCGAACTTGCGGTCCGCGCGGTGGTCCATCACCTTCTGGTTGAAGAGCACGAACGCGTGGTGATCGGTGCCGTAGCGCATGAAGTAGCCCTTCGGATCGCCGAGGTCGGCGTCCCTGGGGAACCACGGCGCTTTCGAGAAGTCGAGCGTGTCGGAGAGGTTGAAGCCGAGGAGGCTCGTGTAGAACTCGACACCCTCGGCGAACCGGCTCGCGTTGAACCCGAAGTGGCCGAGCCGGCGAATCTTGAACGGCCGCGGCAGGATGACGCCTCCGACGTTGTAGGCCATGGCTTGTCCTTTCACATGGGGCCCCGCAACCGGCGGACCCCAAACCACTAGGCGCGCGTGAGGAACATCAGGCCCGGAAGCTCCTTGGGTGTCGCCCGATACCGGCAGCGGAGCTCGGTCCGCTCCAGCACCTCGACGTAGGTCCCCATGATCATCCGGTAGTAGAGGGGGTGACGGCCGGCCGGGCCGCCGTTGTACTCCGTCAGCGCGTCCTTGATGCTCGGCTTCCGGACGCGGATGTCGCGCAGGTAGGCCATCGCGAACTTCGTACTGGTGATGGGGTCGGCAAGGTCGCCGAGCTCCCGGACACCCTTGGTGATTGCCGGCCGCTTGAACTGCCCCAGCTGGGGCTCGAAGATCGCGGCCGTCGAGGGCAGGACCTGGAAGATGCCGATCTCGCCTGCGGCGCCCACGGCGTCGTGCCGGAACTGGGACTCGACCTCGGCCTGGGCGATGGCCAGGCAGTGGTCGATGCCGGTCCGCTGGGCCTCGTTGACCAGGACCTCCGGGAACCGCTGGAAGGCCTTGATGGGGGCCTGGGGGTTCTTCTCGGCCACATAGGCCATGATCGACTGATTGAGCCGGCTGGCATCCGCCTCACCGGCCACGGCCACGACATGCCGGGTCAGCACCAGTCCGCCGCCGACGACCGCGACCCCGAGCGCCAGAACCGCCAGGGCCTTGCTGTGCTGGCTCATACGTCCGCCTCCTGTTTTATCCCTGCTCATGGCTACTCGAACCCAACCGAGGAAGGAAGGAATGAAGTGGGGGAGAGTATACACCACGAAATCGGCCCCTATTCAACCTGACCGGGCTTCCACCCAAAACGACCACTACAGAGGGTAGAAGTTCTCCCCGGAGCAGGCTCCTGTAGCTCTTACTTTTCAGGGGGTTGGGGGTCGGGCGGCGGCACCATTGCGCCCCCTCCTGGACACGGCCAAGACCCTTGACAGGGGCTGGTCGGGAGGGGGGTATCGACATGAACCGGGACGAACTCAAGAGAGGTGAGGGGGACCGCTAGCTGATATGGAAGGACCAGCTGTCAAGCGGGTTGTAACGGCGTCCGCGATCTCTCGGTCGATGTTGACGTCCACGTAGAGCGCGCGCACACGTGGAGGAATTCCCGAGGACGCCGGCGCGCGGCTGACGATGGAGCGGCTTCGACGACGAATCAGGCTGATATGCGCGGGTTGCTCCGAAGAGCAGAGCCGCATGACACCGCTTCGTCGGGAGCTGCCTCCGTCTAG
>Ga0194128_10005112_pt1 | contig 18684 bp, 17 predicted proteins | sample TA2KigCa65mmetaG_FD_148650 | JGI IMG/M metagenome (GOLD analysis project Ga0194128, IMG submission 148650) | Freshwater microbial communities from Lake Tanganyika, Tanzania - TA2015037 Kigoma Deep Cast 65m | ecosystem: Environmental > Aquatic > Freshwater > Lake | place: Tanzania: Lake... | reverse complement strand
TATGGACAAGGCCGCTTTCCTCGACTTCGTCGTCGAGGTCGTCCGCCGCATCGACAAGGAGCCCGGCTTCAAGGTCGTGCCCCGGCGCTGGGTCGTCGAGCGCACCTTCGGCTGGCTCACACGATGGCGCCGTCTCGTGCGCGACTACGAGCAACGCATCGATGTCTCCGAGGCCATGATCCATGTCGCCCTCGGAAGCCTCTTGCTCCGAAGAATCAGCCATTGAGCCAATTCTCAAACGGACTCTGAGTCCCCTTTATGAGTTCATGACCTAGAGCACCTTGCCCGGGTTCATGATGCCCTTGGGGTCGAAGGCCTGCTTGATCGCGGCCATCAGGGCGCGCTTGGTCGGATCGCCGTGGCGCGCCAGCGCGGCGCGCTTCTCCAGGCCGATGCCGTGCTCGGCCGAGAACGACCCGCCGAGCGGCACGAGATCCTCGTAGACGATCGCGGCGATGGCCTGGGCGTGCTCGGGCACCGGCCGGCCGGCGGTGACCGAGAGGTGCAGGTTGCCATCGCCCAGGTGCCCAATCATGAACACCTTGAACGAGGGGTCGAGCGCATGCGCGCGCTCGCGCACGCGCGTGGTATAGGCGTCGAGCGCGCCGTGGGGCACCGAGACGTCGAACCACAGCCCGTGGTGGTAGGCGCGTTCGGGCGCGCCGGACTCCTCGCGCAGGCGCCAGACGCGCGCGCGCTCGTCCTCGTTCTTGGCGATCACCGCGTCCAGAGCCTGGCCCGCCTCGATCGCCGCGCCGAGCCCGGTTTCGAGCGCGGCGAGGCCGGAACCCGCCGCGTCGTCGGCCAGCTCGACGAGCAGCAGCAGCGTCGCGTCGGGTGCGAAGGCGACGAGCGATTCCAGCCCCAGCACCTTGGCCGAGACGTCGACATAGGTGCGCCACATCGCCTCGCACGCGGTCAACCGCGCCGCGTCGTCGTTGCGGAAGCGGCGGAACAGGCGCACCGCGTCGGCCGCGCTGGCGCACGCCACCAGCGCGGTGGCGTGGCGCGCGACGCGGGGTACCAGGGCGAAGACGACGCGCGTCACCACGCCCAGCGTGCCCTCGGCGCCGATGAACAGGTCGCGCACGTCGTAGCCCTCGTTGGCCTTGGTCACCAGCTTGAGGTCGTCGAGCACACGGCCGTCGGCCAGCACCGCCTCGAGGCCGAGCACCCGGTGGCGCGTGACGCCCAGGCGGAACGCCTCGAGCCCGCCGGCGTTGGTCGAGACCAGGCCGCCCACGGTGGCGCTGCCGCGCGCGCTGAGATCGATGCCGGGCGAGAGGCCGTGGACCGCCGCGGCCTCCTGCAGGCGCTGCAACGTCACCCCCGCCCTGACGATCGCCGTGCCGGCGTCGCCGTCGATCGCCTCGACGCGGTCGAGCCGATGGGTCGACAGCACGATCTGGCCCGGCGTCGACACCGCCCCGCCCGCCAGGCCGGTGCGCCCGCCGTGGGGCACGATGGCGATGCCGCGATCGTGGCACCAGGCCAGCACGCGCGCGACCTCGGCGGTCGAGGCCGGTGCCACGACGACGCCCGCGCCCAGGTTGTGCGGGTCGACGCCGGGGTTGAGCTCGGCGACGCGCTCGCCGGCGCGCAAGCCGCCGGCACCCACGATGGCGCCGAGCGCCTCCAGATCGACGGTGCTCTCGGTCATGACGGATCGCCTCGGGGTTGCGGACCACGGCGTGGGCCCGGCAGGACTCGAACCTGCAACAACACGGTTATGAGCCGCGGGTTCTAACCAATTGAACTACGGGCCCGACGCCTGCGCACCGTAGCGGGCCGCGCCTCCCCGTCAAGCGCGGCGGTCGTGGCGGGCGACGTGGCCCTCCTTCATGACGAAGGCGACCTCGCGCAGCGCGCCGATGTCGACCAGAGGATCGCGCGGCACGGCGATCACGTCGGCGATCCGCCCTTGCTCCAGCGCGCCCAGGTCGGCCTCGCGCCCCAGCAGCGCCGCGCCGTTGACCGTGGCGCAGCGGATCGCGTGCGCCGGCGCGAAGCCGCAGCGCTCCACCATCAGCACCACCTCCTGCATGTTGTCGCCGCAGTGGTTGCCGGGCGTGCCGGCGTCGGTGCCCATGGCGATGGTCACGCCGAGTTCGCGCGCGCGCACCAGCGAGGCCGTCTTGAGCGCGATGCGCTGCTCGTAGTGTTCGCGCACGTGGGGCCGCGCGCGGGCCGCGCACGCCGGATCCGCCAGGAACGCGGACGCCGTGCAGTAGGTCGGCACCAGGAACGTGCCGTGCTCGACGCTGCGGCAGCCGGCGAGCACGGCGTTGCGCACGGTGGCGCCGGCGTGGGCGTGGGCGGCGACGTGGGTGAAGTTGTCGCGCGCAATCTCGACCGCGGCGGCCAACTCGTCGGGCCGGTACTGGATCGCGGCCGCGCGCTCGTACTTGGTCGAGTTGACCGCGCCCGACGCCATCACCTTGGCCAGGTTGGCGCCGCGCGCGAACTGGCGGCGCGCGGCGGCGCGCACGGCCTCGGGCCCATCCGCCTGCTCGTACATGCCGGGGTAGTAGGGCGCGGACGAGGACGTCATCGACAGGATGCGCCCGGCGCACATGAGCCTGGGGCCCGGGATCAAGCCGGCTTCGATCGCCTCGCCCACGGCGATCTCGTGGTAATCCCAGCCGCCCACGTCGAGCGCGGTGGTGATGCCGCACATCAGCATGCGCCGCGCCGCCTCGGCGGCCCAGATCGCGATGGTGCCGGGCAGCGCGTCGCGCCACACGTTGTCGCCGGCGGCGACGCGCGTGTTGATGCAGATGTGCACGTGGCAGTCGATGAAGCCGGGCAGCAGCCACAGCCCGTCGAGGTCGATGGCTTCGGCGCCCTTGGGCCCCCTCCCCGCGCCCGCCGCGCCGGAGACTACGCCAGCGCGCGCGAGCGGCGAAGCGTGGGGCGCGCTGGAACATGCTCCGTTCAGGTCGCCCCCCCTCCCTGTCCCTCCCCCACACGGGGGGGGGACGCAGGTTGGCGCCGCTTTCACTCCCTCCCCCTCGATGGGGGAGGGGCGGGGTGGGGGTGAGGCCGCGAGCCGACGCGAGCGGAAGCGGCCCTACGTATCCAGGAAGCTGCGGAGCTTGCGGCTGCGGCTGGGGTGCTTGAGCTTGCGCAGCGCCTTGGCCTCGATCTGGCGGATGCGTTCGCGCGTCACCGAGAACTGCTGGCCGACTTCCTCCAGCGTGTGGTCGGTGTTCATGCCGATGCCGAAGCGCATGCGCAGCACCCGCTCCTCGCGGGGCGTCAACGTCGAGAGCACGCGGCTGGTCGCCTCGCGCAGGTTCGACTGGATCGCCGCGTCGATGGGCAGCACCGCGTTCTTGTCCTCGATGAAGTCGCCGAGGTGGCTGTCCTCGTCGTCGCCAATCGGCGTCTCAAGGCTGATCGGCTCCTTGGAGATCTTCTGCACCTTGCGCACCTTCTCGAGCGGCATGCCGAGCTTCTCGGCCAGCTCCTCGGACGTCGGCTCGCGGCCGATCTCGTGCAGCATCTGGCGCGAGGTGCGCACCAGCTTGTTGATCGTCTCGATCATGTGCACGGGGATGCGGATGGTGCGCGCTTGGTCGGCGATCGAGCGCGTGATCGCCTGCCGGATCCACCACGTGGCGTAGGTCGAGAACTTGTAGCCGCGGCGGTACTCGAACTTGTCCACCGCCTTCATCAGGCCGATGTTGCCTTCCTGGATCAGGTCGAGGAACTGCAGGCCGCGGTTCGTGTACTTCTTGGCGATAGAGATGACGAGACGCAGGTTGGCCTCGACCATCTCCTTCTTGGCCTGGCTCGCCTCGCGCTCGCCTCGCTGCACGCTCGAGACGATGCGCTTGAACTCGCCGATCTCGAGACCCGTCTGCAGGGCGATCTCGGCGATCTTATCGCGCAGCGTCTGGACCGGCTTGCCTTCCTTGGCGGCGAAGTGCTTCCAGCGCGGATCAACCAGGCGCCCGACGCGCAGGAGCCAGCGCGGCTCCAGCTCGCGCCCGGTGTGCTGCTTGAGGAACTGGTCGCGCGGCACCTTTTTGCGCTCGGCCAAGCGCAGGATCTGGCCCTCGACCGAGAGCAGCTTGCGGCTAATGCCGTAGAGCTCGTCGACCAGCGCCTCGAGCCGGCCGTTGTTCAGCCGTACCGACTTGACCAGGTCGGTGATCTCGACGGTCAGCTTGGCGTGGCGCTTGTCGGTGGCGGCGGTCAGCTTCTTGCCCGAAAGCGCGGCGGCCAGCCGGTTCTCCTGCATCTTGCGCAGCCGGCCGTAGGCCTTGGCCAGCGCGTCGAACATCTCGAGCACCGAGGGCAGCAGCGCCTGCTCCATGGCCGAGAGCGACATGTTGGATCCCTCGCCGCCCCCGGCGCCGTCGCCACCCTCGCCCTGGGCCTGCTCGTCCTCGGCCGTCTCGTCCTCCTCCTCAGCCGCCTCGGCCGGGGCCTGGCCGTTGGCGCCGCCTTCCGGCGAGCCGCCGTAGGTCGCCTCCAGGTCGATGATGTCGCGCAGCAGCATGGTGCCGCCCAAGAGCGACTCGCGCCACGTGACCAGCGACTTGAGCGTCAGCGGGCTTTCGCAGATGGCGGCGATCATGCGCTCGCGCCCGGCCTCGATGCGCTTGGCGATGGCGATCTCGCCCTCGCGCGACAAGAGCTCGACCCGGCCCATCTCGCGCAGGTACATGCGCACCGGATCGTCGGTAGAGCCGACGTCCTCCTCGGCCGCGGGCTTCTGGGTCTCCTCGCCTTCGTCGGCGCGCTGGGCGTCGTTGGCGACCTCGTCTCCTTCCTCGGCCTCGACGACGTTGATGCCCATCTCGGCGATCTGGGACATGGTGTCCTCGATCTGCTCCGACGTCATCTGGTCCTGGGGCAGCGCCGCGTTGAGCTCGTCGTAAGTGATGTAGCCGCGCTCCTTGCCGCGCGTGAGCAGGCGTTTGACCGCGGCGTTGACCGTATCGAGCAGCGGCCGGTCGCTGCTCTCCTCGGTCGCGTCCTCGTGCTCCGCCGCGGGGCTCAGGTTGCTCGCCATGTCCTGCCGCTCCTCAAGTATCGTGTCCCGGGCCTAGCGCTCGCCGTCGTTCGCCGTCCGCTCGTCGTCGTCGGGCCGCGCCAGGTCGGCCGCGTGCCCGACCTGGGCGATGGCCCGCACCTTGTCCCACGCGCCGGGGTCGGCGGCATCGCCGCACTGGGCCACCGCCTCCTCCAGATCGCGGCGCCAGGCCTGACGCTGGCCGAGCGCGTAGGCATCGCGCCAAACCTTCTCCGCGTCGTCCAACGCAAGTTCGCGCCACCGGACGAGCGATCGTGCCCACCCCCGTGTCGCAAAGGCCCCGTCGAGAATGTCCGCGCAGCCGTGCTTCTCCAAGTGGCTCCTCAACTGGGTCTCGTCAAGGCTAGGCGAAGCGGCCGCGATTTCTAGGATTTTCCGGGCGAGTTCGTCAAGCCGGGCATCCTGCGGGTGCAGGTGCGCGAAGTCCTCCTCGATGCGCTCCAGGAGCTCGGGCCGCTCCAGCACCGCCCGGATCAGCTCGCGCTCGCGCCGGTCCGGCTGGCCGTCGCGTCCGCGTCCCAAGCCCGGTGGCGTCGGTTCGGAACGGGGCCCCTTCCCCCGGCCAAGCCCAGGCCCGGCGGGTTTGTTTCGACGCGGATTGAAATATCGCCACGCCCGGTCGCGGAAGTGCCGCTCCACGTGGCGGCGTAGGCCCTCGTGGCCGATGCGCGCGGCGACCGCCGCCAGGTCGGCGTCGAGCCGGGCGCGGTCCTGCGGCCCGAACGAAGCCGGGTCAGGGTCCGCCGTGCCCTTGAGTTCCACTAGGTGCATGTCCCACACCACGTCGTGCCAGGGCCGCGCCGCGTCGATGCGCGCGCGCATGGCGGCGGCGCCCCGGTCGCGCACCACCTCGTCCGGATCCTTGCCCTCGGCGCCGAGGACGAAGCTGAGCCGGCGTTCGGGCGCCAGCAGCGGCAGGGCGCGCTGGTAGACGCGCACCGCGGCGCCGAAGCCGGCCGCGTCGGCGTCCAGGCAAATGGCGACCTCGGGCGCCACCTTCCACAACAGCTCCAACTGACGCTCCGACAGCGCCGTGCCGAGCGGCGCCACCGCGTTCTCGATGCCCGCCTGGTGCAAGGCGATGACGTCCATGTAGCCCTCGACCACGACCGTGCGCTCGGCCGCGCGCGCGGCGATGCGCGCCTGGGCCAGGCCGTAGAGCAAACTGCCCTTCTGGAACAGCGGCGTTTCGGGCGAGTTCAGGTACTTCGGCTTGCCGGTGCCCAGGATGCGGCCGCCGAAGCCGACCACGCGCCCGCGCGAGTCGGTGATCGGGAACACCACCCGACCGCGCATCCGGTCGTACGTGGCGCTTTCGTCCGGGCGCACCACCAGGCCCGCCTCGATCAGCGCGGGCTCGGGCACGCCCTCGGCGATCAGCGCGGCCTTGAGCGCGCCGCGCGAATCGGGCGCGAAGCCCAGGCGGAAGCGTTCCATCGTCTCGGGACCGACGCCGCGCTTGGCCAGGTACTCGCGCGCGTCGCGCCCGGACCCGCCCCCGAGCTGGCGCTGGAACCAGCGGGCCGCCTGCTCGACCACCTCGTAGAGCGAGGCCTGACGCCGCGCGCGCTCGGCGTCCTCGGGGCGCATCGCGGGCATGGGCAGCCCGGCCTCGTCGGCCAGCCGCGCCACCGCCTCGGGGAACGACAGGTTCTCGACGCGCATGACGAAGCCGATGACGTCGCCGTGCGCGCCGCAGCCGAAGCAGTGGAAGAAGCCCTTGTCCTCGACGACGGTGAAGGAGGGCGATTTCTCGCCGTGAAACGGGCACAGACCCACCAGTTCCCGGCCGCGCCGTGTCAGGCGCACGCGCCGCCCGATCGTCTCGCCCAGGCCGACGCGCGCCCGGATGGCGTCGAGGAAATCGACCGGGAATGTCATGACCACTTGTAGCACACCGCGCGGTGCGCTGCGTAGCGCCCGCCCGTAACCCTATAAGCCGCTGAAACCATGGCGATATCGGATCAGAAGGGGGCTTGACCCCGAGGCGACCATGGCGTAAGCACGCGCCGACGCCCCGCCACGCCCGGGCGCCGCGCCTCCGATAGGTGAGTGAGCTTGCCCTTGCCAGGCCCCCACGCCGCGCGCGCCGAGACAGCGACAGCGGCCCTCGTGCTCGCGGACGGTACGGTCTATTGGGGTGACGGATTCGGGGCCAAGGGCCGCCGTGTCGGCGAACTCTGCTTCAACACCGCAATGACCGGTTACCAGGAGATCCTGACCGATCCCTCGTACGCCGGACAGATCATCACCTTCACCTTCCCCCACATCGGCAACGTCGGGACCAACGCCGAGGACATCGAGACCATCAACCCGGCGGCGCGTGGCCTGGTGGTGCGCGAACGGGTGACGGCGCCGTCGAACTTCCGCAGCGCCGACCGCCTGGAGGTCTGGCTCGAGCGCCATGGCCTGGTCGGCCTGGCCGGCATCGACACGCGCGCCCTGGTGCGGCGCCTGCGCCATGGCGGCTTCCAGAACGCCGTGCTGGCCCACGGCGCGCCGGGTTCGTTCAATGTGGCGGCCATGGCGGCCGAGGCGCGCGCCTGGCCGGGGCTGGAAGGCATGGACCTGGCAAGGGAGGTCACCTGCCGCCAGTCCTACGCCTGGGACGAGACCACTTGGCGTTTGGGCCACGGCTACGGGCGCCAGACGACGCCCAGCCGCCACGTAGTCGCGCTCGATTACGGCGTGAAGCGCAACATCCTGCGTTGCCTGGCCGCCGCCGGCTGCCGGGTGACGGTCATGCCGGCGAGCGCGACGGCCGAGGACGTGCTCGCGCGCAAGCCCGACGGCGTGTTCCTGTCCAACGGTCCCGCCGACCCGGCGGCGACCGGCACGTACGCCGGTGCCACGATCAAGGGCCTGGTCGACAGCGGACTGGCCGTGTTCGGCATCTGCCTCGGCCATCAGATGCTGGCGCTGGCGCTCGGCGCGCGCACGCGCAAGATGGCGTGCGGCCATCGCGGCGCCAACCACCCGGTCAAGGACCTGACCACCGGCAAGGTCGAGATCACCAGCCAGAACCACGGCTTCGTGGTCGACCACGACAGCCTGCCGGCGGGCGTCGAGGCGACCCACGTGTCGCTGTTCGACGGCACGCTCGAGGGGCTCCGGCTGAAGGACCGGCCGGTCTTCTCGGTGCAGTACCACCCCGAGGCCTCGCCGGGGCCGCGCGACAGCCACTACCTGTTCGAGCACTTCATGGGGATGATCGATGCGCGTGCGTGAGCCAGGCGGCACGCGCGCGTCATCGGCGCGTCAGCAGCCGGTCGTAGTCGGCGTGCGATCCGATCCAGAACCAGTGAACCGTGTCGTTCTTGATGCGTCCCAACGCGCGCCAGCCCTCGCCGATGCGCGCCGAAACAACATCGGCACAGCCGCGTACCCCCTTGTAATGCAGGCTAGGCTGACGCGGATCGGCCCGTCAGCGTTCGAACGCGGCCACGGCCGTGTCCTGGACTTCACGCGGCAGGGCGTCGAAGCAGCGCTAGAAGCCCCGCGTCGCGGCCGACTTCATGGACGCTTGGGGAACTCCAGAGGATACACCCGGCCCGCCGCGATGTCCTCGTCGGCCTCGGCGACAAGCGCGTCGAGCACTTCGGGCGTCCGGGCGAGTTTTTCCGCCCAGCGCGCCTCGTCGGCGAGTTCATCGAGAATCTCGGCGCCAATACGGTTCTGCTCCTCGTCGGAGAGCTTGCGCACGGCGGCGATCGCCTTGTCGAACAGATTAGCCATCGCCCATATTGTAGCGCCCGCGCTGCCGGGGTGTCATGCCCATGCCTAGGCGCACCGACATCCGCTCAATCCTGATCATCGGTGCCGGGCCGATCGTGATCGGCCAGGCGTGCGAGTTCGACTATTCGGGCGCCCAGGCGTGCAAGGCGCTGCGCCAGGAGGGCTACCGCGTCGTCCTGGTCAACTCGAACCCGGCGACGATCATGACCGATCCGGGCCTGGCGGACGCGACCTACATCGAGCCGATCACGCCGCGCATGATCGACAAGATCATCGCGCGCGAGCGGCCCGACGCGCTGCTGCCGACCATGGGCGGCCAGACCGCGCTGAACGCCGCGCTGGCGCTGGCCGACGACGGCACGCTGGCGCGCCACGGTGTCGCCCTGATCGGCGCCTCGCGCGACGCCATCGCCAAGGCCGAGGACCGCGAGCAGTTCCGCGCGGCGATGACGCGCATCGGCCTGGAATGCCCCAAGAGCCGCATGGTGCGCACCCTGGCCGAGGCACGCGAGGCGCTGGAGGTCGTCGGCCTGCCGGCGATCATCCGGCCGAGCTTCACGCTGGGCGGCACCGGCGGCGGCATCACCTACAACCGCGAGGAGTACGAGGCGGTCGTGACCGGCGGGCTCGACGCCTCGCCGACCCACGAGGTGCTGGTCGAGAAGTCGGTGCTCGGCTGGAAGGAGTTCGAGATGGAGGTCGTGCGCGACCGTGCCGACAACTGCATCATCGTGTGCTCCATCGAGAACGTCGATCCCATGGGCGTGCACACCGGCGATTCCATCACCGTGGCGCCGGCGCTGACCCTGACCGACAAGGAGTTCCAGATCATGCGCGACGCCTCGATCGCGGTCTTGCGCGAGATCGGGGTGGATACCGGCGGATCGAACGTGCAGTTCGCGGTCGATCCGGCCAGCGGGCGCATGGTCGTGATCGAGATGAACCCGCGCGTCTCGCGTTCCTCGGCGCTGGCGTCCAAGGCGACCGGTTTTCCCATCGCCAAGGTCGCGGCGAAGCTGGCGGTGGGCTACACGCTCGACGAGATCGCCAACGACATCACCGGTGTCACGCCAGCCTCGTTCGAACCGACCATCGACTACGTCGTCACCAAGGTGCCGCGCTTCGCCTTCGAGAAGTTCCCCGGCGCCGACAATGGCCTGACCACGTCCATGAAGTCGGTCGGCGAGGCCATGGCGGTGGGCGGCTCGTTCGCGGAATCGCTGCAGAAGGCGCTGCGCTCGCTGGAAACCGGGCTTGGCGGGCTCGACGACATTCCGCTCGACCCAGGGGATCGCGCAGCGATCCGCGCCCGCCTGGCCAAGCCGACGCCCGAACGCATCCTCTACATCGCCCAGGCGCTGCGTGCCGGGCTCACGGTCTCCGAGGTACACGACGCCTGCCGCGTCGATCCCTGGTTCCTGGAGCGCATCGCCGAGATCGTGGCGGCCGAGGCTGGGTTACGCGCGCACGGCTTGCCCGACGACGGCGCCGGGCTGCAGCGGCTCAAGCGCCTCGGCTTCTCGGATGCGCGCCTGGCCGTGCTGGGCGGTGTGACCGAGGCGGCCGTGGCGGTGCGCCGGGCCGCGCTGGGTGTGCGCCCGGTCTACAAGCGCATCGACACCTGCGCCGCCGAGTTCGAATCGCGCACGTCCTACATGTACTCGGTCTACGCCGGCGATGAGCCCGGCGAGGCCGAGTGCGAGGCCGACCCGTCCGACCGACGCAAGGTGATGATCCTAGGCGGCGGCCCCAACCGCATCGGCCAGGGCATCGAGTTCGACTATTGCTGCGTCCACGCCGCGTACGGCCTGAAGGAGGCCGGCGTCGAGACGATCATGGTCAACTGCAACCCGGAGACCGTGTCGACCGACTACGACACCTCGGACCGGCTGTATTTTGAGCCGCTGACCGCCGAGGACGTCATCGCGATCGCGCGCGTCGAGCAGTCCCGGGGCACGCTGGCCGGAGTCATCGTGCAGTTCGGCGGGCAGACGCCGCTCAAGCTGGCGGGCGCGCTCGAGGCCGCGGGTTTGCCGATCATCGGCACCTCGCCCGACGCCATCGACCTGGCCGAGGATCGCGCGCGGTTCCAGGCGCTGATCGACCGGCTGGGCCTGCGCCAGCCGCCCAACGGCACGTGCCGCACCATCGCCGAGGCGCGCGCGGTGGCCGAGCGCGTCGGCTTCCCGGCGGTGGTCCGTCCGTCCTACGTGCTGGGCGGCCGCGCGATGGAGGTGGTCCACGACATGGCCGGGCTGGAATCGTACGTCGAGCGCGCCGCGGCGCAGTTCGGCTCCGACCCGATCCTGATCGACCGCTTCCTGCAGGACGCGACCGAGTTGGACGTGGACGCCCTGGCCGACCGCGAGACGGTGTTCATCGCCGGCGTGCTGGAGCACATCGAGGAAGCCGGGGTCCATTCCGGCGATTCGGCGTGTTCGCTGCCGCCCTACTCGTTGCCGGCGCCGATCGTCGCCGAGATCCGCCGCCAGACCGAGGCAATGGCGCGCGCGCTGGGCATCGTCGGGCTGATGAACGTGCAGTTCGCCGTCCAGGACGACACGGTCTTCGTGTTGGAGGTCAACCCGCGCGCGAGCCGCACGGTGCCTTTCGTCGCCAAGACCATTGGCGTGCCGCTGGCCAAGATCGCGGCCCGCGTCATGGCGGGCGAGCCCCTGGCCGGTTTCGCGCTGGTCGACCGGCCCTATGACCACGTCGCGGTCAAGGAGGCCGTGTTCCCCTTCGCCCGCTTCGCCGGGGTCGACGTGATCCTGGGGCCCGAGATGCGCTCGACCGGCGAGGTCATGGGGCTGGACCGCGATTTCGCCCATGCCTTCGCCAAGTCGCAGATCGCCATCGGCGCGCCCATCCCGCAGAAGGGCCGCGTGTTCGTCTCGGTGCGCGACTACGACAAGGCGCCCGTCACGGCGGTCGCGCGCCGGCTGGTCGGGCTCGGCTTCGCGCTGATCGCCACGCGCGGCACCGCGGCGTACCTGGCGGCCCAGGGCCTGCCGGTCGAGACGGTGAACAAGGTGCGCGAAGGCCGGCCGCACATCGTCGACGCCCTGAAGAACGACGAGATCCAGTTGGTCGTCAACACGGTCGAGGGGGCGCAGGCGACCGCCGACAGCTTCAGCATCCGGCGCACGGCGCTGATGAAGAAGATCCCCTACTACACGACCATCGCCGGCGCGAGCGCCATGGTCGAGGCGATCGGCGCGGTGTGCGACACCGAACTGACCGTGGCGCCGCTGCAGTCCTACGGGGGATCGGCGTCCTGAGCCGCGACGTGGCCGAAGCCACCTGTTGGGCGGTGAGCGACGGCACGCCGGGCGTGGAGAACCAGTGTATCGGGCTGGCCTCCGCCGTGGGCCTGCCCATCGCGGTCAAGCGCGTGGCGCCGCGCCTGCCCTGGCGCTGGTTGCCGCCGCTCGCGTGTCCGGCCGCCGCCGCGCTGGCTGCCGCTTCGCTCGCGCCGCCGTGGCCGCGCCTGCTGATCGCCTCGGGCCGCCAGTCGGTCGCGCCGGCGCTGGCCGTGGCGCGTGCCTCGGGCGGCGCTACGTTCACCGTGCAGATCCAGGACCCGCACATCAACCCGGCACGATTCGGCCTGGTCGTCGCGCCGGCCCACGACCAACTCGTCGGCGCCAACGTGGTCGCCACGATGGGCTCGCTGCACGGCGTCACGGCCGCGACCCTGGCGGCAGCACGCGAGGCAGCACTGACGCTTGGTGACCTGCCGCGCCCGCGTATCGCCCTTCTGGTCGGCGGTGCGAACCGTGTCTATCGCTTCGGCGCCACCGAGGCGGCTGCGCTGGGGGCTTGTGTCGCGGCGCTGGCGCGCGCCGCCGGTGGCAGCCTGCTGGTCACACCGTCGCGGCGCACGGGCCAGGCGGCGACCGCCGCGATCGCCACCGCCGTGCGCGGCGTGCCGGGCGCCTTGTGGGACGGCAGGGCGCCCAACCCGTACCTCGCGTACCTGGCGTGGGCAGATGCGATCGTGGTGACCGTCGATTCGGTCAACATGACGACCGAGGCGTTGGCCACCGGCGCGCCGGTCCACGTGGCCGGCCTGCCCGGCGGCTCGCGCAAGTTCCGCCGCTTCCACGAGGCGCTGGCCGCGGCGGGCTACACGCGGCCCCTGGGCGACGCGCTCGAGACCTGGAGTTACCCGCCGCTCGACCAAACGGGGCGCGTCGCGGCCCTGGTGCGCCAGCGCCTTGGCGTTGCGCTTTCGACGCTGGCGGGCTAACCGTCGGCCATGCGGTATCTCGATCCCGATCGGCTCGCGGCCACGCCCCTGGCGCGCGATCCGTTCGAGCACGTGATCGTGCCGGGCTTCGTCAGGGCCGAGGCGCTGGATGCCCTGGCGGCAGTGTACCCCGCGATCGCGGAACCGGGCAGCTTCCCGCTGGAGAGCGTCAAGGGCGGGGCGGCGTTCGACGCCTTGATCGCCGAGCTGCGCGCGCCGGCCACCGCCGCCGCTTTCGGCGCGGCGTTCGGCCTGGACCTCGGTTCCTTCCCGACCATGGTCACGGTGTGCAGCCGCTGCCAAGCCAAGGATGGCCGCATCCACGCCGACACGGCGACCAAGATCATCACGGTGTTGATCTATCTGAGAGCGCGTTTGAAAAGGGGTTCACATTCGGACTTCGGCGTGATTCAAGCTGGGTATGTGGACCCCAGCGAACCGTGGCCGAATGGCCGAGATCGAGCGCAAGACCAAGGGGTACCCTACTGATCTGACCGACGAAGAGTGGTCGCGGATCGAGCCATTGCTGCCTCGGCCTGGCAAGACCGGGCGACGACGGCGAGGCGATCTGCGCGAGGTTTTGAACGCGATCCGCTACATGACCCGCTCGGGCGGTGGCTGGCGGATGCTGCCGAAGGACTTCCCGCCCTGGCAGACGGTGTACTGGTGGTTCCGGCGCTTCGTCCGCCTCATGCTGTTCCGTACCATCGATGACATCGCGTTGATGATGGACCGCGAGCGGCAGGGACGCGAGGCCAGCCCCACCGCTGGCGTGATCGACAGTCAGACGGTGAAGGCGCCAACGCCGGGGGCCAAGCGCGGCTTCGATGCCGCCAAGAAGACGGTCGGGCGCAAACGTCATATCGCCGTTGATACCGACGGACGCTTGCTGATGGTCAACCTGACACCAGCCGACAGCGCCGGCGCGCAGGCGATCCTTGACGCCATCCGCAAGCGCTAGCCGTGGATCAAGCACCTGTTCGCAGACGGTGCCTACGACAGGACACAACTTATGGACAAAGCTGCCTTCCTCGACTTCGTCGTCGAGGCCGTCCGCCGTATCGACAAGGAGCCTGGCTTCAAGGTCCTGCCCCGACGCTGGGTGGTCGAGCGCACCTTCGGCTGGCTCACCCGTTGGCGGCGGCTCGTGCGCGACGACGAGAGCCGCATCGATGTCTCCGAGGCCATGATCCATGTCGCTCTCGGAAGCCTCTTGCTTCGAAGAGTCAGCCACTGAACACATTCTCAAACGGACCCTGAACGGCCCATGGCAGGCGGACGGCGGGCGCCTGCGCCTGCTGCGGGGACCCGAGGACCTGGACGACATGGCCGCCGAGGTGCCACCCGACGATGGCACGATGCTGGCGTTCCGCCGTTCCGACCGTTCGTTCCATGGCCACAAGCCGTTCGTCGGGCCGCGCCGCATCGTTCAGCTCAACTGGGTCACCGACGCCCGTGTGGTCGCGCAGGAACAGGCGCGGCACCGTTGGTCGGCGTGCGCGAAGCGCCTGGGCCGCCTGCTGCGCCCGGCGCGGGCGTCGTGACCATGACGCTCGCCATCACGACGTTCAGCAACGAGCGCGGACCGTCGGCCCTGTTCAAGGCGCTCGGCCATCCGGTGACCGCGCTGGCGCTGAGCGCGCTTGTCGAACGCCTCGGTCAGGCAGACCCGGTCGCGGTGTTCGATCCGCACGGTCACGCCGCCGATCTGTTCGCGCTGTTCGCGCCCGCGTGGAACCTGGTGGCGTATTACGTCCAGCGCATCGAGGACCTGGGCCGGACGCTGCGCGACCTGCCGGCCCAGCCGGTCTCCGCGATCGGCGGGACGACGGCCCGCGCGATCCTGATCGCCACCTACGACGCGGCCAAGGCGCTGGCCGCCATCGCGCATGGCGCGCCCCGCGGTGTCGCCGTCACCACGTTGGACGAGGCGCGCCTGCCCGACCGCATGCTGGCCAACCCGGCGCGCTATCTGGACCCGCTCAACTTCGCGACCAACTTGGCGCTGTTCCGCGACGACGACTTGACGCACACCCGGCTGGTCACGGCCAACTACTGAGCCGGCTACGGCGTGACCAACACGGCGCTGTGGCTGCGCCTTTTCGACGAGGACAGTGCCGAGCTCGCCACGTGGGAGCAGCCCCTGGGCGGCGCGGACACGACGGTCGCCATCGACAGCGCCGAGGTGCGCCGGCGCTTCCGCCTCGGGCCGTTCGGCGGCAGCCTGTTCCTGCACGCCATCCGCGTACGCGGCCACGACACGGTCAAGTGCGCGCTCGATTTCCGGCTTGACGAGGGCGGTGTGATCACGTCGACCCACGACGCCAACGCCTTCCCCGCTGATCGCTACGCCGGCGTGCCGGCGCCGGCGCCCGAGAAACGGGTCTATCTGTGGGTGCAGAACCGCCACCCGGTGCCAATCCCGCCCGGCGCCATCGGCCTGGCGCCCATGGGCGACGAGGCCGTGCGGCCCTGGCCCGGGTCGGTGCCACCGTTCGGCTCGCGCGCCATCGACGTGGGAGCCCTTCTGCCCAGCGTCGCCTGGCCGCGCCAGATCGAGGTGCACGCCGGGCGCTACCTGGTCCGGCCGCGCTACGAGGTCCTGCGTCGACGCACGTGCTTCATGGCCCACGCCAACGTCGAGCGCACGGACCTGACGCCCGATCCCCGGCTGGCCGCGGTGGTGCCCTGCTGGGGCGCGGCTACCTGCTGACCGCGCCGATCCTGCCCGTCGCGACGTGGCGCTCGGTGGCGCTGCCCACGCCCATGGCGACATGCCAGAGCGCCCTGCCGCTGGTGGCCACCCTGTTCGACGCGGACGGCGCCGAGGTGGCGCGCCATCCGCTCGGCCTGCTGCCGCGCAGCCACGCCCAGACCGTCGACGTCGACGCCGTCCTCGGCGCGGCCGGGCGTGCGCTGCCCTCGGGCGTCGGGCACCCGGAGCTCGCCCACGACTTCGCCTACGGCGGACCACTGGACGGCTGGCACCACGCGCTGTTCCGCTACGAAGGCCGCGCCGACGGCCACGCCGCCGACACCAGCTTCGGGAGCTATCTGTTCAACCTGCCGATCGCGATCCGCGGCGAGCCGCAATCCTACGCGGGCGCGCCGCCCGGCCTGTCGACACGCCTCTTTCTGCGCATCGGCGACCGGCGCGAGGCCGAGACCTTCTGCCACCTGATCTACCCGGCGTCGGGTCCTTGGCACGACCGTTCGTCGACCAGCCTGATCCTGATCGCCGCCAACGGCACCGAGGTGGCGCGGCGCCAAGTCCCCATACCGCGCAACGGCTCGCTCCATTGGCGCGTGGGCGAGGTGTTCGCGGCGCCCGAACTGCGCCGCGGCGAAGGCGGCTGGATCCTGGTGCGCGACGCGACGCGCCGCCTGTTCGGCTACCACGGGCTCCTGCGTCACGACGGCGGCTTCAGCCTGGCCACATGTTCGGGTTCTGACGCGCCGCTGCTTGGCACGGGCCGGGACCGTGCGCTACGGTCGGTGCCACACGCGAGGCGACCATGACCACGATCCGCGACTGCCGAACCCTTGTGCTCGGCTCGGGCCCGGCCGGGTGGACGGCGGCGATCTATGCCGCGCGCGCCAACCTGGCCCCGGTGGTCGTGCGGGGCCCGCAGGCCGGCGGCCAGTTGACCATCACCACGGACGTCGAGAACTACCCGGGCTTCGCCGACGTCATCCAGGGCCCCTGGCTGATGGAGCAGATGGAAGCCCAGGCGTGCCATGTCGGCGCCGAGGTCATCGACGACACCATCGTCGCGGTCGACCTGAGCGGACGCCCATTCGTGTGCACCGGCGATTCGGGCACCATCTACCGCGCCGCGACGCTGCTGATCTGCACGGGTGCCAGCGCGCGCTGGCTGGGCCTTCCCAGCGAGGAGCGCTTTAAGGGCTTCGGCGTCTCGGCGTGCGCCACGTGCGACGGCTTCTTCTTCCGCGGCAAGCGGGTGCTGGTGGTCGGCGGTGGCAACACCGCGGTCGAGGAAGCGCTCTATCTGACCAACCACGCGGCGCACGTCACGCTGGTGCACCGACGCGATTCGCTGCGTGCGGAACGGATCCTGCAGGACCGTCTGTTCCGCCACCCCAAGATCGAGGTGGTGTGGAACCACGTGCTGGACGAGGTGCTGGGCGGCGGCGATCCGCCGGGCGTGACCAGTGCCCGCCTGCGCGACGTGGCCGGTGGCGCGGCGCGCGAGGTGGCGGTGGACGGCGTGTTCATCGCCATCGGCCACACGCCCAACACGGCGGTCTTCCAGGGTCAGATCGCCATGGACGCCCTGGGCTACATCGAGACCCGGCCAGGCTCGACGGCGACCAGCGTGCCGGGCGTGTTCGCGGCGGGCGACGTGCAGGACAAGACGTTCCGCCAGGCGGTGACCGCCGCCGGCACCGGATGCATGGCCGCGCTCGAGGGCGAGAAGTTTCTCGCTTGCGCCGCCGATACCGTGGCGCGCGCGGCCGAGTAGGCGGTATGCGGACCCAGAATGGCCATGGACTGGGACAAGCTGCGCATCTTTCACGCCGTCGCCCAGGCGGGTAGCTTCACCCGCGCCGGCGAGGCGCTCAACCTGAGCCAGTCGGCGGTCAGCCGCCAAGTCAGCACGCTCGAACAGACGCTCGGCACCCAGTTGTTCCGCCGTCACGCGCGGGGTCTGGAGCTGACCGAGCAGGGCGACCTGCTGGCGCGCACCGCGCGCGAGGTATTCGCCAAGCTCGCCATGGCCGAGGCCAAGCTGAGCGAGGTGCAGGACCGTCCCACTGGGCCGCTCCGGGTCACCACGACTACCGGGTTCGGCGGCGTGTGGCTGACCCCACGCATCGCCGAGTTCCTTGACCGCTACCCTGAGATCGGCGTGACGCTGCTGTTCGAGGACCGCGAACTGGACCTCTCGATGCGCGACGCCGACGTGGCGATCCGCCTGGCCAAGCCGACCCAGCCCGACCTAGTGTCGCGCTACCTTCTGACGATCCACTATCACGTGTACGCGTCGCCCGCGTACCTGCGCGAGTGGGGCGAGCCGCGCTCGCTCGAGGAGCTCGAGCACCACAGGCTCGTGGTCTACGGCGAAGGGCCGTTGGCCACCGTCATCGACACCAACTGGTTGATCACCGCGCTGGCCGACCTGCGCCGCCCGCGCCGGCCCGCGCTGGTGGTCAACAGCGGCTTCGGCCTGCTGCGGGCGGTCGAATCGGGTATCGGGATCGCGTCGTTGCCCGACTATTTTGTCGAGGACACCAAGGGTGTCGTGCGCATCCTCGGCGATCTCGAGGCGCCCCAGGTCGACACCTACTTCGTCTACCCGGAGGAGTTGCGCCATTCGAAGCGCATCGCCTCGTTCCGCGATTTCCTGCTGGAGAAGGTCGCCCAGACCCGATTCTGACCGACGCGGATGACAGCGCGGTTACCATGCCATGCACATCGTGCATGGCTGAGTTACCGAAACTGATTTGGCCGTCCGCGCTTGTTGCCCTTATGTATACATCCTAACGGTGTTGCAGTGCAGCATTCGGACACTTCGAAGAACCCGATCCTTGGTGAAGGATCATCGCCGATGACGGCAAGGCAGGCGGTCCAGCCTGCGGATTGTGCGCTGTGACGGGGTCTGTTTGGTTTCTTGCGGTGCGTCGATGCAGC
>Ga0194128_10005108_pt1 | contig 18688 bp, 21 predicted proteins | sample TA2KigCa65mmetaG_FD_148650 | JGI IMG/M metagenome (GOLD analysis project Ga0194128, IMG submission 148650) | Freshwater microbial communities from Lake Tanganyika, Tanzania - TA2015037 Kigoma Deep Cast 65m | ecosystem: Environmental > Aquatic > Freshwater > Lake | place: Tanzania: Lake... | reverse complement strand
GCCGCGCGGAGCATCGCGCGGAACGTGGCGTCGCCGTCGCCGTGCAGCGCCGCGGCTCCGGCGGCGATCGCCACGAGCGTCGGCAGCGTGACCGCGAGCTCGACCAGACCCATCGCGGCGGGGGTGACCGTTCCGAGGCCGAGGCGGCGGAACGTCGAGAGGCCGGCGATGACGATGATGGCCGCGGAGGCGCCGAAGACGAGCGCGCCGATCACCGGCGCGCGGGCCCGCAGCGCCAGGCGGAGCTCGAACACGGCAAGCGCACCCGCGGTGAGCGGCGTGGCCCCGCTCCTCATGCCGCCGATGTCTCCGCGCTCCCGGCCACCCGTCCGCCGTCGAGGGTCACCACCGCGTCGGCGATGCCGCGCGCGCGCGCGACCTCGCGGTCGGGCGCGGCGATGAGGACGGTCGCCCCACCCGCCCGCAGCGCGGCGATGCGCAGGGCGAGGGCGCCGGCGCCGTTGGCGTCGAGGTCGGCGAAGGGCTCGTCGAGCACGAACAGGGCCGCCGGAAGCGAGAGCACCACGGCCAGCGCGACGCGTTGCCGCTCGCCGCCGGACAGCCGCCCGATGCGGCGCGCGGGGTCGCCGTGCGACCAGTCCCGCGCCATGGCCGGAGGCGTGCCGAAGAGGCGCAGCACCTCCCCCACCGTCGCCGTGGGCGGCAGGACGTCACCCTGCGGCAGGTACGCCACGGCGCCATGCGGTCGATCGACCGCGCCATCGTGCGCCACGACGCCCGCGACGCAGCGCAGCAGCGTCGACTTGCCCGCACCGTTCGCTCCGGTGACGAGGGCGACGCTGCCGGCCGCGACGTCGAGCGACGCGATCTCGAGCGCGCGGCGCGCTCCGTAGCACTTGCGCAGGCCGCGGATGTGCAGGCTCATCCCCTTCGCCGCAGCACCGCGAGCGCGAGGCCGAGCAGGGATGTACCCGCGAGCGCGAACGGCAGCGGTGACGAGGTCCCTTGCGCGGGCTCGTGCGCGGGGAGCGGGCTCATCAGCGGGGAACGGTCTATCGCGACGGCGCGCTCCGCGGCGGCCCACGACCGCTCCGCCCGCGCGAGCAGGGCCGCGGCCAGCGACGAGCGCAGCGCGCGCAGCTCCGGCGCGGATGCCAGCCTGGCCGCGCTCGAGGTGAGGGCGACATGGTCCACCTCGGAGCGCCCGTCGCGGTCCGCGTCGAAGCCGCGGTGATCGCTCCAGTGGTTGCCGGCGCCGTGAGCGGTCCAGGTGACGCGCGACGGCGCGCCGGCGAGCTGGGCGAGGTTGCCGATGAAGCTGTTGGAGGAGACCGTGAGCGCGGTCCGCGACGAGAGGTCGAGCCCGACCCCGTTGTGCGAGATCTCGTTACGCAGGACGTCGCCCGCGCCTTCACTGCCTTCGACCTTGAGAGCCGTCCCGTTCGCGCGGAGCGCGTTCTCGACGACGCGCGCGTCGCGCACGTCCTTCAGCAGCACGCCATAGCCGGTCGAGGCCGCGCGGTGGCCCTCCACGGTGTTACGCGCGACCGTGATCCCGCTCGGGTACATGAGCACAAGGCCCGAGGCGTTCGAGCGGACCTCGTTCTCGAAGACCATGATCGCCGTCCCGAACATGGCGTGGACGCCGTAGCGCGAGCCGGTGATGACGTTGCGATCGACGAGCGTCTCCGACGCGTACGACAGGTAGACCCCGTCCCGCACGCCGGCGATACGGTTCCGCTGGACGAGCGCGCTCGTGACGTCCCAGAGGGAAACGCCGTCGCCCTGAGCGGCGGATGTCCCGTGCGCATCGGCGATGCCGCCGTCGCGAACGCCACCGCGCCCGATCACCGTGTTCTCGGTCACGCGCACGTCGCGTGCGGCGCGCACCACGATCGCCGTGTACGTGTCGCTCACGTGCGTGCGCGTCACGGTCACGCCGTCGGCCTGGACGAGGATCCCCGCGCCGCCCTCGAGCAAGCCGCCGCTCCCTCGGACGCGGATGCCGTCGATGACGGTCCCCGGGGCGCGGACCGTGATGACCGCGCCGCTCCCGCCGCCGTCCACCGTGGCCGCGCCTGCGGCGCGGATGGCGATGGGGCGGTCGATGACGATCGGGCCGCGGTGCTCGCCCGCGGAAAGCACAAGCTCGCCCCCGCTGGGCGTCGCGTCGATGAGCGACTGGAGGCTCGGGGCGGCGCCGGCGGGGGTCGAGGCCGAGAGCGTGACGGCCAGGGCGAGGCCTGCGGCGATGGCGCCCTGACGCACACCGGCGGTGCGCCTGCTCGCCGGCGGCAGCCGGCGCGCAAGGGTCACGATGGCCGCGGCGCCGAGGAGCGCGAAGAGCGCGCTTCCGGGCCACGACGTGATGCGGAAGTTCCAGACGTTCGTGGGGCCGACGACGAGCGGCGTGAACGGTGCGAGCCGCAGCGGCGCTTCGGGATCGAGGTCGTGGCCGAAGGCCCAAAGCCAGCGCTGGATGTCCGCGAGGACGGTGAGCGGGATCGCGTAGAGCGCGACCATCGCCGCACGGCCGAGCGCTCCGCGGACGAGGATCCCGAGGAGGACGCAGACCGCGGCCGCGGCGATGGCCAGCGGCCAGAGCGCCAGCTCGGGGATGGAAGCGGCGGAGATGGACTGCACGCCGACGTAGTGGTTCAGGCCGTCGATCTCGTTCAGGTCGCCGGTGACGCGGTCACCGTACGCCCGGAGCCAGAGCCCCTTGGGGAACTGCGGAGCGAGGAAGTGCGCGATCCAGACGGGGAGGGCGCTGGCGAGCGCGACCAGGCCGAGCGCCGCGGCGAGCGCCGCGTAGCCGATCCACGGTCGCGCCGCCAGCATCCTCCCTCGGATCACTTGACGATGAGCTTCCCGACCATGCCGGACTCCTTGTGCCCGGCCGTGGTGCAGACGAGCTCGTAGGTGGTGCCCGCGGTGAATGGGCCGACGACGCGCGTCGCCGTCTGGCCCGCCTTGACGATGGCCTTGAGGCCGATGGCCTCGACGGTGAAGTCGTGCTCGACGCTGCCCTTGTTCCTCAGCTCGAGCGTCACCTTCTGGCCCGCGGGGACCTCGACGGTCTCGGGCGAGAACTTGAAGTCGCTGAGCTCGACCGTCACGGTGGGGCCCGCGGCCGTCGTCGCTCCGCCGCCGCAAGCCACCAGCGTGGCCGCGAGGAGGGCGACGAGCGTGAGAGCGATCGTGCGCAATGTCCCGCCTCCTTCCCGTGAGCTGCTCACGGCTCCACCAGGAGCCATCCCTGCATCTCGAGGTGCAGGGCCGAGCAGAACTCGGTGCAGTAGAGGGCGAACGACCCCGTCTTCGAAGCCGTGATCGTCACGGCGAGGGTCTCGCCGGGGTCGAGCGACAGGTTGACGTTGTATCCGGGGATGGCGAATCCGTGTGTGGCGTCGCGGCCGGTCTCGATGCTCGTGATGTAGAAGGTGACCGTGTCGCCGCGCTTCACGCGGATGACGTCCGGCGTGAAGTGGCTGCGCATCGCGGTCATGTACACGCTGACGTTGGTGCCGCTGCGCTCGACACGCTCGGCGCCCTTGGCCGTCGCCTTGTCCGACTTTTGGAACGTGAGCGGATCCGTGCCTGTCTGGTAGGCCTCGATGGTCTTGGTGAGCCGAGACATCTTGATGATCTGGGCGTAGTGGGGCTCGCCGAACCCGATGGGCGTCTCGTTGATGACCTTCATCCTCGGCGCCTGCAGGTCGATGAGCTGGAAGTTCTGCGGGTGCAGCGTGCCCACGACGGGGTAGCGGTCGACGGACCACTTGTTCAGCGCGACGAGCCACTTGCCGTCCGCGGCGACGGTGTCCCCTTCGCTCGCGGCAAGGTGCCCGATGTTGTAGTGGACCGAGACCTTGTCGACGAGCTTGTACGCCTTGTCCGGGGCGATGCCGGCCTTCGGGCCGAGGGTGAACTTCGAGATCGCGCTGTCGAGGAAGAGGCTCACGAACCCGTGGCCCTTGCCGTCGAACTGGATGTGCAGAGGCCCAGCGCCGACCTCGACCTCGCCCGCCTTGACACCCTCGAGCTTGAGGATCGGGACGCCGAAGACGTCCTTGCCTGCGAAGTCCTTCGCGGCGATCGCCTGCTTGATGCGCTCGACGTCGTAGATCGTGACCCGCGGGTCGAGCTTCCCGCCGACGACGACGTAGTTGCCGTCCGGGCTCACGTCGGCGCCATGCGGCGAGCGCGGCTCGGGGATGAGGTGGAGGAGCCCCTCGGCGATGACCGTGTCGAGGGCGATGTATCGGATGCCGTTCCGCATGACGCTCTTCGTCCGAGCGACCTGCTCCGCCTTCTGCCAGTCGACGACGTGGAGGAAGTCGAAGTCGTTCTTCGACGCTCCGACCTCGAGCGGCTTTCCGTCGCCGGCCGTGCCGATGGACATCTCGGTGTTGTACGAGCCGATGAACACGAGGCCGTTCGACGCGCGCTTCCCGGCGTCGGCGAGGTCCTGCGTGTAGGGGGGCAGCTCGACCTGGAAGCTGTTGGCGAGGTCACCGCGGCCCGACGTCGGATCGATCTTCACGAACGTCGAGACCCCGCGGTACTTGTCCTTGTACTGCTCGAGCGGCACGTAGCCCTCGGTCGTCGGGGTCATGCTCGAGATGTGCACGTATTCGCTGTTCGGCGTGACGAATGCCCCGCCGTGCGAGGTCTGGCTGTTGGGGATGTCGAGGATCTGCTTCACCTTGAAGTCGCGCAGGTCGACCATGCCCAGACGCCCGTTGGCGCGGTCGTTGATGTAGACCCACCGCCCGTCGTATTCGCCGTTCGTCTCGGAGAGCGCCGGGTGGTGCGCGTCGCCCCAGGTGAGCGGCGTCGCCTGCTTCCGCGTGTCGCTCCCCGGCCCGAGGACCTTGTCGGGCCGGTCGCCCTGGATGCCGTAGCCGCTCCACGACTCCGGCGTGAATACCGGGATCGTCTTGATGAGGCGGAGCGAGGGGATGCCCAGGATGTGGATCTGCCCGGAGTGGCCGCCCGACGACACGAGCGCGTAGTCGTCGAACTTGCCGGGGGCCACGAAGCTCTGGAGCGCGTAGCCCGCCTCCTCGGCCGTCAAGCCACGCTGCGCCGCGATGTCGCCAAGACCTCCGAGGCCCGTGAGCCTGGTGGTGAGAGCGCCTGCCGCGAGGCCGACGACGAGCGCGACTACGCCGACGCCGGCGACGAGCGGGGAACGCAGACGGGTAGCCATGTACTTCCTCCTTGTGGTCTCGCTTTGATCCGCGGTGGTCAGCCTGTGCCAGGGGTCGTCGCGCCCGGTCTCGGGCGCCCGGATCCCTCCGAGCCCGCTGCCGCGTCCGCCGGGCCGATGGCGGGCGCGAGCCGAAGCTGCTCCAGCAGGGATTCGCGGGCCTTCGACCAGGCGTCGTGGAGCGCGCAGGGATAGGAGTTGGCCACCTCGGCGCACCGGTCGGCGGCGAGCACGCACCTGCCGCTGACCGTCGGATCCTCGATCGCCTCGATGACGTCGAGGACGGAGAGATGCCGCGCCTCCGGGGCGAGGCGGTATCCGCCGCGTGGGCCTGGATCGGATCGAAGCCAGCCGACGCGCACCAGCGCTCCCAGCGCCTGGGCGAGGAACGATGGGCTGGTGCCGATCGCGACCGCGAGCGTGTCACCCTTCTGAGTCCGGTCGTCGTACGCGAGCGCGCGCACCGCGCGCAGCGCGAGCTCGGTCTTCCGGGTGATCTCCAGTCGCACAGTCATGGACTCTGGGCGGCTGGGACCGCGGGGGCAGTGGCCGTTGGTCGCTGCTGCAGAGGGCGGACGGCCCTACGGCAAGGGGGTCCTCGTCCCGGGCGCGGCCTCGCCGCCCCTCTTGCCGTCGATGGCCGCGCGGATGCGCTTCAGGTCGAACGTCCCGCTCCCCCGCGTCTGCATCACGTCACGCGTGATCCCGACGCACGTCCCTCAGCCCAGGCTGTGCGCGTCCAGGACGACCCATCCGCCGGTGCGGACCTGCGCGACGTAGCAGTCGAAGTTGTCGCGATGTCCCGCTGAAAGGCCGCAGCCGCAGTAGCAAGGGATGTACCGGAGCGTTCGCTCGTTCTCGACGGCCCACGCGTATGCCTCGCGAACGGGCTGGGGGGCCTGCAGGACGACATCGGGCCAGTAGCCGGCCGACGGCCTCGCGGCGAGCGCCGGCAGTCCCGCCGGGCTCGGCTCCGGATCGGCCCAGGGGCCACACGCGGTCACGAGCGCGCCGAGCGCGGGCACCAGGAGCAGGCGACGCCACATGGTCCGAGGCTCACGGACCGGGGACGGTGCGGCGAGTGCCGTCCGTACCCGGTCCGAGGGAACTTGCCACTACGGCGCCGTGATCAAGAGAGAGACAGATGTGTATGCTATGCGCATGCTCAGCGAACGGATCCAGCTCCTGATCGATCGCGATCGGCGACGCCGCCTCGAGGCCGAAGCCAGACGCAGGCGCATGTCCGTGGGTGCCGTCATCCGGGAAGCGATCGACGCGCGCCTGGCGGGTGCGGCGCCGGAGCAGCGGGTCCGCGCTATCGCGGAGATGCGGGCGATGACCGGCGGGCGCTACCTGCCGCCCGACGCGCTCGACCGCATAGTCGAGGAAGAGCGCGAAGGCGCCGCCGGCGTCACGAAGCGGCCGAGGCGTCGATGACCTTCTTGATCGACGCGAACATCGTCGTCTACGCGGCGGTCGATTCCGCCTACCGAGCTCCGTGCCTGGAGATCGTCGAGGCCGTCGCACGACGCACGGCCGACGGCAAGCTCTCCACGGCGGTCTTCGAAGAGATCTGGCACATCGAGCTCAGCGGGCGAGCGGGCGCGCTCCGAGGCCTGGCGGGGCGGAGCTACACGATCTTCACGCCGCTCCTCTCGGTCACTGACGAGATCGTCGCCCGCGCGCGCGCGCTCGACGTCGCCCGCCTGGGGGCCAACGATCGGATCCACGTCAGCACCGCCCTCGCGAACGGCATCACGACGATCGTCACAGCGGACGCGGACTTCGACGGAGTGCCCGGGATCCGGCGGGTCGACCCGCGCGATGACGCGGGTCGCCTGCGACTCCTGACCGCGTCCGCCGGCTGAACCGCGGACGCGACCCGGGCTACAGGGGGGACCCCAGGGCACCCGCGGTGGATGCGACGACTCCGCTTGACCAGCGAGCGGCAGGCTGAGGGACGAGCGGAAGGGCCGGACCTCGGGCAGGCTGAGCTTCGCCTGCGCCGGCCCCGGTCCGAACTTGTCGGACGCAGCTCCCCGTTGAAGCTCGCGTCGTACTTGCCGTCCATGGTGTTGGCGATCCCGATCGGGTGGGCGCCGACGCCGTGGATGATGGTCCCCGTCATCTTCTCGATGTCCCACTTCGCGATGCTCGCGAGGTGGGACCCCGTGAAGCACCCGCGCGTCTTCATCAGTAACCTGAGCCGGACGCCCGAGGCGCAGCGCGAGAAGAACTACGGCGCCGGCCTCTTCATGGTCGCGATCCCGTCGCCGGACGGGCGCTACCTCTACGTCTCGATCGGTGCGCCTGAGGTGGTCGAACGCGTATCCGACGACGTTCAGGTAGGCGTGCGCGCCGAGCAGACCGAACACGGCGTACGCGTTCCACGCGTGCCAGGCCTTCAGAGCCTCCTCGCCGTACGCGCGCACGAGCCACGGGACGTGCGTCCGCAGCACGAGCTGCACGAGGGCGAGGTAGGTGCCGACGAGCGCGGCGATCCGGCCGGCGGCGTTCAGGATCCCGGCGGGACGGTCGATCGACGCCGCGTCGAGCGCCGACCACCAGAGGAGCACGACCGCGGCGCCGTTCGCGAAGAACAGCGCCGTCAGGGCGCGCGCCACGACGGTCAGGCCTTCTCGTCGACCGCGGAGCGCAGCGCCTCCCAGGGCAGGAGCGCGCATCGCAGCCGGGCCGGGTAGACGCGGACCGCATCGAGGGCGGCGAGCGCCCTTGGCAGCGGCCCGGATCCCGGGAGGTCACGGCGGATCGTCGCGGCGAGGTCGCGTGCCTCTTCGAGCGACAGGCCGGGCACCGTCCGGGCGAGGAGCGACGCCGAGGCGCGCGTGAAGGTGCAGCCCTGCGTCCGGTGCATGACCGCCGTGACCGCGGAGCCGTCTTCGGCGACCTCGACGTGGACGTCGTCGCCGCACAGAGGGTTCGCCGCGTGCGCGCGGCGCGTCGCGGCCGCGAGGGTGCCGGCGCCGAACGGCGACCGCGCCTCGTCCAGCAGCTGCGAGGAGTACACGGGCTCAGCCGATCTCGGGGACGACGACGAGGAACCTCGTGACGGTCCCGTTCCGGTCGATCGCGATCGCGAACTGCCACTTCCCGGGCATCACGATCGAGATCGGCATGCGGTGGCGTCCGCCGTGCATGCTCGCCTGGCGCGAGTAGGTGCCGTGGTCCATGAGCACCATCTCGTAGCTCACGCTCACGGTCGCACCGACGGGCTTGCCCGCAGGGTCGAGCACGGCCACGTCCAGGTAGACGTCGGAGCGCGTCAGCGGCAGCGGCGAGAACTCGACCGTCGCCCAGCCGCCGGGGATGGCCACGCGGCCGCCGTTGTCGATGGGCCGGAACACCCCTCCCTCGTTCAGCAGGATCGTGGGACGCTCGGCGCTGACGGCCGCGACGCGTGGCGCACCGGCGCTCGTCGCGGATGCGCCGCCGCAGGAGATGAGGAGCGCGGCGACGAGACGGAGCGCGCGTCTCATCCGACCACCCTCGCGAGCCGGGAGAACGCGTCGCTGATGAGGTGCGAGCTCCCGGTGATGAGCAGGAGGCCGTACGCCGCCATGATCGCCGCGCTGACGAGGCTGAGGGCGGGCGCGAGCCGCTCGAGGCGGGCGATGAGCGGGAGCACCCGGGCCATCGCGACCGCGGCGATGACGAGGGGGACGGCGATCCCGAGCGAGAACACGAACAGGACGGCCGCCCCGACGAGCGGCGACGCCGTGCTGACCACGTAGGTGAACATGCCCAGGACGACCGCGGCGCCGAAGCACGTCATGCAGCCGGTCGCGAAAGCGAGCCCGAGCAGGACTGTCCCGGCGGCACTTCGCCTCGAGGGCGAGCCCGTCGGCATGTGGCAGACCATCGGCGATCGCGCTCGCCACGCGAGGCGCGCCGCCATCCCGAGGATCACGAGACCGGCGACCAGCGTGAGGGGCTGACGCGCGTCCTCGAAGAGGGATGTGCCCTGCACCGACTGCGCGGCGACGCCCGCGGCGAAGCCGGCGAGGGTGTACACGATCACGATGCCGGACACGAACAACACGGCGGTCCGCAGGACGGTCCGCTCCACGCGACCGGTCCGCGCCTGCGCCATCGACAGACCGGCGACGCTCGGCAGGAAATACGCGGTCAGCTGCAGCAGGCACGGCCACATCGAGGCGAGCATGCCCCCGAGCAGCGCCAGGAAGAGCGGGATCGAGAGGCCCGTCGCGGCGCCGGCGGTCGCGGACCCGAAGGGCCGCTCCCAGCGGAGGACCTCCTCGACGCCGTCGACCCGAAGGGTCACGAGCTTCACGTCCGTGCTCGCCAGCGGCGCGCTCGCGTCCGTGTACGTGAACACGGTCATGCGGTGGTGGTCGCTCGCGGCGCGCCGGTCGGACCGCGCGGGGGCGTAGGTCCGTCCGTCAACCACGAGCACGGGCCGGGGCCGCGCTGGCAGGTCACCTACGTGCAGGTCCTCGGCGAGGATCACGACCACGTCGCGTTGGTCCTCGAACCGCTCGGCGAGCGCGGGCTGCCCGGTGAACCGCCAGTACGCCGGCGTCGCGAGGATCACCTGGAGGTCCGCCCGGCCGCCGTAGGCGCCGAGGGCGCGGCGCTCGACCTCCTGCATCACGTTCGCGACCGGCACCCCGAGCGGCGCGGACGCTTCGGGGATCGGGGCGCGCGCGAGGAACGCGACCGAGGCGACCCCCGCCAGGGCCACCGCGAGAGCCGCGAGTACCCAGGCGGGCACGCGGGGCTGAGCCGCAGCGATGGGTCCGGCGCTCACGGGGAGGACGCTACGGACGGGCGGGCGGCGGGGGCAGGGCCCAAAGGCGCGAGGTCCGGACCACTGGTCCCGAAGCGACGTGCCGTTCGACCTAACGTGTGCGCGCCGTGAGCGGCGGAGTGGGCGTGATGCAGTGCTTCAAGCTGACCCCCGGCGAGATCGACGCGCTCGTGGCGTACCTGGCCGAGCTCAACAAGTAGTCCTCGCGCCTGCGCTTCGCACGATCCCCCGTCGGCCACGTGGTCACGGGGGATCGGGCTTCATATGGGCGGGCCGAGGAGAGGGGACCGCTGCTAGCTGTGCATCCCCCGGCGCGCCGCGAACGCGGCGGCCTCGGCGCGGCGATGGAGGCCGAGCTTCTCGAGTATCCGGCTGACGTAGTTCTTGACCGTCTTCTCCGAGAGGAAGAGCGCCTCCCCGATCTCGCGGTTCGTCTTGCCGGTCGCGAGCTGCTCGAGGACGCGCCGCTCCTGGTCCGTGAGCGACGCGAGCGCGGGGTCCTCGTCGGCGCGGCCACGACGGACGCGCTCGAGGACGCGCGCGGTGACGTCGGGGTCGAGGAGGGCGCGGCCCTTCGACACGGTGTCGATCGCCTCGACGAGAGCCTTCGTCCGGGTCTGCTTCAGCAGGTATCCCGATGCGCCGGCGATGATCGAGGCGTAGAGCGCCTCGTCATCGGGGTACGAGGTGAGCATGATGACGCGCGTGGCGGGCAGGATCTCCCGTATCGACCGGCACGCCTCGACACCACTGCCATCCGGCAGCCGTACGTCCATGATCACGACGTCGGGCTTCTCCCGCACGGCGGCCTCGATAGCGTCAGCCACGCTCCCCGCCTCGGCGACCACGCGCATCTCCGCCCGACCCGCTACAAGAGTGCGGAGGCCTTCGCGAACGACCTCATGGTCGTCGCAGATGAGGACGCGGACGGGTCCGCCCGTCGCCACCCGAGGCAGTTCCGTGGGTTGGATCACCACGATCCGGAGCCTCGCGCCGCGGATGGCCGGCGAACAGGCCCGACCGGCCCTGGTCGGCTGGGTCCTTAGTACTTGGGCTTCCGCTTGGCCATGTACGCCGCGGCCTCGGCGCGGCGGGCGAGGCCCAGCTTGTCCAGGATGCGGCTGACGTAGTTCTTGATCGTCTTCTCGGAGAGATACATGACCTCGCCGATCTCGCGGTTCGTCTTCCCCTCGGCGACGTGCTCGAGGACCTTGCGCTCCTGGTCCGTGAGCGACGAGAGGCCGGGGTCCCCGTCGGGACCCTTGCGCACGCGCTCGAGGACCTTGCCGGTCACGGTCGGGTCGAGGAGCGAGCGGCCCTGCGCCACCGCGGTGATGGCGTCGAGGACCGTCTGGCCCTTCGCGTCCTTCAGCAGGTACCCCGCGGCCCCCGCGATGATCGACGCGAAGAGCGCCTCGTCGTCGGCGTACGAGGTGAGCATGATGACACCGGTCCCCGGGCGCGCCTCGCGGATGGCGCGGCAGGCCTCGACGCCGCTGCCGTCCGGCAGACGCACGTCCATGATCACGACGTCGGGCCGCGCGCGGGCGGCGGTCTCGACCGCTTCGCTGACGCTCGCGGCCTCGCCGACGAGCGACATGCCCTTCTGCTTGCCGATGAGCGTGCGCAGACCCTCGCGCACGACCTCGTGGTCGTCGACGACGAGCACCCGGACCGGCTGAGCCTCGGTCATGCTCTCCTCTCGAGCGGCAGCTCCAGCCGGATGGTGGTGCCCCGGCCGGGCTGCGACCCGACCTCCAGTCTGCCGCCCACGACGAACGCGCGCTCGCGCATGTTCCGCAGGCCCAGCCCGGACGCCCGCGCCGCGGGGTCGAAGCCGACGCCGTCGTCGCGGACCTCGAGCATCGCCCGCCCCTCACCGTGCGACAGGCGGATGCGCGCCTGCGTCGCCCGGGCGTGGCGCGCGACGTTCGTGAGCGCGTCCGCGGCCACGTAGAACGCGGCCTCGCGCTGCTCCGGGTCGAGGTCGCGTTCGGCCTCGGGGTCGACGTCGACCTCGACCGCGAGGCGCGCCTGGTCGCCCATCTGGGACGCGAGCGTCGGGAGCGACTCAGACAGCGGCCGCTCCGCACCGCGGATCGGGCGCAACCCCACGACGTAGCGGCGCATCTCGGCGATCGTCGCGTTGAGCAGCTCGACGGCGCGCTCGATGGTCCCCCGCGTCGCGCGCTGCTCGGTGGGCAGCTTCTCGCCGGCGTCCTCGAGGAGCAGGCCGACGCCGTAGAGCGACTGCATCGCGCCGTCGTGCAGGTCCATGCCGATGCGCTGGCGCTCCTCGAGGACGGAGATGCGGCCGACCTGCTCGTAGAGCCGCGCGTTCTGGATGGCGATGGCCGCCTGCGCCGCCAGGGTGGCGATGGCCTCCTCGTCCTCGGCGCTGAACTCGGCGGCGCCGACCTTCTCGGTCATGTAGAGGTTGCCCACCGACCGGCCGCGCCACAGGATCGGCACGCCGAGGAAGCTCCGCATCGCGGGGTGGCCCGCGGGGAACCCCGCCGAGCCCGGGTGGTCGGCGATGCTCGCGATGCGGATGGGCCGCTGCTCGTCCTGGAGCAGCCCGAGGAGCCCGCGGCCCCGCGGCAGCGGGCCGATGCGCTCGCGCTCGGCCTGGGTCAGTCCCGCGGTGAGGAACTGCACGACCTCGCCGTTCTCGTTGAAGATCGCGAGCGCGGCGTACCTGGCGCGGGCCACCTCGCGCGCGAGGTCGACGATCTTCTGCAGGACCGATGCGGTGTCGAGCTCGGCCGAGAGGGTGAGCCCGGCGAGGTTCAGCGCCTGCAGCTGCCGGCCGCGGCGGTCGAGCGCCTCGGCCTGCTGGCGCTCGCGCAGCTGCAGCTCCGAGAGCCGGTCGAAGATGAGGAACGAGAAGACGAGGACGCCGCCCGCGCCGACGGCGAACATCGCCAGATGCGAGAGGCCCCCCGCGAGCATCGGCTCGAGGACGTAGTAGTGGATGAGGACGAGCGCGCCCAGGAGCAGCGAGGGGACGACGAGCGCGACGGCCTCGATGCGGCGTGAGAAGCTGCCCCTGTGGATGCGCACGGCGTGAATGCTCTCAGGAAGTGCGAGAGGGGCGGCTCGCGCCGCCCCTCTCATCGCCTGGAGGAGGAGGGTCGTTGGCTATGCCGGCGTCGTGCGCACGCCCTGCTTCACGCCCTGCTTGAGGACCAAGCTCATGAAGACCTCGTCCTTGGGCGTCACGAAGGCGTGGACGAAACCCGCGACCGAGACGACCAGCATCACGCCCGCGAGCGCGTACAGGAGCGTCGAGGCGAGGCCGGCCATGTCGCCGAGGACGCTGAAGCCGTACGTCGTGAGCAGCAGCCCGCTCAGGGTCTCGCCCGTCTGCATCGTGCTGCGCAGCGAGGTCGCCGCGTCGAACCGCTTCTGCAGGTCGGCCGCCGCCGCGCTGTCGCCCTTCTGCTTCGCGGCGTTGATCTGCGCGGTGAGGTCCGTGCGGATGGTGCCGAGCGTCGCGTACGTCGCGCCCCCGAAGCCCGCCGTCGTCGCCGAGGCATCCATGTGCTTGCGGATGTAGTACTTGGCGTAGCACTGGGCCTTCGCGCCGCTGTCGAGCGCCTGGCCGGCGTATTCGGTCAGGCAGACCGACCCGGGCTGCCAGTTCTTCTCGGCGTCGGTCAGCTTGTCCGCGGTCGCGAACACGATCTTCTGGGCGCCGAGCTCCGTCCTCACGTAGTCGGTGGCGAACGTGTACTGCGTCCCCACGGCGAACGCGAGGACCGCGATCAGTGCCGCGACCATCAGGCCGCCGCCCGAGAGGATGATGTCGAGCGTCCTGCGCTTCATCGTCTTCTGTCTTCCTTTCGTTCTTGCCGCCGATGTGCGTGCGGCCCGAGCGACAGAGTGACGTTGGCGCGGCCTTGGATAGAGGGCGCAAGGTTGGGAAGGGGACGTGACCTGCGTCACCGCCGGGGCGGGCCGGGGGCCCCTGCCGGTCCCGGGCGGCGGGCGACCTTCGGCCCTGCCCGACCGGGACCCGCCGGAAGGCTCGTTGAACGGGCCGTTCTTCCCTATCCCCGCCGGCGGCCCGGGCCGAGGCTTCCCCGAATGATCGAGCGGCGCCCCCGGCGTGTCCTCCTCGCGACCGACGGCTCGCCGAGCGCCGATGCCGCGCTCGACGTCGTGTGCGCCATGAGCTTCGCGCCGGAGGACCGCGTCGAGATCGTGACCGTCGGCGACGCGGCCATCGCCGAGATCGCCGAGATCGCCGCGCGCGCCGCCCGCCGCCTCGAGCACTGCGGCGTCACCGCGGAGATCCGCCTCGCGACGGGACCCGTGGCCGAGGCCATCCTCGAGACGGCCCGCGACGTCGTCGCGGACCTCATCGTCGTCGGCTCCCGCGGGCGGGGCCTCGTCCTGGGCACGCTCCTGGGCAGCACCGGGATGGCGCTGACGCGGCTGTCCCCGCTCCCGGTGCTCGTCGCGCGCGCGCGGCGCGTCGCCCCGCGGCGCGTGCTCCTGGCGGTCGATGGATCGCCCGACTCACAGGCGGCGGCGAGCGCGGTGGCCATGATCCCGCTCGTCGGCGACGCCGAGATCGTCCTGCTGCACGTCGTCCCCGACACGCGCCGCGACAACACGCGCTCGCGCGAGCTGCTCTCGCTCGTGGCGTCGCGCATGCCTCCGAGCGTCTCGACGCGGATCGAGATCGCGCGAGGTGACGTCGGCGACGCGATCCTGGAGCGCGCCGAGGCGCTCGGCTCCGACCTCATCGCCCTCGGCTCTGGCCACCCGCCGCGCGCGCCGCTGCGCGGGCGCACCGCGGACCGCGTCCTCGGAGCGGCGCAGTGCTGCGTGCTCGTCGCGCGCGCCGCGGAGCGAGCGAAGGCGCCGGCCCCCGTTCGCGCCGTCGCCGCGCCCGTCAGCGCCGCCGGCTAGGGCCTCTCCAGCCGCCAGGTCGCGACGGCGGCCTTCGTGTGGTCCCCGACGATGGCGCGGAAGCGGTCGCACTCGGCCTTGACCGCCGCGTCGTCGCTCCGGCCGGCGATCGCCTGGACCGCGAACGTCGCGCCGCGGAAGTACGGCGCCATCTGCTCGAGCGGCATCGGCCTGTCCGCGGGGTTGCCGGCATCGAGCCGACGCGGTCCCGGGGTCTTCACGGCTTCGCCGAGCTCGCGGGGTGCGGCGTCGCGCACGGAGCTCAGCGCGGCGATGACGTCCGCGTCGGGCGGGCGGTCCGCGAAGTCCCGGCCGACGTATCCGTACGGGATGCTCAGGTCACGCCCGACCACGAAGATCGCGGGCCGCGCGATCGGGCCGTGGGTCCCACCGACTGGGTCATAGACGTCCCATCCGGCGATCGCCGCGGCGTCGGGATCGCTGAGCAGCGCGAACGGCAGCCGCAGCTTCTCGACCATCGCCTTGTTCTCGTCGGGCGCATCGACGGAGATCCCGACGAGCGTCGCGTTGCGGCTCGTGAGCTCCTCGTACTTCCGGGCGAAGCTGACCAGCTGCCCATTGCAGTACGGTCACCAATCACCTCGGTAGAAGACGACGACGACCGTCCGCTCGCGAAGCGCCTCGGCGAGGCGGAACGTCCCGCCCTGATGGTCCGGGAGCGAGAGGTCGAGCGGACGTCCCAACGCGGCAAGCGTATCGGAACGGCGGTCCGCGCCGCCGGATCGACGGGGTACGGACCCGGCGCTACGCCTGCGGGGAGTAGGCGAGCGCGAGCGCGCGCTCGAGACGGAGAGCGCCATACGCGAGGCTGCCGAGGAGGAGCATCGCCGCGACCGGGATGACGAACGGGATCACGGAGATCACGGCGCCCGCTGCGCCGCCGCCGAGCAGGAGCAGGACGGTCGGCGCGCAGCGCGAGAAGCTCGCCAGGAAGCCGGCGATCCACCAGCCCCCGGCACCGACGGCGCACAGCGGCGGCCTGCGCCGCATCGCCGCGGGGGCCGGGCCGTTCCTCGGGCTCGAGCCAGCTCAGGGAGAGCCTTCCGGGAACGATGTGGAGCAGATCGCCGGGACGCAGGAGCTGCGCCCCCGGCGCGACGATGAGCGCCTTCGCGACGAGCAGATGGACGACGCCACAGGCGAGGAGCAGACCCGCCGCAACGAGCCACGCCCTTCGCGTCGTGAACGTCCAGCGGATCGCCCTCAGCGCAGCACCTCGGTCCTGGGGTTGAACGCGTACCAGCGAACCACATGACGTCGTGGTCTCGCACGATCGGCGCGAGGATGTGCATCCCGGGCGATCCGCTCGTCCTCGCGAACGGCACGAGGCCGAGCTCGGTCATGACCTCGCGCGTCACCAGCGTGATCTCACGCGCCGCCTTCCACTGGCCTTCCGCGCTCGGGTCGAGGTCGATGAGCAGGTAGTCCGGGCGCTCCGCGTCGTCGACGCGCGAGTGCCAGGTGTGGATCTCGATGCAGCCGAGGTTCGCGGACCAGGCGAGCGCAGCGGGGTCGTTCAGCACGGGGAAGTCGGCGCCGCGGCCGCTCGGGAACTCGATGTGGACCGTCTCGAGCCAGTCGGGGTGCGGCACGGGGACGCGCTTCTGGTAGAAGAAGTCGCCCTACATGCCGCCGGGGTACCGCTTCATCTGCGCGGGGCGCCGGCCGACGTGCGGGAGGATCGCGTCGGCGACGCTCACGTACCAGCGGACGAGATCGCCCTTCGTCACACCGAGGCCGGGGAAGAAGACCTTGTCCTGATTGGCGAGCGCGACCTCGCGGCCGGCGATGAGCACGCCGGGAGTATCAGGCCGCGGTGTGCCCACGAGCCCGCGATGCCGCGACCGCGTCCCTCCATGGCACCGCTGCGTCGCGCAGCGTCGGTGCCGCCGCGAGGCGGACTAGCGGGCGCTCTCGAGCAGCTCCGCGATGCGTTCGAGGTCCATCCTGCGCGGGTCGGTCGCGAGGGGCTGTACGCACACGTGATCCGCGCCGGAGCGCAGGTGCGTCAAGACTCGGTCAACGATGCGCTCGAGCGGGCCCCACGCGACGATCGCGTCGACGAGGTCGTCGCTCGGTCCGCCGATCCGCTCGTCGCTCCAGCCGAGGCGCCGCAGGTTGTTCGCGTAGTTGTCGAGCCGCAGGTAGCCCGCCATGTGCGAACGCGCGAGCTCACGCGCTCTCGTCGCGTCGGTCTCGAAGGCGACGGCCTGCTCGACCGCGAGCACGGGGCCCTCTCCGAGCTCCCGGCGCGCCACCCCCGTGTGCTCGACGGGGACGAAGTACGGGTGCGCGCCGGCGGTGCGCTCCGCGGCGAGCCGCAGCATCTTCGGCCCGAGCGCCGCGAGCACGCGCGCCGCGGGCTGCGGCGGCTCGCCGCCGGAGTAGCGCGCCCGGTCCATGGCGTCGAGGTACTCGCGCATCCGCGCGAGCGGCTTCTCGTAGATGCCGCCGCGGCGCTTCACCGCCGGCTCATGGCTGACGCCGAGGCCCAGGACGAAGCGCCCCGGGAAAGCGTCGGCGAGCGTGCGCGCGCCGTTCTGCATCGCGACGGGGTCGCGCGCCCAGATGTTGGCGATGCCCGTCGCAACGGGGATCCGCTGCGTCGCCGCGAGGAGCAGTGCCGAGTGGGCGAAGACCTCCTTGCTGACCACGGACTCGGGTATCCAGATAGCGCCGGCGCCGAGCTCCTCAAGGCGCGCCGCGGCGCGCCGCACGTCGCCGACCGGCATGGCGTCGAACTGGAACGTCCACACGCCCACGCGGCCGATGCGCTCGGCGACCGCGCGACCCGGATGCGTCACCGTCCGAGCCTATGGCCGCGCGGGGCGGGGAAGTAGCGCAGCAGCGGCCGGCCGTTGCGGCTCCAGAGGGCCAGCCCGCCAGGGCCAGCTCGCCGCCGTCGTTCTCGAGGACGCCGCGGAAGCCGTCCCACTTCGGCTCGCATTGCCGCTTGTCCCCGACCGGGATGTCATCGACCAGCTCCGCCTACTGCGGCGGGAACGGCACGTTCGGTCCGGGCATCATCGTCACGCTACGGCGCGGCGCGCGGGGTGCCTTTGCGGCGCGGCTAGTTCCTCGGTGTGGGAGTGCGAGGGGCCGGCAGCTGAACGATGAGGTCCTGACCGAAGAGCTTCTCGCGCGGGTGGGTCTCCAGGAACCGGATGATGCCCTCCGCGATGCCACCCGCGACGACCTCCGGCCTGTTCAGCATCAGATCGCGGTCGCGGTCGTGGCTCACGTATCCCATCTCGAGGATGACCGATGGCGTGTGGGGCGCGGTCGACCACTTGTTGCTGGTCCAAGCCATCGCGTAGTACCCGCGCATCTGGTTCGAGATCCGGAACTGGTCGTACGGAAGGCCCGTGGCGGCACCGTAGTGCGCCTTGATCGCGTCCATCAAGGCTGCCTCATGTGGCGTGCGACGAGCGCTGAAGGCCATCTTGTAGCCACTGTTCGCTCCGGTGCCATCCCCGTCACCGTGCAGGGCGACGAACGCGTCCGCGAGATAGCCGGGTGGGATCACCGTCGGAAGGACGTCCACGACGATCCCCTGGGGCTCGAGGATCTCCTTGAGGCGCTCGGCGATGTCGAGGTTGATGGTCACCTCGTTGATGCCGTTCCATGAGGTACCGGTCTGCGTCAGCAGCCTTCGCAGCTCGGGCGGGGCGTTCTGGGTCAGCCAGTGGCCGGCCTGGATCCCCACGCGGCGCGGCCCGCTGAGGGTGGGCTTCGGAACACGGGTGAGCAGCGGTGTGGCCGTGGGGCGCGCGGTGGCCGCC
>Ga0194128_10005106_pt1 | contig 18694 bp, 15 predicted proteins | sample TA2KigCa65mmetaG_FD_148650 | JGI IMG/M metagenome (GOLD analysis project Ga0194128, IMG submission 148650) | Freshwater microbial communities from Lake Tanganyika, Tanzania - TA2015037 Kigoma Deep Cast 65m | ecosystem: Environmental > Aquatic > Freshwater > Lake | place: Tanzania: Lake... | reverse complement strand
AAGCACGCGGCTGGAGTGTCAAGCGGGGAGATACGGCAGGACTGCCAATGGTTTCCGCTGCACCCGCGCAAGCGGGTGCAGTTCGAACCTGCGGAAGAGAATCTCGAAGCCCTCCGATTCCAGCACAATCCAGCCCGCGGCCGGCCACACGTCGCAGCACTTGACCCACGGCAGGAAGCCGTCGCGCCCGCTCAGCCGCAGGTTGCGCGTGGATTCCCACGAGCCGCAGCCCATGTAGTTGAAGGTCGTCTCCGCGTCCGCGGGCAGCGGGTAGCGCGTTTCCGGCTGTGGCCCGCCGAAGTTGAAGGGCGCGACGCACGTGAAGCGTTTGTCGAGCGCACCGACAGCCGCCGGGTCGCCGCTGTAGCGTCGAGGCTGCGCCCCGACGGAACAGGCCTGTCGAGCTACTTTTTCTTGGGCGCAACGGCGGAGGCGGGAGGCGAGAGGATCAGCGCGTGCACGAGGGTGTCGCGTCCGCGCGCCATGCAGAGAATCTGGCTCGCCTCGTTGATGTCCGTGGCTTCCATGACGAACCAGCCCGCGGCCTGCGGAAGCAGCAGGTTCAAGTCGCGCATCTGGCCGTCGGACCAGATGAATCCGCGATGCTCGCCGAGCCGCGTCTGCGCGGTGCCGACGATTTGCTTGCGGTTGTTGAGCGCAGCCGCCTGGCTCGATCCGCCTCCGAGCGTGCCCAGGTCGCGCATCCTGGTCTCGGTGTGCAAAAAGGCGCGCATGAGTCCGTTCGTATGCTGAGCGACGCCCACGATGTCGCCCTGCTCGTTGACCGCGTTGGCCTGGCTGAGCAATCCGCCGAGCGTGCCCAGGTCGGTCATCTTGCCGGCAAACCACCGGAAGGCGTGGCGAAGTTGGTTCGTCGTCTCGGACACGCCGACAACGTCGAACGCGCTGTTCACGCCGTGCGCGTAACTGTGCCTCCCGCCGAGCGTGCCGAGGTCCTCCATCTTGTTGTCGCGCCAGAGGAACGCGTGGAAGCTGCCCTCGGAATTCTGCGACGCGCCGACGACTTCACTGCGGTCGTTCATGCCGTAGGCGCGCGAGTTGGGTCCGCCGAGCGAGCCGAGTTCGGTGAACTTGCCGCCCTTGATCACCCACGCCCGCTCCTGACGCTTGCCATCGGGCTGGAGAAATCGCGTCCACCCGATGAAGTCACCCGCGTCGTTGATGTCGGAGCCGAACGCGTGCTGCCCTTCGGCGGTTGCAATGTCGGTCCACATGCCCTTGAGCTGCATCGCGCGGCTGAGTCGCGAGCCGTCGCGCAACTCCTTGGAGATGGTCGCTGCGACGTGCCCCTTGTTGTTCAGCGCCGAAGCCTTGCTCGATGCGCCGCCCACCGTGCCGAGGTCAGTCACCGTGTAGCCTTGGGCTGATGCACGGGCCGGTGCAAAAAGCATCGTTCCCGTGACGACAGCCATGAGGCTGGCGAACGCGCGGCGGGGCATGACAAGACACTGTCAGACTCAGCCGCCGCCGCGCAAATACAGGCAATCCCCGATTGACCGGGAGCCGGCGACCTTTCACCGTCACGGCGAAACCACTGGTCAGGCATGAGCCGCGTGCCATTCAATTCTACCAGTCCCACAGCTTCACGAAGCCTCATCGCGTCTGCCGCGGGCTTGATGCTGGCGGTCATTCTCTCGAATGGGACCATCGCCACCGCAGCACCGTTGCCGAGCGCAACCTCGTCGTCGGTCAGGCGGCGGACGGCGCGTGAACGGACAACTTCAAAGGGCGCTACGCCGGTCGCGTCTATTGCACGAGTCTCGCGGTGCTGACACTCGCGGCGCAATACAAGCACCAGCCGCTTTACCTACTGTGACTCGGAAGTTCCTGCGCCTCGCACTCGCGTCCGCGTTCGCGGGACTGGTTCAGCTTCCCGCATCGCACGCAGGGCCCCAAGCGAAGGCACCCGCCGCGAAGGCCGCCGCGCCCATCTCCGCGCCGGCCACCTCGGACCGTGTGGACACCGCGCTCCAAGGCGGGGTGAAGTTCCTCCTCACGCAACAGAACGCGGTGGGCTCCTTCTCGGACAACCCGAAGTATCACACCGCGCTGACCGCGCTGGCGGCGATGGCGCTAGTTTCCGCGGGGCATCATCCGGGCGACAGATCGCCCGAGGGATTCGCGTTGAAGCGGGCCATGCACTTCCTGCTGCGCGCGGACCGGCAGACGGCGGACGGCTACTTCGGCTTGGCCGATCACTCGACAATGTTTGGCCACGCGCTGGTCACGCTCGCGCTCACGCAATTCCTCCAGCTCGACCTCGATCGCGAAACGGATGCGTCACTGCGCGCCAAGGCGCAGGCGGCGACGATCCTGATCTTGCGCGCTCAAGGCGTGAAGCGCGCCAACCCGCTCGAGACCGGCGGCTGGCGCTATTATCCGGCTTCGACCGACGCGGACCTCCCTGCGACCGCGTGGCAATTGCTCGCGCTCAGCTCGGGCGAGAAGGCGGGCTTCAAGATTCCGCCCGCCTCGGGTCCGGCGGCGGCGGGATACTTGAAGCGGCTGTTCGCCGACGGGTTTGGTTTGTTCGATTACGGCAGAAAGCCGGTGATCCTCAACCCGGAGCGATGGACAATCTCGTCGATCCGGACCAACAAGACTGCGCCGGGGAGGATTGTTTCTCGCACCCCCGTCGTCGTCGAAGGAAAGCGCTGCTACGTGTGCCACTTTTCCGATTCGAAGAGCGTCACAAACTACTTCGCGCCGACGATTGTCCCGCCCGAGACACTCCTGCTCCCGCCGTCCGAACCGAACCACTACTCCCACCTGGCCGAGGGGTTGGTCGGCCTGCGGGTCACGGGACAGGGGCGCAGCCCCGAGGCCGTGCAGAGCGCCTCGATGCTGCTCGACATGCTGCAAGCCGACCCGCAGATGAAGTTCCTCGCGCATGGACCGTGGCCGTTTCACGGCACCTTCTTCGCCAGCCTCGCGTTGAACGGCTTCAACGAGCCGCATTCCACCGCCGTCCGCATCTTCGCCGAGCGCAACCTCGTCCACGGCCAGTCCAAGGACGGCTCGTGGACGGACAACTTCGAAGGCCGCTACCTCGGGCGGGTGTATTGCACGAGTCTGGCGGTCATCGCGCTTGGGGCGCGCTACGGCCACCTGCCGCTTTACGGGCTGTAAGACGCGGAAGCCCGCGCTCCGGGGCGGACCGACCTTCACGTGACTTTGGAGTGCGGTGGCAATGCGGAGCGGAAACACCGCTTCTCATCGCGCTCCGGCGACCAAGGCGGCATATCCCGATACATCGGGATTCCCGAAGTAATGTCCGAAGGCTCCCCGAACGGCGCCACGAGCCGGTGCATCCGGCGTTATTCAACGGTCGAATGACTCCTTGGGCTGACCGGGCGGTTCCGTGGGTGCACCCGGCGAGCGGGTTGGCCCAAGGAGCCTTCCGGCGCAGCCGGGCAGCGAACCGAGAGATCAAGACGAGACCTCTGCAAAACCCATCTTGCGCCGGTGTAGTGTCCGGCCTGTGGCCGGACTTTCCGAGGACTCTGGCAGGTTCCGTCGAGGCGAAGTCTCGACGCTACACGTTGTGCAGAGGTCTCAATACATCGTTCAGTGGCGGGCGCGAAGTCATGCGTCGGCTCCAAACCCGCCCGCGGAGGTCAGCCGGTCGCCCCGATACCCTCCGCCAACGCCACTGCCTTCAGCATCGCCTTGCTCTTGTTCACCGTCTCCTGAAACTCGCTCTCTGGCTCTGAGTCATTGACCCAGCCGCCTCCCGCCTGAACATACGCTTTGCCGTCCTTAAGCAGCGCGGTGCGGATGGTGATGCAGGTGTCACAGTTGCCGTTGAAACTGAAGTAGCCCACGCAACCGGCATACGGCCCGCGCGTCGTGCCCTCGAGTTCGGAGATGATCTGCATGGCGCGAATCTTCGGCGCGCCGCTCACCGTGCCCGCCGGGAACGTCGCGCGCATCAGGTCGTAACTGGTTTTGTCCGCCGCCAGCCGGCCCTCGACGCTCGACACGATGTGCATCACGTGGCTGTAACGCTCGACGATCATCAGGTCGCGCACCTGCACGCTGCCGAAATCGCACACGCGCCCGATGTCGTTGCGCGCGAGGTCCACCAGCATGACATGTTCGGCGCGCTCCTTCGGGTCGGCGAGCAGTTCCTTTTCCAACGCGGCGTCTTCGTCCGGCGTCTTGCCGCGACGGCGCGTGCCGGCGATGGGACGAATTTCAACTTTGCGATCCTCGCAGCGCACGTGAATTTCCGGCGACGCGCCGACGAGCGAAAAGCCGCCGAGTTCGAGCAGGAACATGTAGGGCGAGGGGTTCACCGAACGCGCGGCGCGGTAAACGTCCACGGGCGACGCCTCGGTCTCGGCGCTGAAGCGCTGTGACCCGACAATTTGGATGACGTCGCCCGCGGTGATGAACTCCTTCGACTTGCGGACGTTGGCGAGGAACTTCTCCTTGGGCGTGTTGGACTCGAACGCGAGGTGCGGCGCCTCCGCGGGAAGCGTCACGGGCGCGTGTTGGGAAGGTTGTTCGAGCAGCGACACGAGCCGCTCGATCTCGGCGACGGCGTTCTCGTAGGCCTCGGTGGCGGAGGGCGCATCGTCGAGCACGGCGTTGACGAGGATGGTGATGGTCTGCGCGACGCGGTCGAAGATCAGCAACTCGTCCGCGATGAGGAAGACCATGGTGGGCGTGCCAAGCTCGTCGCGCGCGGGCCGCGGCACCACGGGCTCGACGTCATGGATGAATTCGTAGCCGATGAACCCGACCGCGCCGCCGGTGAAGCGCGGCAGCCCCGGCACTGCGACGGGCTTGAAGCGCGCGAGGACGCGCTCGACGACTTCGAGGCCGTCGCGGACGCACTTCTCGCACGGCTCCTTGCCGTGCACGGGCACGCCGAACTTTTCCGCGGCCTTCCCGCCTTCCAACACCTCGACCACCGCGCCCGTCTGCCGGATGACGGCGCGCGGGTTGCAGCCGACGAACGAGTAGCGCCCGAGATGCTCGCCACCCTCCACAGACTCGAAGAGGAATGACTCGCCCTGCCCGCGGATCTTTTTGTAGGCGGACAGCGGCGTCTCGAAGTCCGCGAGGATGCGGCGGGTGACCGGGATGAGGTTCCCCTGCCCCGTCCGTTGCAGGAACTCGTTGAGCGTCGGCGAATACATGCGGCGAAATCTCTATCCGATGCGCGACCGGGAGCGCCACAGCGAAAGCAGCGTGTAGAACGCGACCGCGCCAGCGTAGGCGACGATACCGACACCGATGGACAGGAGGACGAGGTGATTCCAGCCGAAGTAAACCACCGCCGCGCCGATGAACGCCGTGAGGCTCGTCTCCCCAAGCAGGCAGACGAGTTGCGTGCGAATCCCCGCCTGATCGATCAAATCGCCGACCCATGCGCGGTATCGATCCTCTCCAAGCACACGCATGAACCAGGCGGATTTGAAATTGCGCGCCGCCACAAGAAGGCTCGTGGTGCTCACGACGATCGCCGCGAGCGTCCATGCCGCGGCAAGCACGCAGATGACGGCGTTGAACACCGCGCCCCAGCGCCAGCCCAGCTTGCGAGCGATGGGGTTCGCCTCGAGCAACAGGTTCGGCGTGGCAATCCACGTGCTGAGGAAGTCCATGCCGCGCGCGAACACCAGCAGCGCCAGCATCACCCAGTATTGGACGCTGCCGAATGCGACGGATTCTTCCATGGGCGTGCGGAGGGAGGATTCGATGGGATCGTGCGCGGCTCGTCGTGGCGGCTCACGCGCGCCGCACGCGAATCACTTCTTGCCGTAAATTGTTTCCGGGTTCTCGAGGCGCGGCTCGCTTTCCTTCCACGCTTCGCCGCCGGGCTCGACCGAGCGGAAGAAGCACGACTTGAATCCCTCATGGCAAGCGGCGCCAGTCTGCTCGACTTGGATGAGCAGCGTGTCGCCGTCGCAGTCGAAGGCGATGGCTTTGACCACCTGCACGTGTCCGCTCGACTCGCCCTTCATCCAGAACTTCTGCCGGGAGCGGCTCCAGAAATGCGTCTTGCCCGTGGCGATGGTGGTCTCGATCGAGGCGCGGTTCATCCACGCCATCATCAGCACGCGGCCGGTGGACTGCTCCTGCACGATGGCCGGGATGAGGCCGTCGTTCGTGAACTTGAGTTTGTCGTAAAAGCTCATGCGCGCGGCATCACACCACAAAGGCGCGAACGCACAAAGTTGAAACTGGCAGACCGCCCCGCCGCCATCATTCCTTCGGGATGAAGGTGAAACCGACCGCGGCGAGGATGCAGAGGAATGCGGCGAAGTGATTCCATCGGAGCCGTTCACCGAGATACGCGACGGCGAAACCGACGAACACGACGAGCGTGATGACTTCCTGCATGATCTTGAGCTGCGTGGCGGAGTAGGTCGAGTTGCCCCAGCGATTGGCGGGCACCATCAGGCAATACTCGAAGAAGGCAATGCCCCAGCTCGCGAGCACGACGAACCCGAGCGGCAGTTGCTTGAACTTGAGGTGGCCATACCACGCGAAGGTCATGAACACGTTGGACGCCGTGAGCAACGCGATCGGAAGCCAGCGGTTTTGAGTGAGGTCTGTCATGGTCGCACCGGAATTCCACGCGAGGACAAATAGCGCTTCGCGTCCCCGACGGTCTGTTCGCCAAAGTGAAAGACGCTCGCGGCCAGCACCGCGTCGGCCTTGCCCTCGAGCAAGACCTCGGCCATGTGCTCGAGCGAACCCGCGCCTCCGCTCGCCACCACCGGCACGCCGACCGACTCGCTGATGCGCCGCGTAATGACGAGGTCAAACCCGGCCTTCGTCCCGTCGGCGTCGATCGAGTTCAGCACGATCTCGCCCGCCCCAAGCGAAACGGCTCGCGTCGCCCACTCGACGGCTTCCATGCCCGTGGGCTCGCGGCCGCCCTTGGAAAAAACCTCCCATCGGCCCGGCGCGGTGCGCTTCACGTCGATGGACACGACGATGCACTGGCTGCCGAATTTCTCCGCGCCGGCGCGGATGAGACCGGGATGACTGATGGCGGACGTGTTGATGCTCACTTTGTCCGCACCGGCGCGAAGCATCGTGTGCATGTCGTCCACGGTCCGGATGCCCCCGCCGACGGTCAGCGGCATGAAGCACTCGTCGGCGGCGCGCTCGATGACGCTGACCATGCTCGCCCTGCCGTGCGCGCTCGCTGTGATGTCGAAGAACACCATCTCATCCGCGCCTTGCTCGTTGTAACGCATCGCGAGTTCGACCGGGTCCCCGACGTTGCGAAGTCCTCCCGCCTCCGCGCGCCCGAACTGAACGCCGCGCGTAACCTGGCCGCCGTGGACGTCAAGGCACGGAATGACGCGGCGGGCGAGCATGCTCCAGTGATTGAGGATTGTTTGCGCGTGATTTGCCGGGCAACACAACCACGGCAGCGCGATCGTGCCTCGACCGGACGTGAGGCTACCTGAAATCCGCCCCCAACAACCGGCTACTTCGTCAGGGAGAACTTTCCGTTCGCGAGCTTGATGGCCTTGTCCTTGTAGAGGATGACGCCGAGCGAGTTGAGCGGGTCCTTCGTGTTGAACTTGTATCCGAGCTTGAGCACGCCCGCGAGCACCTCCCGCCTGGCGAGCGTTTTGCCCGCCAGCACTTTCACCACCGCCTCGCGCATGGACATGGAATTCTGCACACGCTTGCGTCCCGGCTTGCGTCCCGGCTTGGCCGTCGCTTTGCCCGACGGGCGTCCGCGACGCGCGGGCGGCTTGGTCGCTGCCGCGGCAACGGCCCGGCCGGAAAGCGCCTTTGCGACCTGAGCCAGACGCGCCTCCAGCGCGGCCTTCTCATTCAAGAGCGATTGGTGGAGTGAAAGGTATTGTTGAACGTTGACGTTTTTCATGTGGCGCGCAGCCTAGGCACTCATAGCCGCCATGACAAGGGTGATTTGTCCGGGTGTGATTCGCGCCGCCAAGTTATGACTTGAAAACATATGACCGCCGCGAGGCGACTCCAAAAAGGATTTGTCCCGACGCAACGATGCCTGCACTCTCTCGGCCTCTATGCAACAGGCGATCGTGGGAATGATCGGCGGCGGCACGGTGGGTAGCGGCGTGGTCCACGCATTGCAGCGGAACGGCGCGCTCATGGCTTCGCGCACCGGCGTCGAGGTGCGCCTGCGCAGGGTCGCCGTGAAAGCGTTCGATGAACCGCGCCCCTATCCAATCGCGCAGCACCTGTTGACGACCGACTGGCGGAGTGTCGTGGCGGACCCGCAGGTGCACATTGTAGCGGAACTCGCGGGCGGGGTCACCCTTGCCCGGGAAATGGTGCTGACCGCGCTGCGACTCGGCAAACCAGTCGTGACCGCAAACAAGGCCTTGCTCTCGGCTCATGGCGAGGAACTGTTCCAGACCGCGCGTGACCACGGCACGAATCTCTACTACGAGGCGAGCGTTTGCGGCGGAATCCCGATCATCAAGTCGCTGCGAGAGGGCTTCGTCGGCAATCGCGTCACAGCGCTCTATGGAATCGTCAACGGCACGTGCAATTACATCCTCTCGCGCATGAAGCACGAGGGAGAGGACTTCGACACCGTGCTCGCCGACGCGCAGCAGCAGGGCTACGCCGAGACGCCGCCCGACCTCGACATCGACGGATGGGACTCGCAGCACAAGATAGGACTGCTCGCGTCGCTCGCGCATGGATTCTGGGTAAACCCGAAACAAATCCACGTGGAGGGCATCCGGACCATCAGCCGGCTGGACATGCAGTTTGCAGGCCAGCTCGGCTACACCATCAAGCTGCTCGGTGTGGTGAAGACAGGCGACGGGGCGCGAGCGTCACGCACGGCCGCGGCGAAACGGAGCATCCAGGTCTCCGTGTATCCCGCGCTGGTGCGGAACTCACACGTGCTCGCCAGCGTGAGTGGCGTGTTCAACGCGGTGTTTGTCCGCGGGGACGTCGTCGGCGACACCTTGTTCTATGGACGTGGCGCGGGGAAGGACGCCACGGCGAGCGCCGTGTTGAGCGACCTCGCCGACGCCGCGCTCGACCTCAAATACAAGAGCAACCGCCGCGTGCCGCCGTTTGTGCCGCACGAGCGCGACGGCGCGGTGCTTTCGATCGATGACGTGGTTTCGCGGTATTACGTCCGGCTCAGCGTGGTGGACAAGCCTGGTGTCTTCGCGAAAATCGCCGCCGCGCTCGCGCGCGCGAAGATCGGCATCTCGTCCATCATCCAGCCTGAAGGCCACGAGGGCGAGACGGTGCCGGTCATCCTGATGATTCACGACGCGCCCAACGCCGCGATGAAACGAGCGCTTGCCCAGATTGCCAAACTTGCCGCGATCAAGGGCGAGCCCGTCATGATTCGGGTGGAGAATCTTGAGTGAAATGAGCCCGCTCCTTTTCCGGTCCACCAACGGCCAGTCGCCGTCCGTCAACCTCCGCGAGGCCTTCCTCGCCGGGCAGGCGCCCGACCGCGGGCTGTATGTACCCGAGCGCTTCCCGCACATCGCGCCGGCGGAAATCGCCGAGTTCGCCGGACTGCCGTATCGGCAGGTCGCCTTCCGCGTGCTGCGCAAGTTCACCGACGGCGTCATCCCTGACGATGCCCTCGCCGCGATGTGTGACCGCGCCTATGACTTTGGCGTGCCGCTCGAAGTCATCCAGCGCGGCGTGCACCTCATGCGGCTGGACCAGGGCCCGACCGCGTCCTTCAAGGACTTCGCCGCGCAGATGATGGCCCAGATGTTTGGGCGCTTTTTGCAGGAGGTCGGCGGGCAGGTCACCATCCTCACCGCCACCAGCGGCGACACCGGTGCGGCCGTGGCGCACGCGTTCCACGAGGTGCCCGGCGTCCGAGTCATCGTGCTGTTCCCCCTCGCCGAGGTCAGCGAGAGCCAGCGCAAACTCATGACCACGCTCAAGGAAAACATCCGCACCGTGGCCGTGGACGGGAAGTTCGACGACTGCCAGGCGATGGTGAAGCGCGCCTTCGCCGACCCCGCGCTCGAGCGCATCCATCTTTCCTCGGCGAACTCCATCAACATCGGCCGGCTGCTGCCACAGAGCGTGTATTACTTCTACGCCGCCTCGCGCCTCGCGTGGCCCGGCGAGCCGATGGTCTTCAGCATCCCGAGCGGCAACTTCGGCGACATGATGGGCGCGGTCGTCGCGCGCGAGATGGGCCTGCCCGTGCGCAAAATCATCGCCTCGGTCAACGACAACGACGCCTTCCCGCGCTACCTCGCCAGCGGCGTCTATGAAAAGATTTCCCCCTCGCGCAACTCCGTCTCCAACGCGATGAACGTCGGCCACCCGAGCAACCTCGCCCGGCTCGTCGCGGTCTATGGCGGCCACATGGACGAAACCGGGAAAGTTCATCGCCCGCCCGACCTCGCCGCGATGCGTCGCGACCTCTTTTCCACCTCCATCAACGACGAGCGCACACGCACGTCGCTCCGTGAGTTTTGGAACAAGTATCAGATTCTCCTCGAACCGCACGGCGTCGTCGCGTGGCAGGGCTTCCTGGACTGGTGCGCCGTCGAGCCGCTGGGCAATACGCCCGCCGTCATCGTTGAGACCGCCAACCCGGCGAAGTTCCCCGAAGAAGTGGAGAAGGTCGTCGGCTGGGCGCCCGATGTGCCCGCCGCCATGACCGCCGGACTTCAGCAGACCGAGGACTACGACCGGATGGGCGCTGACTACGAGGCTTTCCGCGCGTATCTCCTCGCCCGTCACACACGCTAGATCTTCTTCGCAAGATACGCCCGGCGCTGGTCAGCGAAGTCCTTCAATGCAATCACACGCCTCCGTCCGCGGAAGGCCGGCACGGCTGCCGCCGCGCGGGCGCTGAGGGACGGGCGCGGCGATTTGGTGCGCATTCACCTGGAATGTCCATGGTGGATGCGCAAGGCGAACGGCACCGGATGAGAACCGGAATTGCCAAGCTGCGGGCAGGTTGCTAAACACGGCGGCCTTTGCATGGCACTCATCGTCCAAAAATTCGGCGGCACCTCGGTCGGCAATCCGGAACGCATCAAAACTGTCGCGCGCCGCGTGAAGCAGTATCGCGACCGTGGCGACCAGGTCGTCGTGGTCGTGTCCGCGATGAGCGGCGTGACCGACGGGCTCATCAAGCTCGCCAAGGAAATCATGCCGCTACCGCCCGAGCGCGAGATGGACATGCTGCTCGCGACCGGCGAACAGCAGACCATCGCGCTCACGGCCATCGCGCTCCAGCAACTCGGCGTGCCCGCGGCTTCGCTCACCGGCGCGCAGGCGGGCATCGTCACCGACGGCGTCCACACGAAGGCGAAGATCCAGAACATCACGCCGAAGAAAGTCCACGCGCTGCTCGACGCGGGAAACGTGGTCATCGTTGCGGGCTTTCAAGGCGAGACCGCCGAGGGCCAGATCACCACGCTGGGTCGCGGCGGTTCGGACCTCACGGCCATTGCGCTCGCGGCGGCGCTGAAGGCCGACCTTTGCCAGATTTACACGGATGTGGACGGCGTTTACACCGCCGACCCGCGCATCGTCCCGGCCGCGCGCAAGCTCGGTGAAGTCGCCTACGACGAATTGCTCGAACTCGCCGGCGCGGGCGCGAAGGTGATGCAGCTCCGCTCCGTCGAGTTCGCCAAGAAATTTGGCGTCGTGTTTGAAGTCCGCTCCAGTCTCAACGACAACCCAGGAACCATCGTGAAAGAGGAAACGCAAAGCATGGAGAGCATCGTCGTGCGCGGCGTCGCGCTCGACAAGAATCAGGCCAAGGTGACGCTCGTGGGCGTGCCGGACAAACCCGGCGTCGCCGCGCGCGTCTTCACCGCGCTTGCCGACGGCGCGATCAGCGTGGACATGATCGTCCAAAATGTCAGCCACGCATCGAAGTCGCCGACGACCGACATCTCCTTCACCGTGGACAAGCCCGACCTGCTCAAGGCGCGCAAGGTCATTGACGGATTGAAGTCCGAGGTCGGCTTCGCCGGGGTCGAAGCCGACGAGAAGATTGGGAAGCTCTCCATCGTGGGCGTCGGCATGAAAAGTCACAGCGGCGTCGCGGCGAAGATGTTCAGCACGCTGGCCAAGGAAGGCGTGAACATCGGGATGATTTCCACCAGCGAGATCAAAGTCTCCGTCGTGATCAGTGTTGACCAGGGCGAGCAGGCGATGCGCGCGCTGCACGCGGTGTTCATCGGTTGAGGCAGTCAGTTCTTGCGACCGAGACCAACTTGGTTCGGAATTGGACTTTACGGGCCCGCCGCACCGGACTAGCCTCCAACCATCAGCAGAACTCCGAGCATGCGCGTGCCCTGCAATCATTCCGGCCATCCAAGGATTCCCCGCCGCGCGGCGATTCAAGCGGGCGCGCTTGGTCTTGTGGGCCTGAGCATGGATCAACTCGCGCCGCTTCGGGCGCTTGCGGACGGCCCGTCGCCAAAAGTCCGCGCAACGTCGGTCATCTATATCTTTCTCTCCGGTGGACTCGCGCAACAGGACAGCTTCGACCCGAAGCCCGAGGCGCCGGAGGAGACGCGCGGCGAGTTCAAGGACATCCCCACGCGCACACCCGGCGTCCACATTTGCGAGCATCTGCCCGAGCTGGCCAGGCGCAGCAATCTCTGGGCGCTTTGCCGCTCGCTCACGCACAAGTCGAACGACCACTCCGCGAGCCATCACATCATGCTCACCGGCCGCGGGGAGATGCCGGTCGGGTTCGACCCGAACAAGCCGAAGCAGTCGGATCATCCGTCCATTGCGGCGCTCGCCAACTCGCTCCGTCCCGCACGCAACAACCTGCCGCCGGCGATCGTGCTGCCGGAGAAGTTGATTCACCGGACCGGGCGCGTCATCCCCGGCCAGTTCGGCGGCACGCTCGGCTCCCGGAAGGATCCATGGATTCTCGACTCGTCGCCGTTCAATGCGGAGACCTACGGCGCCTACCCCGAGTTTCTGTTTCATCACAACAAGGGCGCGGCGAAGGCGGACATCCCCTTTCGATCGCCCAACGTGACGTTGTCCGAACCGCTTGCTGCGCGGTTATCCGACCGCCTCGCGTTGCAGGGCGAACTCGACCGCCAGCGTGGCTTGCTCGAGTCCGCCGCGGAGGCGCAGTCCTTTGACCGCTACTGGAACATGGCTGTCTCGCTGCTCACCCGGCAGGACACAATCAAGGCCTTCGACGTCACGCAATCCGACCCGCGTTTGCAGGAGCGTTACGGAAAAAACTCCTTCGGGTGGTCGCTCTTGCTCGCGTCGCGACTCGTCCAAGCCGGCGTGAGCCTCGTGCAGGTGAATCTCGGCAACAACGAGACATGGGACACCCACGAAGCCGCGTTCCCCAATCTGAAAAACTTCCTGCTGCCGCCGATGGACCGCGCCGTGTCCGCGTTGCTCGATGACTTGAAGGACCGCGGGTTGCTCGACAGCACCCTCATCGTCATGGCCGGCGAGTTTGGCCGCACACCACGCATTTTCAAGATTCCCAGCGCCACGCTGCCCGGCCGCGACCATTGGGGCGCGGTGCAAAGCGTGTTCTTCGCCGGCGGCGGCGTCCGCGGCGGGACGGTGATCGGTTCGTCCGACAAGATTGGCGGCTATCCGGCAAGCGACGCGCAGACGCCCGAGAACATGGCGGCCTCCATCTACGACGCACTTGGCCTGCCACAGAACACGATGTGGCACGACGAACAGGGACGTCCTTTCAACCTCTACCACGGCGAACCCATCCGCGGCTTGATGGGCTAGCGCCCCGCGGTTCCCCATCCGGCTCCAAACTCCTCTCGCCTGCCGAATCCCCTCCTGCAAGGATTCGTCAGTGACTCGATGCCATCGCACCCCAGCCCCGTCGCAGCAATGAAACCGTCCCCGGCCCTGCTCATCATCGCCACGCTCGTCGCGCTCCCGATTTCAGCTGCGCCTCCAGCGGGCGAATCGCAGTTCCTCTCGAACACCCGTCAGCTCATCTACGACGGCAAACGCAGCGGCGAGGGCTACTTCTCGCCCGACGGCAAGACGCTCATCTTCCAGAGCGAGCGCGAGGCGGACAATCCCTTCTACCAGATTTACACCCTCAACCTCGAAACCGGCGACACGCACCGCGTCTCGCCAGGCCACGGCAAGACCACGTGCGCGTTCTTCCGGCCCGGAAGCGACGAGGTGCTCTTCGCCTCGACGCATCTCGACCCGCAGGCGCGCGACAAACAGAAGGCCGAGTTGGAATTCCGCGCCACCGGCAAGCAGCGCCGCTACTCGTGGGACTACGACGAGCACATGGACATCTTCGCGGCGAAGCGCGACGGCTCGAAGATTCGCCGGCTCACGACATCGCCCGGCTACGACGCCGAGGGCAGCTACTCGCCCGACGGGAAGCGCATCGTGTTCTCCTCGCTGCGCGACGCGTATCCGACGAACAAGCTCTCCACAGCGGACCTGAAGAAGCTCGAAGTGGACCCGAGTTACTTCGGCGAAATCTACATCATGAACGCCGACGGCTCCGGCCAGAGGCGGCTCACGCAGACGCCCGGCTACGACGGCGGGCCGTTCTTCTCGCCGGACGGCCGGCGCATCATCTGGCGGCGCTTCGATGAGAAGGGTGAGACGGCTGACGTCTTCACGATGAACACCGACGGCTCGGACGTGCGCCGCCTGACGGACTTCAAGGCGATGAGCTGGGCGCCGATTTTTCATCCCGCAAGCCGTTACGTGATCTACACGGCGAACAAGCACGGCTTTGCGAACTTCGAGCTGTTCATCGTGGACCCGCTCGGCGAACGCGAGCCGGTGCGCGTGACGTTCACCGACGGCTTCGACGGCCTGCCGGTCTTCTCGCCGGACGGCAAGAAACTCTGCTGGACCGCCAGCCGCACCGGCGATGGCAAGTCGCAGCTCTTCATGGCGGACTGGAATCACGAGGCGGCGCTGGCGGCGCTGGCCGGCGCGGCGAAGCGCAGCGTTCCTGCTGATGTGGCCCACGCATCGCATAGAACCCATGAGTCCCATGCGACCCCCGAGACCCGCCCGAAGAACCTCTCCCCCGAAATCAAATCCTCCGATCTGCAAGCCCAAGTCTCCTACCTCGCCTCCGACGCGCTCGAAGGCCGGCTCACGGGCACGCGCGGCGCGCGACTCGCGGCAGACTTCATCGCGGAGCAATTCAAACTGGCCGGCCTCGAACCGCTCGGCGACCCGAGGAGTTTCTTCCAGCCGTTCGAGTTCAACGCCGGCGTGCGCGTGCTCACGAATCAAAACCGTCTCGCCATCGCCCGCGAGAACGCCGTGACCCCGATGCCCGGCTACGAGCCCGAGAAAGACTTCCGCCCGCTCGCCTTCTCGCAGAGCGGCACAGTCGAGGGCGAGGTGGTCTTCGCCGGCTACGGCTTGAGCGTGCCGGGCAAGCCCGGCGAAGGCTACGACTCCTACGCCGGCCTCGACGTGTCCAACAAGGTCGTGCTCGTGCTGCGCTACGTGCCCGAGGAGGCCGATGCCAGGCGCCGCGCGGAACTCAACCGCTACGCCGGCTTGCGCTACAAGGCCCTCATCGCGCGGCAGCGCGGCGCGCGGGCGTTGCTCGTGATCAGCGGACCGAACTCGCCGAACCCCGGCCAGCTCGCCGCGCTCACCTACGACCGCGGCGCGGGCGCGGGCATTGTCGCGATGTCAGTAAACGGAAACGTGGCGTCGGAACTTTTTGCCGCCGCGGGCAGGGACTTGAAGGCAATCCAGTCCGCGCTGGACAAGGAAGACCCGCATGCGCAGGGCAGCTTCACGTTTCCGAAGGCGCGCGTGGCGCTCACCGCCGCCGTCGAGCCCATCAAACAGACCGACCGCAACGTGCTTGGCTGGCTGCCCCCTGCGCCCGGCTCGAAGGAAACCGGCTACGTCTTCATCGGCGCGCACTACGACCATCTTGGCCACGGCGAAACCGGCGGCATGGCGCGCAAGGACGAGGAGGGCAAGATCCACTCCGGCGCGGATGACAACGCGAGCGGCACCGCCGCAGTGCTCGAACTCGCCGCCGCGCTCGCAGCCGAACGGAAGAAGAGTCCGGCGGCATTCACGCGAGGCGTGCTCTTCGCGCTGTGGAGCGGCGAGGAACTCGGCCTGCTCGGCTCCGCGCAATACGCCGAGCGCCCGCTCAAGCCGCTGAGCAACGCCGTCGCCTACGTGAACTTCGACATGGTCGGCCGCCTGCGCGACAACAAGCTGCTCGTGCAGGGCACCGGCTCCTCGACAAACTGGACGCGGCTCGTCGAGAAACGAAATGTGGCCGCGGGCTTCAACCTCGCCTTGCAGGAGGACCCGTATCTGCCGACGGACGTGACGAGCTTTTACTCGAAGCAGGTGCCGGTGTTGAGCTTCTTCACCGGCAGCCACGACGAGTATCACCGCCCGGCGGACAAGCCCGAGACGCTCAACTACGAAGGCCTCGAACGCATCACGAAGCTCGCGCACGGACTCGCGCTCGACCTTGCGCACATGCCCGCGCCGCCCGCCTACGCAAAAGTGGAACGCAAGGACAGCGGCGGCTCGCGCGACAATCTCCGCGCCTACCTCGGCACGATCCCCGACTACGCGACGGAGATCGCCGGCGTGAAGATTTCCGGCACCCGCCCCGCCAGTCCCGCGGACAAGGCCGGATTCAAAGGCGGCGACGTGATCGTGGAATTCAACGGCCAGAAGATCGCCAACATCTACGACTACACCTACGCGATGGACGCTGTGAAGATCGGCCAGGCCGTGAAAGTGATCGTGCTGCGCGAAGGCAAACGCGTGGAGTTGACGGCGACCCCCGAGGCGAGGAAGTAGCAACCCGTGCGAGGATGACTTCGAAGTCCATCTCCGGGAGTGCTTCGCTGCTGTTGCTCGCCGCCGCGAGCCGGTTACTCATCGCAACCGCGATTGGCGAGGACTGGCCGCAGTTCCTCGGCCCGCGCGGGGACAACACGTCGCTTGAGACCGGGCTGCTGGAGAAGTGGCCGTCGAAGGGACCACCTCTGGTTTGGGACCGCAAAGTGGGCACGGGCTACGCGGCTCCGAGCATCCGCGGAGAGCGGTTGGTGCTGCATCACCGCATCGGCGGCGAGGAGATTGTCGAATGCGCCAACGCCGCGACCGGCCGCACCGCGTGGACTAACGCCTATCCGAGCCGTTACGTGGACCCGTTCGGCTACAACAACGGGCCGCGCTGCGCGCCGCTGCTCACCACCAATCGCTGCTTCACCTTCGGCGCGGAAGGCAGGCTGCTCTGCACCGACCTCGCCACGGGCAAGACCATCTGGAGGCGCGACACTGCAAAAGACTGGAATGTGCCCGAGGCGTTCTTCGGCGTCGGCAGCACGCCCATCCTCGAGGAGGGCAGGTTGATCGTGATGGTCGGCGGCCAGCCCGACTCCGGCGTGGTTGCGCTCGAGCCGGAGACGGGGAAAACGATCTGGGAGAGCGTCGGCAAGAAGTGTTGGAACGGCGTGGTCACGATCGGCTGGCGCACGGAGACGCCGTATCAGTGGACGGGCTTCGAGAAGCTCGCGAGCTACGCCTCGCCCGTCGCCGCGACCATCCACGGCAGGCGCCATGTGCTGTGCCTCATGCGGCAGGGGCTCGTGTCTCTCAACCCGGCGACGGGCGAGGTCAACTTTGTGCGGTGGTTTCAATCCATGGCGAACGACTCGGTGAACGCGATGAACCCGGTCGTGCATGGCGACCTGGTGCTGATTTCGGCGGCGTATTATCGCAGCGGCGCGGTGCTGCTTCGCGTGAAGCCCGACGGGAAGTCCTTCGAGGAAGTGTGGAAAGACCCGGCGCGGCACCCCTTCGACCTCTCGGACCGCGACCCCGAGACCGGGCGCTGGAAAATCCCGGCGCTCGAAATCCATTGGAACACACCCATCCTGCTCGACGGGCATCTGTATGCCTTCAGCGGACGCGACGAACCGGACGCCACGTTCCGGTGCGTCGAGTTCAAGACCGGCAGGGTCAAGTGGTCGCGCGACGAACAGTGGCAGAAGCATCCTCAGCACGGGACGCAGTTCCCGGTCTATGGTCGAGGCTCAGCCATCCTTGCGGACGGCAAGCTGATCGCTCTCGGCGAGGGCGGGAAGCTCGGGTTGTTCAAGCCGGACGCGGCAAAGGCGGAGGAGATTTCGTCGTTCCAAGTGCCGATGCTCGGCTACCCGTGCTGGGCGGCGCCGATTCTCTCGAACAAGCGGCTCTACGTGCGGAATGAGGAGCGGTTGGTTTGCTACAATCTGGCAAAGTGAACGTAGCCGGCCTCACCCACTCATCCGCCCAACTCGCGATGCCGGAAGCAATCCACGGTGTGATCGTTCACCACGCCGACCGCTTGCAGGACGGCATACACGATGGTCGTGCCGACAAAGTTGAACCCGCGCGCCTTGAGTTCATTGCTGACGCGGTCGGAGAGCGGTGAGCGCGTGGGAATGTCCTTGAGCGTCCGCCGGCGGTTGACCACGGGCCGGCCGTCCACGAAGCGCCACAGCCACGCGTTGAAGCTGCCGAACTCCTCCTGCACCTTGACGAAAGCGCGCGCGTTGCGGATCGCCGACTCGACTTTCTGCCGGTTGCGGACAACGCCGGGATCCTTGAGCAGGCTCTCGACTTTGCGCGAGTCGAAGCGGGCGACCTGGGCGGGTTCGAATCCTGCGAACGCCTTCCGGTACGATTCGCGCTTGCGCAGCACGATGGCCCAGCT
>Ga0194128_10005105_pt1 | contig 18697 bp, 12 predicted proteins | sample TA2KigCa65mmetaG_FD_148650 | JGI IMG/M metagenome (GOLD analysis project Ga0194128, IMG submission 148650) | Freshwater microbial communities from Lake Tanganyika, Tanzania - TA2015037 Kigoma Deep Cast 65m | ecosystem: Environmental > Aquatic > Freshwater > Lake | place: Tanzania: Lake... | reverse complement strand
GCCGCCATGCTCGGTCAGCCGCAGGATCGCCATGATCTCGGCCACGCGGGCATCGATGCGCGCCTGCACCGCGCGGTCGGGCCGGAGCCGCCCCGCGACGCCCAGGTGCTCGGCCACGACGAGCGCGATGTTCTCCTCCATCGTGAGACGGCGGAACAGGCTCGTGATCTGGAACGTCCGCCCGACGCCGGCCTTCACGCGGCTCGCCTCGGAGCTCGCGGTGACGTTGCGCCCCTCGATCCAGATCTCGCCTTCGTCCGGCGCCAGGCGTCCGCTGATCAGGTTGATCAGCGTCGTCTTGCCGGCGCCGTTCGGGCCGATGAGCGCCCGGCGCGCCCCGCGCTCGAGCGTGAGGCTGACGCCGCGGACGACGTTCAGCGAGCCGAAGCGCTTCAGGACCCCACGGAGACACAAGACGGTTGACCGTTCGGATCCTACGGACGGTTCGGATCGTTCGGGGGGTTCGGGTCGTTCGGATCGTTCGAAGAGCCGTTCGGATCGTTCTGCCGAACCAGAACGATCCGAACCCGAACGATCCGAACGGCCCGAACGGTCCGAACGGTCCGAACGATTCCTCACACGCCCGAACGCTCCGACCAGTCCCCCCGGCGCCAGAAAGACGATCGCCAGCAGCATCAGGCCGATCCAGAGGTACCAGTTCGCCGGGTCCTCGCGCGCGAGGTAGTCCTGCATGAAGACGTAGACGGGCGCGCCGAGGAGCGCACCGTAGCGCCGGCCGGCGCCGCCGAGGATCAGCATGATCAGGATCTCGCCCGAGAACTCCACGCTCACCGCGTTGAGCGCCACGAACTCCGACACCTGCGCCTGGAGCGCCCCGGCGAGGCCGGCCAGCGTTGCCGACAGGACGAGCGCCGTCTGCAGGCGCGCGCCGACGGGGGCGCCGATCGCGTGCATGCGCGCCTCGTTCTCCCGGATGCCGACGAGCGACTGCCCGAACCGCGAGTCGATCACCGTCCAGAAGGCGAGAAAGGCAAGCGCCAGCACGACGGCGGCGTACCAGTACGCCACGCGGCCGAAGAGATCGAAGGCAAATACGCCGGCCACCGCCGCCATGTCGATCCCCTGCAGGCCGTCGGCGCCGCCGGTCAGCCACGTCAGCTTGTTCGCCGCCTCCTGCACGAGGAGCACCGTGGCCAGGCTCAGCATGATGAGCGTGAGCCGCCGGCTCCGCAGCAGCACGGGACCGACCGCCAGCGCCAGCAGCGCGGCCGCGAGCGCCCCGACGAGGAGCCCGGCGAGCGGCTCGTCCCAGGCCCGGATCGCGAAGATGCCGGCCGCGTACGCGCCCGTGCCGAAGAACGCCGCGTGGCCGAGCATGACGAGCCCGCAGTAGCCCACGAGCAGATCGAGCGACATCGCGCAGAGCGCCAGAATCACCATCCGGGCGCCGAGGTCGAGGTAGCCCGGCGCGACGAGCGGAAAGGCCGCGAGAGCCGCCAGCACGAGGCCGTCGAGCGCGCGCCTGCGGGTCACGCGTGCGTACGGGGGGCGAAGCCGTGCGGCCTGGAGAAGAGCACGGCCATCACCAGCAGGAAGACGAGGATGCGGCCGACGTCGGGCAGCGCGTAGCGCACCGCGGTGTCGACGATGCCGAAGGCGAGCGCCGCGAAGAACGCGCCGCCCATATTGCCGAGGCCTGCAAGGGCGACGACGATCAGGAAGTAGATGAGGTAGTCGTTCGGATAGCCGGGATAGATCGGCAGCAGATCCGCGCCGAGCGCGCCCCCGAGCGCGGCCAGCGCGGTGCCGAGCCCGAACGACAGCATGAAGACGCGATCGACGTTGATGCCGACCGCTTCCGCCATGCGGCGATTGTCCACCGCGGCGCGGATCGACGCGCCGAAGCGCGTGCGCTCGACCGTCGCCCACACGGCCAGCGCGAGCGCCGCGCCGACGGCGATCAGGAACACGCGGTACGCGGGGAACGTGCCGACCCCGAGATCGGCCGGCCCCGACAGCCACGCCGGCAGCTCGATGGGCTGCGCGAGCGGCCCGTAGACGCGCCGCGCGACGGCGACGGCGACGAAGATCAGGCCGATCGAGAAGAGCACCTGCTGCAGGATCGGGGCGCCGTAGAGCCGCCGGTACAGCGTGCGTTCGAGCAGCATGCCGGCCAGCGCGACGAGGACCACCGCGGCCGCCACGCTCGGCAGGAACGGCAGCCCGAGGCGTGCCATCGCGGTGACGGTGAGGTAGCCACCGGCCATCGCGAACACGCCGTGCGCCAGGTTGACGAAGCGCATCAGGCCGAGCGTGACCGACAGGCCGACGGCGAGCAGGTAGAGCACCATCCCGTACGCCGTCCCGTAGAACGCCAGCGAGATCAGGAGGTCAAGGGACGTCGGGATGGAGCTCCTTCCAGGGGTCTTTCACGTCGGCGATCGCGGCGACCTCGACGTTGCGCAGCTCGCCGTCCACGCGCTCGACGCGGTGGATGTAGATGTTGTGGACGACGTCCCGCGTCTCGGCGTCGATGCGCATCGGCCCGCGCGGGCTGTCGGGGTTGCTCCAGCCGGCCAGCAGCGACCGGCTCCGCGCAGGGTCGATGACGCCGCCCTGCTCCCGGATCAGGTGGAAGATGGCCGCCATGCCGTCCCAGCCGCCCACGGCGAAGTAGTTCGGCACGCTGCCGGCGCCGTATGCCTTCTTCCACTCGCCGACGAAGATCGCGTTCGCCGGCCGGTCGCCCGCCGCCGAATAGTGCGACGCGGAGATCACCCCGATCGCCGCCTCCCCCATGTTCCGCAGCTCGTCGTCGGGGACGATGGCGTTGGGCCCGATCAGCCGGATGCCGGCGGCGGCCAGGCCGAGGTCGTGGTACGCCTTGACGAAGCGGGTCGCCTCCGGCCCGCCGGGGTTGAAGCCGTAGATCGCCTGCGGGCGGTCGCGCCGGACCCGCTCGAGAAACGGCACGAAGTCGGCCGTCCGCAGCGGCGCGCGCACCTGGCTGACGATCGTCCCGCCGGCGCCGGTAAGGCCGCGCACGAACGCCTCCTCGGCGTCGGCGCCCGCGGCATAGTCGCTCACGACGGTCGAGACGCGCGTCAGGCCGTTCGTCGCGGCCCACTGCCCCAGGTGGTAGCTGTGCTGCCAGGTGGTGAAGGCCACGCGGAAGAGGAACGGCGACAGCCGCGTGGTGCTCGCCGTCCCGCTCGACATCACCACGTACGGCACGGAGGCCTCCGTAACCAGCGGCGCGATGGCGCTGACGTTCGGCGTCCACTGGCCGCCGGTGAGGATCTGGACGCGCTCGCGGACGACGAGCTCGGTGGCGAGCCGCTTGGCGACGTCGGGCGTCGGCCCGGTCTCGTCGCGCTTGACGATCTGCAGCTCGACACCCGCCGGGAGCTCGTGCGCGTGCAGGCGGCGATAGAGCTCCGCGCCGCGGTCGATCGCCTCGCCAATCGAGGCGTCCGGACCCGAGTAGGTCAGGATCATGCCGACGCGAACCGTCCTGGCGCCGCTCGGCGCGCCGCCGCCGCAGGCGAGCGGGACGAGCGCGGCGCAGGTCGCGATCGCGACGAGGAGCCCTCGCATACCGGCGCCTACCTTTGCCCTCGCTTGTCGACCACGACCTCGCCGCCCTTGATGACGACCCGCGCGTCGAGCAGGTGCCAGTAGCCCTCGAGCGGATTGCCGCCGAGCACGACGATGTCGGCGAGCTTGCCCGGCTCGAGCGTGCCGATCTCGCGGCTCCGCTCCACGAAGGCGGCGCTGTTCGGCCCCATCAGCCTCACGAGATCGATGGGCGAGAACATCAGGTTGAGCGCCCGCAGCTCGTGCGCGAGCCCGTCGCGCGGGTGGTAGTTCGTGTCGGTGCCGAACCCGTAGGTCACGCCGTTGTCCCACAGCATGCGCCCGTTCACGGCCTTCTCCCCCGCCTCGCGGCCGTCGCCCGCGCTGTCGAGGATGCCTCCGGGCCACGGCTTCCCGTCGCGGAACGTGGGCAGGTTGTCTTTGTTGAAGACGCCGAACACCGGCACGCCAAAGCCAATCGTCGACAGGTTCTCGATGCCCGCGTCGCGCACCATCCGCGCCTCCTCGGGCTTCAGATACCCATTGTGCGGCGTGTGCACCAGCTTGGTCGAGCCCGCCTTCACGGCGGCCACCATCGCTCCGGGACTGACCGCGTGCACCATCAGGTTGATCGTGTGCGCGCGGGCCTCCTCGGCGACCGCGGTCAGCAGCGCCACCTCCTGCGGCGCGGCCTTCGGCGTGATGCTCGCCTTGATGAACTCGACGCCCGCCTTGACGATCTCCCGCACGCGGGCGCGCGCCTCCTCGGCCGTCGTGAATCCGCCCGGATCGGCGCGCGCCGACGTGATGATGCGCGGCCCCTCGAGCTGGCCGCTGTCGACCCGGCGCTTCAGCTCGACGATGTCCGGGATGCGGCCGCCGCCCTCGAGGAGCGTGGTGTAGCCCGCCTCGAGGAACTCCCGCATGCGGTCGGCGGCCTCGGTCTTGAACCACTGGCTCGCCTCGCCGCGGATGATGTGCCGGTGGCCGTCGATGAAGCCGGGCATCACCGTCATGCCGCCCACATCGATCGTCTGCGCCCCGGCCGCCTGAGCCGTTCCCGCACTCACCGACGCGATGCGCCCGTTGCGCACGACGAGGGTGCCGCGCTCGATCACCTGGCCCGTGCCGACGATGACGCGGGCGTTGGTGATGACGAGATCCTGGGCGGACACGGCGGGCGCAATGGCTGCGTGGGCGAGCCACACCGCGGCACTCACCATCGCCAGTCGCATGCTTTCCTCCCCGGTCCGGCTGACGCCGGACGCGACGTACTGTGCCTGAAACCGGACGCGACGCAGCCGGCTCCAGCTGAGGCGGGCCGCCGCGGGCCGTGGACGCCGGAACACCCGGCGCGTCGATGTCAGGGGCTGACGCCGGCGGCCGCGCGGCGGCGCGCGCGCCGCCTCACTGGACGGTGACGTCCACGTCGTGCGTCGAGAACGCCATGCCGTCGCTGGCGATCGCGCGGAGCCGGTAGGTGCCGGGCCTGGTGAACGTGACGCTCGTCTCGAGCGCCGCGGGCCTGCCGTGAACCCGGTTCGGCATGATGTCGGGCTGCATCCGGACCAGCCCCGCCCCGCGGTACACGATCCAGCGCACGCGCACGCCCTGCTGGAGCTTCCCGTCCGGATCGGGAATCGGCATCGGCTTGCCGTCGTCGGCCGCCGTGGCCGTGAGCGAGAGCGTCTCGCCGACCGTGACCGGGCGCACGCCCGCGATCGTGATGGCGGGGGGATGGTTCGTCGCGTCCATGTCGAGCGAGTTCGACGGGTTGGTCATGAGCGACGGGTCGCGCCCCGAGTTCTTCGCAATCAGCTTCTGGTCGACTTCCCACTCGGGCTGCAGCCACGCCTTCGCCTGGTTCGTCTTCCCGTTGGTCGTCAGCGTCCAGGTGAGGCGGCGGTCCTTCGGCCAGTCGGCGGGGACCGTCGTCTTGACGACCCACCACTTGCGCGCCGTGTAGAAATGCGTCGGCTGCCCGCGATCCGCGCCGCCCACGTCGAAGCTGTTGTCGGGGCCGACCGGAACGTCGAACTCTTCCTCGGTGTTGCGGTTGTAGTAGCCGAAGTAGAACGAGTAGGTGCCGTCCGGATTCCGCTCCCAGCCGTCGAAGGTCGGGCTCACGTCCTGCCCGCGGGCGAAGCCGAACGGCCCGAACTGCCCGTACACGTCGGAGGGGACCGCCGACGCGAGGAGCAACGCGGCGGCGGCCAGCGCCGCAGCGTAGGTCCGGCTGAAGCCGGACGCTACGTACTTCGTCTTCATGCCGGTCTCCCTGGGGCGCAGCTCAGCGCGTGCTCGTCGGCCGGTTGCGCCGCGCGCGCCGCTCGGCGACTTCCTTCTCGTACTCCTCGTCGGACATGTAGTACCAGCTGAGCCACGCCGACGACATCTCGTCGACGGTGCGCTGACCGTAGGTAATCTGCGCGTCCGGATCGGGATTGAACGGGTTCTTCGCCGTGTTGTCGTGCCACATGATCGCGTGCAGCATCGTGCCCTTCGGCAGCAGCGGCGCCGCGTCGTCTGCGTACACGTAGTTGATGTGCCAGTTGAAGCGGAACTTCGCGCACGACAGGATCTCGACGCGGCCGTTCGGATAGATCGCCTCGAGGCACTCCGCCTTGCCGCGGTTGTGCATGTGCGGCTGGAACGACAGCAGCCGCGCCGCGCGCGTCAGCATCTTGTAGCCGTCGGAGCGGATGTTGTCGGTGTGCGGCCGGAGATCCACCTGCGGCGCGCTCACCGTCATCGACGAGATCACGTGCTTCGGCACGTAGCCCGGCGGATAGAACTTCAGCCCCAGCTTCACGTTGGCCGGCACGTCCTGCTTGCCGGTGGAGTGCACGTGCAGCTGGAAGTTGATCTTCGTCCCGGCCTTGATCAGGCGGCCCGATCCCTCGGGGAAGACGTCGCCCTGCTTGCCGATCGCGTACTCGTTGAGGAAGACGCCCTGCTCCCCGACCGTGATCGCGTCGACATCGTCGGTCTGCCCGCTGCCAAGCGTGGCGTCGTTCGGCTCGACGATGGACGTGCGGATGTGATGGATGACGTCGAACCCCTTCGTCGGGATGATCTGGACGCCCTTGATGTAGCGGTCCTGGGTCAGTTTCGGATCGGTCAGGATGTCGGGCCACTGATCCGGCGCCTGCGCCTTGACAATGTAATCGGCCGGCAGCTCGACAACGACGTCGGGCTCGCCGATCTGCCAGGTGTCTTCGGCGACGAACTGCCGGGGCGGCGGCAGGTCGGCGGGATTGCCGAGCGGCGCGCCGGCGTCCACCCAGCGCGCGATCGTGTCGATCTCCCGGTCGGTCAGCGAGCGGTCGTTGCTGAAGTGCTGCACGCCGACGCTCTTCTCGATGAACCACGGCGGCATGATGCGCTGCACGACGGCCTGGCGGATGGCCCGCGCCCACGGGCGCGTCTCCTCGTACGTGAGGAGCGACATCGGCGCGATGCTGCCCGGCCGGTGGCATGCCTGACAGTTCCGCTGAAGGATGGGCGCCACGTCTTTCGCGAACGTGACCGACGCCTGCGCGGGAGCGGACTGTCCCGCGTGGAGCGGCGCGGAGGCTGCTGCGATCACCAGCGCGAGCACGAGCGATGCCGGAAGGACGAACCGCATGGCCATTCCCTCCAAGGAGCACCCCCCGCGCGTTGCCACCGCGCGTTGGGGACCCCGCGAAAAAGGTGGCGCTATTGTGCCACGGAACCAGGTGGTAGCTCGTGGCCGGTAGCCAGCCGCTAGGTGGTCGCCGGTAGCCAGCCGGCAGCCGGTAGCGCGGATTGCCTGCCTACCCCCTACCGGCTACCACCTACCTACCGGCTGGTGCAGGGCGTCGGCTTCCAGCGGGACCCGTCGGGGAGCTTCTTGAAGGCGTAGTTCACCACCCACGGCTGGGTGAGGTATTCGGGGTCCTCGACGATCTGGGTCATCCGGATCCACTGGCTCTTGTCCGGGAGCTCCATCAGGCGAAAGTACTCCGTCAGCACGGCGTTGCCGGTGTACGGCATGCCGTTCTTCCAGTAGTAGCCGGGCCGGAGCCGGGTCGTGACCACCCTGAGGCTGCCGCCGCGCTCGACCAGGCCCGCGGCCGGCACGATGGTCCAGGTGGCCATGGAATAGCCCTGCAGGCTCGGCTCGACACCCGCCGGCGGCTCCAGCTTTGCCGGTGGCGGCGGAAAGTAGGTGGCGTTGCTGAAGTCCATCCGCCCGGGATCGGTCGGCGGACCGAACCGGAAGAGCCGCGCCTGGCTGCCGGCGTCCGCCTCGATCTTGAGCGTGTTGTCGTCCTGCCAGCTGATGCGCAGGTGCGTCGGCTGGCGCATGATGCCGGGCGCGCCGTACGCCTTGCACGCGTTCCCCTCGACCTCGTCGCGCGCCGGATCCCACTTCATCGCCGCCTGCGCGCCAACGACGTTGTACGGAATGTTCGACCGCGCCGACGGATTCGGGCCGACGCCCAGCAGCCCCTGGCCGGGGTTCTCGATCACGCCCGGCTCGCCGACGCCGAAGTCGCCGCGCGGCGCCGTCCGCATGCGCACGTGCCAGTCTTCGGTGATGACCGCCGTCCAGTAGCCGGTGAGGTCGATTGGGGCGCTCGCGCGCGCGGTCGCCGGCGCGCTGCCGCGCCCCTGCGCGTCGAGCGTGATCAGGCCGACGAGACACGCCAGCGCAAGAACGAGTACAACGAGTACGTGGCGTCCGGCTCTAGCCGGACCTGCGACCGGCGATCGCATCAGTTCACCACTTCCCCCGCCCGGCTCCCCCACGTCCTGCCGTCGGTGGTGCGCGTGATCTTGATGAGCCGCGCGCGCGTGCTGTTGGGGCTGCGCGACGGGTTGCCGACGATCTCGACCGGGTCGCCCACCTTGAACGCGTCCTTGTCGAACCCCTGCTGCGCGAACTGCTGCGCGGAGGCGCCCTCGATGGTCCAGCGCTGCGCCGCGCCGCCCTCGTCTGTGACTTCGATGTACACGAAGGAGTGCGGCGAGCGCAGCGTGAGCTGCACGATCGTCCCCTTGAGCGTGATCTGGCGGTCGACGTTGTAGGTGCCGCCAAACGAGTGGTGGGCGGCCAGCGACACGCCCGACAGCACTGCGGCGGCGACGATCGCGGCGAACGGACCTCGCATGCTCATGACTTCTTCTTCTCCGCGAGACTGCGGTACACGGCCTCCACGAAGCGCGCGGTCGCGCCCCGCTGCCGCCCGTACATCGGGTCGTAGTCCATTGTCGGCTTCGCGGCCTTGACCTGCGCGAGCGTCAGGCCGCGGTCGACCATGCCCTGCACGCGGTCGCGGACGACGATCAGCATGTCGCGGTAGAGGCCGACGTCGGCGGCGTCGCCCATCCAGCCGTGGCCGGGCACGATCATCGTGCCGCCCTGCGACATGAACTCGGTCACGGACAGGTCCACCAGCCGGTTGAGCGCCTCGATGACGCCGTCGATGCTGCCGCCCCGATCGACGTCGATCGGCGGATAGATGTCGCTGTTGTAGACGTCGCCGGCGGCGATCACGTCCGACCGGCGGAACCAGACCATCGTGTCGCCGTCGGTCACGGCGTTTGGCGCATGGAAGAGCTGCACCGCCTGGCCGTTGAAGAAGCGGTAGAGCGTGTACCGGTCCGACGCGTAGGTGTCGGTCGGCGCGAGCGCCGCGGTCGCCGGCTCGGCGAGCCGGCTCTGCACCGCCTGGTGGGCGAGCACCTGGAGGCTCAACGACGGATTCCGGTAGCCGAGCACGCGGAACATCGGCGACTTCCGGATGGCCCCGTTGCCGCCCACGTGATCCAGGCTGTCGCTCGTGTTGATGATGAAGCGGATGGCCGGCTCGGCCGGCGCATGCGTCGACAGCCACGTGTTCGAGTACGGCGACGCCGCCTCGGGCGGGTCCGGCACCCGCAGCGTCCGCACGATCTGGCCAATCGCGTCGAGCACGCGGCCACTCGCCGCGGCGGCGCCCGCATCGACCATGAGCACGCCGTCGCCGCCGGCCGACACGGCGATGTTCCCGCCCCCGCCGGCAATCACGTACACGTTGCCGGCCACGTGCAGCGTCTCGACGCGGTCGTAGGCCGGCGCACGCGCGGGCTGCGCGTCGGCACGCTCGGCAATGCGCGTCGATGCGTCCGTGTACTCGGGCTTGTACGCGTACTGCTCCTTCGGCGGGACGAGCGTGGCGCCCGTCGCCTGCCACTCCGGATACGTCGTCTCGGCGCCGCCGCGCGTCCCCTCCTGCGGCATCCGGTACTTCACCGCCGACTCGGTGAGATACGGGTTGTCGCCGGGGAGGTAGTGCGGCACGCGATACCGCTCACCCGGCTGGTATTCCTCGGGCTGACAGGGATAGAGCGGGAGCTGCAGCGTCGGCGCGCGGACGTACGTCGCACTGCGGACGAGCGGCTCGGTCAGATAGTCGGGATCGATCACCGTGAACGTCCACTCGAGGAACTGCTCCTGGAGCGAGATGTGCTCGATCACGGTGGCGCGGAAGCTCGCCGGCACGCCGTTGCGGCGCACGTAGCTCTCCTTGAGGTGCGTCGTCGTGATCTCGAGCGTATCGCCGATGAAGCGGCCGGTCGAAAATCCGTCCCACGAGTGGAGCGCGTACGCCGACGGACGCGGCCGCCCGTCGAGCCAGATCATCCGCTCGCCCGGCGTCTTTTCGTAAACGATGCGCAGCGCGACGAGATTCCGGGTGACCGGATCGACGACCTGGTCGATCCGCATCGGGTCGAGCCCCTTCGCCTGGTACTGGGGCCCGCGCGGGCGGCACTGCAGGAGCGGCGAGGTGGCGTTCCACTCCTCGTCGTAGGTGTCGGCGCGCATGCGCGCGGCGTCGTTGAGCGGCAGGCCCCGGTAGTCGCCCGGATACGCTCCGGGCGTGCGGTCGCGCTCGTCCTCGTACGGCAGCCAGCGCCACGTGCCGGTGAGATCGATCGGCGAGTTTTCCTGAACCGAGACCGGGTGCGAGGCCACCACCGCCAGCACGAACAGCAGCCCCGCCAAACGCAGTCGAGTCACGGCGTCCTCCGACCAGCGACAAGATACTACCCGGCAGATCCGTTTACAATCGCGCCCGCAGAACGTACGGAGTGTCCGGCTTCAGCCGAACCCACAGTACGTGGCGTCCGGCTTCAGCCGGACCAACGGCCTGCGCATGGATCTCCGGTCCGGCACACGCCGGACGCTACGAACGATTCGTGCTCCTAGTGCCTGCGGAGGAACCCGAGCACGGCGCGGTTGAAGATCTCGGGCTGCTCCCAGTAGGCGGAGTGGCCGACGTCGGGCACGATGACCGACTCCGCACCCTCGATGCGCGCGGTGAAGAGACGCAACACCGGAGGCGGTGTGTACAGATCGGCGTCGCCGGTGAGGAGCAGCGTCGGGACCTTCAACGTCTCGAGCAACGCGAACGTGATCCGGTTGCGCGTGGGCTGCGCCCGCGGCGGCGACCCGCCGGGCCAGCTCAGGCCGTGCAGTTCCAGCCAGCGCCGAACGCCCTCGGGATTGGCCGCCCGGTACGACGGACCCAGCTCCCGGATGTCGGGAGGCAACGCAGCGAACTGCGGCGGCCGGAGACGCTGTCCCATCTCCAGATAGTCGACGTCCTGGACGCCGCCGAGCGCATTGGCGACGACCACGCTCCGCAGCCGGTCGGGAAACGACAGGGCGAAGTCGAGCGCCACGCCGCCGCCCGCCGCGGTGCCCACCAGATGCACGCGGTCGACAGCGAGGTGATCCAGCAGGCCCAGCAGGTCGTCGGCGTCGGTCCCCGGCTGCGCGCCGAATGGCTCGAACGCGGAGCGCCCGAACCCGCGCCGGTCGTACGCCACGACGCGGTACCCGGCCGCGGTGAACGCCGGGAGCTGGTACTCCCAGAACAGGCTGTTGCCGGTGGCCGCGTGCAGCAGGACCACGGGCACGCCGGTCCCGCCCGTGTCACGGTAGAACAGGCGCGCGCCGGACAGTTCCGCATACGCCTCGCGGACGACCGACTGTGCGTGCGCCGCCGCAAGGAGCGCCACGACCGCGACGCCCAGACCGATCGGATGCGCCGCGGTCGTCATGCCGCCCCCAGCAGGACGGCCAGCAGGAACTGCTCGTCGGAAGCGTCCAACCCGAGATCCTGGTTGAGCAGATCGTCGAACACGCCGCCGAAGGGCCGCGCCCGCAGACCGAGCGCCGTCGCCGCCAGGACCAGGTTCTGCGAGATGTGCCCCGCCTCGGCCACCAGCATGCGATAGCCGCCCTCGCCGTACTTCCGTTCGTGGCGCGGAAAGCGGCCGGTCAGACAGATAAGCGCCGCGGCGCCGGCCACCATCTCGCGCTCGACGGGCAGCGCCGCGCGGACGACGACCGCCGGATCGATCGCCGGCCGCACCACCTCCAGCGCGTGCTCGATCGCCCGGTAGTGGTAGACGGCGGGCTCCAACCCTTCGACACGGAAGACGAGGGGATAGATCTCCACCGCGTAGAGCGCGCCGCTCGACGGGTACGCGCGCAGCGGCAGCTCCCGCCCGGCGATCGCCGTCGTGCCGGTGACTCCGCACGCGGTGTGCAGGAGGGCCTCGATATCGGCCCGAGCGACGACGCCGCCGCGGTAGTCGCGCGTGGATCGGCGCGCGCGCGTCAGCGCGTGAAACGGACGCAGGCGCTCCGGCACGTCGGAGCGAAGGGCGATGCGTGGGACCTCCGGATACGCGCGGTACTCGCCGTCGGCCGCGAGCTGGAGGACCTCGTCGCCCACGAGGCCGCCGGCGGGCAGCACGCCCTTCTTGGTCGCCTGGTGCACGAAGCGGCCGAGCGCGCGTCCCGACACGTCCACGACGCCGGCCCCGGCCAGCGCGCCCAGCAGGCGCGCCGCCGCTCCGCGATCCTCGACGCCAAGACCGGACACGATGTCGGCGACGGTGTGCTCGCCAGTCGTTCCGCGGACCACGCGCCAGAGGACATCCTGAGATGTCGACACCCGTACCTCGCGGCGACGGCGACACAGCACGGTGCAGCTGGGTTCGCGGTCGACGCGCGGCTCCCCGAGCGGCACGTCGAACCAGACGGCGCCATCCTCGTCGACCCAGGTGCGCACGGACGGCGCGAGCCTGGGACGCTGCGAGTCCTCCAGCGGGACGGCAGACGGCCGCCACGCGCGCCGCTCGCGCGGACCGTCGATGAGCAGATCGGGATCGAACACGTGGTCGACCGCCACATCCTCGAACACCGTGATCTCGAAGGGCAAGGCGGAGATCGATTGGTGGTCCGGCTGATGCCGCACGCTGCGCACATCTGTCGTCTGCCCAAGCCGCTCCGAAACAGACGCGAGTCCCCGCACGTCCTGCCGCTCCTCGGCCACGGCGAGCGCGGCTCGATACGCCTCCTGCGCATCGGCGTCGCGACCCACCGCGCGAAGCCCATCCCCGAGGTCGACGATCAGGAAGCCACGAAGACTCGTCACCTCGTCGCTCGACGGCAGATCAGCGAGGACGCCGAGCGCGTCGCGGATGGTCTGTACCGCCAGGTCCGGCCGGCCGACGGCGTACCAGCACCGGCCCAGGTGTCCGAGGAGAACCGCCCGGCCGTAGGTCGGCGCGAGGCCCAGCCGTGCCAATGCGGCGGCGATCACCGGCGCGTAGCGCTCCAGGTCGGGAACCACGCCCGCGGCGATCGATGCCAGCAGACCGCCCAGAGCGTCGAGACACCGCTGCAGGTGGGAACGGTCGCCGACGCGCTCGAACAGCCGGCGCGCCGCCTCGAAGGACGTGCACGCCTCGTGCGCGTCGCCGCGCGCGGCCGCGAGCGCGCCGAGCCGCCCGAGCTCCACCGCTTGTGCGCGGGCGTCGCTCAGCGCCCGGGCCGTGGCGAGCGCGGCCTCGTACGCCTCGCGCGCCTCGTCATAGCGGCCGGCGGCCCGCAGCGCGTCTCCCAGCTCGGAACGCAAGGCCGCGCGCAGGCTGGCGACGCCGTCGCTCGTGGCCAGCGCCTCGGCAACGTCGACCGCCTGCCGCGCGTACCGCTCGGCGCCGTCGAACCGGCCGGCAAGCTGCAGGCAATGGGCAACGCGTCCGAGCGCCACCGCCCGCGCATAGGACGGGCCTCCGCCCAGACGCGCGAGCATGTCCTCGAAGACCGCGCGCGCGGCGTCGACCTGCCCCTGCGCGAGCAGCCGCTCGCCGCGCTGGCCTTCGGTGACGTACCAGGGCGGAGATCCGGGGCCTGTACCGGGATCCGGGGGCTGGGATCCGGGATCCGCAGCCGGAGCGTTCGTCGCGTCCTGACTCCGGATCCCGTGTCCGCTATCCCGAATCGGGGATCCCCGACCCCGTCGTTTCATGCCGGCAGTCTGCCACAGCCCGAGGGTCCCCAACGCGCGGGATTCGCGCGTTGGGGTGAACACAGACCCGGCCGTGGCAGGTCAGTACGTGAGCGTGGCGCTGAACTGCACCATGCGGCCGTCCTGCGTCCGCGAGGGGACCTGCCAGTTGCTGCCGTACGTGGTGTTGAGGACGTGCACGGCGGCCCCGTTGAAGACGTTGAAGACGTTGAGATTCCCCTGCAGGATGACGCGGTCGGTCAGGCGCAGGCGCTTGCCGACACGCAGGTCGAGACGGGTCATCCGGTCGGCGAACATCGTCCCGGGCTGGACGAGCGGCACCACGACGGTGCGCACGCCGCCCGCCAGGTTGCGGCCCAGCGACTGCGCGACCTGCGCCGTCGGCACCGAGAACTCCGCCGTCACGGGCGGACCCGCGATGTTCTGGAAGACCGCGCTCACGACGAAGTCGCCCGGCAAGGGGTAGCTTCCGAAGCCCTTGACCTGCGTCTGGCCCCCGAACGGCGTGACGGTTCGGCAGGTGCGCTGGCCGTTGATGGTCGTCGCGGTATGCGGAGTTGGCGTGACGAACACGCCGGCCCCCACCTGGGCCGTGACCAGGGCGGTCGGGACCTGGGCGCTCGCCACCGCGCCGGGAGAATCGACGTCGAAGCACTGGTCGTTGACCGTGCGCCCGGTGTCGATGCCGGCGCCGAACACGATGCCCGAGCCGAACCGCGTGCTGAGCGTGACGTTGAAGAAGTCGTTGACGAACCGCTGGTCGCCGAAGTTCGACGCCTGCGTGACCACGCTGTTGACCTGTCCGAACTTCGCCGGCTTGATGTCGGCGAGGCCGCAGACCTCGTAGCCGCCGCCGCCCGGCAGCCGCCGATCGCTCGGGGCCGTGACGCAGAAGGTATCGAAGTCTCCGGGCCCCACCAGCGTGTTGTCGGTGACCGTGCGGTTGCCGTACCAGTTGCGGTAATAGCCGGCGCTCACCGACACCTCGTTCGTGAGCTGGTGCTGCAGCTCCGTCGTCACGTCCCAGTTGTAGCCGCGGGCGCCCCAGCCCTTGATCATGTCGTCGGCGTAGTTCGTGGTGACGCGCGTGCCGCCGAAGTTCTGATTGGCCATCGCGCCGCACTCGCCGTTGGCGGCCCGGTTCGCCAGATCGCAGTCGGGAATGAGATTTCCGTTCGCGTCGTTCCACGCGCGGTTGACCGTATTGATGGAGGCGGTGATCGGGTTGATGGCCTGGGTGATCGTCACCGACGTCTTGTCGACGAATCGGCCCACCGCCGCCTTGATCGCCGTCCGGCCGTTGCCGAACAGGTCGTAGGCCACGCCCAGCCGCGGATTCGCGTCCCACCACTGGGGGACGTTCTCGACCGCGGCGAACCTGCGCTCGGGCACCCAGCCGTTCGGCGTGGCAGGCACGTGCTGCTCCGGAATGTATCCATGGAAGTACTCGAACCGGATGCCGTAGTTGAGCGTCAGGCGCCGGACGGTCCACTGATCCTGGGCGAAGAAGCCGAAGTCCTTGTTGCGCTCGTAGGCGATGTACGGCGTGGCTCACTGCGTGATGCCGACCGGAATCCCGTTGCGCACCGTGTAATTCACGTTCTGCGTGACTTCGGTGCCGACATCGCTCTTGCTCTCCTCGAACTGGAACCCGGCCTTGAAGGCGTGCGAGCCGGTCACATACGACATCGACCCGCGCTGCGAGAAGCGCGGCACGTGCTGGATGAAGCGGTTGAACGCGGTCGAGTTGAACCGGACGCCCGTCGTTTCCTCCAGCATCGACACGTCGTTCGGGCCGACTTCCGGCTGCGTATACTGCGGCCAGCTGCCGTGCACGACCCCCACGCCGGCCTCGAACAGCAGCTTGGAGGTCACCGGGGAGTTCCAGGTGAGCTGATAGAGCCCCGCCGGGCTGAGCTGGTAGCTGAAGAAGGCCTCCGGCGCATTGACCGAGCCGCTTCCCGTGTTGGCCGGACAGTGGCAGTCGCGCTGGTGATCGGCGAAGCCGTTGATCTTGTTGCGGGGCGTGGCCATCCAGGTCAGGCGGATGGCCTTGGACTCCATCCACTCGTGCCCGTAGGCCGGCCGGCTGAAGTCCGGCGTATAGAACGTCGTGCCCTGCGTCGCGTTGTAGAACTTGCCCGCGGCGCCCCGCTCGTTGCCCCACTGGCGGTAGGAGCCGAAAAACCACAGCCGGTCCCGCATGATCGGGCCGCCAAGCGTCGTGCCGGCATCGAACACGTAGTTGACGCTGGTGACGCTCAGGAGGCCGGCGGCGCGCAGCGCGTCGCTCAGGTTCTTCGACTGCAGGCCCTCGCCGGAATAGAGCCCGTGGATGCTGCCCGAGAAGCTGTTGCCGCCCTCCTTGGGCACGAGATTGATCTGGACGCCGTCGGCGTTGGTCTCGGCCGTAATCCCGCTCGTCGAGAGCACCGTCTCCTGGACCGTCTCCTGGTTCTGGTTGTAGCCCTGATTGCCCAGCGAGTGCTGAATGCTCATGCCGTCGAAATTGACCTTGGTGCCTCCCTTGCCGTGGTAGGTGCCGCCGACCTGTCCGGTGTAGCCGCCGGTGATGTCGAATCCTTCGTTGCCGCGGAACCCCGGCGTCAGCGTCACCAGGTTGTTCAGGTTCTTCACGCTGCTCGGCAGCACGCTGAGCAGCTCGGCCGACACCACCGTCTGCCGGCGGGCGTTCTGCGTGTCGACCAGCGGCGACTCGCCGGTGACCGTGATGGTCTCTTCGACCGTGCCGAGCCGCATGTCGGCGTTGACGGTCGCGGTAAAGCCGGCCGACAGCACGATGCCGTCGCGGACGAACACGCTGAACCCCGGGAGCGTGAACGTCACCGCATACGTGCCGGGCCGCAGGTCGGTAATGTTGTACCGGCCGTCACCGTCGCTGACGACGGTGCGGACCTTTTCGATGAGCACCGGGCTGGCGGCCTCGACCGTCACTCCGGGCAGCACGCCCCCGGACGCGTCCCTGACGACCCCGGCGATGCCGCTCGCGGTGGTCGCCTGCGCCGCGGCCCGCGCCGGCATGAACAGCACTGACATGACGACGCCCAGGCCTACGCCGACGACCTTGGTTCGACCCATTTCGCGTCCTCCTTCTGACAGAGATGAGAGCACCACGCCGTAACGCACTGCGCACCGGGACCGATTGACCGCGATGAAACCTCAGGGTCTCAGGACATAGCTCGGAGCGTCCGTGTTCTGGCCCTTGTAGCAGCAGTCCCCCAGGAAGTTCGGCCGATACGGATGGCTCTGGCTGTTGTTGCCGGGCGGCAGCGCGCCGACCTTCGCGGGCATGTTGATGCGCGCCAGGACGCGGTCGCGCGACGCCTCGACCCGCCGCAGCAGCTCGCCGACGTCCCACCCGACGAGCGCTCCCTTCCAGAAGACGACCCTGCCGGCGATCAGCACGTCGCGCACGTGGCGCGGATTCATCATCGTCACGATCGTGCCCGGGACGTTGTTCATCGGCCACGTGCTGAGGCTGCGCGCCTCGAGGACGACGATGTCGGCCTCCTTGCCCGGCGTGAGCGTCCCCACCTTGTCGAGCATCCGGTTGGCCGCGGCGCCCGCGATCGTGGCCATCTCGATGCACTGGCGCGAGGTGACGAGCTGCGGCAGCGGCAGGTTGCCGGGGTTCGACTCCTTGAAGGCGAGATCGTTCGCCAGGGTCCGCTGCAGGCAGAAGGCGCCGCGCATCAGCGAGAACGGATCGGTCGTCATGTTCGAGTCGACGTCCGGACTCAGGCTGGGCAGAATGCCGTGGTTGAGCGCCTCCTGGAAGGGCGGCATCCCGTGCCGCATCTGCATCTCGATGAGATTGGCGATCGACACGTGCGCGCCGCGGTCGCGGACGATCTCCCAGGCGCGCGACGTGCCGGGGTTCGGGAACGCGGTTTCGCCCACGCCCCGCTGCGCCACCGAGTTGTCCTGCCAGCGGGTGGCATGGACGAAGGTCACGTCCGACCAGTCGGTGCCGTTGCGCTCGTCGGCGGCGGCCTTCACGATGTTCCCCGGGTTGCCGACCGAGTGGTTGTTGATGAGCGCCCCGAACGAGCGCCCGAGCTGCCAGCCCGTGTAGGGCGCGTCCGGAAACGCGGGGCCCGCGCCCCCGCCGAAGCCGAGCGTGACGAGCTGATCCCGGGAGCCGAAATACGTCTTGGCGAGCCGGCCGATGCCCCGCGTCGTGTCGTCCATCGCGCCCGGCACTTCGTAGGCATACCCGTCGGCGCGGCGGTCGATCCCGCCGCTGTAGACGAAGACGACCCGGCGGCCCGAGTCCATCAACCCCTTGATCATCGCGTCGGTATGGTCGGGAGTGTGGTTGGCCTGCGACGTGTCGGTACCGGTCGTGACGCCCTCGGCAATCTGGCTCAGGCACGCGACGAGCGCCGAGATGTACAGATCGTCCGGGTCGTACGGGACGCGCCCCAGATCCCAGATGAAGCTGCCCGGGTTCGCCGGATCGGCAATCCGGCCGGCCGTCCAGATGGCCTGCACCACCGACTGGTAGCTCTCCATCGGCCAGGGCTGCGCCAGCAGGCCGTCGGCGATGATGCTGCGCTGAATCGTTTCGTACTGATGGTGGTGAGTCGTGATGAAGCCCGGCATCACGATCGTCCCGGTGCAGTCGACCACCTCCGCGTCGCCCGCAGACAGGTCGGGGCCAACCGCGGCGATGCGCGCGCCGTCGACGAGGACGTCCGCGCGCTCGAAGTCGCCGACCTTGGGATCCAGGCTCAGCACGATGCCGCCGCGCAGCAGGATGCGGCGCTGGCGCCCGTCGCCCACGAGGTTCTGGAGCTCGG
>Ga0194128_10005100_pt1 | contig 18714 bp, 15 predicted proteins | sample TA2KigCa65mmetaG_FD_148650 | JGI IMG/M metagenome (GOLD analysis project Ga0194128, IMG submission 148650) | Freshwater microbial communities from Lake Tanganyika, Tanzania - TA2015037 Kigoma Deep Cast 65m | ecosystem: Environmental > Aquatic > Freshwater > Lake | place: Tanzania: Lake... | reverse complement strand
GCGGCGGCTCGGGCGGCCGGCCCGGCCCGGCCCGAGAGCGAGCGCGGCATGCCGACGACGATGCGGCTTGCCTCGTGCTCGGCAGCCGCGGCGAGGATCGCCCGCCGGTCGACCGCTGGATCCCCGGTGCGCTCGAGCACCGTCAGCGGGGAGGCGACCGTCTCCGTCGGGTCGGAGAGCGCCAGGCCGATCCGCCGTTCTCCGAGGTCGACGCCGAGGATCCGGCTCACCCCACCGAGCCTACGGCCCGCACCGCCTCGGCCCGGACCAGGGTGATCGCCTCGTCGAGGCCGGCGACCTTCGGCCCGCCGCCGACCACCAGCTCGGCGTTCTTCGCGGTCCCTCCGCCCAGCGCCTTCGCGGCGGGTGCCGCGATCGCCGCGGCCGACAGGCCCGCCGCGACCAGGTCGGCCGTGACGGCGACCGCCAGACCCGCCTTCGCGCCATCCGGGCCGAGCCCGACGACGGCGACCACACCACGGTCCAACGCATCCCGCGTCGCGAGCGCAAGCCGACGCAGGTCGTCGGGCGACGTCCCGTCGCGCCGCGCCACCACGATGCCGTCGACCGCGCTCGCCGCGAGCTCCGCCGCGTCGAGGGCGGCCTGACGGGCACGCGCCGCATCGAGCTCGGTGTGCAGCTCCCTGACCTGGCCCAGGAGCCGCTCCACCCGTTCGGGGATCTCCGTCGGCGCGACGTTGAGCAGCGCGGCGAGCTTGCGCAGGGCCAGCTCCTCCTCGTGGACGCGCTCGAGCGCGGCATCGCCGGTGACCGCCTCGATGCGGCGGAGGTTCGAGCCGATGGAGCCCTCGCTCACGATCTTGACCGGCCCGATGAAGCCGAGGGCGTGCACGTGCGTGCCGCCGCAGAGCTCGAGGCTGTGCTCCCCGGCCTCGAGGACCCGCACCACGTCTCCGTACTTGTCGCCGAAGAACGCGATCGCGCCGAGCTCCTCCGCGTGGGCCTTGGAGGTCTCGTAGTGACGCACGGCCGCATCCGAGATCACCTCCCGGTTCGCGAGCGCCTCGACCGCGTCGAGCTGCTCGGGGGTCACCGGCTCGAAGTGGCTGAAGTCGAAGCGCAGCCGATCCGGCGCGACGAGCGACCCGGCCTGCTTCACATGGGGGCCGACCACCTCCCGCAGCGCCCAGTGCAGGAGGTGGGTCGCCGTGTGGTTGCGCCGGATCGCGTCGCGCCGGTCGCCGTCGATCGCCGCGGTGACGACGTCGCCTTCCGCGAGCTCGCCCGAAGCCACGGTCGCACGGTGGACGACGAGCATCCCCGGTACCGCGTACTGGGTGTCGTCGACCGTGACCACGGCGCCGGAGGCGGCGGTGAGCGCACCGACGTCACCGACCTGCCCACCCGACTCCGCGTAGAAGGGCGTCCGGTCGAGGATCACCTTCACCCCGCCGTCGCTCGCGTCGGCCCGGGCGAGGCGGTCGCGACCAGAAAGGATCGCGAGGACCGTGGCTCTTTCGGTGCGGTACTCCTGGCGGCCGGTGAAGGTGGTGGGCCCGTGCTCGTCGAGCACCTCGCGGTACTGCTCGATCGGTGCGGCCGCCGCGCCGCCGGCGGCCTTGTGCGCCTCGCGGGCGCGGGTGCGCTGCTCGTCCATGTGCGCGTGGAACCCGTCGAGGTCGACCCGGCGGCCGCGCTCCTCCGCGACCTCGCGCGTCAGGTCGACCGGGAACCCGAGGGTGTCGTGCAGGAAGAAGGCGCGCTCGCCGGTGACGTCACCGCCCGTGAGCAGCTCGTCGAGCAGGTCCTCGCCGCGCTGGAGCGTGCCCCGGAACCGCTCCTCCTCACGTCGGATGATGTTCGCCACCAGGTCGTGGTGGGTCTCGAGCTCGGGATAGGCGTCTCCCATCACCTCGACGGTGGCGTCGACGAGCGCGGGCGTCACGAGATCGGTTGCGCCGAGACGGTAGGCGTGGCGAACCGCGCGCCGGATGATCCGGCGCAGCACGTAGCCGCGCTCCTCGTTGCTCGGCACCACGCCGTCGGACACGAGGAACGTCATCGTGCGCGCGTGCTCGGCAAGGATCCGCAGCGACACGTCGACGTCCGTGCCCGGGAACGTCCCGTAGCGAACGCCGGTGACCCGCTCGGCCTCCGCGATGAGCGGCCGGAACACGTCGATGTCCCAGATCGAGTCGGCACCCTGCAGCACGGCGAGGTTGCGCTCGAGGCCCGCGCCCGTGTCGACGCTCGGCCGAGGGAGCGCCAGCAGCTCGCCGTCGGGCTGCGCGTCGTACTGCATGAAGACGAGGTTCCAGATCTCGACGTAGCGGTCCTCGGCGCCTTTCGCCGGCCCGCCCGGCGCGCCGAACGCCTCGCCCATGTCCCAGAAGATCTCCGAGCTCGGTCCGCACGGGCCCGTGTCGGCCATGCGCCAGAAGTTGTCCTCGCCGAGGCGCTGGATCCGTTCGACCGGCACGCCCACCTGCTCGTGCCAGATCGTCTCGGCCTCGTCGTCGGTCTCGTGGACGGTCACCCAGAGGCGGTCGGCGTCGAGACCGAGCACCTCGGTGTAGAGCTCCCAGGCGAACGGGATGGCCTCGGCCTTGAAGTAGTCGCCGAAGCTGAAGTTGCCGAGCATCTCGAAGAACGAGAAGTGCCGGTTGGTGCGGCCGATGTCGTCGAGGTCGTTGTGCTTGCCGCCCGCACGCACGCACTTCTGGATCGAGGCGGCCCGGGCGTACGGCGCCGGCTCCTCACCGGTGAAGTAGGGCTTGAACGGGACCATCCCCGCCACGGTGAACAGCAGCGTCTTGTCGTGCGGGATCAGGCTCGCGCTCGGGACGACGGTGTGCCCGCGGGCCGCGAAGTACTCGAGGAACGCGCGTCGGAGCTCGGCGGCGGTCAAGGGCACCATGAGGGGAACAGGGTACGCGACCCGGCGGCGCGATCAGGTACGTAAGGCGCCGTCGCGCAGCTCCGCCTCCCGCTCGCGCATGGCCGTCCGGCCCTCCGCGACCGCCGCCCTGACGTCCCGGACCGTGCCGCCCACGGTGCCCCCCACCCGGTCGACGAGGCCCTCCGGCGTGTACCGGCGCGCCGCGACCCGTACCTTCCGGGCCGCGTAGATCGAGGTGCCGATGCCGGCGCCGTACCCGACGACCATCCAGAACACCCGCTTGGGGATCAACGCGAGCCCCGCTGGTCGCCGGCCCGCATCCGCGCGACCGCCTTCTTCGTCCCGGTGCCGAGGGCCAGGACCTTCACCACCGGGTTGGTCACGGTCTTCGACACGATCCTCGACGCGGTGTCGATCCGGCCACCGACCGACTCGGCGGTGGTCAGCAGGGCGTCGACGCGATCCACCTCGCCCTCGGCGTCGCGCAGCGCCGAGCGCATCCCCGCGGCCAGCGCCGTGCTCTCCTCCCGCAGCGCCTCCACGGTGACGCGCAGCTCGCGCAGCGTGGCGGTCACCGAACCGAGCGCGAAGAGCAGGCCGCCCAGCAGCACCGCGAGCATGACGGCACCCGTCGCCGCCAGCCACTCCCCTGCGCTCATAAGGGATCTCCTTGGTCGCGACCCGGTCGGCCGTCCACGTCGGCGCCCCGACCGGTGGGCTCCCAGTAACGACGATCGGCCACCTCGGGCGGCCGGTAGTCCTGGGGCACCCAGCCCTCTGGGGTGTCGTGAGGATAGACGTAGCCCTCGCCGTGCCCAAGCGAGCGGGCCCCGGCGTAGTGGGCGTCGCGCAGGTGCGGCGGCACCGCGCCGGCCGGCCGCTCCCGGACGTCGGCCATCGCCGCACCCAACGCGACGGTGCTGCTGTTCGACTTCGGGGCCGCCGCGAGGTACACGACCGCGTGCGCGAGGTTCAGCTGGGCTTCCGGCAGGCCCACGTACTCGACGGCATGAGCGGCCGCGGTCGCGAGCGGCAGCGCGTGGGGATCGGCCATGCCCACGTCCTCGGAAGCCAGGATCACCAACCGGCGCGCGATGAAGCGGGCGTCCTCTCCGGCTTCGAGCATGCGGGCGAGCCAGTACAGGCCCGCGTCGACGTCGGAGCCGCGGATCGCCTTGATGAAGGCGGACACGACGTCGTAGTGCTCGTCGTCGCCGTAGCGCAACGCCCGCATGGCGAGGGCGACCTCGGCGTGCGCGAGGGTGATCATCCGATCCGCGTCGGGATCCTCCAGGGCGAGCGCGGCAGCGACGTCGAGGCTCGTCAGCGCGTGGCGCGCGTCGCCCTCGGCCCGGTCGGCCAGGTGGGCGAGCGCCTCGGGAGTCACCCGGAGCCCGTCGCCCCCGAGGCCGCGCTCCTCGTCGGCCAGCGCGCGCTCGAGCAGCGTGCGCAGGTCGGCCCCGTCGATCGGCTGGAGCCGGAACAGCGTGGAGCGGGAGAGCAGCGGCGCGGTCAGCGAGAAGTACGGGTTCTCGGTGGTGGCACCCACCAGGACCAGCAGCCCCTCCTCGACGTGCGGCAGCAGGGCGTCCTGCTGGGTGCGGTTGAACCGGTGAACCTCGTCGAGGAAGAGGATGGTGCCCTGGCCGCGCTCGCCGATGCGCGCCCGGGCGCGCTCGGCGACCTCGCGCACGTCCTTCACGCCCGCGGTCACTGCGCTCAGCGGCTCGAATGCCTTGAGGGTCGCACCTGCGATCAGCCGGGCGATGGTCGTCTTGCCCGTCCCCGGTGGGCCCCAGAGGATGACCGACGAGAGCCGGTCGGACTCGATCAGGGTACGCAGGGGGCGACCCGGCCCGAGCAGCTCCTGCTGGCCGACGACCTCGTCGAGCGACCGGGGGCGCAGCCGCGCCGCCAAGGGGGCCCGGCTTCGGAGGCGTTCCTCGGCCGCGGCGCTGAACAGGTCGGCCATTGCCGTGACCCTAGCGACGCGGCGGCGTGCCCCGCGCCCTGATCGCGAGACCGAGCTCGGCGAGCTGGCCGGGGTCGATCGGCCCGGGCGCGCCGGTGAGCGGGTCGGCGCCGGACTGGGTCTTCGGGAAGGCGATCACCTCACGGATGTTCTCCTCGCCCGCGAGCAGCGCGACGAGCCGGTCGATGCCGAACGCGAACCCCGCGTGCGGCGGTGCGCCGAAGCGGAAGGCGTCGAGCAGGAACCCGAACCGGGCCTGGGCCTCCTCGGCACCGATGCCGAGCAGCGCGAAGATGCGCTGCTGCAACGCCGGCGCGTGGATCCGGACGCTGCCCGAACCGAGCTCCCAGCCGTTGCAGACCAGGTCGTAGGCCTGCGAACGCACCGCGAGCAGGTCGCCACCCTCGTCGAGCATCGCGAGGTCGTCGGGGTGGGGCATCGTGAACGGATGATGGGCCGGTACGGGTCGACCGTCCGGCGCGATCGCCTCGAACAGCGGGAAGTCGACGACCCACAGCAGCTGGAGGCCACCCTCGTTCACCGGCGGACGCCCGAGGTCGAGCCGCAGCACGCCGAGCACGTGGTTCGCGACGCGGCGCTCCCCCGCCACGATCAGCACGAGATCCCCCGGCGCGGCGCCCAGCGCCGCGATCAGCGCGGTCTGCTCGGCCTCCGACAGGAACTTCACGACCGGCGACTCGAGGACCGGCGTTCCCTCGACCTCGCGCACCCGCATCCACACCAGGCCCGCCGCGCCGAGGCTCTTCGCCCGCTCGACGAGCGCGTCGACGGTGGAGCGCGACGCCTCACCCTCGCCGGGGACGCAGATGCCCTTCACAGCCGGCGCCTGGAACGCGCGAAAGCCCGTCTGAGCGAAGACCTCGCCGAGGTCGACCAGCTCCATGCCGAAGCGGACGTCGGGCTTGTCGGAGCCGAAGCGCTCCATCGCCTCGTGCCACGTCATCCGGGACACCGGGCCGGGGCGGGCGCCGGTGACCGCCTCGATCGCCGCGCCCACCGCCTCGCCGACGACGGCCATCACGTCTTCGGCGTCCGCGAAGGACATCTCGGCGTCGTACTGCATGAACTCGAACTGCCGGTCGGCGCGCAGGTCCTCGTCGCGCAGGCAGCGAGCGATCTGGAAGTAGCGCTCGAGGCCGCCGACCATCAGCAGCTGCTTGAAGAGCTGCGGGCTCTGGGGCAGCGCGTAGAACTCACCCGGGCTGAGCCGAGACGGCACGACGAAGTCGCGCGCGCCCTCGGGTGTGCTCGCGATGAGCATCGGCGTCTCGACCTCGACGAAGTCCTGCTCGCTCATCGACCGGCGCAGCGCCTGGTTGACCGCGGCACGGACGCGCAGGTTGGCCTGCATCGACGGCCGGCGCAGGTCGAGGTACCGGTGGCGGAGCCGGAGCACCTCGTCGACGTCGTCGCCGCGCTCGGTGAGCGGGAAGGGCGGCGGCTCGGATTCGTTGAGCACCTCGAGCGCCGCCGCCGCGACCTCGACCTCCCCGGTCGGCAGCTCGGGGTTGACGGTGCCGTCGGGGCGGGCGCGCACCGATCCCTCGATCCGGAGCACCCACTCGCGGCCGATGCGGTGCACGGCCTCGCCGACCACCTCCGGGTCGGCGACGACCTGCACGATCCCCGACCCGTCGCGCAGGTCGAAGAAGACGACGCCGCCGTGGTCACGGCGCGCCGCCACCCAGCCGGCGAGCATGACCGCCGCGCCGGCGTCCTCGCCGCGCAGCGTCCCGGCGTTGCCGGTACGCATCATCGTGAGGACCTCATGCCGTGGTCTCCTCGCCTGCGGTCCGCGCTTGCAGCCACGCGACCAGACCGGTGCGCGGCACCTCGACCTGCTCTCCCGAGAAGAGGTCCTTCACCGCGACGGCGTCGCGCGCGGCCTCGTCCCGACCGAGCATCACGCCGAAGCGTGCCCCCGCACGGTCGGCTGCCTTCCACTGCGCCTTGACCGATCGACCGCCGAAGGCCCGGTCGGCCGCGAACCCCGCCTCGCGCAGCAGCTCGACGAGCACCAGGCTCTCCGTACCACCCGGCGCGCCGAGGCCGTCGACCAGGAACACGTCCAGGCCTCCGAGCATCGGCGCGTCGCCCTGGGCGTCGAGCGCGAGCATCACCCGCTCGATGCCCGCACCGAAGCCGATCCCGGGGGTGGGAGCGCCGCCCATCTGCTCGGCGAGCCCGTCGTAGCGGCCACCGCCGCCGATCGCGTTCTGGGCGGCATCGAGCGCCGCGGTCTGGAACTCGAAGGTCGTGCTCGTGTAGTAGTCGAAGCCGCGCACGAGCCGCGGGGCCAGCTCGTAGTCGATGCCCAGCGCCTGCAGCCCCTCCTGCACCAGCTCGAAGTGCACCCGCGAGGCCTCGGAGAGATGCTCGGTGAGCTGGGGTGCCCGTTCGATGACGTCCTGCCAGTCCTCGACCTTCGCGTCCAGCACGCGCAGCGGGTTCGCGTGGACGCGGGCCCGGAACTCGTCGCCGAGCGCGTCGGCATGCGCGAGCAGGTGCTCCCGCAGCGCCGCGACGTAGCCGGGCCGGCTCTCGGCGTCGCCCATCGAGTTGAGGAGGAGCTTGACGCCGGTGAGCCCGAGGTCGCGGTAGAAACCGTCGAGGAGCGCGATCACCTCGACGTCGGCACCGGGGTCGTCGGTGCCGAGGACCTCCACGCCGACCTGCCAGTGCTGACGGTAGCGGCCCTTCTGGGCTCGCTCGTAGCGGAAGTTGGGGGCGACGTACCAGACCTTCCAGGGTGGCGTCGGGTGGTGCTGCACGTAGGCGCGAACGACACCGGCCGTACCCTCGGGGCGCAGCGCGAGCTGCCGCCCACCCTTGTCGGTGAAGGCGTACATCTCCTTCGCGACGACGTCGGTGTGCTCGCCGACGCGCTCGAAGACCTCGACGTGCTCGAACAGCGGCGACACGACCATGCCGTAGCCGGCCCGCCGGACGCGCCGGGCGAACCGGGCGACGAGGTCGACCCAGCGGGCCGACTCGGGCGGGAGCACGTCGTGGACGCCCTTCGGGGCGCGAAAGACGTCGTCGGCAGGCGGCACGACCGCGGATGCTACCGGCCCCACCTCCGCAAGAACGGACCGTTACAAACCGGTGGGCACCTTGATCTCCTGCCAGACCGCGACGCTCCAGGCGGAGGCGATGGGCTCGAGGAACTTCGGCGGCGACAGGTAGCGGAGCCGCTGGTCGTACACGTAGCCCTTGGCGTACCCGGTGATGATCGTCCCGCCGGAGGTGGTCCCCACGGGTCCGCGGTACTTCTGGGCGATCGCGCCGGTGAGGTTGATCGTGCCGAGCGGAGCACCGATGTTCCACTTCTGGTTGCGGAACGAGTGCGCGAGCGAGAGCACCGCCGCCTGGATCACCGGGTTCTGGAGCTTGGCGTTGCGCGGCGTCTCGAGCGGGAAGTTGACGTTGAGGTTGCAGCTCGACGAGCTGCCGCTGCTGCACTGCACGGGATGCCAGATCTCGATGTTGTTGTTGGCGATCAGGCCGAGCAGGTCGGAGCCGCCGACGCCACCCTGGTACTGCTGGTGCCAGGTGATCACGATGTTGTTCTCGCTGGTGAGCGTGAGCTGTCCTTGCAGCGTCCCCTCGATGAACGCGTCACCGTTGCGACACCCATAGGTGGTGTTCTCGTTGGAGATGGGCATCCCGAGCGGGTGAGCCCGCCCGTTCACGCTGTACGGGCACCCCGACGTGTAGTTGGGGTCGCTCGAGGACGACGGGACGTTCTGCACGTAGACGACGCCGTTGGTCGGCAGGGTCCCGGTGCCGTTCGTGGGGCACCCGTTGAGGGTGTTCTTGCTGAACGGGCTCTTGACCGTCATGGTGCCGCCCGAGTTGAACTTGATCCGGGTCGGACCGGTGTAGAGGCAACCGCCCTTGCCGGTCGCGGTCTCGGCGCGCAGCGCGGAGTTGCTGGGTGGCATGGTGAGCGGCGAGACGTACTTGGGATCACCGGCGTTCACGAACACCGGGTTGCTGGTGGGACAACCGTCGCGCCAACGCTTGCCGTTCGACCCGCTCCAGCTCGTCGAGGTGTCGCCGTTGAAGTGCGCGCTCCCACAGATCCTGATCGCGTCGTTGGAGTGCAACGGCCCGTTGATCGCGTCGGCCGAGACGAAGGTGATGTCGGTGCAGTTGCTGTTGCGGCCCGCGTAGTAGTACTTCGCGCACTGCACCTGGGCCTGTGCCGGCGTGTAGGGGGACCCGGTGTACAGGGCCGGATCGAGCGTCTCGAAGTCGGTGAAGTACAGGTAGTCGATGAAGCTCCGGCGCCGGATCGTCGCCTTGACGGTTCGCTTGGTGTCACCGACCTTGCCGGTGCTGGTGATCTTGATCGTTCCGTCGGTCGTGAGCGTGCTCGTATCGGTGCTGTAGCGGTACTGCGCGGTCGTGTTCCCACCGGCGACCGTGACGTACTCGGAGAACGCAAGGTTGCCGTCGGGAGGGGGATTCCCCGCGTTGTACGCGAAGTAGTTCGCGTTCTCGTTGAGGCGGAAGACGAAGTCGTCGAGACCCGCTTCGGCCGCGCTCAGGGACGCGTTCCAGTCCTGGTCGCGTCGCGACACCGTCTCGGACCCCACGCCGTACTCGACCGCGGCCAGCGAGAGGATCAGCATCGCCATCAACGCGAGCAGCACCATGACGAGCGCGGCGCCTTGCTCGCCTCGGGCCCGCTCGGTACACGACTGGAAGGTCCCGCGGAGGTCGGTCACCCCGTCACCTCCTGGTAGTCGACGTTCGGCAGGCGCACCTCGTTCACCACGGTGGTCGGCGCCACGGGGAAGGTCGACTGCTTGCGGATGGCCAAGGTGATGCGCACCGAGTGCACCGCGAGGCGGTTGCCGGCCGAGAGCGGTGTGGGCAGCAGCTCCTGCTGGGGGTCGCTGCCGTCGAAGTAGCGGAAGATCGGCTGGGTTTCGGCGTTGTCGACGTAGCGACCGACGAACCGCCGCGTCGGCGCGCCGCTGTACGTGTAGTTCGGCGCAACCGAGCCGACGTCCGGTGTGTAGACCTCCTCGATCAACTGCGCGTCCGTGTCGACGAAGATGCGCACCTTCTTCGGGCCGCTGTTGGGGTTGTTGAGGTTGGCGTAGAAGATCACCTCGTTCGCGTCGGCGAGCACGAAGGGCGAGGTGCCGGCCTGGAGGCGCGTCGCGGTCCGGACGTCCTTCGTGGCGACGGCCATCAGGGTGCGGGCCTCGTCGAGGTTGACGAGGCGGCGCTCCGTGCCGGTGACCGCCGTGGTCATCGAGCTGAGCGCTTCGAAGAGCACGACCATCACGATCGAGAAGAGGAGCACCACGGCCATCAGCTCCACGAGCGTCTGACCGGCCTCACCCCGGGCCCGACCCGGACTCGGAGGGCTCACTGGACGACCACGCTGACCGAGGTCGGAGACGCGTTGAGCGGGCTCACCACGACGGTCGGCCACGAGCCGCTCGGGCTGTGCCCGGGGACCTGGAGCTCCCAGGTGCCGTACGGCAGTGACGCCAGCGCGACGCCCGACGGATCGGTGAACGTCGCGACGGTCCAGGTCTCACCCGCGCTGCAGCCGGCATCCGAGGCGTGCACTGCGATCACGTCGTCGCTCCCGCCCGGGAGGCCGAGCTCCGAGAACGAGATCTCGATCGTCGGCAGCACCACGTCGCCCGCGGTCGTACCTCCCGGCGTGGTCGAGAAGGCCGTCGCGCGCACGGCACCCGGCCAGTAGGCGGTTCCACCGGAGTCCTGGCCCTCCGGGTCTGCGTCGGCGCACGAGCCGGCCCACACCTGGTACCCGTCGGCGAAGGGGAAGAGGTCGCCGATCGTGCGCGCCAAGCCGGTGCCCGAGTCCGACCGGACGCCGGTGGGCAGGAGCGCCGTGTTGGCGAGGTTCAGCGGGAGGTCCGTCACGGGGCTCCCGCCCGCCTCCCCAGTGATCGCGAGCTGCAGCGTCGCGGCTGCGTCGTAGTCGAACGCCACCGAGCTGACCTGGCCCACCGACACACCGGCCGTCTGCGACGGGGAGGCCATCCCTTGACGGTCGACGTAGCCGGTCAGGCCGAGCGTGACCGTGTACGTCCCCGCAGGCAGGAACGCGAAGAACGCGCAGCCGGGGCGCGCACCGAACTCGTCGGTAGTGGTGATCGTGGTGTCGACCGTGCCGCCCTGCACGCGCACCGGCACGCCCCCGAGAGGCGCCGCGTCGCGGTCTCGTACCTGCACCGCGACGTGACCGCTGTTCGGGTCGTACGAGCCCACCGGGGGGCTGAGCATGGTCGCCGAGCGCGCCGGCGGGATCCCACGCATGTCCGGCCAGCTCACGTTCACCGAGATCCGGAGGACCTGGGGCACGGAGCTGGCCGAGTCGCACGCGGCCGAGGTCGACGTGTTGTCCACCCACTCGGCGTTGCGATTGACCGTGTAGCCGACGCCGTCGACCGACACGGTGCTGGTCGTCATCCCGATCGGCAGGGTCGTGAAGTCCGACCGGCGCACCGCGTCCATCTCCTGGCTGGCGAGGTGGGCGGCGATGCTGCGGTTGCGGTTGTTGCGGGCCAGGGACAGGCCGCTGTCGACGAGCAAGGTGATACCGCCGGCGAGGATCGCGAAGATGCTGAGTGCGACGATCAGCTCGAGCAGGGTGAGTCCCGACTCTCCCCTCCCTCGTCTGGGCGCGCGCCCTCCTCGGCCCACGGGGGCAGACACCGGCATCGGCTGCACCCAGACCTCCTCCTCGACTGGTCGGCTCCGGCGCCATCCGGGTAGGGCCGCGTCAGCTCGGGGCGCCTGCGCCTCCTCCTCCGAGATGGCGCGCGTAGGAAGTATCGGAGAAGTGCGTGCTGGGCTTGAACGGACGGGACGCCGGCGACGGCGGGCGGTCAGTGCGCCGTGCGACCGTGACCGGGCAGGACGCGGCTGGCGTCGTACACGGAGTTGACCCGCTTGATCGCCGCGAGGATCGAGTCGAGGTGCGAGGGGTCGGCCAGCTCGAAGTCGAATCGGAACCGTGCCACCCGATCGGAGGAGGTCTGGCTGCTGCAGGCCAGGATGTTCACGTGGTGGTCGGCCATGGTGTTGGCCACGTCGCGCAACAGGCGCGAGCGGTCGAGTGCCTCGACCTCCACGGAGACCACGTAGGTCGCCGGCGCATCGTGGTCCCACTCGACCTCGATCAGCCGCTCGGCCTGTGACGCGAGCCCCCCGGCGTTCGCGCAGTCGGCCCGGTGCACGGAGACGCCGCGCCCGCGGGTCACGAACCCGATGATCTCGTCGCCGGGCACCGGCGTGCAGCACCGCGAGAGGCGCACGAGCACGTCGTCGAGGCCCTCGACGTGCACGCCGGCGGAGCGCCGCCGCGTGCTGTCGCGGCTCGGACGCCGCGCCGTGACGGGGAGCTGCTCCTCGCCGCCGGCCAGGTCGCGGCGGGCGCGCTGTGCGACCGCGCGGCCCGACACGTGGCCCTCGCCGATCGCCGCGAGCAGCGCATCGAGGTCGGCGTAGTGCAGCTCGCCGGCGACCTCCTCGAGCAGCTTCGAAGCCGCCAGCTTCTGGACCGGTAGGCCCTCGCGCCGCAATGCCTTCGTGAGCTCGTCGCGACCCGCGTCGATCGCGTCGACGCGCCGCTCGCGCGAGAACCACTGCCGGATCTTCGAGCGCGCACGGGGCGTCTGCGCGAACCGCAGCCAGTCACGGCTCGGGCCCGCGCCCTCCACCTTGCTCGTGAAGATCTCGACCGAGTCGCCCGAGACCAGCACGGAATCGAGTGGCACCAGCCGACCGTTGACCCGGGCCCCGATGCAGCGGTGACCGACCTCGGTATGGATCGTGTACGCGAAGTCGACCGGGGTCGCGCCCGTCGACAGGGTGACGACCTTGCCCTTCGGCGTGAAGACGAAGACCTCGTCCTGCTCGAGGTCGAGCTTCAGCGAGTTCATGAACTCGGCCGGGTCGTCGGTCTCCTGCTGCCAGTCGACGAGGCGCTGCAGCCAGACCATGTCGTCGGCCGCCGTCCCCCCGTCGCGCTCCTTGTAGCCCCAGTGCGCCGCGATGCCGAACTCGGCGCGCCGGTGCATCTCCCGGGTGCGGATCTGCACCTCCACCGGTTTGCCCCCCGGCCCCACCACCGTCGTGTGCAGCGACTGGTAGAGGTTGAACTTGGGCATCGCGATGTAGTCCTTGAAGCGACCCTGCACCGGTCGCCAGAGCGCGTGGATCGAGCCGAGCGCGCCGTAGCAGTCCTTCACCGAGTCGACGACGACGCGGACGCCGAGGAGATCCTGGACCTCGTCGAACTCCTTGTTGCGCACGACCATCTTCTCGTAGATGGACCAGTAGTGCTTCGGCCGGCCTCGGACCTCGGCTTCGATGTGCAGCGCGTCGAGCCGATCCCGCAGCGCATCGAGCACCTGCGCGAGGAGCTCCTCGCGCTCGGGAGCCTGCGTCGACACCAGCTGCTCGATCTCCGCGTATCGCTTCGGATGCAGAACCGCGAAGGCGAGGTCCTCGAGCTGCCACTTGACGTCGCCGATGCCCAGGCGGTGCGCGAGCGGTGCGTAGATGTCGAGCGTCTCCTGCGCGATCCGGAGCTGCTTGGCCTCGGGCAGCGACGCGATGGTGCGCATGTTGTGCAGACGGTCGGCGAGCTTGATCAGCAGGACACGGATGTCCTGCGCCATCGCCACGAGCATCTTGCGCAAGGTCGCCGACTGCTGGGCCTCGCGGGAGTCGAACTGCAGACGGTCGAGCTTGGTGACCCCGTCGACGATCGTCGCGACGTCGGCACCCAACGACTCCTCGATGGCGTCGCGGGTAAGGGACGTGTCCTCCACTGCGTCGTGAAGCAACGCGCCCGCGATGGTCACGTCGTCAAGGCCGAGGTCGGCCAGGATCAGCGCGACGCCGAGGGGGTGCGAGATGTACGGCTCGCCCGAACGGCGCACCTGCTCGGCGTGGGCCCGCCGGGCCGCCTGGTAGGCGCGCTCGATGAGCGAGGTGTCGGCCCGCCGGTGCCGCTCCAGAAAGGCCTCCACCAGGGGCGCGACGGCGACCTCGACCTGGTGGCGGCGCCACGGGAGCACCGATCGGCGCTCGACGGCCCGGGTCTCAGTGCGCGACTGCTCGGTGAGGCTCACGACCCCACCATTGTCTCACGCGAGGCCCGCCGCCCCCGACCGCCCGCTCCCCGTTCTCGGCACGCCGCCGGCCCCTATAGGGCCCCAGGCGTGCCGAGATCGTTCGGCTACTTGCGGCGGCGGGACTTCTGCTGGCGCGGACGGGGCTGGATCACGGGCGGGGGCGGGGTCACGCCCGCCTCGGGTGTCACGTCCGTAGCCGCCGGTGTCTCCGGCGCGACGGCACCGGCGGCGCCCGCCCCGACCGCCTCCCGCGCGGCGCGCACGGTGCTGCGCTCCTCCAGCGCCCGGTACCGGGGTTCGCGCTCCTTCCACCATGCGAGGATCGGCGTGGCCACGAAGATCGACGAGTAGGCACCCACGGCGAGCCCGACGAACAGCGCGAGGCCGAACTCGCGCAGGGCGATCGCCCCGTAGATCCCCACCCCCACCACGAGCAGCGAGGCGACCGGCAACAGCGCGACGAACGACGTGTTGAGCGACCGCATAAGCACCTGGTTGAGGGAGCGGTTCGCCATCGCGGTGTAGGTGAGCCCCTTTACGGTGCCCACCTGCGCCGTGTTCTCCTTGATCTTGTCGAACACGACGACCGTGTCGTAGAGCGAGAAGCCGAGGATCGTGAGGAACGCGATCACCGTCGCCGGCGTCACCTCGAAGCCGGTGATCGCGTACACGCCGAGCGTCACCAGGACGTCGTGGATCACCGCGGCGATCGCGGCGATCGCCATCTTGAGCTCGAATCGGAACGTCAGGTACAGCGCGACCACGAGGAAGAACACCCCAAGGGCCTTCAGCGCCTCCCGGCTCACCTTGTCGCCCCAGCTCGGCCCGACCTCCGAGACGCTGATCGTGCTCGCCTCGGCGCCCGCGTACTTCGCGAGCGCTGCGGTCACCTCGTCCTGGCGCTCGCGCACCACCTCGGCCGACTCGACGCGCACCTCGTCGCCGCCGAGCACGATGATCTTGGGGTCACTGACGCCGAGCGAGGCGAGCGTGTCGCGGATGTCTCCCGTCGACGGGCTCTTCCCCTCCACCTGCACCTGCCACGCCGTGCCGCCGGTGAAGTCGAGCCCGAGGTTCAACCCGTCGTTGACGAGGAAACCGACGACGCCGGCGAGGATGAAGACCCCCGACACGAGCGCCCAGCGCCACTTGCGGTGCAGGAAGTCGAAGGAGGTGTCCTCGTGGTAGAAGTCGGCCAGGGTGTGGCGGCGGCCGTCGGGGCGGGGCATCAGATTGTCACCTCCCGGGCGTCGAGGCCGGCCGCGATGCCGACCTTGCCCGCGCGCACCAGCCCCTGCCGCCGGGCCATGAAGAACACGACCGGGTGCATGAAGGTGACGGAGAGGATCAGGTCGAGCAGCGTTGAGAGCCCGAGCAGGAACGCGAACTGGCGCACCGAGCCGATCGCGAGCCAGTAGAGCACCAGCGCACCGATCAGGGACACGACGTCGGCGGCGAGGATCGTGCGGATCGACCGCTGGAAGCCGCGGTCGACCGACGACCGGACGGTCCGCCCGGTGCGCACCTCGTCCTTCAGGCGCTCGAAGTACACGACGTAGGAGTCGACCGTGACGCCCACGGAGACGATGACACCGGTGACCCCGGCGAGCGTGAGGGTAAGGCCGATCGACTGCCCGAGGAACGCGACGAGCGTGAAGAGCGTCATCCCCACGAGCGCCAGGCCCGCGATCACCACGAGACCGAGCACCCGGTAGAACGCGAGCATGTACAGCGCCACGAGCGCGAGGCCGATGATCCCGGCCGCGATCCCCGCGCGCAGCTGTTCGTCGCCAAGCGTCGGCGAGATGCTCTGGGTGGTGAGCCTCTCGAGCTGCACCGGCAGCGCGCCGAAGCGCAGCACGGTGGCCAGGTCCTTCGCCTCCGACTCGCTGAAGTCGCCGGTGATCGAGACGCCACTGCTGGTGAAGGTCGGCTCTTGGAACGCGGGCGCGGACTGCACGACGCCGTCTAGCACGATCGCGACCTGATCCGTCGGGGTCGGCTTCCCGTACGACGCATTGGCCAACTGGTTGAACTTGGCGAGCCCGTCGCCGTTGAGCTCGAGCGTGACCCCCCAGCCAGGCCCGGACTGGAACTGCGCGCGAGCGGTCTTCACACCCTTGCCAGTCAGCGCGGCCGGCCCAAGCTGGTAGCGCAGCGGCGACTCGTCACCGGTGCGGAGCGCGGGAAGCACGACCGTCGCGTCGGCCTCGTCCTGCTCGCGCGGCGTCGTCGGGACCTCGGCGATCGTCGTCGTCGTGGTGGCGCCCAGCGCGGTCGTGGTGGTGCTCCCCCCTGGCGCCGTGGTGGTCGTCGTGGACCCCTTCGGCGGGACCAGCCCCAGGACCGGCCGGAAGCGCAGCTCCGCGGTCTTCCCCACGAGGCGGCGAGCCTTGTCACGGTCCCGCACGCCCGGGAGCGCGACGACGATCTGGTCGCCGTCACGCTTGGTCTCGGTCTCGGCCACGCCGAGGCCGTCGACCCGGTTGCGGATGACATCGACCGCCTTGTCGAGCGAGCTGTCGCTGTAGCCCACGCCCACCGGTGCGAGGCGCACCTCGATGCCACCCTGGAGGTCGAGACCGAGGATCGGTCTGCTGCCCGATGTGAGGGTCGCGACGAACGTGCCGCCGATGATCGTGAACGTGAGGATCAGATACCAGAGGTTCCGGCGCATCAGCTGTCCCCGGAACCCGCAGATGGCTCCGGCGGCGTGATCTCGTCTCCACGGCGGCTGGCGACCGCCTCGCGGGCCACGGTGATCTCGACCCCGTCGGCGATCTCGATCCGCATCGTCTCCGCCTGGATCGTCGTGATCGTCCCGAAGATCCCGCCGACCGTCACGATCTCGTCGCCGACCTCAAGGCTCTGGATCAGCATCTGGCGGGCCGCGATCCGCCGACGCTGCGGGCGCACGACGAGCACGAAGAACAGGACGGCGAGGATCGCCAGGTAGAGGAAAATGATCGCCATGAGGTCACCGTTCGGGGGCCGGACCGACCGCGGAGACTAGCGCGGCGCCTCTTCGTCGAAGAGGCGCTCGGCCACGTCGCTCGCCTCCGGCCCGGCGACGGGCGGGGCCACCCCGAGATGGCGGTAGGCGGCGTCGGTTGCCACCCGGCCCCGGGGCGTGCGCAGCAGCATGCCTTGCTTGAGCAGGAACGGCTCGTACACGTCCTCCACGGTGTCGGGTTCCTCCCCCACCGCGACCGCGAGGGTCCCGAGGCCCACGGCGCGACCCGCGAAGGTGACGCATAGCGCGGTCAGGACCGCACGGTCGACCTTGTCGAGCCCGAGGTCGTCGACCTCGAAGAGCGCCAGCGCGGCCCGCGCGGTCTCGCCGTCGACCGAGCCGTCGCCCCTGACCTCCGCGTAGTCGCGCACCCGCTTGAGGAGGCGGTTCGCGATCCGGGGCGTGCCCCGCGCCCGGCGCGCGAGCTCCGTCGCGCCCTCCGGGGCGAGCGGCACCCCGAGGATCCGCGCGGCCCGCACGAGGATCGCCTCGAGGTCTGCCGCTTCGTAGTAGTCGAGACGCGCGACGAAGCCGAACCGGTCCCGCAGCGGACCGGTGATCAGCCCCGTACGCGTGGTCGCGCCCACGAGGGTGAAGCGCGGCAGGTCGAGGCGAATGGAGCGGGCCGACGGGCCCTTGCCGATCACGATGTCGAGCTGGAAGTCCTCCATCGCTGGGTACAGCACCTCTTCGACGGCGCGCGGCAGGCGATGGATCTCGTCGACGAAGAGCACGTCGCCGTCCACGAGGTTGGTGAGGATCGCGGCGAGGTCGCCCGCTCGTTCCAGTGCCGGGCCGCTCGTGACGCGCAGCGCCACCTCCATCTCGGCCGCCACGATGCCGGCGAGGCTGGTCTTGCCGGTGCCGGGCGGGCCGGCGAAGAGCAGGTGGTCGACAGCCTGGCCGCGCCGGCGCGCCGCGCCGAGGAGGATGTCGAGGTGCTCTTTCAGCCGCGGCTGACCGACGAACTCGTCGAGCCGGCGTGGCCGCAGCGTGGTCTCCTCGGCCGCCTCCACAGGGTCGGCCCCGCCGCGCAGCAGCTCCTCCCGACCCGCCGTCATGCGCGCACTGCCAGCCGCTTGAGCGCGGCACGCAACAGGTCCTCGACCGCGCCCTCGGTCGGGAGGTCGCCGAGCACGGCGCGCACCTCCTCCGGGCCGTAGCCAAGCTCGCTGAGGGCCGCTCGCACCTCGGCCCGTGCGCTCGGCAGCCCGCCCGCGTCGCCCACCAGGTCGACGTCGGGCACGCCGAGTCGGGCCTTGAGGTCGACCATGAGCTTCTGGGCCGTCCGCTTCCCGACGCCCGGAACCAGGCAGAGCGCGTCCACGTCGTCGTCGGCCAACGCGCGACGTAGCGCCGCGGGTGCGTGCACGGAGAGGATCGCCAGCGCGAGCTTCGGCCCCACACCGCTCGAGGAGATCAGCACCTCGAAGCAGTCGCGCTCCTCGCGGGTGGGGAACCCGTAGAGCGTCATCGCGTCCTCGCGCACGTGGAGGTGCGTGAACAGGAAGGTCGGCGCGCCCGGGGTGAGCACGGGCAGCGCACCGATGGGGACGAGGCACCGGTAGCCGACCCCACCGACCTCCACCAAGACCTCGCCGGCCAGGGTGGCCTCCACGACGCTGCCGCGCACCGAGCCGATCATCGCGCCGCGTCGCGCGCGAGGGCGGCGGCCACCGCGCGCTGGTAGCCGGGCGCCGGATCGGTGGCC
>Ga0194128_10005098_pt1 | contig 18717 bp, 17 predicted proteins | sample TA2KigCa65mmetaG_FD_148650 | JGI IMG/M metagenome (GOLD analysis project Ga0194128, IMG submission 148650) | Freshwater microbial communities from Lake Tanganyika, Tanzania - TA2015037 Kigoma Deep Cast 65m | ecosystem: Environmental > Aquatic > Freshwater > Lake | place: Tanzania: Lake... | reverse complement strand
CGTCGGCAGCGAGCGCATCGTTCGCCTTGGTTCGCACGACATCACGGCCGCCGAAGCCCTCGATGAGTCGAGCGTGATGTTCGTCGCGGGCAACGGGGAAGAGCCTCGACTCGTCACCGTCGAACCAGCCGCGCAGACCGGCGTGAATCTGTCGCACGTGATGCTCGGTGACGCCGTATCGCTCGGAGGTGAGATAGTCGTCGTCATTCGACGCCGGCAATGTGACTCGTTCGGCAAGCTCGTCGGTGGTCCAACCCTTGTTGATGCCGCGCACGGTCTGATCCCACAAGAATTGGATTGCATCCCGCGACTTGGTGACTCGCCTTCGAATCTCGTCGCGACCGGAGATCGCAGGCCCATGCACGCCAACGAGGTGTTCGGGTGCCCACGCCAGAATGCGGTCGAACCCGGCTAGCAGCCGACGCGGGTCGCGGTACTCTTCGCCGCGTATCGCGTACACGTTGAACAACACGGGCCACACGGTGTTGTTGACGCACAGACCGCGCGACGGAAAGTAGAAGTTCACGGTGTCGTCGGAGTCGCTGTGCGCGTGCGCCCACTCGATGGTCTCGCCCCCGACGGTGATGGATCCCGCACCGTCGTGCAGGGCGACCGATACCGGAATGTGTCCCGACGTGAACGGTGCGTGGCCGGGGTTGCGATACCAGTTGCCAAGACCCACGTTGACCAGACCATCCGGCCCATCGGTCGGCATCGCGAGGGCGAACTGCTCGACCAGGCCGCGCGAGTACGCAGGGCCGATCTCGGCAGTCGCGCGGGCGCGATTCGCGGCGATGCGTTCGTGACCGATGATTGGAAGCGGACGCGCATTGCCACTTTCCTCCGTGATTGCTGCAGTGCCGTCGATGTAGTGAAAGTGCGTGTAGATCACCGCGATAATCGGTGCACGCTCCACCTTGCGCAACTCGTGCAGCGCTTCGCGCATCTCTTCGACGCTCTCGCCCGTGTCGATGGCGATGATCCCATCGGGCACCTTGACGAATGTTTGGTTCGAAAGACCGTTGCCGACGAGGCTCCACACGCCGTCGGTCGGCGTTTCGAATCGACGGGCGATTACCTCACTCTGGGCCACATGGTCGCGATGCGCACGTTGGCCGGCCGACAGCGTGACTACATTCCTTGGATCACTATCGAAACTGCGTGTCACCGTTGGTGACGCTAGTCGTGGTGCGGCTCAGCCTCGTAGGGCGGTGAGCGGCTCGACGAAATCAAGCGACAGCGCTTGAGCACTCGGATTATTCGTCATCTTGCCGTTGACGGTGTTCATGCCGAGAGCGATGGCGGGGTCGGCCGTTGCTGCGCCGCGTGCTCCGTGAACGGCAACACTCAACTGATATGGCAGTGTCGCGTTGGTCAACGCATACGTGCTGGTGTGCGGCACCGCGCCAGGCATATTGCCCACTGCGTAGTGCACGACACCGTGCTTTTCGTACACCGGGTCGGCGTGCGTAGTCTCGCGCATCGTCTCGACGCAACCACCCTGGTCGATTGCCACGTCGACGATCACCGAGCCCTTCTTCATCGTCTTCACCATCGCCTCGCTCACCACCACCGGTGCACGCGCGCCGGCAACGAGCACTGCACCGATCACGAGGTCGGCGTCAAGCAGGCTGCGCTCGATTGCGCCGCGGTTTGATGCGATGGTGACGATGCGCCCACGGTGAATCTGGTCGACGAAACGCAGACGATCCAAGTTCTTGTCGAGCAGCAACACCTCGGCTTCCATACCGGCGGCAATCCACGCGGAATTCCAACCCACGTTGCCGGCACCAATGACCACGACCTTGGCTGGTCGCACGCCCGGTGCGCCACCCATCAACACGCCGCGCCCGCCATACGGACGCTGCAAGTAATGCGCACCGGCCTGCGTCGCGAGGCGCCCGGCAACTTCGCTCATCGGTGCAAGCAGCGGCAGCGAGCCGTCTGCCAACTGCACGGTCTCATAGGCGATGCCCGTCGTCTTTTTGTCGAGCAGTGCCTTCGCGACTTTCGGATACGCCGCAAGGTGGAGGTACGTAAACAGCGTGAGATCGGGGCGCAGGAAGCCGAACTCCTTCTCGGTCGGCTCCTTCACCTTCACGACCATGCTCTGTGACCATGCATCGGCGGCGGTCGGCACAATCGTGGCGCCGGCGGCCGTGTACTCGGCATCGGTGATTGAGGCCGCGGCTCCGGCCTGCGTCTCGACGAACACCTGCACGCCCGCCCGCTCGAACTCGCGCACGCCGTCGGGTGTCAGGGCCACTCGACCCTCGAGTGTCTTGGTTTCTTTCGGGACTCCGAGGGTGGCGTGCGCTGGTTTCACAACCACCGTTCTACCGCACGGCACTTGCGCCCTCGTGCTAGAAAAACCCCATGAAAAAGATCCGCAATTTCATTGACGGCAAGCACGTCGACTCCGCGAGCGGCGACACCCTCGACATCATCAACCCGGCCACCGGCAAGGTGTACGCGACCTCCCCGAACAGCAAGCAGGCCGACATCGACGCCGCGATGAACGCAGCCCAACACGGCTTCGAAACATGGAAGGAATCGACACCGTCCGAACGCTCACTCGCGCTCTTCCGCATTGCCGACGCGATCGAGGCCCGCAAAGACGAATTCATCGCGATGGAAGTCGAGAACTGCGGCAAGCCGGTCGCAATCACGACATCGGAAGAGATTCCGCCGATGGTCGACCAGATCCGTTTCTTCGCCGGGGCGGCGCGCATGCTCGAAGGCAAGAGTGCGGGTGAGTACATGAAGGGCTTCACCTCGATGATTCGTCGCGAACCCGTCGGTGTGTGCGCACAAGTGGCGCCGTGGAACTACCCGATGATGATGGCGGTGTGGAAGTTCGCGCCGGCAATCGCCGCCGGCAACAGCATCGTGCTGAAGCCGAGCGACACCACGCCTGCCACCACCGTGCTGCTCGCTGAAATCGCCAGCGAGTTCTTGCCGGCAGGGGTGTTCAACGTGGTATGCGGTGATCGCGACACCGGTCGAACGATGGTCGCGCATCCGACGCCGTCGATGGTGTCGGTCACTGGCTCGGTGCGCGCAGGCATGGAAGTTGCCGAAGCAGCAGCGAAGTCGCTGAAGCGCGTGCACCTCGAACTCGGTGGCAAGGCTCCGGTCGTGGTGTTCGACGACGCCGACCTTGCGGCTGCCGCCGCGCAAATTTCCATGACCGGCTACTTCAACGCCGGTCAAGACTGCACGGCAGCCACCCGCGTGATCGCCGGTCCGAAGGTGTACGGTGATTTCGTTGAGGCACTCGCCGAAGCAGCGAAAGGCACGAAGACCGGCCAGCCGACGGACGACGTGCTCTACGGTGCGCTGAACAACGCCAACCAGTTGGCGCGTGTCAGCGGCTTCGTGGAGCGCGCACCCAAGCACGCCCGAGTCGTGGCCGGTGGCAACAAGATCGGTAAGGACGGCTACTTCTTCGAGCCAACTGTCGTCGCCGACTTGAAGCAGAGCGACGACATGATCCAGCAAGAAATTTTCGGCCCGGTCATCACCGTGCAGAAGTTCAGCGACGAAGCCGAAGCCATCAAGTGGGCCAACGGTGTGGAGTACGGTCTCGCGTCATCAGTGTGGACCCGCGACTTCGGCAAGGCGATGCGCATGGCCAAGGCCCTCGACTTTGGTTGCGTGTGGATCAACACCCACATCCCCGTGGTGGCGGAGATGCCGCACGGCGGATACAAGAGGTCGGGTTATGGCAAGGATCTCTCCGCCTACGCGCTCGACGACTACACGCGAATCAAGCACGTGATGGCGAACATCAACATTTAGATGTCGCCGTTTCGCCACCGTATGAATGGCGCACCAGTACTCTGGCTGACTAGCGTTTCGCAATCGAGGGGGCGATAACCGCCAGTGAGCATCGAGCGTGGCTCAGTTGAACTCGTCGATGTGACGAAGCGCTACGGCGACGTCATTGCCGTCGACAAGATCAGTCTCGAGATCAACCCGGGTGAGTTTCTCTCGCTGCTCGGCCCCAGCGGTTGCGGCAAAACCACCACGCTGCGCATGCTCGCCGGCTTCGAGCAACCCGACGAAGGCTTCATCCGCATCTCGGGCGAATACGTGCAGGGCGTGCCGCCGTACAAGCGCGACGTCAACACCGTGTTTCAGCACTATGCGCTCTTCCCACACATGACGGTTGCGGAGAACGTTGCATACGGTCTGCGTCAAAAAGGCGTCAACAAGTCGGAGATTGGCACACGTGTCGTCGAAGCACTCGACATGGTGCAGATGGCGAAGCTTGCCGAGCGCAAACCGCGACAGATGTCAGGCGGCCAGCAGCAACGCGTCGCCGTCGCACGAGCGTTGGTGAACCGCCCGAGCATCTTGCTGCTCGACGAACCACTCGGCGCACTCGACCGCAAACTGCGCGAAGAAATGCAGATCGAACTCAAGTTATTGCAGACACGACTCGGCATCACATTCGTGTTTGTCACGCACGACCAAGAAGAAGCCATGTCGATGAGCGACCGCATCGCCATCATGCTGAGCGGTCACATTGAGCAGATCGCCGACCCCGAAACGGTGTACGAGCGCCCGGCCACTGCGTTCGTCGCTGGCTTCGTCGGGCGCAACAACTTCTGGCAGGGCACCGCCACCGAACACGGCTCGCAAGCCGACGACGGCACGGTGTTCGTCGCTAGTCGACCCGAAGAAGACGTGCCCAACGGCGAGCCCACCCTGTCGGCGGTGCGCCCCGAATGCATTTCGCTGAGTGCCAAGCAGCCCGCCAAACCCGAAAACTCGGTGCAGGCCACCGTCGCCGGCGTGTCGTACTTCGGCGACGTGCTGCAATACGTCGTGCGAACTCGTACAAAGGACCTGTTGGTGCTGGTGCCGCGCACCAACCCTGAACGCTTCCAGGTCGACGACCCGGTGTGGTGCTCGTGGTCGGCCGAAGTCGTGTATCTGTTCTCTGCCCGCCAGGCCAACGTTGTGCTGGCGGCTCCCGCAACTGCCTCGGCCTAAGCGTGCTTCCGCGACGTTGCCGCCGTGTGCTAACTTCGTGACAAGACCAACACCACACTGGGGGAAGCAATGACCAAGCAACTTCGCATGCTCGCACCAGAAGCATTCCGCGAGCATCTCTCACGCCGCGCATTCATCACCGGCGGCACCGCAGCAGCAGGTTTCGCTGTGCTGCTCACCGCCTGCGGCGGATCCGACGACGCTGCGACAGATGATGGCGACTCGGGTGGCGAAGCAACCGGCGATTACAGCCGCGTGATCAACAAGTCATCGGGCTCGCTTGCGATGTATACCTGGGGCGACTACAACGATCCCGACATCATTGGTGCGCTAGCCGAAAGCGAACTTGGCGTGAAGATGAAGGTCGACTATTACCCGAGCAACGAAGACCTCATCACGAAATTGGCGGCCGGCGCGGGCAGCAGTGGCTTCGACATCGTCGTGCCGACCGGCCCGTACATTCCGCAGATGATCGAAAAGGGTCTCATCCAGAAACTCGACATGTCGAAGATCCCGAACATCGTCAATCTCGATTCGGCGTACGTCTCTCGCGACTGGGATCCGAGCAACGAGTACTCGGTCTGCAAGAACTGGGGCAGTACGGGCTACTTCTACAACAAGACCAAGATCACCCGCAAGATGGAAACCTGGCAAGACTTCATCGACGCGTGCATGAACGAGGGCAGCGGCGACTGCGCGGTGATCGACACTGCGCCGAACCTCTGTGGCATGTGGTACTGGGCCAACGGCCACAACTGGAACGACCAAGACCCCGCCAAACTCGACGGGTGCGAGAAGTTCCTCGTTGACGAGTTTGCGCAGCACATCAAGGCGTTCGACTCGTACCCGAGCACCAAACTCGCCGAAGGCGCGTACTCCATCGCGATGGGATGGAACGGAGACATGCGACAGGCGTACTCACGTATCGCTGACGCCGGCGGAAACCCTGACGAGTGGGTGTGGGTGCTCGGTGCGCCAGCCACCGAATTGTGGATGGACACCTACTGCGTCGCAACGGGTGCGCCAAACGCTGACGCTGCGCACGCGTGGATCAACTGGGAACTGGTTCCGGAAATCTCAATCAAGGACCTGCAGTACCACGGCTACAACACAGGATTGAAGAACATGGACACGCTCGTCGCCGAGTTGGCACCCGACCTCAAGTTGGGCGACATGATCTTCTTCAACGCCGAGCAAGTAGCCACATTCCAAACGCAGGAGATTACTCCGTCGCTCGATCGCATGATCGACATCATGAACAAGGTGAAGGCGAAAGCCGGAGCCTGAGCGAAGCCAGTCAGCGACGAATCGACCTGAGTTGACGTGACCGCCACGGTCGCGCCACCACCACGCCGGTTTCGGCTGCGCGCGCCGCGCTTTACGCTCGCGCTGCCATCAATCTTTTGGTACACGATCTTTTTCGTCGTACCGATCGTTCTCGTCGTCATTTACTCGTTCGGCATCAAAGATACGAGCAAACTCGTCCCGGTCGACTTCTCGAACCCCTCGACGTCGAGCTACAGCGAGGTGTTTGACGAGACTTTCTTCCAGGTGTTCCGCAGCACGGTGCGCATCGCCATAACGGCGACGCTGCTGTGTCTGCTGATCGGTTTGCCCGTCGCATACTTCGCAGCCTTCAAAGTAAGCGAGAAGTGGCGCGCGATCGTGCTGGCCGCCGTGGTGGTGCCGAGCTTCACCAGTTTCCTCATTCGCACCGTGGCGTGGAGAATTCCGCTCGCGCCAAACGGCACGTTGTCCAAATGGCTGCAAGACATCGGGGTAATTGGTGACGACGGTATTCAGATTCTCGAGACCGCCGCGGCCGTGCAGTTGGCAATCGTCTACAACTACCTCGGCTTCATGATCTTGCCCCTGTACGTGGCGTTCGATCGCATCGACGTTCTACTACGCGAAGCGAGCAAAGATCTCGGTGCTGGTCGATTTGCGACATTCTTCGGTGTGACGTTGCCACTTGCCGGGCCAGGGATCGCGGCTGGCGTGCTGCTCACGTTCATCCCGATGTGCGGCGACTATGTAACGGCGACCGTGTTGGGTGGAGCCAAAGGCAACATGATCGGCGCGATGATTGCGTCGCAGTTCAACCAAGCGCAGAACTGGCCGCTCGGTTCGGCGATGGCCGTGTTGATGATTGCGGCAGTGTTGCTCACGCTGGTGGTGGGTACGGCAGTCGTATGGCTCGCACCAAAGTTGTTGGCGCTCTTCGAACCGTTGACGCAGGCGTGGCGGCGGTCGCGTGCATCGAAGCCGCGCAAGGTTGGCACGCAGCCGTCAACCAAATCGGCGACTGCCGACAGTGTGATACACCGCGCGCTCGGTGTATGGACCACGCTCGTGCTCATCTTCCTGTTCATCCCGGTTGCCTTGGTGTTCTTGCACTCGTTCAATAACGCCAACTCATTTACGATTTGGTCAAACTCCGTCAGCACCAAGTGGTGGGGCGAGCTGTTCGATGGGGCAGTCTTCTTGCAGACCGTTTTTCTGTTCGCTGCCATTGTGGTGGTGGCCGTCTTCGCACGACGCGTGTTGAAACGCCGTGCCCAGTTCGGCGGCACCTACACCGCATGGGTGGTGCCGAGTGGCCTCGTGCTTGCGCTGGTGGTCAACGGTGTGATCACCAGTTGGTATGCAAACCTCTTTGACTTCCCGGGGATCGGCGATGCGATTCGTAACTCGTTCATGGCGGCGTTCGGCGCGACCGTGGTGGCGGTGGCGCTTGGGGGCACGGCAGGCGTCGCCCTTGCCCGTAGACCTGGCGCTTGGTCGAACGCCTTCATGGTGGTGGTGTTTCTCATCCTCGTGACCCCCGAAATCATGGAAGCAATCGCGCTGGCCACTTGGTTTCCGCGAATCCAGAACGTGCCAGCGGCGGGATACGTCTTCACCGAAGGCTGGGGGCCGTTCAACGGCGGCATGAACAAGCTGTGGGTTGGTCAATCGATGTATGCATCTGCGGTGGTCACGCTCATCGTGCGCGCGCGACTTGCCGGTCTTGACGAGTCGCTCGAGCAAGCCGCGGGCGATCTTGGTGCACCTCCCGGCCGCGCATTCCGCCAGATCACGTTGCCGTTGATCGCGTCGGCGATGATTGCTGGCGGGTTGCTGTCGTTCGCGCTGTGTCTCGACAATGCGGTCGTGTCATCGCTGATTAGCGAGGCAGGTTCCACCACATTCCCCGTGGCGTTACTCGGTGCCACCCGCAGCACGATCAAACCGTTCTGGGGAGTCGGTGCGGTGAGTTTGTTTGTCGTAACGATGGCGTCGCTGTGGTTCCTCGTCGTGATCTTGCGGCGTGGCGGTGCGTCTGCGGGCAACATCGCCGCCACGCTCGCCGGCAACTGACGCCGCAAGACTGTTGGCACTACCGATGACGCGCAACGCTTGGATTCATCTATGACACGTATCGCCGTGGGCCCGGCAAAGACGCCTGAGTGGATTCGCGATGCCGTGCGCGCGGCTGGCTGTGAACTCGCGGATTATTCCGCCGCCGAAGCACTCGTCTGGGGCGACCCGCGCGGTGCCGACGCACTCGGCGAGGTGATGCGTGCGTACCAGCACTTCCGTTGGGTGCAGTTGCCGTTCGCTGGCATCGAGAACTTCGTGCCGCACCTCGACACCAAGCGCGTATGGACGAGCGGCAAGGGTGTCTACTCCGAACCCGTTGCCGAGTTGTGCATGGCGTTTCTGCTCGGCGGGATGCGACACGTGATCGGTTATTCGCGCGTGCAGGAGTGGACCGTCGACCACGGTCGCTACCTGCTCGGCGGCAACATCGTGATCGTCGGCGGCGGGGGCATCACTACGTCGCTGGTTCGCATGTTGCAGGGCTTCAACACCCACATCACCGTGGTGCGCAGGCACCCCGCGCCGATTGCCGGAGTGCAGCGTGTGGTGGGGCAGCACGAACTGCATTCGGTGCTGCCATCGGCCGATGCCGTGGTGCTTGCGTGCGCGCTGACGCCTGAAACCGATGGTCTCATCTCGTCGCGCGAGTTGGCGCTCATGAAGACCGACGCATGGATCGTGAACATCGGTCGTGGGCGGCTGATTGTCACCGATCATTTGGTGGATGCGTTGCGCGAGCGTCGCATCGGCGGTGCCACGCTGGATGTGACCGAACCCGAACCGCTTCCGAAGGAACATCCGCTGTGGTCACTCGACAACTGCCTCGTCACTCCGCACATCGGGAACACACGGGCGATGGCGGCGCCACTGTTGTCGGAGCGCATCACTACGAACTGTCGGCTGTTCGCCGCCGGCCAGCCGCTCGTGGGCTTGGTGGATGTCGCGCTCGGGTACTAATCACGGCGGCCCTGCCAGCATGGAGTCCGCATGACTGACCATTACGCGGTGCTCGGTGTCGCGCGCAACGCAACGCTCGACGACATCCGCCGTGCGTATCGCGATCGCATGCGTAAGGCACACCCCGACTCGCGCGCTGGTGCATCGGTCGACTCTTCGATAGCCAGTTCGGTCGCGTCGTCGTCAGCCGCCGAGGTCACGCGCATCGCCGAAGCGTGGAACGTGCTCTCGTCGCCGGCGCGCCGTGCCGCCTACGACCTGCAGCTCGCCACCGGCAGCGCAGCGGGGGTTGGCGCGCGCACAACATCCACCGCTTCGGATGCGGCGTCCACCGGGTCGGACACGGCGCCGCCCGAGTACGACGCGAATCTCGACCGCGTGTATCCGCCGGCGCGGTTTCCGTGGCGGTTCGTACTGACCGTCATCGGGATTGGTGCGGCGATTCTCATCGTGTTGCACATCATGGGGGATCCGATGCCCGAGCGGGGCATCGACGGCTTGATCTCCGCCGGATCGTGTGTCGACTTCGACCAACTCGGTGCGGCATACGAAGTGCCGTGCAGCGGGCCACATCAGGCGGTGGTGCGCGAACTCGTGCCGTTCGACTCGCCGTGCGACAGCGACACCACGCAGGCCCGCGATCGACAGGGCATGGGCACCGTCTGCATCGAACCGTAACGATGCCTCGCGACCTGGTCGGAGTGTGCTTCCGCTAGCCTCACTGAGCGTTACCAAGGGCGATTAGCTCAGTCGGAAGAGCGCTACGTTCACATCGTAGAAGTCGTGGGATCGAGGCCCGCATCGCCCACTCGGCGACGTACGTGCCGCCCGACATTCGCCCACCAAGCGTCGCATTCTGCCTACTCTTGACTGCGATGAGTCGCAGTTGCGAGAAGCAGGGGTGCAACAAGCAAGCCGAAGTCGCATTCGGCATCGACCGCATGGCATGCGTGGTGTGGTTGGAGAACTACGACGAAGACGACCCGCGGCACCTGAATCGTTTGTGCGACGAACATGCGTCGCGACTCACGCTGCCGCGTGGGTGGTCGTTCGACGATCGTCGCGAACGCTCGCCGCGCCTGTTTGCTGCGCCGCACCAGCGCAGTAAACCCGAGACACACACCAAACCGGCAGCCAAGCCCACATCCAAGCCGCGCAAGAGCGTGAAGAAGACCGGCACGATTCCGCGGCGCACGTCGCGCGATACGTCGGCACCGCTGAAGCGAATGGATGGCCCCGGGCTGTTCGACCCGACGCTGCCGATGAACTCGCCGCGACTTGCTCGGCTACCGACGGAAGGTTCGAGATTGTCGGTGTTGATTCCGACTGATTCCACCATGGCGACATCGACGCCAAACACGGCACTCGTTGACGACGCCGAGCCCGTCGACGCTTCGGTCGGCACCACCCCACCCACCTATACGCCAAAATTCGACCGCACGAGCGACGTCGGCGGTGCGCTCAACGCAACGGGGCGATTGCTGCGGCGTGCGTTCTCCAGCCAGACAAAACCAATCGAGCGCCCGTCGAGCGTCGACGACACCGCCACACGGCGCAGAGCATCGAACACCGATTCGTTACCGCAGGGCGATCACATCGACGATTTCAATCAGGGTGACCATGTCGAGTAGCCGCGTCGAGTAGTCGACGTTCGCATCGCGATGGATCTCGAAGCAGTCCTGCGCACAGCAGCGTCACCGTCGGCCGTGGTGGCGCGCGTTGCGGAACTCGACAAATATCCGGAGTGGATGCCGCTCGTGCACTCCGCAACGCGCATCCCCGACGCGGCCGAGCCAACGTGGGATGTGGAGCTGCGCGCCAAGGTGGGCCCGTTCGCCAGGTCCAAGCGCCTGCGCATGGTGCGCGCCCACTTCGTCGAAGGTGACACCACGCGCATCGTGTTCGAACGAAACGAGACTGACGGTCGCCAACATGCCGCCTGGCGACTCAGTGTCGTCGTGCAACGCGATGGTGGCCTAGCGGGTAGCGCACAGGCGGCTGGCGGCACGCATCTCACGATGCACCTGCACTACGACGGGCGCTTCTTCGTGTCGGTGGTCGAGGCGATCCTGCAGCAGAACATCGACGCTGGTCGACAGCGACTCGGCGAGTTGCTCGGCAGTTAGCCAGCGAGCCGCTCGGCAGCGCGGACCTTGCTAGACGTTGCGTCGGGCGGTCAGCACCACTGGCTGGCCTGCCGCCAACTGCCCGCATGCCGCATCGATGTCGGTGCCGCGATTGCGACGCACTGTCGCATTCACGCCACGGTCGCGCAGTCGGTCGGCGAATCGTCGCACACCCGCGGCATCGGTGCCACGTGTCGGGAAGCCAGGCGTCGGATTCAGCGGGATGATGTTCACGTGCGCGGTCGGCTTCAATGACAACGCCAACTTGGCGAGTTCGTTTGCGTCGCGTGCGGTGTCGTTGACGCCCGCGATGAGTGCCCACTCGAAACTGATTCGACGGTTCTTCACGCGCAGGTAGTCGCGGCAGGCACCCATCAGATCCTTGATGGGGTAGCGCTTGTTGATCGGCACGAGGTCGTCGCGCAACTCGTCGCGTGCGGCGTGCATGGACACCGCGAGATTCACGGGCAGCGGGCGAGTGGCGAGCGTGCGAATACCGGGGATCACGCCCACCGTCGACACGGTGAGATGCCGCGCCGAGATGCCGATGTCGTCGTGCAAACGCTCGATCGCCGCCCACACCGCGGGTTCGTTCGCGAGCGGTTCGCCCATACCCATGAACACGATGTTCGCGACCCGTTGCTTGCGTTGCTTGGCATGTCGTGCGGCGCGCACCACCTGCTCCACGATTTCACCGGTGGTGAGTTGACGATTGAAGCCGACCTGCCCGGTGGCGCAGAAGCCGCACGCCATCGCGCAGCCTGCCTGCGTGCTGACGCATACGGTGACGCGGTCGGCGTAACGCATGAACACGGTCTCGATGGGATGATTGCCGTCGACCAAACGCCACAAGAACTTCACCGTGTCGCCGTTGTCGCTCACGCTCTCGCGCACGAGTGCCAGACTCGTCGGCAGTTCGGCGGCGAGTTTCTCGCGCAGTGCGGCGGAGATCGTGGTGATTTGACCGACTTCCTGGAATTGTTTGTAGAGCCCCGACCACACTTGATCGACGCGATACGCGGGTTCACCCGCCATCACCTCGGCGAGCGTGGCGCGCGTGGCGTCGTAGAGCGAGACTGCCGACGGCTTGCCGATGTCGTTCGCCGCGCTGGTCACGCCTTCAAGTGTGGTGCGGCGAGCTGCTCGTAGTCGCGCATCCTCGCCCGCAATACGTCGAGCGACGCAGTCCAGAAGTCTTCCTGCGTGACATCGAGCCCGAACGATTCACCGAGTTGCTCGGCGGAATCCATGCCGGCGCGCGATAGCAGGTCGTCGTATCCACCGCGGAATCGTTCGGGGTCGCGATTGAACTGCGCGTACAGACCCAAGCCGAACAACAACCCGTAGGTGTACGGCCAGTTGTAGAAGTGGCTGCCGTAGTAGTGCGGCTTCAAGATCCACATGTACGGATGCGCAGTCGACTGGTCGATGCCGTCGCCGTACGCGCGGTTCTGCGCATCGCCCATCATCTCGTTGAATTCGCTGACCCCCAACGTGCGACGCTGACGACGGGCGAACACCTCCGACTCGAAGAGGAACCGACTGTGGATGTCGACCACCACCTGCGCAGCACCTTGCAGGTCGACATCGAGCAATGCGAGCCGCTCGTCGCCCTGCAGGCGGGAGAGGCCTTCCTCCACCACGAGTGTTTCGCAGAAGATGCTCGCTGTCTCGGCGAGGGCCATCGGCAAGTTGCGTTGCATCGGGGTGCGGTGCGCGAGTTGGGTGTTGTGGTACGCGTGGCCGAGTTCGTGCGCGGTCGTTTGCGCCGAGTCGACGCTGCCGCTCCAGTTGAGCAGCACCAGCGAACGATCGTTGACGAACGACATGCAGAACGCACCGCCCACCTTGCCCTCGCGCGGTTCGGCGTCGATCCACTGTTCGTCGAGCGAACGGTCGACCAGCCCGGCGAGACGGTCGCTGTAGGCGCTGAATGCGCCGCGCACCAACTTGACGCCGTCGTCCCACGAGATATTGCTCGGGGCGAATGACAACGGGGCGAGCAGGTTCCACCATGACAAGCCGTTCGAGTCGCCGTTCAACTTCCCCTTCACGCGCAACCAACGACGGAAGTCGGGCAGCGAAGCGTGCACCGCCGATTGCATCGCGTCGAACGTGGCGCGGCTCACGCTGTTGGCATAGAGCGATGCATCGAGCGGCGATGCCCACTCGCGTCGGCGGTTCACCGTGTTCGCTTCGCCCTTGATCGCGTTCATTGCCGCAGCACACGGAACACCAATCGTCGGCCACGCCCGCATCTCGGCTTCGTAAGCCGCCTTGCGCACGCGCGCGTCGGGGTTGCTCGCCAAGCCGCGCACGGCAGCCATCGGCAAGTCCTTTGCGCCGTCGGGCAGTTCGACGCGCGTCTTCAACTGCGAGGTGACATCGGCCTGCAGTCGACCCCAGGCAGATGATCCCGTCGTCGACAACTCGGAGTAGAGGTTTTCTTCGGGCTCGCTCATCTGGTGTTCGGCGCGCGCTTGCAGGCGGCGCAACGGCCCGAGATGTTCGCGCGCTTGGTCGCTGACCTTCGAAAGTTCATCGGCGCCGAGCGACGCCACCCATTCGGCAAGGCGTGCGACGAGCGGCGACAACTTCGAATCCATCACTTCGAGTTCTGACAGCAGCCCCTGCGCCCTTTCGTTGCGTGAGTCGGTGCTCACCGTCGCATACACGTAGGCGCCCAGGATGTTGTTGGCCTCCGCCACCGAGTTGAATGCCGTGATCACCGCGTCGGCGGCGTCGCCATCGTGCGGGGTGGGCTTGCGGGGCTCGGTGCCACGCACGTCGTGCTCGTCAAACAGCGACGTCAGGCGACCGACGTCGGCGCCAAGGCGCTCCATCGCATCCATGAATGAGCGGGAGTCGAACGACTCATGAACGTCGGCGACGCTCCAGCGGGGCAGTGCGGGTGTTTCAGGCATGCAGCGAAACTATCGGGCAGCCACGGCGCCAATGAAGACGTCGTCGCGATGCGCAATCGTCATACCGAGCGACTCATAGAGGTGAATCGCTGCGGTGTTGTCGCCGGCAACGTAGAGCATGCCGTGGCGCGGCCCACGTGCGGCAAGATGTGCGAAACCGGCGATGGCGAGTGCTCGCCCCAGGCCCCCGCCATGGTGCGCCGGGTCGACGCCAATCACGTAGATCTCGCCGACTGGCGAGGCGTGGTCGGTGTGCACCTTCGTCCAGCAGAAACCAGCGATGCGACCCTCGATCTCGTGAATGAGGAACCCTTGCGCATCAAACCAGTGCTCTTTCATGCGTGCGGCTAGTACTTCGTGGTTCCAGTCGCCCTGCTCGGGGTGCGCGGCAAATGCTCGCGCGTTGACGACGAGCCACTCATCGTCGTCGATGCCCGGGCGAAATGCACGTGTGGCAAAGTCTGCGGACGTGTTGTGCGGTGCAGCAAGCGGAAGTGCACACTGCATGTGCAACAACTGGGCACTCGGCGATAACCCGTATTCGACGGCGAGCGATTGTTCATCGGGTGTCGGCTCGCATACGAACCATCGCACTCCGCCACCGCCGTCTGCGGCGATTTGCGTGATGGCGGCCGAAAACTCGTCGCGTGACAAATGATCGCGGCTGCGTATCACCCAGCCGCGATTGATGCGCGAAACTTCGATGCGCGACACGGCGAAAGGCTACCGATGTGTCATCTCGGCGTGCCGTACGCCGTGCGTGTGCGATTACCGTGGGCGCGTGGCGAAGAAGAAGCCCGCGAAACGCGCCGTCAACAAGCGCGCCGCACCAAAAGGTGCCGCGCGCCCGAAGCGCCCCACCAAGGCCGAGCTACCCGCACACGCGCTGCGCGTTCTGCGCGACCTCAAACAGGACTACCCGGTCGCGATCTGCGAGCTCACGCACGAGTCACCATTCCAACTACTCGTGGCGACGATTCTCTCGGCACAGTGCACGGATGTGCGCGTCAATATGGTGACGCCGAGTTTGTTCGCGGCGTATCCGACGGCGGCTGCACTCGCTGTCGCTGATGTCTCGCATGTGGAGCAACTCGTGCGCTCGACGGGTTTCTACGCGTCGAAGGCCAAGAACCTGATCGGCATGGCGAACGCAGTCACGACGCGCTTCGGTGGCGAAGTGCCATCGGCAATGGAGGATCTCGTGACACTGCCAGGTGTCGGACGCAAGACGGCCAACGTGCTGCGCAGTGCGGCTCTCGGGCTACCCGGTTTGCCCGTCGACACGCACGTGCTGCGCCTGTCGAAACGGCTCGGTCTCACACGCGACGAAGACCCCGTCAAGGTGGAAATGCAACTCAACGCGCTCTTGCCGCCGGAGGAGTGGGGCGAGTTCAGCCTGCGGTTGATCTTGCACGGCCGTCGCGTATGTGACGCGCGATCACCACGCTGCGGCGAATGTCGGATGGCGCCAATTTGTCCGTCGCGCCAGACCTAGTCTGTGCCCGCATGTCGAGCGACCGTGACGATGCGAGCGCCAAGGCCGAGTTGTCGGCCTTGGTTGATGCGGTGGAAGCCTGCCGCTCGCGATTGACGGCTTTGGCCGAACGTCGCAACGCCGCCGCGCGTGGCAAGGACGACGACGCCGACTCGTTGCTCATCGCGATTTATGAGGCCGAGCGCGGTCTATCGACGGCGATTCGGTTGCTGCAGCGAGCCGCCCGCGCGGCGCGTTGACATCTTCCCGCTCGGCGAGTTGACATCTTCCCGCTCGGCGCGCCGACCACGACCCACACTTAGCCTTGATGTGTGGATCGTTACCCGCGGCGCGACGACCTGCGCGAGATGTCGGGCTACCACTCGCCCCAGGTTTCGGTAAAGGTACGGCTCAACACCAACGAATCACCGATCGAGCCGCCCGCTGAATTCGTGAGGGCGCTCGCGGCATCCGTTGGTGACGTGAAGTGGAACCGCTATCCCGATCGCGCTGTGCGCGAGTTGCGCGCCGCAATCGGGGCACTGCATGGCGTCGGGCCGGAGAACGTCTTCGTCGCCAATGGCAGCAACGAAGCATTGCAGTCGGTGTTGCTCGCATACTCCGGCGCTCGCCGCACCGTCGCCACGTTCGAGCCCACCTACCAATTGCACTCCCACATCGCGCGCATCGCCGGTGCGACGGTCGTCAGCGGCAAACGCAACCCAGACTTCACCCTCGATGTCAGCGAAGTGCGCCGCGTCTGCACCGAGTATTCGCCCAGTGTCACGTTTCTGTGCTCACCGAACAACCCGACGGGCATGGCGGAAGACCCGGCCGTCGTGAAGACGGCCATCGAATGTGCGCCGGGTGTCGTGGTCGTCGACGAGGCCTACGCGCAGTTCTCCCCGTACACCGCGCTCGACTGCGTAAACGAGTCATCGCGCGTCGCAGTGAGCCGCACGTTTTCCAAAACGTGGTCGATGGCGGCGGCGCGACTCGGCTATCTCATCGCGCCGAAGTGGATGATCGGCGATCTCGAAATCGTCACGCTGCCGTACCACCTCGACGCGATGAAGCAGCGCGCCGGCCTGCTCGCCCTGCAGCACATCAGCCACATGGAAACGGGAGTCAAGACGGTGGTGGCCGAACGCGAGCGACTGCTCGCCGCGATGCGCAGCATGCCGCTGACCGTGTGGCCGAGCCAGGCCAACTTCATCCTCTTCCGACCCACCAACGTGGCGGGGCGAACCGCTTGGCGAGCGCTACTCGACGCCGGCGTGTTGGTGCGCGACTGCTCGTCGTGGGACGGCCTGACCGACTGTCTGCGCGTCACCGTGGGCACCGCAGCCGAAAACGATGCCTTCCTCACCGCGTTGCGCGGCGCACTTGAAGCGCGAGACTAGAACCGTGACCCGCTCGGCCCGTCGTTCGCGCGCGACCAAAGAGACGTCGGTCGACGTCTACATCGACCTCGACGGCCCGGCCGCGACCAGCGTCGACACCGGCATCCCGTTCTTTGACCACATGCTCGACCAACTGGGTAAGCACGGAGGTTTTCGTCTCGACGTACGCGCCAAGGGCGACCTGCACATCGACACGCACCACACGATTGAAGACGTGTCCATTGCACTCGGCGAAGCGTTCCGCGAGGCGCTCGGTGACAAGGCCGGGATCCGACGTTTTGCGAGTGGCGCGTTCCCGCTCGACGAAGCCTTGATTGACGTAGCGCTCGACTTGAGCGGTCGACCGTTCGTCGCGTGGGATGTATCACTGCCCGAGTGCCTGCCGCTCGGCAACCCACCGTTTGATCCGCAGCTCGCCGAGCACGCCGTCACCTCGTTCGCCAACGCCGCTGCGATCACGCTGCACGTGCGCAAGCGCACGGGCACCAACGTGCACCACATCATCGAGGCGGCGTTCAAGGGTCTCGCGCGCTGCCTGCGTGATGCCGTCCGTGTCGAGTCGTCAGGAGTGCCCTCCACCAAGGGAACGCTCTGATGCCGACACCGCTCATCGCGGTGCTCGACTACGGCATCGGCAACCTGCGCTCGGCACAGAAGGCGTTGCAGAAAGTCGGTGCCGATGCACGACTCACGAACGACGCATCGCTCATCCGCGATGCACATGCGGCGGTACTGCCTGGCGTCGGCAACTTCGGTGCATGTATGAACGCCGTTCGCGAGAGCGGGATGGAAGACCTCGTGCACGAGCGTGTCGCGAGCGGTGCGCCATTCCTCGGTATCTGTGTCGGCATGCAGATGCTGTTTGACGAAAGTGAGGAGAGCCCGGGTGTGGCAGGTCTCGGTGTGATCGGCGGGGCAGTGCGCTACTTGCCCGACACGGTGAAGCGACCACAGATGCAATGGAACCGTCTCGTCGTGCACGGCAGCGACCCGATGTTCGCCGGTTTGCCCGCCGACCCGTGGATGTACTTCGTGCACTCTTTGCACTGCGTGCCGAATGATTCGTCGCACGTGGCTGCAACCACCGATTACGGCGGCGACGTCACCGCTGCAGTGCGGCGCGACAACGTGTTCGCCGTGCAGTTCCACCCCGAGAAGTCGGCCGCCGACGGGCTCACCCTGTTGCGCAACTTCGTGAGTGCAGCCGGGCGCTGACATGGATCTCTATCCGGCCATCGACATACGTCGTGGTCGCGTCGTGCGGCTCGAGCAGGGCGACTTCGCTCGCGAGCGTGTCTACGGCGATGATCCACTGCAAGTTGCCCGGCAATTTGCAGATGTTGGTGCCGCATGGGTGCACATCGTCGATCTCGACGCAGCGAAGGGTGACGGTAACAATCGCGAGGTGGTGTCGCGAATCGCAAAGTCGCTCGGCGCCACGGTGCAGATTCAAACCGGGGGAGGCGTGC
>Ga0194128_10005093_pt1 | contig 18730 bp, 15 predicted proteins | sample TA2KigCa65mmetaG_FD_148650 | JGI IMG/M metagenome (GOLD analysis project Ga0194128, IMG submission 148650) | Freshwater microbial communities from Lake Tanganyika, Tanzania - TA2015037 Kigoma Deep Cast 65m | ecosystem: Environmental > Aquatic > Freshwater > Lake | place: Tanzania: Lake... | reverse complement strand
CGCGCTCGCTGGACGTCCCGATTACACACGCGCCCAGCTCCTCGACTTCCTGACGCAGGTTGGCCTGGAGCGCGAGGCCGCCGACAAGCGCGTGGGCACGTACTCGAAGGGCATGCGGCAGAAGGTCGGTATCGCGATTGCCCTCGCGAAGAACGCCAAGGCTCTCCTGCTCGACGAGCCGACGTCCGGGCTGGACCCGAAAGCCGCCAACGAGTTCTCCGCGCTGCTGGCCCAGTTGAGCGCCGACGGCGTGGCGGTGCTCATGGCAACGCACGATCTCTTTCGGGCGAAAGAGTCCGGTACCCGCGTCGGCATCATGAAGCAGGGACGTCTCGTGCGGACGCTGGAGACCACCGAGGTCGGTCACGGGGACCTCGAGCGCATCTACCTCGAACACATGCACGACTGAGGGAGGCGACACGCCCATGGTCATGACGATTGCGCGTAAGGAACTGCGGGAGATGCTGCGGGACGGGCGCTTCCGCGCGCTGGCGGTGACGGTGTTCGCCTTGTCGGTGGTGTCGTTCGCCGCGGGCTGGAAGCACTACACGGACGTCGAGCGGCAGCACCTCCAGGCACAGGAAGCCACACGCGCGCAGTGGCTGAACCAGCCGGCGAAGAATCCCCATTCGGCCGCCCACTACGGGATGTACGCCTTCAAGCCGAAGAGCCGCCTGTCGCTGGTTGATACTGGTGTCGATCCCTACGTTGGCGTGGCGGCCTGGCTGGAGGCGCACAAGCAGAACGAGTTCCGCTACCGCCCGGCGCAGGACCGCACCGCGATACAGCGCTTCGGCGAGCTGACCGCGGCGGAGGGCTTCCTCGTCATCCTGCCGCTCTTCATCGTGCTGATGTCGTTTGCGACGTTTGCGGGCGAGCGCGAACAAGGCACGCTGCGCCAACTCCTCGGCCTGGGCGTCGCGCGCCGAGACCTCGTCACCGGCAAGGCCTTCGGCGTCGCCGCCGCGCTGGCGCTGGTCGTCGTTCCAGCCACCCTCGTCGGCGTGGCGACATTGGCGTTCACCTCGGAGTTCAGCGGCCTTCGCGACGACATGCCGCGCGCTGTGCTCGTGGCGATTGTCTACCTCACGTTTTTCGCCACGTGTGTCGCGATCTGCCTCGGGGTGTCCGCGTGGGCGCGGACGTCGCGCGCGGCGCTGGTCGTGCTGCTGGCGTTCTGGTTCGTCAACAGCTTGATCGTCACGCGGGCCGCGGCGGACCTGGCCGCGTGGCTGCGGCCCACGCCGTCAGCCATCGAATTCCAGCGCGGGCTCGAACGGGACCTGGCCGCGCCCGAGGAGATGCGCCTCCGGCTCGAGCGGCGGCGTCAGGAGCTGATGCGTCAGTACAACGTCCAGACGATGGACGCCGTGCCGATCAATTTCTCCGGCATCTCCCTGCAGGAAGGCGAAGAGCGGGCCAACGACGTGTTCGACGCGCACTACGGGCGCCTGTTCGAGACGCACGAGGCGCAGAACCGGACGCTGCAGTGGGCCGGGCTCGCGGCGCCGATGATCCCCGTCCGCTCGCTGTCGATGGCGCTCGCCGGAACCGACTTCGCTCATCATCGCGATTTCGTGAAGGCGGCCGAGTCGTACCGCCGCGGCATCCAGCGCGTGCTGAACGACGACATCGCGCGCAACTCGAAGCCAGGCGTCGCCTACGTGGCAGGCCCGGCCCTGTGGGCGAAGGTGCCGGAGTTCGCCTACACCCTGCCGAGCGCCGGCTGGGCGCTGCGCCAGACCGCGCCGAGTCTCCTGCTGCTCGTCGCGTGGTGTGTCGCGTCGGTCTGGTTCGCGTCGCGCGCGACGCGCCGCCTCGCAGCCGACTGACGTGCTGAACACCATCCTGCGCCACGAGTGGCGATCGCTCTCGGCCGACGCCTCCGTCTGGATCGTCGTCGCCGTGTTCGCCGGAGCGATCGGCTACGGCACGCTGAACGGCGCCCGGTGGGTGGCGTTCCAGCAGGAGGCGATCGCGGAGGCGCAGCAGGAGGAGGCGGAGCGCTACCAGAGACACCAGACCGAAATCGTGCGCATCAACCGCGAGAATGCGACGGTGTCGGCGTTCTCGGACCCGCGCAATCCCGATGCAGTCGGCCGGGCGCTCGGCGCACGCTACGCCGTGCTGCCGCCGACGCCGGTGGCGGCTCTCTCCGTCGGCCAGAGCGATCTGTTGCCGTACTACTTCAGGATGACCACGGACGCGAAGGAGACGATCCTCGCGGCCGCGGAACTCGAGAACCCGCACGCCTGCTCGCCGGACGGTTCGATCTCGCCTTCGTCATCATCTACCTGTACCCGCTGCTCATTCTGGCGCTCACGTACAACGTGCTCTCCAGCGAAAAGGAGCAGGGCACGCTCGTGTTGACGCTTTCCCAGCCCGTGTCACTGCGGACGCTGGTGGCCGGAAAAGTGCTGCTGCGGTTCGTGCTGTTCATGGGCGCGGTCGGCTTCCTCGCGCTCATGGCCCTCGTTGTTGGCGGCGTCGATCTCGGCGCATCGGGCGTGGCGCCGCGGCTTGCCCTGTGGGCCGTGGCCGTGGCGGTGTACGGGTTGTTCTGGTTTGCCGCGGCAGTCGCGGTCGCGGCGTTTGGAAAGCCTTCCGCGACGAACGCGACGGCGCTCGCAGGCATATGGCTCGTGCTCGTCGTGCTGCTTCCATCGCTGCTCAATATCAGCGCGACGACGATGTACCCGGTCCCGTCGCGCGTGGAGATGATTCAGGCGATGCGGGTCGCGTCGGACGAGGCCAACGCCGAGGGCAGCACGCTGCTGGCGCGGTACTACGAGGATCATCCCGAGCTGGCGACCGGCGACGCGCAGCAGGCGATGAACGACTTCAACCTGATCCGCGTCGCGGTGGGCGCCGAGGTCGAGCGGCGTGTGCGGCCCGTGCTCGATCGCTATACCCGACAGCTTGCCGCCCAACAGCAGGTGGTCGGCCGCGCGCGTGTCCTCTCGCCGGCGATCCTGATGCAGGATGCGCTCAACGACATCTCCGGTACGGGCACCGCACGGCATCGCCGGTTCATGCAGCAGGTCGAGAGCTACCACGAGCAGTGGCGGAGCTACTTCGTGGGGCTGATCTTCCAGAAGGCGCGCCTGCAGGACTACGCCGGGCTGCCCCGGTTTGCGTTCGAGGAAGAGACGACGGCTGCCGTGGCGTCCCGCGCGGCCGTGAGTCTGGCCGCCATCGCCATCCCGACAGTTCTCATCGCGGCATTCGCCTACACCTCCATTCGCCGTTACCCTCTCGTGGGATGATCTGCCGGGCGCCTCGAGCGCCGCTGCGACGAATGATCGAGAGCGAGCGGCCACTCCTCGCGGGTTGGGTGGCCGCTGCTGAGTGTGGCAGCTACTTGCAGTTCGGGTGGCCGCAGCTACAGTGCGGCTCGGCGTGATTGCCCTCCTTCTGGCCGTGCTCGCTGCAGTAGCCGCCGAATTGCCCGTTCGCCGTGCACTTACAGCCGGGGTGCGCACATTTCATGACCGTGGATGGCTATCCCTTCGTGCGTCGGCTCCGCGCGCACGAGGATGGCAGGATTGCCGCGACGCCGGCGGTGGCACTCACCGCCCACGCACGCGCCGAGGACCGGCAGAACGCGCTTGTGGCCGGCTTCCAACGGTACATCGCGAAGCCGGTTCTTCCTGAGGACCTGGTACGCACTGTCGGCGGCCTTCACGCAGCGCAGGCATCGCCCCGCTCGTCAAGATAGTCGCAACACCATCCGCGCCACGTTCTGGACGGGATGCACTCCAACTGCCTGCCGCGATTGCCAGACGTAAGCGATGCAGACGCTCACACCAGAAGCCGGTATTTCCTCCGAGCATTGCGTCCACGAAACCGGAGAAGTTCGGAATCGCGATCTGAACCCCACCCTACCGGCGCCGGCCATGTTTCGGCAACGCTAAGGCCTACTTAAGGCCTACTAGGAGCGCAGGAATCTGGAGAGAAATGCTCCAAGAGCGGGCTGCGGGGGGCGGCGGAATGGAGGCAGGGACAGAGCGCGTTACTTGGTCCCTTTGAACGCTTCATCGATGCCACGAATCGATTCATCGCATTCGGCGCAGAAGGCCTCAAAGTGCTTTCGGAACGTACCGAAAGTCGAGAGGGCTTTCCTCTTGAGAGCCGTCGCCTCTTCCCCGGACGCGTGACCTTTCACTTTTGACCGCAGGTCGTTCAACTGGTGGAGCGGCGCCGTGATTTTGCGAGCGTGCTCATCCTCATAGCCAAGACCCATCAGGCATTCCTCAAGTAGTTTGAGCGACCGCAACTTGGCGTCTGGCGTCCGCCCGAGCTCCTGTGCTTTCTTGCGCAGCCACCTTTCCTCGAAGCCTTCAACCAGCAACTGATGCAGCTGCATCAATTCCGAGCCCCATTCGTCGGCCGCCGACGTGACGGGGTACTGCACCTGATCGATCAGCTTTTCACCCCGGAGTTTCCACCATCCAACCTGCCGGCGGTCCCACTCCGTCAGTAGTTGTTTAACGCTCGGCAGCGCGTCGTAGTCGAGGTAAAACTCGCCCTTGAAGTCCGTCGTCAACGCCCGCTTCGATATGGGCCCTTTGGGTGGTTCGTTGTACGCCTTCCAGTACAGTTGCTCTTCGTATGGCAGGCTTCGCAGATAGCAGATGTAGGTATGGACCTGACCTTGGTCGTTGATGTCGTACGTCTTGAGGTGCCAGGCACCGCGGCACCCAATCGAGCGCTCGTCGAGACGGTACTTGTCGGAGTCCGCTTTGTATTTCTGAAGAACCTCCGCACGGAAGAAGGTCGGGCTCGTTTCGAACGGCAAGTCGGACTTGGTGAAGTAATTCGCCGTTCCGCTCGGATCGGTTGAGATCTCGGTGATGCGGTTGTTCTTGAAGTCGAAGGCGATGAACGAGGCATATTGCCGTTCAGCCTTCTTCTTGCCGGGGTACCACCCGAGATGTTCGAAGAGAACATCCTTCGTCGTGTTTGAACGGACAAGCTGCACGCCGCGAGCGTAACTCCCTTTGCCTGACTCCAAAGCGAAGCGGTACATCAGGTCGCCGTCGACAGTGACCTTGGGATCGGTAAAGCCCCAGCCACTGAAATCGGAGAGACGAACTCGGGTGAAGTCAAACATCTGCACCAGAGCGGCATCCGTCAGCGTCATCCATTCATCGACGGTCTCGCGCCGGAAGAGAATCACCGTTCCACCAAGGTCGCTGGCCGTGCGATCGATGTGGATGATCCGAACCATGTCTTCAACGTCTCCTCGGTCGTCCAGTCGACAATACGCGCGACGCTCCGGTACGAAGTGGAGACCGAGCAGGTGCGTGAATTCCTGAAGCACCTCGAAATAGTGCTCTTCGCCGAGCAGGCCGTCGAATGAGCGAGGGAAGATGAACTTCGTTCCTCGATCGAGCGTCTTGCTCGACGTGCTCGATAGAGGCGGCTCGACCGTCACCTCCGGCGGGTTAAAGCTGTAGCTCGCGCCCCAACTGTCATCATGCGCGTTGAAATTCCACTCGAGCAGATCGTCAACATCGACAGGGTCGAGACGCGAGGCGGGAACACCAACCGTGTGAATGAATACGTGCTGAAAGCTCGCATACATCACCAGTTCTTGTTTCTGGACATTCTGCTTCAGAAGGGCGAGGGCATCTTGGCAAGTCAGCCAAGTATCGAATCCGGCATCGTCGTCGGGAACGTCTGAGAGCGCCGCAAGGCGTTGAATGATGTCGGCCATGTGGTTGCCTGAGCCAAGAACGAGGAGCGCTTCGGGGCGGCGATCCGCCGGCCAGCCGCGGTGGAAGGTCCGAAGCGACTATTCGCTGTCGGTAAACGGATTGCGAATCCGAACGCCTCGCAACACTTGACCGTCATTCAGATCTTCGGTCCAAAGCACGTCGCATCCCGATTCCGCCGCGGCGAGCACAATCATGGCGTCCCAGAATCCGATCTTCGCTTGGCGGTGCAGGTCGATGGCAGCCAAGACGTCGTTCGCTGCGGGTGCGAAAACCCGCCAAGCGGCGAAGTCACGAATCCGGGCCGTTGCCTCTTCAACCGGCAACGGCTGGGCGACCTTCTTCGTGATTGTTACAAAGAATTCCTGTAAGACCTGAATGCTCACACACCCAGTGTTGCTGTCCCAGAGCCTCTCAAGAAGCGCCTGTGCCGCTTCTCGTTTCTGCCCGGCCGATGAATCGAACGCGTAGACGAGGACGTTGGCGTCAACGAACTCGCGCTGCGGCTCAGCGTTCATGCAACTCGTCGCGCGACCAGGTTCGCCGTCCCTGAGTCCCCAGCGAGCGCGCCGACTTCAACGCCGCCAATGCGCGCTTTCGGGCAGCAGAATAGCGACGGTCCTCGTCCGCAAGCCGGTCGAGCGCCTCAGTCATGAGAGCCGACACCGACGTGTCACGATCGGCCGCAACCCGCTTGACCCGCTTCAATAACTCCTTGGGCAAGCTCAAGGTGATGTTCTGATTGTCTGCCACGAAAACTAGTGTAGCACGAAAATACGTGGAACGTGGGCGGCCCCTCGGCGTCACTCGTGCCGAGTCGTTACGTCTCGGCAGCGGACCAACCGACCAGTCGCGTCACCGGCGAGGAGATGGTACGGCGCTCGCCGCCACCGTCAAGGGTTCCCTTCGGCGGCCAAGCCGCCCCTGACGGTCTCGGCTACGCGCCGTTGGACGCTGTTATCGGTGACGCCCGGTCTTTCGTGCTACGGGTTTGGCGTTGCTTCCGCGGGTCCCCTTTGCTCGCGGGACACCACGGCTCTCGGCGTGGTAACGGAGCGCTGCAGCGCGACTGGGCGGTTCGATCGGATAGCGGCGGGATTCGTAGGCGTCCACGAGGCGAGCCAGCACGTCAAGTCTGCGACCGGCCGACGTGTTCGGCTTGGCGTCCATCAGCCGCGCGACTTCCTTCAATGCGGCTTGATGATCCGCTCTGGTTTTGATCGCACTGACGCCCGGTGCCCTCGCCATCGCTCGCCTCACCATGCCTCTCGCCTGGTCTTCCGCCAGCAGATCTCGTCGTGTCGGTTGTCCGGCGTGATTCGGTTCACGAGTTCGGCGAGTGACACCGATCGGCGGGGGGGTCGGATGACGATGGCGCCGTTGCTAGCTGTCGCCTCGACTACATCGCCCTCGCAGAGCCCGAGCGCGCGAACGGCGCGGCGCGGAAGCAGCACGGCGAGCCTCGTTCGCGAGCCTACACGCCGCGTTTCTCGTTCTCGTAACGTCTGATGTCGTGTCACGGCCGCGCCTGCTGTATGCGTCGGCAGTTCTCTTGGGCGTCCTCTGGCTCTACGTGCAACTCGCCAGCAGGTACTACGTCGATCGGTTCAAGCCGAGGTGTCACGCGGCCTGCAAAGCGCATGGACTTACGTTTCCGAGACATCCGATCTTCAGCAATCGGGCGCTCTCGTCCACGGACCTCGCCCTGGTGGCGCCCTTGGCGATCTCGGTCGTTTGGGTGGTGCTCGCGTTCGATGCGTTTCGAGCACCGTGAGGACTGACCGTGCGGGCGGCATCGAGGAAGTGTTTCGCCCGGCCCAACCGCCAACCCTCCGGCGTTTAGCCGGATTTCGCGTTGCCCTTTTCTTGCCCTTTGGTGGCAACGAAGCGCCGCTTCGGGCGGCTAACGGCCGCATCACTCGGATCGTCGATCGCGCCAGTGTTTACGGGCTCGATCTCGCGTTTCGGCGACTCGCCGCACACCTCCGCAACCCCCGGCAAATCGGTCGTTTTTCGGCTGTTAACCGGAGGGTTGCTGGTTCGAGTCCAGCCCGAGGAGCCATCTCCTTCGCTGCGCTCAGTCGATAGCTCCCGCGGGCTGTCCTCAGGCATCGCGCTCTTCGCCTTCGGCTCAGAGCGACTTGGCGCGAGTCCAGCCCGAGGAGCCAGCTCACTTGGGTTCGTTCCGGTCACATGGGTGACAGTTCATTCCGGGCACACCGGTAACACTTTCGGCCCAACGGGATGGTCGATCGGTTCGAGCCTGCATGTGTCGTCGTCGAAGGTCGCCCGGAAGTGTGCGACGGCCGCCAAGACGATGGCGGCCGTCCAGGCGGCCCTGGCCACGCCGCACCAGATTCGGTCGGCTGGAGATCCGAGAACGTGTCACCGCGCGATCGCGACGTTCACTTCACGGAATACTTGGTGAGGGCGCCTCCCGCCTGGTTGAGCGAGTTCGGCCCTTCCGCTGCGTAGACATTGCCGTCCGCGTCGACGGCGACGCCTTCGCCAGCCGCCCCCTGGTACACGCGGTCTTCGCGCTCGAACGGCGGAATGAACGCGGTGATTCGATCCTCGTCGAGGGGCCCGATGCGCACGCCGTTGCGCCAGTTCGCGTGGTTCAACGGACCTGACTCCGAGTCGATGGCGTAGACCATGTTGTCCTTGATGAAGAGCCCGCTGATGCGGCCGTACATGTAGCGCGACTCGAGGTACCTGCCCTCCTGGTCGAAAATCTCGAGCCGATGGTTGCCGCGATCCGCCACCCAGAGACGGCCCTTCGCATCGAACACCATCGCGTGCGGCGTCCGGAATTCCCCGTGTCGCACGCCGATCCCGCCCCAGGACTTGATGAACGTCCCCTGGGGTGAGAACTTGCTGATCCGCGCCGTGGCGCCGCGCTTGATGCCCTCGGCCATGGCTGCGTTGGTGGTCATCCCCTGGCCGTCGTGCCCGTCGGAGACGTAGATGCTGCCGTCCGGCCCGACGACCACGTCGTTGGGCTGATTGAACTGGCCGTCGGCGTTGCCCGGCTTGCCCGCGATCCCCAGGCTCAGCAGCTTCTCGCCCTTCGGACTGAACTTGTGGACCTGGTGCCCCTTGGTCCCGGCCTGGTTGCCCGCGAAGTCCGCAATCCACACGTTGCCCTGCGCGTCCACGTGGATGCCGTGCGGCGTCACCATCACGCCCCTGCCGAAGTTCGCGAGCACCGCGCCGGTGCGGCGATCGAACTTGAAGATCGGGTCGACGAGGTTGGTCTCGCACGTGACGCCGCCGCCCCCGGCTCCGCCAGCCGCACCCGCGCCGCAGCGCTCGTAGGCCCAGACGTGTCCGTCCCTCGGATCGATGTCGACACCAGCCGACGTGCCCCACGTCCGGCCCGAGGGAAGCTGGCCCCAGTTGCGGATCACCTTCGGTGCCGGGTTCGGCAGCCCCTCGCCCGTGATGGCATTCCCCATCTTCATGGCGCCTTGCGCCCATAACGTGTTCGCGCCGTTGCCCGAGTCGATCGAGGCCGTCAGCAGAAAGACGCCGCAGGCGCCGAACGTCGAGAGCACGATTCGCGGCGTGGGCATGCGCACCTCCTCGTGAGTGCGAACAGAAAGAAAGTCGTCCAGCGTTCCCGAACCGGCGGCTTCACGCTCCGCGCCGGGGTCAAGACCCGGGGATTATCGCTCATCTCCGGGGACGCCATCTCGTCATGGAACTTCGCAGAGCCGGGCGCATGTCTGGCGGTCCCGTCTCCGGCGATTGGGCGAATGTAGCACCGAAAGGAGTCGTCGATGGGGAGTGGTGCTATCCCGCTCGGCGAACGGCCGGGGAAGCGGACTGGAGCGGCATTGCCGCGCGTCGCCGGGAACGACGAGACTCAGGAACGGCAGGACACGGAGAGTGAGGCCATCCTGCCTACGGCGCAGGAACCGGGCCGAAGTCGGGCGGCGGCGTGCGGTGTCTCGTTGCCGCCTCGTAGGCCGACGCGATGCGAAGGAGCGTCGGCTCGGAGAACGGCCTGCCGAAGAACATGATCCCAATCGGAAGTCTTGCCGGAATGGGCCCGGCGAGGCGCGTGCCACCGGGAGCCGAGGCATCGCGGACTCGATCGAACACGCGGGTCGTGAACCCCGCCGGGACGGACAGCGTGGGGATGCCGTGTTGTCCCAGGAGGCCCCAGACGGAGTTGGTCCGGCCGGCCAAGGGTGGCTCGATGGGCCCCCCCAGGATATACGCAGGAAGGTTCCCGGCTGGAGACACCAGCGCGTCGAGATTCTCCTGGGCCATGCACTGCAGCACGACTTGCTGATTGGCGAACCGGTCCTGGAAGACGGTCGCGAGATCCAGCGTCAGTGCGCTGTTCATCTCCTCGAGCGCCGCTTTCCGATCGATGAACCCCGCGTCCGGACGGATGTCGCGATAGTACGTCGACTTGTCGATCAGATCGCGGATGGTCCTGATGTTCCCGTCGCCGCGCTCGCGCAGGTAGCGGGCGAGCATGTACTTGGTGAGCCCGGCATTGCTGGCCGGTCCGACGTTGCGGATCGTGGTCCCGGACGGCACGAGCGATGGATCGAAATACATGTCCACCAGCGTGGAGATGTGGTCGGCCGACGCTTTCCCGTTGGCGTCCACCGGAAAGCGGTCCGGATAACGCTCGATGAACACGCGGTTGCGATACACCGGGAAATACCTGTCGACGCAGGCCTGAAGCAGCGCGCCGCCCGGTCCCGGGTCGACGATCGTGGCGCCCAGCCGGCGCAGATCGCCGATGGCGCGCTCGGTGAGGTCGATGGCGTCGCCATCCGCCGCGTTGAACAGCGCTCTGTCCATATGCTCGCGGATCACGCCGATCCGAAGTCCGTTCAGCGAGCGCTCGTTCGTGAAGCTGCGATAGGGCTCGGACGGCAGCCGGCCGATGCCGAACGCGGTCAGCTCGTCCCTGGGATCGTAGCCGGCGATCACCTCGAGCACGCGGGCGGCATCCTTCACCGTGCGGCACAGCGGTCCCACCCGCGTGTTCAGCGCCGCACCGATCATGCCGTCGCGGCTCACCAGCTCCTGCGTCGGCGCGAGGCCGACCAGGCTGTTGTTCTTGGCGGGGTGATGGATGGAGCCGCCGGTTTCCTCGCCGATGGAGCACGTCACCAGGTTTGCAGCCACCGATGCGCCGGAGCCGCCGCTGGAGGTGCCGGGACTCCGTTCCGTGCTTCCTCGATCTGGAATCGTGCCCTCTGAGCCGAGGCCAGCGATGGCGTGAGCAGGATCAATGATGCCAATGCCAGTTGAGGAAGCACAGGCCCCTCCCTTTCTTCGCATCGCCTGGACGCCGCCACATCACGCCGGCCATCGAGATCAGCGGGAAGACCGGCGACGACCGCGTGCCGCGTGAGCGCCGTCCGACGATGATAGCAAGGCGATGGGAGCGATTGGGCCACTTTCCGGCGGCTTGCGGAGGATGCCTGTGCCTTGTGCTCTGTGCGTTCCGGTCTGCGCGCCATATACTCGTCGGATCACATGCGACGACTCGCCCCACCGGCCGTCGTCGGGACCATCGCCGCTCTCGGAAGTGCGCTCCTGTCCGCGCAGGCCGGCACCTTTGTTCCGCGTGACCATCCGGCGATCCAGTACTCCACGCGGCCCACGCGCGATGCCGTCGCCCGGCTGAACGAACGCCTCGGACAGGGCGAGCGTCAGCTGTCGTTCGACGGGTCGTCCGGGTACCTCCGATCGGTCCTGGCGCTGCTCGACATCTCCCCCGCGTCGCAGACGCTCGTCTTCTCTGAGAACAGTCTGCAGCGCGCGCACATCCGCAAGGCCACGCCACGGGCGATCTACTTCAACGACACCACGGCCGTCGGCTGGACGAACGGAGCTGATTCACTGGAAGTCGCCGCGCAGGACGCGACGCAGGGCGTCGTCTTCTATTCGCTCCCGCAAAAGCCGCAGGCGAAGCCCCGGTTCGTTCGCGGGGCAGAATGCTTACAGTGCCACCTCACGGCTGAAACGAGTGGAGTGCCCGGGCTGTTCATGACGAGCGTGCTGCCGCTCTCGGACAACCAGCATGAGTACGCCCGAGGCTGGGCGATGGACCATCGGACGCCCATCGAGGACCGCTGGGGCGGGTGGTACGTAACGGGCACGCAGGTACCCTTGCGGCATCTCGGCAACGTGCCCGTGCTGCACGTGCCCCGCTCGTACGTCAGGGCCGATGTCGCGCCAAAGCTGACGACCGGAAGCGGTGCCTTCGACACGGGACCGTACCTCACGCCGCACAGCGACGTGGTCGCCTTGATGGTTCTGAACCATCAGCTTCACACGATCAACGTGCTGACGCGGCTTGGCTGGGAAGCTCGTATCGCCGCACATGGCATGCCGGCGGGCTCGACCGCCAGCCTGCCGCCCCACGTTCGGGACCTTGCGCGCGATCTCGTGGACTACTTGCTGTTCGTGGACGAAGCGCCGTTGCCGTCACCGGTCGCAGGCGCGTCGGCGTTCGCGCGAGAGTTTTCGTCGAAGGGGCCGCGCGACGGCAGAGGCCGATCGCTGCGGGCGCTCGATCTCAACCGCCGCCTGCTCCGCTATTCGTGCAGCTTCATGATCTATACCGACGCATTCGACGCGCTGCCGGCCGCGGCGAAGAATCTGGTCTACGAGCGAATGTGGGAGGTGCTCTCCGGCAAGGAGACGAACAAGGCCTACGCCCGGCTCTCGCTCGCCGATCGACGGGCCATCGTCGAGATTCTGCGCGACACGAAGAAGGGGCTGCCCGAGTACTTCCGGGCGGTGACACGTTAGCGTCTGCGCTCACACACCGCGGTGCGATCCCTCTTGAGGAAATGGCGAGGCAGGGTTCCAGGTCGTAGGCCGTAACTTCCAGGGGACCCGCCGGCAGCCGGCGCCTCACCGATACCGACACCGCCTCGCGGATTTCGCGCCGGTATGCGGCTCGGGACGCACGTCACCGACGCGACCGTTGCCACGGTCGTCGACCTCGCTTCGCTCGGCTGTAGCGAGACCGAGTCCAGCCCGAGGAGCCATCTCCCTCGGGTCCATGCCGGGCACATAGTTGACATTCAGTCCGTACTGACATGCGCACGAACATCGACATCGACGCCGACTTGATCCGAGAGGCGATGCGGGCCAGCGGTGAGAGCATCAAGCGCGCGGTCGTCGAGGAACCATTGCGGTTGCTTGTTCGCACACGCGGGCAGGCCAGCATGCGGCGGTGACGCCGCAAGGTCGCCTGGCGAGGCGATCTCGAATCGTCGCGGACTGGAAGAGTGCGAAGTCGCGACGACCGCCACGTGTCAGCTTCTATTTGTTGTCTGTCAGCCGGTTGAGGGTGACTCGTGGGCGCAGCTTCAGAAGTACGGGATCCCATGATCCCGTTCAATCAAACGCCCTCACTCGACCACCTCGATTGTCGCGCGGTGCCCCGGTGACTTGGCCAGTGGCGCGTCGCAGGTGACGACCACGGCATCGAGTGCCTCCGCCAGAGCGACGTACATGGCGTCGTATGCCGTGACGTTCTCACGCAGTCTCCACGCGCGCGTGACCAGATCGAGATGGGCGTGCCGATGGAGATCGACGTCGAGGAGATCCGCGATCGCTTCGGTGGCGCGGTCGGGAGCTACCTCACCTGACCGGACGAGGCGCCGGAGGCCCTGTGTCACTTCGACGTCCACCAGATGGGGCGAATGTAACTCGTCCCCGTCTCGGTAGAGTCGCGTCTCGACCCGAGTGCCGAGCGGAGTCTGTAGGAGAAACTCCAGCAGGGCTGACGCGTCGACGACGATCACGCGGACTCGCGCTCCTCGCGGATCACCGTGGCGGCCGGCGTCTTCAGGGTCACTCGCCTTCGACCGTGGATTCTGGCCAGCATCTCCTCGCGCGTCGGCCGCGCCGCGAGCCGCTCGAGCTCTGCCAGCAGATAGTCGGAGAGCGTCTGTCCTGCGTCTGCGGCTCGGACCTTGAGCTTGCGATGGAGGGTGTCAGGCACGTTCCGGATCTGGACCATTCGTGACATGCTGCTAGCATGCGAGCATGCCAGTCGCATGTCAAGATCCGCCAGGGGAGCTTCGTGCATGAAGGTGACGAGCCAGAGATGCTCGCCGACCTGGGTCACGCCGACGCTGTGGCCGGCGAAGACATGACCGAGATTCACCTTGCGCCGCGGAAACAGATCCGGCCGCAGCCGGTTACCAGGATCGTGTGATCGTGGAAGGGACACCTGAGCGCCTCGAGGCCGCGATATCCACGGGATGAGCGCACGTAGAGATCGCCCGGCACTTTCATGTCGAGCGCCTGGTGCGGACGGTCCATCTTGAAACGCGTCATGAAGTCATCGAACCGGGCCTGCTGTTGCAGGACGTTCGCGGCCGCCGGCTTCGTCGCTTCCCGCTTCAGCGTGAGATGCATGCGTTCATGCCGGCCGTTCTGTTGCGGGTGCCCGGGTTTAATCCGTTCGATCTGGATCCCGAGTCTCAGCCGCCAGAGGAGAAACTCCCCTTTGTAAGACGGCACACCACAGCGCATTCGGCTGGATGGGGCGAGAGAGCTCGGTCCCAGCGGCGCGTGGCCGCCGGCGGCGTCGATGGTGTACGACTCCGTGGCGATCCAACACCGCATGGACCGTGCTGATGGCCGGCAGGTGGGGGCCGGTGAACTGCTGCCGAAGCTTTTCGCGGATCTTGCGCGCCCCACCCCGGAATCGTCCCTGACGTGACACTCCTTCCAAGGCATGCCCCCTCCTGACGGGGGCAAAGTGTCACCCATCCGCTCGGAATACGCTGTTACCTAACGCTCAGGAAGGACACGGTTCAACAGCTTACGGACGCCATCGTCCGAACGCGTCAGCAACTCACAATCGGCTCCCCGGGCGCGCAGCGCGCGCAGCACGATCGCCATCGCCGCGAGTCCGTCGACGTCGGTGTGCGAGGCGACGACGACGCGCCCCGAACGGCTCTCCAGGAACTGCCGGGCCGCCGCCAGGGCGCGCGGGTCGGCCGGCCAGGCGCGCGTCATGCGGAGGCGGCGCTGCAGGGCTGCGGCCGTTGGCGTCGAGCTTGCCTTCTGTCGAACAGTCATGCTTGCCCGTCTCGGCTTCGTCGCGTCCGTGCTCACCGAGAACATCTCGACGAGCCGTACGTGTCGGCTGCAGAACGCCACGCGCCCCCGCGTGCGCGAGCTGATCCGCGAGAATTTCCACGCGCTCGACCGCGTCGTGGACTTCCTCGAGCGCCGCCGGATCCTGCTCTACCGGGTGACGAGCAACCTCATTCCGTTCGGCTCGCATCGCATCAACCGGCTCCGCTGGTGGGACGAGTTCGCGGAGGACCTGGCGGCGCTCGGGCGCCGCTTCCGTTCGCTGGGCATCCGGGTGTCGACGCATCCGGGCCAGTACACCGTGCTGAACTCGCCGACGCCGGCGATCGTCGAGGCCGCCGTCGCCGAGCTCGAGTACCACGCACGCCTGCTCGACGCCCTCGGCGCCGATCGCTCGTCCAAGATCGTCCTGCACGATTCCGCTCCCCTGTTGGCACCGGTTCTGCCTGTCTCACGAGCGATGACCTCGCACACTGCCCCCGCATCCGGGCACGACCCGCGCGCCCGGCCTGGCCGGGTGCGCCCGGGAGAACCGCTGCCGCTCGGCGCCCGCTGGGACGGGCGCGGCACGAACTTCTCGCTCTTCTCGGAGGTGGCGTCGCGCGTCGAGCTGTGCCTGTTCGACGAGCACGGCGCCGAGCGCCGCCTCGACCTGCCGGAGCGCACCGCGTTCTGCTGGCATGGATACGTTCCGGGCATCGGCCCGGGCCAGCGCTACGGTTTCCGCGTCCACGGGCCGTGGGATCCGTCCCAGGGGCACCGCTGCAACCCGGCGAAGCTGCTGCTCGACCCGTACGCGCGGGCCGTGACCGGCGACATCCAATGGGACGACGCCGTGTTCCCCTACCCGCTCGGCGGCGACGATCTGCAGCCGGACACGCGCGACAGCGCGCCCTTTGTCGCCAAGGGCGTTGTGGTCGACGACGCGTTCGACTGGAACAACGACGTCCTCCTGCGCCGGCCGCTGCACGAGACGGTGATCTACGAGGTGCACGTCAAAGGGTTCACCGCGCGGCATCCGGACGTGCCCGAGGCGCTGCGAGGGACCTACGCCGGGCTGGCCCACCCGGCCGCCCTCGAACATCTGACGCGTCTCGGCGTGACCGCCGTCGAGCTCTTGCCCGTCCATCAGTTCGTCCACGAGAAGCACCTGCTCAAGAAGGGGCTGCGGAACTACTGGGGCTACCACTCGATCGGGTACTTCGCCCCGCACGGCGGGTATGCCAGCGGCGGCGACGCGGGAGCGCAGGTGTGCGAGTTCAAGGCCATGGTCAAGGCGCTCCACGCCGCGGGGTTCGAGGTCATCCTCGATGTGGTCTACAACCACACGGGGGAGGGCAACCACCTGGGGCCGATGCTGTCGCTGAAGGGCATCGACAACCGCGCCTATTACCGCGTCGTCGAGGGCGACGCGCGCTTCTACATGGACTACACCGGGACCGGAAACAGCCTCAACATGCGGCACCCGCACGCCCTGCAGCTCGTGATGGACTCGCTGCGCTACTGGGTCGAGGAGATGCACGTGGACGGCTTCCGCTTCGACCTGGCGTCGACGCTGGCGCGCGAGCTGTACGACGTGGACCGGCTCTCGGCCTTTTTCGACATCATCCACCAGGATCCGACGCTGGCCGGCGTGAAGCTGATCGCGGAGCCCTGGGACATCGGGGAGGGCGGCTACCAGGTGGGCAACTTCCCGGTGCGCTGGTGCGAGTGGAACGGAAAGTACCGCGACACGGTGCGCGACTTCTGGCGCGGCGAGGGCCAGACCCTTGCCGAAGTCGCGTATCGCCTGACCGGCAGCGCCGACCTCTACGAGGACGACGGCCGCAAGCCGTACGCGAGCGTGAACTTCGTGACGGCGCACGACGGGTTCACGCTGCGCGACCTCGTCTCGTATAACGAGAAGCACAACGAGGCGAACGGCGAGGAGAACCGCGACGGCGAGAGCCACAATCGATCGTGGAACTGCGGCGCCGAGGGGCCGACCGACGACGCCGCCGTCGTCGAGCTGCGGTCGCGCCAGACCCGGAACTTCCTGACGACGATGCTGCTCTCGCAGGGGATTCCCATGCTGCTCGGCGGCGACGAGATGGGCCGTACGCAGGGGGGCAACAACAACGCGTACTGCCAGGACAATGAGATCTCCTGGTTCGACTGGGAGGCGGCCGACGCGGACCTGCTGGCGTTCACCCGCCGCCTCGTCGCCCTCATGCGGACGCATCCCGTGTTCCAGCGGCGGCGCTGGTTCAAGGGCCGGCTGCTGCACGGCACGGACGTCGCCGACATCGCCTGGTTCCGGTTCGACGGCGGCGAGATGAGCGAGGAGGACTGGCAGGCGGGCTTTGCCAAGTCGCTGGCCGTGTTCCTCAACGGCGACGCGCTGAGGGACGTCGATGCGGACGGGCAGCTGCCGAAGGACGACAGCTTTCTCCTGGTCCTCAACGCCCACCACGAGCCGCTCCCCTGCGCCCTGCCCCCGGAGCGCTTCGGCGCCGCGTGGCGCGTGGAGGTCGATACCACGACCGCCCGGGGCGACGCGGACCGCACGGTGGGCGCGGGCGAGCAGCTCGAGGTGCCGGCCCGATCGATGCGCCGGCTGGCGTCGACGAGCGCCTGCACCTGCGCGTCGGCGAGCGCGCCGACCGCAGCGAACGGATTGACGCGGCAGAGGAAGAGCACTTCCGACTTGTACACGTTGCCGAGGCCCGCCAGCGCCCGCTGGTCGAGCAGGGCGTCCGCCACCGCCGCCGCACGCCGCTCGCGCAGCCGTTGCGCCGCCGCGGCCGCGTCGAACTCCCCGGCCAGCACGTCGGGGCCAAGCTGGCGCAGCTCGCGGTGCCGGCCGAGCGCGGCGCCGCGCACGAACTCGGCGACGGGGATATTGAAGCCGACGGCCTCGAACTCCGCGGTCCCGACGACGACGCGCATGTCGAGGCGGGCGCGCCGCCAGCGTTCGCCCGGGCGGTAGATGTGCCAGCTGCCGTTCATCCGCATGTGCGTCCGCAGCACGAGATCGCCGGAGAAGTGCATGAGCAGGTGCTTGCCGATCGACTCGACGCGCTCGACGAGGCGGCCGGTGATCGGGGCGTCCTCGTGCACGCGCATCAGGGCAGGCAGGACCGACTCGAAGCCCGTGACGGGACGCCCCGCGAGCGCACGGTGCAGCGTGCGCGCGGCGCGGAAGATCGTGTCGCCTTCAGGCACGGGGCCTCACGCTCCCGAGGCGACCGCGTCGGGGGCCCGGGCGGCGGACGCGTCCGCCGACGCAGGCGGGCGCCGGACGTGGAGCCCCATCGCCGACGGCGCGAAGCCGGCGTCGACCAGCACGCGCCCGAGCGGGTGCTGCCCCGCCGGCATCCCGTTGATCTCGGCGATCAGCAGACCGCCGCGCTCGCCCTCCGCGCGCGCGAGCCGGACGAGCTGCTGCGCCAGCGCGCGGCTCACCGCCGTCCGTGCCGGCTCGTCGTCGGGCAGGTACGCCAGCATCTCCCGGCCGCCGCGCGGCAGGTAGGCCGCCAGCGAACCGTTCACGAGCACGACGAGCGATCCGACGACGCGCGTCGGCCCGCGGCCCTGGCCCGCGTCGCCGCCGGCCGCCTCCGGCCACTCGAGCATCGTCCCGAACGGGTTGGCCGGGTCGGTGGCGGAGAGGACGACGGCCTCGGTGTCGGCCGGCGGGTCCTTCAGCGAGCGCATCAGCTCGAGGGCGGCGGGGAGCGCGAACTGGGTGGCGCCGACGCCGCCGACGAAGTAGCCGCGGCGGATGCGTCCGGCGTCCTCGAGCGCCTTGAGCACGTCATAGACGGCGCTGAAACCGCCGGGGATCCCCTCGGCGGCGGCCACCTCGCGCGTGAGCACGCCGTACCGGTTGAGCAACTGCTGGGCGGCCGCGGCCGCGCGTTCCGTGGGCGACA